>Ga0209442_1000151_pt1 | contig 40604 bp, 39 predicted proteins | sample LauGreSBDMM110DD_2_FD_187565 | JGI IMG/M metagenome (GOLD analysis project Ga0209442, IMG submission 187565) | Freshwater lake microbial communities from Lake Michigan, USA - Sp13.BD.MM110.DD (SPAdes) (version 2) | ecosystem: Environmental > Aquatic > Freshwater > Lake | place: Lake Michigan...
GGGGTTATTGAGATATTAGGGCTTTAATCTCTACAACCGGCATGCATGTATATCGGTAACTAAAATTCCCCTGGCACCTATCGCCCATAGTTGATCCATCACATTATTTGTTTCTTCGCGCAGAACCATGGCTCTTACAGCAACCCAATCGGGCTTTTGCAACGCAGAAATTGTCGGGGACTCCAAGCCTGGGGTTATCGAACAAGCTTGATCTAGCGATTTCTTTTGTACGTCGTAGTCAAGTAAAACATAGCGTCGTGCTGTAATAACTCCTTGCAATCTTCTGATCAAAACATCCAACTCAGCTTTGATCTCTTCTCCCGCACGAGTAATTACAACTGCCTCACTGTGCAATATTGGCTCACCGAATATCTTCAATCCGGCCTGACGTAGTGTATTACCAGTGCTCACAACATCTGCAACTAAATCTGCGACGCCCAAGCGCACACTACTTTCGACAGCGCCATCTAATCGGACAATCTCTGCCTTAATATTCAGATTCTTTAAATGTTGTTCAACTAACCCAGGGTAAGCAGTAGCAACTCGCTTACCCGAAATGTCGTCCATGGTTAAGTTTTTCTCAGCCGGTCCAGCAAATCTAAAAGTTGATTTACCAAAGTCCAGAGGAAGGATCTCAGATGCCTTAGCCGCGGAATCTATTAGTAAATCGCGCCCAGTGATTCCGGCTTCGAGTTCACCCGAACCCACATAGACTGCAATATCTCGTGGGCGAAGATAATAAAACTCAACTCCATTGTCGGGATCTAAAACTATGAGGTCACGGTTATCAGTTCGCTGGCGATACCCTGCCTCTTTTAACGTTTCAATCGCAACTTCGGCTAATGATCCCTTATTTGGTACCGCAACTCTCAGCATTATTTTCTCCTAAAGAAACTTGTATACGTCGTTTATTGAAAGGCCTCTTGCAAGCATTAAAACCTGAAGGTGATAAAGCAATTGACTGATCTCTTCTGCTAGTTCTTGATCAGATTCATGCTCAGCGGCGAGCCAAACTTCTCCTGCCTCCTCCAAAACTTTCTTGCCTATTTCGTGAACTCCAGCCTGCACTGCTGCAACGGTGGCAGAATCAGGCGCATTAGTTGCCATTTTCTCACTGAGTTCGATCCATAACGTGTCAAAGCTCTTCATACTGTTAGTTTACTGGAGTCACAGCCGTAGGCGTTACTTATTTAATTACTTACCTAAATACTCGTGAGCGTGATTTCTTAGGGTTTCAACCATGGCAGCAGGATCTGGGTCATTAAAAACTGCACTTCCAACAACGAAAGTATCAGCACCTGCATCAAGAGCATATTCAATAGTTGAGATCGAAACTCCCCCATCTACCTGAAGCCAAATTGGTCGGTCGCCAATTATCTGCCGAGTTCGCTTGACCTTAGCCATCATATTTTCCATGAACTTCTGTCCACCAAAGCCTGGTTCAACAGTCATGATCAGGAACATATCTACATGATCAACATACTTCTCGTATGGATCAATCTCGGTTCCAGGCTTTATACCCAAACTAGACCGAGCTCCAGCTGCGCGAATATTCTTCAATGTCTGTTCTATATTTTTCGTTGCCTCCGCGTGAATAGTTACCGAAGCGCATCCTAATTCGGCGTACTGCACAGCAATAAGATCGACATCTGCCACCATCAAGTGAGCATCGACTGGAAGAGAAGATTCGATAATGATCTTTGATGCTGCTTCAAAATTAAAAGTAAAATTGGGGACGAATACATTGTCCATGACATCCAGGTGAAGTAGATCTGCTACCTTACTAATCTTATTAATTTCAGCGTTTAATTGTGAAAAATCTGCATTGAGAATACTCGGAGTGATTCTAACTTCGAAACTCATACGATAATGCTAACCTGAACGAGGACGAAAGAGAGCTAAATACATTGCATCAGTACCATGTCTATGAGTCCACAAGGAAAGAGCACCTGCCCGTTCTGCCTCCAATAAGTTACTCGGAAGAAAAGGGAGAATTGATATTTGCTCTAGGTGGGGATACGTACGTAAAAGATCCGCCACTTGAACCGTTGTTTCTGCCAGGTGAGGTGAGCAAGTTGCATATCCTAAAACTCCATTCTCACTCAGCGCTGCCACTCCCGAGGCAATCAATTCCCGTTGCAACTGTGTCAGAGCCCTTAAGTCCTTAAGTTCACGTCTCCAGCGAACTTCTGGTCTACGTCGTAACGCCCCTAAGCCCGTGCAAGGTGCATCAATTAATATCGCATCAAATTTCTGCTCCATTAAACCAATCTCACGTCCGTCACCTACAAGTACTTGCGCTCCGTGTACAACCTGACGAACTAAATCGGCTCTAGCATTAGAAATTTCATTAGCAGTAAAGGTAATAGATCGCTCACTGGCAATGCTTGAAAGTAATGCCGCCTTACCACCAGGGCCTGCACACATATCCAACCAACTATTACCCTTCGCCGCCTTACTAAATATCTCCGCAACCAATTGGGAACCTTCATCTTGAACACCGGCTTTTCTAGCCTTAATCAGATCTAAAGATCCTGGATTTCCCTTCCAATGAGCTCCATAAGAAGAAAATTCTGTTGGAAGTGCCCCTACTGAAACCAAATCCTCAACTGAAGAAAACCCAGGCCATGAAACCAGCGTTGGTATAGCCGGTTCATTATTGATTTTTAGAGCTAACTCAACTTCATCCCAGTTTTTAAGCAGATCAAAATATGAAGAAATTATCCACTCTGGATGCGAGTAGAGAACTGACAAACGCTTGATTGGATCTTGAATCAGATCTATAGGTTCAAACCACTCCTCTTTTGTTTTACGAACTACATTGCGCAAAATGGCGTTAACATAACTCGCTTTAGATTCACTTAATCTCTTTCTAGCTACCTCTACCGTTGCTGAAACTGCCGCGTGATCTGGAATACGCATCTCATGTATTTGATGGATCCCTATGCGCGATATATCAACTATTCCAGGATCGATTTCAAGAAATGGCCGATCACTGATCTGTTCCAGAATCCAGTCGTGCTTGCCCTGCATACGAATAGTCCCGTAAACAAGCTCGGTGACTAAGGCTCTATCACGCTCTTCGAGGGAACTTGAATTAAGAGCTTGTGGCAGGAGAAGGTTCGAATACCCCATATTGCGATTAACTTCAGTTAACAAATCAAAGGCTAGCAATCTTGAAGCTTCTGGTTTCGGGGATCTGAAAAGCTTTCTACGAGGCTCAACCAAAAGAATTACCTTTACTAAGCCGTGCTCCCCTGCTCCAATCAATAGCTTTCATCTCTCGCTTGCCTGCAGGTGTAACCTCTAAGAGCTCGATAGATGAAGAACCCCCGCAGCAAACATGAACGCTTTGCTCAACTACGAGTATCTCTCCTGGATTGCCCTGGAAGCCGAATGATTCCTGAGCCCTAGTAATCTTGAAAGGCTCTTGATTGAAAATTGTCCAAGCCCCTGGTTCAGAGGTGAAAGCCTTAATCTTTTGAACGATGATTTTTCCTGATAGTTCAAAATCTATCTTTGCCTCTAACTTAGAAATCTTAGGCGCAATCGAAATTTTACCTTCTTGCGCCTTTGGATCTACGCCCTCATTTATCAAGTGAAGAGCTTTTGCAATCGATTGCACTCCTAGTTCAGATAGTTCTTTGAGAAGCTCAACAGATCTCCATGACGCATCAACTTCAATTTCCTCTTGAACAAATATGGGTCCTGTATCCAAACCCTTATCAAGTTTGAAGACGGTAACACCCGTCACCAACTCACCATTTTCAAGGGCCCGTTGGACCGGAGCTGCTCCACGATATGAAGGCAACAAAGAAAAATGCAAGTTCAAAAACCCATATCGAGGAAGATTTAAGATTTCTTCGGGAAGAATTACACCATAACCAATTGTGATCACCACATCTAAACTCTCAACTATAGAAGTCAATTCCAAGGGATCCGTCGGTTTAAAGACTTCAATTCCATTGGCCAGAGCCCACAAAGAGACTGAACTTTCGCCTTGTTTTTGTCCGCGACCTGAAGGTCTATCCGGTTGAGTTATGACGCATACAAGTTCATGATCGGAGTGACGTAACCAATCCAAAGTTGGGATTGCAACATCAGGAGTGGCAGCAACGGCTAAACGCACTAAATATTCCGACCAAACATAGAGTGAGGTGAATCTTTGATCTCAACGTTGATCCCAGATTGAATGGCCTGAGAAAACCAATCAGATTCGCGAATCTCCTTCATTGCTAACTTCCGATTTGATTTCGAAAGTTTGTCAATGAATAGAACCCCATTAAGGTGATCATTCTCATGTTGAAGTGCCCGGGCAAGAAACTCTGTGCCCTCTATCGTTACCGGCTCTCCATGCATGTTAAATCCACTTGCAACTACGTGCATAGCTCTCGGCGTGTCATAGCGGATATCGGGAAACGATAGACATCCCTCCTCGCCATCCTGCATTTCTTCACCAAGATCAAGAGTTGGATTCACTAAATGACCTAAAGCCTCATCAACATCCCATACAAAGACTCTCAACGGAACACCAATTTGGGGTGCTGCTAATCCAGCACCGGGAGCTTCTAACATGGTCTGAGTGAGATCGGATACCAGTGTTCGTAACTCCTTATCAAAAGTCGTCACGTTGGAGGCAGGCGTTGTAAGCACCGGGTCACCGAATAAACGGATCTCTTGAATCGACATGAAGCAATACTACCAACGGTTTAGAGTGAATAAGGCTCTAAGCGCATTGTTATCAAATCTTTCCTAGCGACGCTTCTTTTCTTCTGGAATTCATGAAGGAATTCTTGCAATTTTTCCACATCTTCGTGATCGCAAAAGATAACTATTTTAGATTGATCTTTCGCAATGGGAGTTGGACCAAAGATCTCGACTGATTGTGGCAAGCGATGATCTGAAACAGCTCTTCTTAAACCTGTAGAAATTGAAACACCCTCCGAATCCCCCACAACCAAAAGTGCAGAGGCAACATAAGGAGGTTGCCTTATCTCTCGACGATCTGTCAGTTCACGCTTTATAACTGGAACAACATTCCAGCGTGTAACTGCACTGACTATTGGATGTACCTCATCAATAATCAACAAAACCTTTCCCACTTGTGAGATCAACCCCGATGTTTCAAAAATAATCTCGCGGGCCCTCTCCTGAGTTCGAATATCTGTATGGGAGAAAAACCTAACTGCATCCAATACTACGACGGCTGCATAACCCCCCTCAACCCATGGCTGTGCTCCAGGTGTTGAAAGAACTAAGGATGGCTTGGGATCAATTGATTCTTTAATAACATCACCTGAAGAAATCAAAACAGGATAGCCAGGAAATGCTCGCGAAATCTCCTCAGAGGCTCTCTCTATTCCGCGCCCCGCGAGGTACTGCGTACTACCATTACAAAACTTGCATCTCCATTCATTAAAATTTTTGCCACAGTGCACACACATTGGGGGTTTTGATTTAGCGCCCACTTGTAACCGTCCACCGCATTCGCACAAGGCGACGTTTCTACAGTGTGAACATAAAAGTGCGTTGCCATAACCCTTTCTTGCCGCTAAAAAAAGAACAGGGCCAGCTAACAACGCTTTTCTAATTTCTGGAAAGATTCTTCCTGGCAATAAAGTTCCAGAATCCGGATTAAAGGCGGCTACATTGACAGAGCTTAGATGAGATTCGAAGAGAACTTCTACATTGTCTATCGAGTTAGCGATTTCAATCGATGGACAGTAGCCCAAATAAATAACACTCAAATCTTCCATCTTTGCACGTCTTTTTGCCACGTCTTTGCTATTCCAACCTGGAGATCGAATCTCATAGTGGTCCGAGGAAGATTCTTTATAAATAATTATTGTTGTTAAACCATCAATCGGAGCAAATACAGCGCTTCGTGTACCAACGACGATTTTCACACTTTTATTCAAGCACTCTAGAAAATTTCGATACCTCTCCTCACGAGGCATTGATGAAGTAAGTTTTAGGATTGAGCTCTCATCGCTGGCGAGCTCTCTAAGAATCTGATCTACATCCTTTTCATCAGGGGCAACAATGAGAACATTTCCTCTTTCGAGGGCACGGATTGCGATTGAGGCAGCTTGCTTTGCTGGCGAAACAAAAGGAGCCAACTGAATAAACCGTCCGGTTGCTTTCTCTTTACGTTGGTTCTCATGATGAACCAATTTACTAGCCTCACCTAGGGGTGCGTCTCTGATGAAATTCTTGTCCACGGATGCAACTCTGGAAGGGATCGCTGACCGGATAACATCCCAGGAGTTGCTTGCATAATCACGAGCAATTTGATCGATTAATCTGAGCGAACTATGGGTAGCCATGGGGTGCGGCGATAGTACTTTTGTAATGAACTTGAGAGCGCCAGCTCTTTCCGGTACAGCCGTTCGCTCGACAATTATTGCTTCGACTTCTTTGCTGCCAAAAGGAACCTGAATTCGCACGCCAATTTTTGCACTTTCTGAAAATTTCTCAGGCACTACATAGTCATAAAGTCCATCCAGGTGATAGATCCCTGTATCCACTCGTGCACGAACATAGGCAAGATCAGAAGCTTGGGGGCCTGAAGGCGCTGATGCAACTTCAGCCTTTAACCGAAAAAGCCTTGACGTTGCCACAAAACTTCTTTCTATTTTATTGCGTTTTGAAGTGCCGAAACTCGATCAGTGCGTTCCCAGGCAAATTCTGGGAGCTCACGTCCAAAATGTCCATATGCACTTGTCAGTGAATAGATCGGACGAAGTAGTTCTAAATCTCTGATTATCGCTGCAGGACGCAGATCAAAAGTAGTTAGCACAGCATCTTGAATCTTTGATACTGTAACAGTCTCAGTTCCGAAAGTTTCAACGAAAACTCCTACTGGTTGAGCCTTTCCAATTGCATAGGCAACCTGTACTTCACATCTCCTAGCCAATCCAGCAGCCACAACATTTTTGGCAACCCATCGCATGGCATACGCTGCAGAACGATCAACTTTAGAAGGATCTTTTCCGCTGAATGCTCCCCCACCATGGCGAGCCATTCCACCGTAAGTATCAACAATAATTTTTCTACCCGTGAGACCGGCATCTCCCATAGGACCACCAATAACAAAACGTCCAGTCGGATTAATTAGAGTTCTCAAATCATTTTTAGGTAGATCGATTAAATTTAGTATTGGATCGATTACATGTTTGATTACTTCAGGGGTTAATTTCTTAGCAACATCAACGTTTTCTGAGTGCTGGCTGGAAATAACCACAGTATTTATTGCAATAGCTTTATCACCATCATATTCAATGGTCACCTGTGTCTTGCCATCCGGCCTCAGATATTCAAGTTCCCCTGATTTTCTTACCTTAGTAAGTTGTTGAGCCAAGGCGTGGGCCAACCAAATTGGAAGGGGCATTAACTCTTTGGTGTCATCACAGGCATAGCCAAACATCAGGCCTTGATCTCCTGCGCCTTGTAAATCCAATGGATCCACAGCGGCAGAAACTCTGTGCTCATAAGCATCGTCTACACCAGCGGCAATATCTTGGGACTGCTGCCCAATTGAAATAGAAACACCGCAAGAGTTTCCATCGAAGCCTTTGTCCGATGAGTCATAGCCAATGTTCAAAACCGTGTCGCGTACTATTCCCATCACATCGGCATATCCATTTGTTGTTACTTCCCCTGCAACATGGACCTGTCCCGTAGTAATGAGTGTTTCCACTGCAACACGACTTGATTTATCTTGAGAGATCAAAGAATCTAGAACCGCATCAGATATTGCGTCCGCAATTTTATCTGGATGACCTTCAGTAACAGATTCTGACGTGAAAAGTCGTTTTGACATTTTTAACCTAACTGCCGGATGGCTTGATCAAGTAGAAGATTACCGAGAGCGTCTTTGGAGGTTTCCTTGACCGCTATATCCGCTTCATTGCGTATGAGTATCGTACCCATTGTTTCATCCTTACCGAATATAGCCCCGCCAGAAACATCATTTACATAAATAACATCAAGGCCTTTCCTCTCGAGTTTGCTTTTCGCCTCTTTGAGGTGATCTTTAGTTTCTGCGGCAAAACCGATGATGATTTGATGGGTTTTGCCTTTACTAACATCGGCTACCAGATCAAGATTTGGGACGAGTTCGATACTACCAAGCATTGATTTTTTGATTTTTTCAATAGCGTTCACCTTAGGTTTAGCATCGGCAACCGCCGCGCTCATAACTAGGATGTCACACCTAGGAAACTCAGCGATTAAAGCAACGTGCATCTCCTGCGCACTGTATACATGAGTGGTTTCTATGCCAACTACATCTTTTTCATCAATATTAGCCGCGATCAAATGCACCTTCGCTCCTCTTTTAATTGCGGCCCGAGCTATCGCTATTCCCTGTTTCCCAGAAGATCTATTTCCAATAAAGCGAACCGGATCAATATTTTCACGAGTACCTCCAGCTGTAACAAGAACTCTTTTTCCATTCAAATCCACGATATTTCCTGTCATCTGATCAAACTTACTGATAATCGAATCGGTCTCTGGGAAACGACCTGGCCCGATATCAGCACCTGTTAAACGACCCACATCTGGCTCCATAACATTGAACCCACGATTGCGAAGTATCTGCACGTTTGCAACCGTTGCAGGATCAAGCCACATTGATGGATGCATTGCAGGGACAAGCATTTTGGGTGCATTAGATGCCAAAACTAAATTTGTTAAAAGATCATCTGCCCGGCCTGCGGCTATTCTCGCAATCAAATCGGCAGTTGCTGGTGCGATGAGAAAATATTTGGATTTCTCAGCAAGGGCTACATGGGGAACTAAGTGAACATTTTCCCAAACTTCGACATTAACTGGTCTGCCTGAAAGGGCTTCCCAAGTCGCCTTACCTACAAAATTTAAAGATGATGGAGTTGGAACAACCGTTACTTGATAGCCACGATCTAAGAGTCTGCGAAGTAGTTCGCACGATTTGTAGGCGGCGATCCCGCCGCCAACTCCCAAAACAATTTCGGGACCGAGTTGTGACATGTTTGGACCTCGAAATTAAGAGAGGATTTATGCAGTCGGTTCTAGATTTTCAATCGTAAGCAAGCCTTCGTTAATCTCACGAAGTGCTATCGAAAGTGGCTTCTCATGAACATGCGTTTCAACTAGCGGCCCAACATATTCAAGCAAACCTTCACCCAGCTGAGAGTAATAGGCATTAATCTGACGGGCACGCTTAGCTGCATACAACACCAAACTGTACTTTGAGCCACTTTTATCTAGTAGTTCATCGATCGGTGGATTTGTAATGCCATCCATGAGTATCTCCGCTTCATCAATCAATTAGGAGGCCAACTCTATCAGTTTCTGGACTACGCTCTCGACCTCATCATTAATGAGAATTACGTCAAAGGATGAGGCGGCCTCTAGCTCTGCCTGTGCTAACTCAAGCCTTTGCGTTCTACGAACAGCATCATCAGTACCCCTGCCCTCTAATCGAGCAACTAACTCCTCCCAAGAAGGTGGTTCTAAGAAAACAAGGATTGATTTTGGCAGATGCTCTTTTACCTGTTTAGCACCAGCTATCTCGATCTCTAAGAGTACATTCTTTCCAAGCAATAACGCCTGCTCAACTTTATCTTGCGCAGTTCCATAGCGATTGCCAGCGAACTCTGCCCATTCAAGAAACTCACCGTTGTTTATCATTGTCTGGAAAATCTCATGTGAAACAAAATTGTAATCACGACCATCAATCTCATTACTTCGCGGATCTCGCGTCGTATAGCTCACGCTTACCCAAAATTCACCCACCTCACGCAACTTCTTTGCAACCGTACTCTTACCTACTCCCCCGGGTCCTGAGAGAACCAAAAGTTTTCCAGGAGTTAGAGCATGTGCAGATTTCATAAACTCATTTCTAATCTGGGTTATTTGATGTCGCCCAAGGCCCTTTACTCGACGGGTTGGCGAGATCTCAAGTCGCTCCATCAGCGTTAAAGCACGAACCTTTCCAACTCCCGATAAAGACTCCAGAAGTTCACGTACTCGCATATTGGCTACTGCTTCATCTGTTTTCGAAATCTCTAAGATCTGATCAATGGAAAGTGATCCAGATTTAAGCTGGGCCTTCACGATCGCTCTACGTTTTCTAGAAATTCCCGCCTTTTCAAGCGCCCTCAAACGTTGTTCATCGGTCAAACGTGGAGGTAGTGCCATAGGAGAAACTTACTCTTTTATTAAAATCTGCGCCGCAATCTCAGCAGCAGCTTCTCGCATTGCCGCACTTCCATTTACCCAACTCTGCGTGATCGGGCGACCGATAACAACTAAGGAGGCACCAGAGGAGATCGCATCAAAGGGCGTCATCGTTCTGACTTGATCATCAGCTTTATTTGATCCCGCTGGTCTCACACCCGGAGTGATAATTACTGGTCCAGTTCCAATAGCGTTTCGAATCGCAGAAATCTCTAATGGGGAGCAGACGATTGCGCGAGCTCCCGATGCAGTTGCTAATTCTGCAAGTCGGACTGCAGTTTCTAGGGGAGGTTTTTCAAATCCAATTGATTTTAAATCGGTCCCATCCAAGGAAGTTAATACAGTTACACCTGTGATAAAAGTATTCGGAATAGCCTCTACTGCTGCCTTAATCATCGCCGCACCACCAGAGGCATGGACCGTTAAATACTTTGGCGATAAATCAGCAATTACTTTAGTTGCCCCACTAACAGTATGTGGAATGTCATGAAGTTTCAGATCCAGAAAAATATCTGAATCCGTTTCATCCTTGATCGCGCGAACTCCATCGCTACCAAATGTTAAGAAGAATTCAAGGCCCAATTTATATACCGAGATCGAATCCTGTGTGGCTTTTACCCACGCTATAGCGGTCTTAAGATCAGAGGTGTCAACTGCAAGAACAATGGGCGCCTTACTCATGGGGTGCATCTTCCGCGCGATGTGCGTAGCCGACAGCATCCTTCAATGATTTAAAACCTCGGTCGATCAACATCTGTTTCAACTCACTTTGAATCGACATAATTGCAGTTGGATTACCAAAGCTAGCAGTACCGATCGAAACTCCGCTTGCTCCGGCCAGAATCATTTCTAATGCATCTTTCCCATTTGCAATTCCACCCATACCTAAAATGGGAGTTTTTGGTAATGCCGCATGCACTTGGTAAACCGCTCTGACTGCAATAGGTCGTATCGCAGGGCCCGAAAGCCCACCAGTTTTACCTCCCAATTGTGGTCGCATCGTGTTCACATTTATCACCATTCCAAGAACGGTATTGATCAAAGCAAGACCATCGGCGCCTGCATCCACCACGCCGCGCGCAATCGAGACCAAATCTGTTACATCAGGAGAAAGTTTCGCGATGATTGGTAGCTCTCCACCCAACGTCCTTCGCACCCCATCGATTACGCGCCGAGACGCGTCCGGATCACATGCAAAAACAAGGCCACGATTTTCAACATTCGGACAAGAAATGTTGACTTCGACTGCACTAATTCCTGAAACTGATCTAAGTTTTCTTGCCAACGTTGAATACTCTTCGATTGTTTCGCCAGCGATCGAAACGATCACTCGTGCTTTTTGCTCAACTAGATATGGAATGTCTTGTGCTAAAAATGCATCTATTCCTGGTCCTTGCAAACCAATCGAGTTGAGCATTCCACTCGGAGTCTCAGCCATTCGAGGTGTTGGTCGCCCGGGACGTAAACGAGACATCACAGATTTCGTTACTACTCCACCCATTTCTCGCAATGGAAAAAACTGTGCCAACTCTCGCCCAGAACTAGCGCAACCACTTGCAGTGAAAGTTGGTGCTGGAAACCACGCATTGCCAATTGTTGTAGAAAAATCTAAAGAGGTCATACGGCTTTACCCACCTGATTCCAACTAACTAATGCCCCGTCCATAACAGGACCGTCAATACAAGAGCGCAACATGGAAACTATTCCGTCTTGGCCCTGTACTGGTAAAACACACGTCATACAAATACCTATCCCGCAGGCCATCGACTCCTCAACAGAACACTGGTGAACAACATCCAACGCCTTTGTAATTGCAGTGATAGCTGACAACATCGCCATCGGACCACACGAGTAAACCACGGCCACATTGAGATCCTTGATTTGTTCATATAACTGATCAGTGACTCGACCAGTGTGCCCAGATGATCCATCTTCGGTATAAATGCGCATTGTATTAACGGCGCGTTTACCCTCCATTGGTGCATAAATATTTGATGCGGTACTTGCACCTAAAATCATGTCGACTCGTGATCCGCGGGCGTTTAAGACTTCGGCTAAACCAAATAACGGAGCTGAACCGTATCCACCGCCAACTAATAAAACAGGTACCGGTTCTGTAGGAACACCAAAGGCGGTGCCCAGAGGAACAACGATATCTATTACATCCCCTTCTACTCGATCGCAGAGCCATGAGCTACCCTGACCATGGGCAGCAACGATTAACTCCATTGTTCCGCCCGTAGGTGAAGTTGTTGACACTCTAGAGATCGCAAAGGCTCTCCTTAGTATGAGAGCTGAGTTTTCACCGCCAACCTTAATTGCGACAAAGTTACCGGGTTTGCATTTTTGCGCAAGGTCACCAATATTGACGATAATTTGATGGTAGATCCCTACACGTTTGTTAGAAACAATGGGAGCTAGGACTTGTTTGGCACTTTTATTTATTGGACTCATCTACGCCAACCAGTTCTGTAACGATTTAATACTCAAAGCCGAACCTTGCAAGAACCTTATTCCTTGAACTGCAGCGCTAAATCCAGCGATGGTTGTAATGCAGGGAATAGAACGTTGAATCGCCGCGGTTCGAATGGCCCAACCATCTTCACGAGTGCCTCTTCCAACTGGTGTGTTGATAACCAGATCTATTTCGCCGTTATTCATCATTTCAACAATAGTCTTCTCCCCCAACGGGCCCGTTCCCTCAGAGTTTTTGCGAACAGTTGTGGGATTTAAACCTCTTGATCGCAAGTACTGCGCTGTTCCATCTGTTGCAAGAATTCGAAAACCTAAAGCTGCAAATCCTTTTGAGGGTTCCACCCCTGATAACTTATCTTTATCGGCTAGCGAGATGAAGACTGTTCCAGACTTTGGTAGCGGGCCAAAAGATGCAATCTGTGACTTCGCGTAGCTTTCACCAAAAGTTGGAGCGATACCCATGACTTCACCAGTTGATCTCATTTCAGGACCTAGAACCGCATCCACTCCACGACCATCGGTTCTGCGGAAACGGTTCCAAGGCAATACCGCTTCCTTAACTGAAATCCCGTGTGTAATACCGTCCCCATTGGCTGGCAATAAACCCATGGTGCGAAGATCTGAAATGCTTTTACCAACTGAAATCATTGCCGCTGCTTTGGCAAGTGCAACCCCGGTCGCCTTACTGACAAAGGGCACCGTTCGAGATGCACGAGGATTAGCTTCAAGCACGTAGAGAACGTTATGTTCGATTGCGAACTGAATATTTATTAACCCTCTAACACCAACACCCTGGGCAATTTTCTGCGTTGCACTTCGAATCTCAGCTCTTTGTTGGGCAGTGATGGTAAGTGATGGCAAAACACATGCACTATCTCCGCTGTGAACTCCGGCCTCCTCAATGTGTTCCATAATCCCACCTAAAAACAGTTCCGTCCCATCGTAAAGTGCGTCCACATCGATTTCGATCGCGTTGTCTAAAAAGCGATCTACCAGAACAGGGTGATCGGGGGTTATTTGGGTAGCACGCGTAATAAATCCCGCTAATGAATCATCGTCGTAAACAATCTCCATTCCACGACCACCTAAGACAAATGAAGGTCTAACAAGTACTGGGTAGCCAATAGTTTGTGCAATCGATTGAGCCTCCAACTGTGTTGAGGCCATTCCAAACTGCGGAGCCGTTAACTCTTGTTCTTTAAGTACTGCGCCAAAAGCACCACGTTCTTCGGCCAAGTTGATTGCCTCAGGAGAAGTTCCAAGAATTGTGACGCCGTTAGCCTTTAAGGCAGCAGCTAAACCAAGTGGTGTTTGTCCACCAAGTTGAGTAATCACACCTAAAACCGGCCCTGCCTGTACTTCCGCCTGAATAACTTCGAGTACATCTTCTAGTGTTAATGGCTCAAAATAGAGCCGGCTGCTGGTGTCATAATCAGTAGAAACTGTCTCTGGATTGCAGTTAATCATGATCGTGTCATAACCGGCATCTCGTAAAGCAAAGGATGCGTGAACACATGAATAGTCGAATTCGATACCTTGACCAATTCGATTGGGGCCACTGCCTAATATGATCACTGCTGGGTTTACCCGCGGACCAACTTCACTCTCTTCCTCATAACTTGAATAAAAGTACGGTGTAAATGCTTCAAACTCTGCCGCGCATGTATCGACGGTCTTAAAGACTGGGCGAATAGAGAGCCGGTGGCGAAGGTTTCTTATCTCCTCCTCAGATGTATTTCGCAAAGAGGCAATCTGCAAATCAGAGAAGCCATCGATTTTTGCCTTTCGCAAGATTTTCTCTGTCAACTCTCCAGGTTGAGCAATCAGAGTTGCTTGCTGATTGATTTGCTTAATCTGCTCTAAATACCAGGGATCAATTTTTGTGGCCTCATGAATCTGTTCAATACTTGAGCCTGCCCACATAGCTTTTTGCACTTGCTGAATCCGGTATTCAGTTGGAACTCTCATTGCTTGCATCAAAATATTTAACTCATCCGCAGAGATGGGAGGCCAAGAAAAATTGGCTTCCTTTCGCTCTAGTGAACGTAAGGCTTTCATGAGAGCTTCAGAAAATGACCGCCCTATCGCCATAGCTTCGCCAACACTTTTCATTGTCGTTGTCAATCTAGGATCTGCATCAGCAAATTTTTCGAAGGCAAAACGTGGAACCTTCACAACAACATAATCTAAAGTTGGCTCAAAGGATGCAGGAGTTACCTTAGTAATATCATTTTGAATCTCATCTAATGTGTATCCAATCGCCAACTTGGTCGCAATCTTGGCTATTGGAAAGCCCGTTGCTTTGGAGGCCAAAGCACTGGATCTTGAGACCCGTGGATTCATCTCAATTACGATTATGCGCCCGTCAGAAGGATTTACTGCGTACTGAATGTTGCAGCCTCCTGTTTCTACACCAACTTCGCGGATGATCTCAATTGAGAGATCACGCAATCTCTGATACTCAACATCTGTCAAAGTCATTGCAGGTGCCACTGTTATCGAATCTCCGGTATGAACACCCATAGGATCTAAATTTTCTATCGAACAAACAATGACAACGTTGTCCTTATGATCGCGCATTACCTCTAACTCATACTCTTTCCAACCAATGATTGATTCCTCTAACAAGACCTCAGAGGTTGGACTATGTCGCAATCCTGCTCCTGCAATTTGTCGTAGTTCTGGCTCATTAAAGGCTATCCCTGAACCTAGCCCGCCCATTGTGAAAGAGGGCCGAACAACTACAGGGTAATTCAACTCCGCTACCGCAAGAAGAATTTCATCCATGTTATGACAGATCCGAGATTTAGCTGATTGCCCACCAACTTTTTCGACGATCTCACGAAAGAGTTCCCGATTTTCACCTCTGTGAATTGCCTCAACGTCAGCTCCAATAAGGTGCACACCATACTTGGACAAGGTTCCTCGTTCAAAAAGTCCAATTGCTGCATTAAGTGCTGTTTGTCCGCCGAGAGTTGCAAGAACCGCGTCGGGTTTTTCTTGGATAATTATTCTTTCGATAATTTCAGGAGTGATTGGCTCGATAAAAGTTGCATCCGCAAACTCCGGGTCTGTCATGATCGTTGCTGGATTTGAATTGATCAAAATAACTCGGATACCTTCAGCCCGAAGAACTCGGCATGCCTGCGTTCCAGAGTAATCAAATTCGCATGCCTGACCAATAACTATTGGTCCAGATCCAATAACTAGAACTGATTTTATGGATGTATCTAGAGGCATTACGCGCGCACCTTCTTTGACATTAGGTCAATGAAGCGATCAAATAAATAGGAAGCATCGTGTGGGCCGGCAGCTGCTTCAGGGTGATACTGAACAGAAAATGCTGGACGATCTAATAGTGCAAGGCCTTCGACAACACCATCGTTTAGACAAATATGAGTAACTTCTCCGCGACCATAAACTGTAGAAAACTCTATGTCGATGGGAGCTTGCACTGCAAAGCCATGGTTATGGGCGGTAATTTCAACTTTTCCTGAAAGTTTATCCTTGACCGGTTGATTAATACCTCGGTGTCCAAATGCAAGTTTGTATGTTTCAAAACCTAACGCTCTACCGAGAATTTGATGACCAAAGCAGATACCAAAGATTGGAATCTCCTCTAACAAAAGCGCACGAACCGTCTCAACCACATCGCCCATAGTCGATGGATCTCCCGGTCCATTTGATAAAAAGACGCCATCTGGGCGAACCGAAAGTATCTCTTCTAAAGTTGAGTTAAACGGCATCACATGTACTTGAACACCGCGCTCAGATAACCCTTTTGGAGTTGCTTTTTTGATACCCAAATCCAATGCAGCGACTACAAAGCGTTTTTGTCCAATAGGTTCCACGATGTACGTTTTCTTTGTTGAAACATCTGCGACCAAATTTGAACCCGCCATAGATTGAATCTTTCGAACCTCAACGACCATCTCTTCTCGTGATAGATTTAAATCAGAGAAAATTCCAGCGCGCATCGCACCCCGATCACGTATGTGCCGTGTTATCGCGCGGGTATCGACACCTTGAATACCAATGATTTCTTGCTCTATTAACTCAGTCTCAAGGCTCTGGTGAGAACGCCAATTAGATGTAAGCGAAGAAGGATTTCGAACGACAAAACCAGCTACCCAGATTTTCTCAGACTCATTGTCCTCTTTATTGACGCCAGTATTGCCGATGTGAGGCGCTGTCATAATAACTATTTGTTTGTGATACGAAGGGTCGGTGAGAGTCTCCTGGTATCCGGTCATTCCTGTTTGAAAAACCGCTTCTCCAAATGTTTTCCCTGTGGCAGCCCAGCTCTGACCTTCAAAAATACGTCCATCATCAAAGACTAGATAAGCGCTACTCAATGCACCTCTCCAATCTTTTGTACTACTGAATCAATAACTGTCGCGCGCCCCTTGAAGAACGTGTGCGTAATGACACCTGGAAGAATGTGCCCATGGTAGGGAGTATTTGTAGCCTTTGACATAGTTAAATCACGGTCAACTTGCCAATTCTTTGAGGGATCGATCACGACTAGGTTAGCCGCAGAACCAACAGTAATCTCTTGCCCTTGATTCTCGTACCCACCTATGCGGGCCGGAGCTATAGACATACGATCTGCAACTCCCTGCCAGTCCATTAACCCTGTATCCACCATTGTTTTTTGAACGATAGAAAGCGCAGTTTCAAGTCCCAACATGCCAAAAGATGCTTCCTGCCATTCGCACTCTTTTGATTCAGTCGGATGCGGTGCATGATCGGTAGCAACAATGTCAATGATTCCCTCAGCCAAAGCTTCCCGAAGTGCTTGAACGTCAGAACTACTTCTCAGCGGGGGATTTACTTTATAAATTGGGTCATACGATGTTGCTAAATCATCGGTTAGCAAAAGATGGTGTGGCGTTACTTCAGCGCTCACATTGATTCCCCGCTGCTTTGCCCAACGAATGATTTCAACCCCACCAGCGGTGGTCACATGACAGATATGAACCCGTGATTTAACGTGATCTGCCAATAAAACATCACGAGCAATAATCGCCTCCTCTGCAACGCAAGGCCAACCTTTGAGTCCTAAACGTGCAGAGATCTCTCCCTCATTCATTTGAGAACCAATAGTTAAGCGCGGATCCTGCGCATGTTGAGCAATCACTCCCCCAAATTTTTTTACGTACTCAAGAGCTCTTCGCATGAGCAGAGGATCAAAAACGCAGTTTCCGTCATCACTAAATATACGAACACGAGCTATCGAATCAGCCATAGCCCCGATCTCAGAAAGGGATTCACCTAATAACCCTTGAGTAACTGCTCCTATAGGAAAAACATCGAGGTAACCTGCCTCTTGACCTAATCGAAAGACTTGTTCAACGACTCCGGCCGTATCAGCAACTGGCGATGTGTTTGCCATCGCAGACAGTGCTGTGAAACCACCTTTGGCACCGGCTCTACTTCCAGTCAAAACTGTTTCGGCATCTTCGCGTCCTGGCTCTCGAAGATGAGTGTGTAAATCTACAAGGCCGGGTAAAACTCTGCTGCCTTTAACATCGATGACTGTCTGAGAACTAGGAGCCAAGCTCTCACTCATGGCCGTGATCACGCCATCTTCGAATGCAATATCCCTCTTATCACCATTGGGTAGAACTGCGTCTTTGAGAATATATTTTTGGTTACTCATTTAGATGCTCCCAACTTCAAGAGGTGCTCCTGCAAGGAGAACATAAAGGATAGCCATTCGAACACTTACACCGTTTGATACCTGTTCTGTTATAACTGATCGCGCACTATCCGCAACTTGGGCTGAAATCTCTAATCCACGATTCATAGGACCTGGGTGCATAATGATCGCACTTTGCTTCAAAGATTTCATACGTTGTGAATTAAGTCCATAGTACCTCGAATACTCTCGAGCATTTGGAAAAAATAACTCTGTCATTCTCTCTTGTTGCACTCTAAGCATCATAACTGCATCGACATAAGGCAGAACTTCGTCCAAATCATATGAAAGTGTGCACGGCCATTTTTCTATATCGATTGGAAGCAGCGTAGGTGGTGCGACCAAGGTTACTTTTGCCCCTAAAAGCGATAGAAGTAAAATATTGGATCTGGCGACTCGCGAGTGAAGGATGTCACCGACAATAGCAACATGCAAACCCTGTAAGTCTTTTGATCCCTTGCCTAAATGTTTTCTTATTGTAAATGCATCTAGTAATGCTTGGCTTGGGTGTTCGTGCGTACCATCCCCTGCATTAATAACTGCCCCTGACATCCATTGGTTATCTGCTAATCGTTGCGCCGCACCAGATGCGCTGTGGCGTATAACCACTGCATCGGCGCCCATTGCTTGAAGGGTCATAGCAGTATCTTTTAACGACTCTCCTTTGCTAATACTTGATCCTTTGGCAGAGAAATTGATTACATCGGCCGATAATCTCTTGGCGGCAGCTTCGAAAGAGATTCGCGTACGAGTTGAATCCTCCGCAAAGAGATTCACAACTGTTCGCCCGCGCAAGGTTGGCAATTTTTTAATTTGGCCATCATTGATTCGAGCTAATTCTGTTGCCGTATCCAAAATTCCTATCGCCTCTTGTGCGCTCAGATTGGCGATAGAAAGAAGGTGTTTCATGGCTGCACCCGGTTTTCGATGACAACTTCATCGCGCCCATCTATCTCGGTTAGCGAGACCCGAATCGACTGCTCCAATGATGAAGGTAGATTTTTGCCAACAAAATCGGCTTTAATCGGGAGTTCGCGATGGCCACGATCGACAAGCACGGCTAATTGAACGGTTTTCGGACGTCCAACTTCACCCAACGCATCTAACGCCGAGCGAATAGTGCGGCCGGAAAAAAGAACATCATCTACAAGGATCACGTCTTTGTCTTCAATTCCCGTAGCAGGTATCAATGTCGGCATGATTGCCCGAGGTGGACGCAACCTCAGATCATCTCGGTGCAAAGTAATATCGAGAGTTCCACATGGAATATTTGTGGCCTCAATCTTTGACATAATCTCTGCGATGCGGGCCGCTAAATGAGCACCGCGTGTAGGAATACCGAGAAGAACGATATTTGCCGAACCATGATTGCGTTCTAAAATTTCGTGTGAGATGCGCGTTAACGCGCGAGAGATATCCTCAGCGGACAGGGCAATGCTCATGTAAATCTCCTTTCCCACCTCTCTGGATGGGTTGTTAAAGGATGCGCTGCGAACTATAGCATCCCTGTGAGCAGGTGTGGATAAGCAAAAGCTGGCGCCCTTTGCTGCAACTACCGTGGGTTTCATGAGACACCTAAATTCACGAGAAGAGATGCTTACGGTCTGCCTGAGATTGCGTTCTATTCGCGAGGCTAAGAATCGGACTTTAATGGATGTTGAACTTAGGTCAGGGGGTGAAATAACTGCCATTTCCCTAGGCAGCTATGAGCGAGGCGACCGCCAATTGAACTTATTTAAGCTGCTACAAATCGCGAGGGTCTATGAACTACCTGCATCAGAAATACTGACAGAAAAAATAGAACGAATAGAACCGGGACGCATCACAATTGATTTGGGTAAAATTCTACAAAGTGCACTTCCCGAGTCAATAAAAATCGCCCAAGTACTACGAGAAATAGCGCACCTGCGTGGTGATTGGAATGGAGAGCTCATGTCGATCAGAGCCACAGACTTAACAAATTTTTCAGTCTTTTCCGGGTTATCAACTCAACAGATACAGAGATGTGTATCTGAATTTACTGTTCCTAGATCGAAATAGAGTCCTTGAGTGATGCGATGCGACCTAGTACCCCGTGAATATACTTTGATGACTCATCACTAGATAGTTCTCGCGCTAGATTTAACGCTTCATCAATTGCAACGCTAGTGGGCACCGTAGTAATCCAAAGAATCTCAAAAATTCCGATCCTTAGAATATTTCTGTCCACTGCGGGAAGACGATCCATGTCCCAACCTTGCGCATAAGTCATAATCAACTCATCAATTTTTCGACGATTCTCACCTACGCCGATAATTAACTCGCGAGTGTATTCACGAATCGGTCTTGAATCGGGTCCATTATCTGGGACATCTCTTGATTCTAGAGTTTGCAAAGCATCGCTACCGCGGATATCAGATTCATAGAGTAAATCTAAAGCCTGTTTGCGAGCCTTACTTCGAGCAGACACTAGTTTGCGCGACCCTGATAAGACCCATCGCGAGTATCAACCAAAATTATTTCATCCTGCTTTATGAAAAGTGGCACAGCAACTTCAATACCAGTTTCAACTGTGGCTGGCTTGGTTCCTCCCGAAGAACGATCACCTTGAATTCCCGGCTCTGTATAGGTGATCTTAAGTGGCACAGATGCAGCAAGCTCTATGTATAAAGGATTTCCTTCATTTACGGCAACGATAGCCTCTGTATTTTCCAGCATATAGTTTGCGGCATCACCAACGGTGGCTTGAGAGATCGTCATCTGGTCAAAAGTCTTTGTGTCCATGAAAACGAAGTCATCGCCCTCCTTGTAGAGGTACTGCATCTCACGTTTTTCAAGAATCGCGACATCAACCTTAACTCCAGCGTTGTACGTTCTATCGATTACCTTACCGCTGAGAACTGATTTCAATTTAGTTCGAACGAAAGCTGGACCTTTACCTGGCTTTACATGCTGGAATTCAACAACGGTCCATAATTGACCCTCAATGTCCAGACACATTCCATTTTTTAAATCATTCGTTGTTGACACAGCTAATCCACCCGCTCTTTACTCTAATTTTTTGTCGTATTGACCGGCTAAGGATACCTGTAGTTGATGACCGCCGAGAACTATCTTGAAACCAAATTCGTGAGGGCGATAATCGCCAAAACATATGAATTTGGGCCGAACCCGCCGATCGTTCCATTTGCGACACCAGAAATTACTGAGGTGTGACGAAACTCTTCGCGGGCCAAAGGATTAGACAGATGAACTTCGATCAAGGGAGCTTTTACAAGTTCTGCTGCATCACGAATGGCATAGGAGTAGTGCGTGAATGCAGCTGGGTTAATTATCACGGGAATATTTTTATCGGCCGCCTCGTGTAGCCAACCAATTATCGTCGCCTCTTCATCACTCTGACGCACATCAGCTTCAAAACCATGCTTTGTTGCGGCGATTTCAACCATGGACTTCAACTCAGCATAATTGAGATCTCCATACATTGATGAATCCCGTATATCAAGACGCGAAAGATTGGGTCCATTTAACACAAGAATCTTCATGAACTAATTCTCTCATACGCCGCATCGAGTTCATCGGAGGTTAAATCCTCAAGACGAGATGTTGAACCCAGACCGGTCAGGGCCACAAAACGAATAATTTCTCCGCGAGATTTCTTATCCGATGCGAGCAGTGGACGTAAATGAGTCCAAGCTGCACGATCATAGGTGATGGGAAGTTCCAAATTTGTGAGTATCTTCCTGTGCATTAAGAGAACTTCTGAAGATATTAATGAGCGAGCAGATGCCAATTCCGCAGCATAAACAAGACCAATCGCAACTGCTTCACCGTGGCGAAGTTTAAATTTCGAGTGAATCTCAACGGCATGGCCCAGCGTATGGCCGTAATTAAGAATCTCTCTGGCAAAACTCTCTTTGAAATCGGTTGAAACAACTTCTGCCTTTACCTTAGCCGCCAGATAAATAAGCTCCAATGTTTTTTGCTCATTAGCTCGTATCTCTTGAATATTTATCGAGGAAGCAATTTCTAGAATTTTCGGGTCTGCTATAAATCCGCATTTGATCACTTCAGCCATTCCAGCTGAAAAATCTCTATCTGAAAGTGTTTTTAACCAGATGGGATCTATAACTACGGCAATCGGTGAGTGAAAAGCACCGATCAAATTTTTACCATAATCAGAGTTGATGCCCGTTTTACCACCTATTGCAGCGTCGACCATGCCTGCCAGTGACGTTGGAACTGCAACCCAATCGATGCCTCGTAGCCATGTAGCAGATGCAAATCCTGCTAGATCTGTGAGTGCTCCCCCACCAACAGCTACAACTAAATCACTTCGAGTAAAGCCGGCAGCACCTAGCCAATCCCAGAGAGAATTTAGCGTTTCAAAAGTTTTACCATTTTCACCGTCAGGTGTTCTAAAGACATGGACTTCTGATTCTAAGCTCTGAAGTTGACCTAAATCTGGAGTAAATGAAGAAGATGTAATGATGGCTGTCTTATTTCTACCCTTCATTAATGAGGCAACTTCATCTTTCCATTGAACATCTATTTTGATGTCGTACTCACGTTCGGCCTTAACTTTAAGATTCTTCATTTAGTGGCCACTTCGTAAGCCGTTGAAATTTCACCAGCAATCTGATCAACGCTCATATCGTCAACCTTAACGCTTATCGAGGCAAGCTTCTCGTAAATCGGTCGGCGAATCTCATTGAGAGATTGCCATTGTGCCCTCGGATTTCCAAGTAGTAACGGGCGATCTCTATTAAAACCAACTCGTGGAGCCGCCGTTGCTAGAGATACATCCAAAAAGATTACAAAAATCTCTGAATTCATTATAAGTATCTGAGCCTCTTCTTTTACGGGCGCACCGCCCCCAAGACTAATTACACTATTTGGAATCTTTAACACTTCTTGCAAAATAGTAAATTCTAGATCTCTAAAAGCTTCTTCTCCTTGATCAACGAATATTTCGGAAATCTTTTTACCGGATTTTTCTTCGATCATGGAATCGGTGTCGATAAATGTCCTCTTAAGGCGACGCGATAATGAACGCCCAACCGTACTTTTTCCACTTCCCGGTGGTCCAATTAAAACTAAGGATTTCATTGCGACTACTTAAAGTTTAACGTGGCCATATACGATTGATAATTACGACGAGTTTCCGATACGGAGTCTCCACCGAATTTTTCAAGCACAGCCTGGGCAAGAACCAATGAAACCATAGCTTCTGCTACAACGCCCGCTGCTGGAACTGCGCAAACATCTGAACGCTGATTGATGGCTTTCGCAGCTTCACCGGTAGCAACATCGACTGTGTCGAGAGCTTTAGGAACAGTCGAAATAGGTTTCATCGCCGCTCGTACTCTCAAAATCTCACCATTGGACATTCCGCCTTCAGTACCACCGGCTCTATCGGTACGACGAACAATTAGACCTTCTTTGTTTTTTTCTATTTCATCATGTGCAACAGAACCTCGCCGCGCTGCAGTTTGAAATCCGTCTCCAATTTCGACACCTTTAATTGCCTGAATGCCCATAACCGCACCGGCTAAACGTGCGTCTAAACGGCGATCCCAATGTACGTGAGAACCTAAACCAGGTGGCATATTAAATGCCAAGACTTCAACAACTCCACCTAAAGTATCTCCGTCACGATGAGCAGCCTCTATCTCAGCAACCATCTTTGCACTAGTTGATGAATCTGAACAACGCACTGGATCAGAATCAATTCGATCCATATCAGTTGATAATGGAAGTGGTACGTTATCGTCAACGCGAACAGTTCCTATGGATAGAACATGACTTAGAATCGTGATTCCAACGCTTTGCTCTAAGAAGTTTCTAGCAACAGCTCCTAGTGCAACGCGCGAGGCAGTCTCCCGCGCACTGGCTCGTTCTAAAATCGGACGTGCATCATTTAAATTATATTTTTGCATCCCTACTAAGTCTGCATGTCCTGGGCGCGGACGAGTTAAAGGTGCATTACGCGCTAAATTCTCGATCTCCTCTTTGGGAACGGGATCGGCCGACATAACTTTTTCCCATTTCGGCCATTCGGAGTTATCGATTTGAATCGCGATAGGTCCACCCTGAGTTAATCCAAGTCGTACTCCACCAAGAATCGTTACTTTGTCTGCTTCGAAATTTTGGCGTGCACCCCTGCCAACACCTAACCGTCGGCGTCGAAGATGAAAATCAATGTCAGCTGTGTTCACTGCTACTGACGCAGGGATCCCTTCGACGATGGCACTTAGGGCTTGACCATGTGATTCACCTGCAGTTAACCAGCGCATGAGCCTATTCTTGCAGATCTAAGGGTTATCTCGCTGCGAAATAGAGCGCAAAGGCTAGAAAAATACTTGGCGCCAGGGCTATTCGTTGCGGTAAACGACTAGCGACGATGGTGTGGATCAAAAGATGGGCAAAAGCGCAGGCTAGTAAGGATGCAAAGTACGCAATGAGTGAGAAATTCATTTGCGAATTAAAAATTATGAAAGACAGTGCGAGTAATTTGACATCACCCATACCAACCCCGATGAAACCGAAAAAGATGAGAATGACCACAGAAACAAAAAGATTGATTACAGGGCCAAACCCATTCAAAGTCGGAAATGCCAAGGAGAGAAATGCTATTATTTTTAGATAAATATTAGGAATACGTTTGGAATGTAGATCAGAAATGATAATTGGAATCGCAATCAGCCAATAAGAGAACCACAAAATGAACATCTTGGTAACTTACCCGCCAACCGGTCAAGAGTTATCTCTCTGTGGATTCACCCAACAGTTCGATTGCCTTGCGCCTCATAAGCTCTGCTAAGGCCCCGCGATCTATTCGAAGCCCTGAAAATATTTCTATTTGGGAAATCCCCTGATGAACCAGCAGATCGATTCCATCTATTGTTGGAGCTCCAAAATCGGTCCAACTCTTCATTAAACGAGAGGGCCACGGGTTGTAAATCGATTCAAAAAGTACTCCCTGTGGCTTCGACACCTGGTCACAAAAAACATCGGCGATACCGGCCGGCGTTGTATTGATAACCGCATCCATTTGATTTATCAATGACAAAGAATCCCATGGATGAAAGATCAATGAAGAGGCAGGCGCAGCAGCGCGCATTCCCAGTTCCCTATCCGGATTTCTGTGGAGAACGTGAATCTCTCTTCCTTTCATTCTTGCGTCAGAATCACACGCTGCCGCTGCCGCGCGGGCGGTTGCACCAGAACCAATAATTAAAACCGAACCCGTTGGTTGTGCTCCATGAAACTCCCAAGATTTAAGAAATCCCTCTACGTCAGTGCTTGTCAGCTCCCACTTTCCGTCTTTCTTGCTAAGTGTGTTTCCACTTTTAATCTGCAATGCAATGGGAGAAATGGTTTCGGCGACAAGAAGGGCCTCCTCTTTGAGTGGCATCGTCAGTGAGAGTGAGTTGAGATCTGGGTGTGAAGTAAGAAAGGTAGGAAGTTGCCCACTTTTCACATCAAAGCGAGAGTATTCACCTTCAATTTCTAAATATTCATAAGCGATTTTATGAAGTTGCGGACTAAGAGAATGAGCAATGGGAGATCCAAGGACTGCTGCCCTAATCATTTAAATAGGCCCGCCTTTCTGTTCTTTGTGTAAAGCGCTTTCCATATATTGAATTCATCAAAAGATGCGGTAAATCTAGTATCACCCGGTGCGACGGTGATGAAGTAGAGCCAATTTCCAACGGCTGGTGACAATGCAGCCGCCATTGCCAGACTGCCGGGGTTTCCAATAGGTCCAGGAGGTAAGCCACGGTTCCTATAGGTGTTGTAAGGGGATTTCAATAGAGTCGAATTCGTACTCAGGAAAATGCTTCCTCGTAATTTCTTTACGTAATGAACGGTTGTATCCATTTGAAGAGGCATGCCAATATCGAGCCGATTAAATATAACCCTCGAAACTTTTGCAAAGTCATTGACGTCTGCCTCTGCCTGAATAATCGAAGCAATTGTTAAAAGCTCCAAAGGAGTAAACCTACTTTTTGAACCGAGGATGCGCTGAGCTGTTTCATCGGCAGTGAAGCGATCAATCATTGCCTGAACAACTTCTAACGATGTGCTGGCTTTCTCAAATGTATATTGCGCAGGGAAAAGTAGTCCCTCCACGTCTCGGAAACCCTTTGGTAATTCGACCGAACGAAACGCTTTATCTATTTCTGATGCTGTAAATCCGTACTCTCGTAAAGATTGAGCAACTTCGCTCTTCCACTCCCCCTCGAAAACTTTCAAGAGGTTTGGGATTCTGGATGGATCTAATAACTGGTTTAGGGCCTGTTCGGCCGAGATTTCAAGATTAACTCTGTGAGAACCAGGAGCCACCTTTTGCGACCTTTCATCACCCACTGCGATGCGAAAATACGAAGCAGTAGATTTCACAACACCATTTTCAAAAAGAATCTGTGCAACCTGTGAACCACTGGAACCGTTTGGAATCTCAACAATTATCTCAGGTGAGCTCTTGATAATCTGTGCAGTTGGAAAATCTGGTGCTGCTGAGTTTTGAGATCGGAGCGAGAAAATCCCAAACGTGAGCCCAGCTATAAGAATCAAGGCTAGGAGAACTCTCTTAATCTCCTCCACATTTTTCACAGTTTTCCCTTTTCTACTGCTATTGCGAATTCAAGAATTGCAACGGCTGCAGCCATATCGATGATCGATTTGGATTGTTTCGAATCTTTACCCGCTTCACGAAGTGATCGTGAAGCAGAAATCGTGCTCATGCGCTCATCAATAAGTTTTATCGGGACCTGAGTTATTCCCTTTAAATCTTCTGCGAAACCTAATGCCTTTGAAGATGCCACTCCTTCTAGACCGCTTAGATTGATGGGCTTACCCACATAAATCTCTATGGGAGAAATCTCATCGAAGATTGCCGAGATTTCCTTCAAGAGGCTTTTTGATGATGTTGATAGCGTTGTTATCGGTACAACTAAAATTGAATCAGAATCACTTGCAGCAACGCCAATTCGAACATCTCCGTAGTCAAATGCTATTCGACGTCCGCGCTGCATATTCTTACCCAGCTAGAGCAGCAGATATAGCCGAAAGAGCATCGAGTGATTTCGTAGAATCTACGCCGCCACCCTGCGCAAAATCATCCTTGCCTCCGCCACCGCCTCCAAGAACAACTGAACCAATTTTAACAAGTGCACCCGCCTTAATGCCGGCAGCTCGCCCTTGATCACTAACTGCAACGACTAAAACTGGCTTTCCATCATTTGTGCTGATTAGCGCGATTACTGAGTTCTTTAAGCGATCCTTCAAATCAAGTGAAATCTTGCGAAGATCATCAGGATTAATTCCATCGGCCATGACAGCTGAAACTAGAGAGAATCCATTTATGGTTTTAGCGCTCTTTGCCAGCTCTCCTACTTGAGCTAAAGCAGCATTGGATCGAAAAACAGCTAAATCTTTTTCTACATCTTTCATTTTGCTCAACAAATCCGAAATTCTTTCCGGCAATTCTTCAGTTCTAGCGCCTTTAATAATCTCGGTCAGAGAGTTCAACAATACGTGCTCTCTTGCTAGGAATTTATATGCATCAACTCCTACCAGGGCTTCAACGCGACGAACTCCTGCACCTATAGAAGACTCACCAAGTAGTTTCACAATCCCTAATTGGCCTGATCGATTCACGTGCGTTCCACCACAAAGCTCTCGCGCCCAATCACCAACACTTACAACTCGAACGACATCTCCATATTTCTCGCCAAACAATGCCATGGCACCTAACTCTTTGGCTTGAGCCTGACTCATACTCTCGGCAGTTACTTCAAGGTCGTCTAAAAGCAAAGTATTTACTCTCGATTCAACTTCCTCTAAGACCGATGGTGGAAGAGAACCTGTGGCTGGGAAATCAAAACGAAAACGACCAGGTGAGTTCTCTGAACCTGCTTGAACCGCCGTTTCGCCTAATATTTCTCGAAAAGCCTTGTGAACCATATGAGTTGCAGTGTGGGCGCGTGAAATGCCATTGCGTCTTTCTTTATCAATCTCTGCAAGAACTTCTGCACCTACTTCAACGCTTCCCCGAATTACTCGTCCCCGGTGAACAGATAAACCAGGCACCGGATTTTGGACATCATCAATTTCGACAATGGCTCCATTTTCTAAAGTAATTCGTCCACCATCGGCTAACTGACCGCCACCTTCTGCATAAAACGGTGTCCTATTCAAAGTTATTTCAACTTCGTCATTTTCTGACGCAGATTTAACTCCTGCTCCTTCAACGAATAACCCCGTGATCTTCGCCTCGCTACTTTCCTGGACGTAACCTACAAACTCACTTTTTCCATTTTTATCCGCAATCTGGCGATATATAGAAACATCGGTATGCCCTGATTTTTTCGATTTAGCATCTGCTTTGGCTCGCTCACGTTGCTCCTTCATGAGGCGGCGAAAACCATCTTCATCTACCGATAAACCTTCTTCTCGGGCCATTTCCAAAGTTAAGTCAAAGGGAAATCCGTAGGTGTCGTGGAGTTTAAATACCTCATCACCAGAAAGAACTTTGTTTTTGCTCTTTTTCGTTGCAGAAGAAGCGATGTCAAAAATCGCGGTTCCACTTTTGAGCGTCTGCAGAAAGCTCTCTTCCTCCGATGCACTTACTTCTAGAATTCTTTTTTTATCACTAATTAATTCTGGATACTGAGAACCCATAGCTGCGATAGCTGCAACTGTTAGTTCGGACATAATCGGTTCGGTCGATCCCAATAGGCGCATATTTCGAATGGTTCGGCGCATCATGCGTCGAAGAACATATCCGCGTCCTTCATTTCCTGGTGTTACACCGTCACCGATTAACATTGCAGATGTGCGTGCGTGATCGGCTATTACTCTCAGTGAAATATCTGTTTTTTCAGCTTTTCCATACTTAACACCAGTTAACTGTGTTGCCAGATTGAGAATTTGAACTGTTGTGTCAATCTCATAAATATTTTCCACACCCTGCAAAATCGCTGCAGTTCTTTCTAATCCCAAACCAGTGTCAATGCTTTTAGCCGGGAGCTCACCTAAAATCGGGTAGCTGTCTTTACCACCACCGGCTCCTCTTTCATTTTGCATGAAAACTAGATTCCAAACTTCTAAATATCTATTCTCATCAGCTATGGGACCGCCCTCAACTCCATAGGCTGGACCACGATCGTAATAAATTTCAGAACACGGACCACAAGGACCCGGCACGCCCATCGACCAGAAGTTATCTGCCATATCCCGTCGTTGAATGCGTACTTTTGGAATACCGATTTTCTTATGCCAAATCTCTGCGGCCTCATCATCGTCAAGATAAACAGTTACCCAGAGTTTTTCTTCGGGAAGGCCGTATCCACCGTCAGCGATGGATCTCGTTAAAAGCTCCCACGCCAAAGCGATTGCACCCTCTTTAAAATAATCTCCAAATGAGAAATTGCCACACATCTGAAAGAAAGATGCGTGACGTGTTGTTTTTCCAACCTCATCGATATCCAGAGTTCGTACACATTTTTGTACCGATGTTGCTCGCTTATATGGCGGTGTTACCTCACCCAAAAAATATGGTTTGAATGGAACCATTCCTGCATTAACCAGTAAAAGATTTGGGTCATCTGCAATCAGTGAAGCTGAAGGTACGACGGTATGAGTTAAACCCTGTCGGTTGTCAGATTCAAAGAAGCGCAGCCAGCGCGAACGGATCTCGGCGGATTCCACTGTCTAGAATCACTCAGCCTTCTTCTTTTTTGAGCGACCTTTTTTCATCTGCGCGGCAGAAATAAGAGCCCCCGCTACCTTCACCACAGAACTGTTTTTTGTTATGAAATCCCCAGTGGCCTCAGTTAATTTATTTGTAACCTCTTCGGCATTCTTTGTAATCCGATTAAGGCTGTGTAATGGTCCGTTTACCAAAGTTACCGTTGTGTGTACTTCGTCAATGAGCGGGGCAGTCTCTGCTGTTAGAGTTTTGAGAGAGGCTTTTGCCTCATCTACTAAGCGGCCTACTCGCACAACGACATATGCAATCGCGATTGCTATAACAGCTAATGACGATGCTGCAATTATCGTTGCGATACCACCTGGACCCATGTGATTAGCCTATCTGAGAACTACTTATCTTCGTTGGATTTAACTTCTGGGACCCAATCGATGCCACTTTCCTTGCGTTGGGCTGCAGTAATTGGTGTGGGTGCTCCTGTTAAAGGATCGCCTCCACTGGCCGTTTTCGGAAACGCGATAACTTCGCGAATCGAATCTGATCCGGTTAGTAATGCACAGACACGATCAAGTCCAAGTGCAATTCCACCATGAGGAGGCGGCCCAAAGTTAAAAGCCTCAAGTAAGAAACCGAATTTGCTATTGGCTTCTTCATCACTTAAGCCGATAACGGAAAAAACATCCTTTTGAATCTCTCTATCGTGAATACGGATGGAACCGCCACCGAGCTCGGTACCGTTTAAAACAATGTCATATGCGTAAGCAAGTGCTTCACCAGGATTGGATTTAAAGGTCTGCGCAAACTCAGGCTTTGGACCTGTAAATGGATGGTGCACTGCAGTCCAGCCACCTCCATCAGTAGGTTCAAACATGGGTGCATCCACAACCCAAAGGAACTCCCATTGTCCTTGTGGAATCAAATTACAACGTTTACCAATTTCAAGTCGAACCGCTCCTAAAAGATTTAACGAGGCAGTTCTTTCTCCTGCGGCAAAAAATATTGCATCTCCTGCTTTCGCACCGGCTGCAGAAACAATTCCTGCGGTCTCCTTTTCAGAAAGATTCTTCGAGACAGGTCCACCTAAGGTTGAATCCTCATTAACTAATATGTATGCCAAACCCTTTGCACCTCTTGCTTTGGCCCAATCTTGCCAAGCATCGAGTTCACGGCGAGGGGAAGTAGCACCACCTGGCATTACCACCGCGCCTACATACGGCGCCTGAAAAACACGAAATTCGGTCTCTGAAAAAAATGAAGTTAAATCAACTAACTTGTTAGCAAAGCGCAGATCCGGTTTGTCTGATCCGTAATCTTTCATTGCATCGGCATAGGTCATTCGCGCTAAAGGTAGTGCAATCTCATAGTTGAGAGTCTCTTTCCAAACACGTGCAACGATCTTTTCTGCGACTGAGAGTATGTCCTCCTGATCAATGAATGACATTTCAATATCAAGTTGAGTGAACTCCGGTTGACGATCGGCTCGAAAATCCTCATCTCGAAAACAACGGGCGATCTGGTAGTACTTCTCCATTCCAGCAACCATGAGGAGCTGTTTGAAAAGTTGCGGAGATTGAGGAAGTGCATACCAATTTCCTGGTTGAAGGCGAACCGGGACTAAGAAATCTCGAGCACCTTCTGGCGTTGATCGCGTTAAATATGGTGTTTCTATCTCTAAGAAAGCCTCTTCTTCCATTACACGTCGAATCGTTGACGTTACTTTAGATCGAAGGCGAAGGTTATGAGCAGGTTTCTCACGGCGCAGATCCAGATATCGATATCTCAAACGCGATTCTTCATTGATCTCGCCATCATCGCCACTGTCTATTGGAAAAGGCAAAGGTGCAGACTCTGAAAGCACTACAACGACATCACCCATAACTTCGACCTCACCGGTGGGAATGTTTTTGTTCTCATTTCCATCGGGGCGAGCAACGACTTCTCCTGTAATTAAAAGGCACCATTCGGCTCGTAGTGACCCCGCCATTTTTTCATCACGGATGACTACTTGGACAGAACCTGTTGCATCCCGAAGATCTATAAATGCCACGCCGCCGTGATCTCGCCGGCGCGAAACCCAGCCAGCCAAAGTTACTGTTTGACCCGCCAAAGATTTGCGAAGTGAACCAGCATCGTGTGTTCGTAACATTTAGATGTAATCCTTTAATTATTTGAAATCACGGTTTTAGGTGTTGCTGCAATGATGCAATCTTAACTGTAGAACTCTCTCCCGTTTTCATGTGCTTTAACTCCACGGTTGCGCTGCCCAACTCTGAATCTCCTAGGACTATGACATAAGTGGCACCTATTTTATCGGCCGCCTTCATAGAGCCTTTTAATCCACGATCACCGAAGGCAATCTCAACGATTTTTCCAACATTGCGAAGATCCTTTGCAATTTTCAAGGCCATCTCTTTTGCGGGCTCTCCTAGAGGGATTATGTAAAGATCTGAAGCGAAAGCATCTTCGCTGAGAATGCCTTCGGCCTCAGCGGCCAAGAGAACTCGGTCAACACCTAATCCGAAACCAATTCCAGAGAGTGACTGACCACCTAGTGCCTGCATTAATCCGTCATAGCGACCCCCGCCACCTATTCCAGATTGAGCTCCCAAAAGCTCGTGTACAAATTCAAATGTAGTTCCGGTGTAATAATCCAAACCACGAACCATTCTTGGATTCAATACATAACTTACTTCCATTTGATCCAGATATCCCAAGACCTTCTTAAAGTGTTCCTTTGATTCGGCATTTAAATAATCCATAAGCAATGGTGCCCCGAGCATTGCTTTTTTCATTTCCTCGCGCTTGTCATCAAAAAGTCGAAGTGGATTCATCTTTGCTCGTTCTGAAGTAGCTTCATCTAGATCTAAACCCTCTATAAACTTAAGCAGATCTACTCGATGTGCCGCCCTTGATGCAGTATCGCCCAAGGAAGTCATCTCTAATCTATATTTACGCAAACCAAGTGATTTAAATCCGGAATCCGCAATTGCAATAACCTCGGCATCGATTGCAGGATCATCTAAACCGATTGCTTCAATTCCAACTTGATAAAACTGTCTATATCTTCCAGCTTGAGGACGCTCTGCACGGAAAAACTGACCGGCATACCAAAGTTTCACAGGAAGTTGACCACGATCTAAACCATGTTCAATTACTGCGCGCATCACGCCAGCAGTGCCTTCTGGTCGCAGCGTTATCGATCTCCCACCACGATCTTCAAATGTATACATCTCCTTGGAAACGACATCAGTAGATTCTCCTACACCTCTTCGAAAAAGTTCCGTATCTTCAAAGACTGGGAGTTCAATTAATTGATACCCGGCTCGTTTAGCTGGGGCAATCAAACTGTTTCGAACAAATTCAAAAGCATTTGAACGACCTGGGACATATTCACTAACACCCTTTGGAGCTTGAATTTTTTGACCCGACATCAATGTCGCCCAATCAAACTTGTGAGATATGGATTTGTCCTTTTCTCATGTGCCAAAACTGTCTCTGGTCCATGTCCTGGGAGAACTCTCAAATGATCAGCTAGTGGCAATAGTTTTTTTCGCAACGTTTCCTCCATCTGGGCTGGAGAACCTGTCGGCAGATCCGTTCGACCGATGGCTCCAGCAAAAAGAACATCCCCACTGATCAATACTTCGTTCTCGACTTCAAACATCAAAGATCCTCCAGTGTGACCTGGCGAATGAATAGCTCTAAATGAAAGTCCAACTAAATCCAATACCTCACCGTTTCGCAGTTCCCTAACTTCGGCAGGTTCTTTAAAACTCATCGCTTGAAGAGTTTCTGCAAATTCAGGACTGACTTGTTCTTGAGGCCTTGTTAGATAAGGACGATCTTGACTATGAATATAAGTTGGAATTGAATAACCATCAGCGATCGGTTGGATCGAGAACGTATGATCAAGATGGCCGTGTGTAGCGATGATCGCAACAGGTTTTAATTTGTGCCGCATCAGGATCTCTTCTAACTGCAAGGAAACATCGGGCATACCTGGATCAATGACTACGCACTCTGATCCTGGCTCGGAAGCTAGTACCCAGCAGTTTGTCGCATACATTTTTGCCGCGAAGGAGTCGACCAACATTAAATCTGCCCCCCTTTACGCTCAATTTTCGCGAGATTGACGCTCGCATAGGTAGACAGGGTACCTTTTACCACTGAATACACCGTCAATCCACGCTTGGAAGTCTAAAGACTTCTGAGCATCGCCCAGTACATAGCGACGTTCTAATCGAACAACGCGCTGAAAGGATCTCTCTCATGACAGATACAAATTTTCCAGAACAGGTCAACCCGGCAACTATGCCCCAGGCTGTAAGTGCAGCTAGCGCGTTGATTGGAGATCCTTCAGCCTTCGGACGAGTTGGTGAGGATGGAACAGTTTTTGTTCGAACTTCCACCGGTGAAAAACCAGTTGGCTCTTATCCTGGGAAGAGTCCAGAAGAGGCTCTTAACTATTTTGTACGCAAATTTGAACATCTAGCCTCTGAAGTTGCTCTTCTCGCAGCGCGAATCAAAAGCGGAGCAATGGTGCCATCAGATGCCTATGCAGCGGTCAAAAAACTTCGTGAGCAAGTTAAGGATTTAAACGGTGTTGGAGATCTTGACTCTTTGGCCGCCTCCGTTGAGCAAATTGAGCCACTGATAGAAGGCCATCGTGAAGCCTACGAGGCCAAGAAAGCTGCTGAGTCTGCAGCAAAAGAAGCAAGACGTGAACAAATTATTGTAGAAAAAGAAAAAATTGTTGCAGAGGCTGAATCACTTGCACTTTCTGAAAGTTGGAAATCAACTGGAGATCGCCTTAAGGTTCTAATGGATGAATGGAAGGCAGCACCACGTCTAGATAAGAACGCAGACACTCTACTTTGGAAGCGTTTCTCATCTTCTCGTAATAAGTTTGATAAACGTCGCAGAACTCATTTTGCTGCACTAGAGGCAACACAATCTGTAGTCGCTGATTCCAAAAAACTAATCGTTGCTGAGGCCGAAAAACTTGCAACTTCAACCGAGTGGGTTCCAACAGCTAAGAAGTTTAAAGCTCTAATGGATCAGTGGAAAGCCTCGGGTCGAGGAAAACCCAGTGATGACGCAAAATTATGGGGACGTTTTAAGGCTGCTCAAGACCAGTTCTTTACTGCAAAAAATGCTGACTTAGAAAAACGTGACACAACCATGGCAAGTAACTTAATCAAGCGTGAAGAGTTAGTAACCGTTATTGAAGCATTGCTACCTTTTACCGATGTAAAAGCTGCTCGCAAAGAGTTATCTGAACATCTGAGGTCGTGGGAAAAAATTGGTATGACCCATCGTGACAAACGAGCTGCACTTGATGCACGAGTACATGCAGTTGAGAAAACAATCAAAGAGGCAGAAGCCGATATTTGGAGAAAGTCTGACCCTGCTGCCAAAAAACGTGCTGAGGAAGTTGTTGCTCAGTTAAGCGCCTCGATAGAAAGTTATGAAAAAATCGCGGAGAAATCAGCGGCGGCGGGCAATAGTAAGAAAGCAAGTGAAGCCAGTGAATCTGCCCAAGCACGAAAAGTTTGGTTGGCCGAGGCTCAAAAAAGTTTAGATGAATTCAACTAAATTGAACGAGATCTTCAGCACTTAAACTTAGTTTGTCTCTTTCTTAATTGTTTGTGGTTCTATAAACATCATAAACGCCTTCAATGCCTCGAACCGCGCCAAGAACTGCATCTAGATGCGTTGCATCGGCCATTTCAAATGTGAAACGAGAGAAGGCAGTTCGGTCCTTAGAGGTACTCACTGAGGCACTAAGGATATTGACGTGCTGTTCCGAGAGAGTTCGAGTCACGTCTGCAAGTAAAGACGCGCGATCGAGTGCTTCAACTTGGATATTTACAAGGAATACAGATGATGCTCCTATCCTCCACTTAACCTTAACTACTCGATCCATTTGATGTTTTTCTAAGTCCAAAGCATTTGTGCAGTCAGCTCTATGAATAGAGACTCCACTTCCTTTTGTTATGAATCCCATGATTAAATCCCCGGGAACTGGAGTACAGCATCGCGCCAACTTCACTAGTACATCATCTGTTCCTTCGACGTCGATAGCATTGCTAGAACGGCGCTGCGTTGGTGTGCGGTTGAGATAAACATCCATTGTGGGTTCAGGATGTGAATCCTCTGCACCTAATGAGGTTACAAGTTTTTCAACAACTGAAGATGCTGAAACATGTCCATCGCCTACGGCAGAGTAAAGACCATCAATATCTGAATACCTAAGATCGTGTGCAAGTTCGAGCAATGAATGTCCGGCAAAAATCTTTTGCAATGGTAGGCCGGCTTTGCGCATCTGACGGGCTATGGATTCTCTCCCTGCATCGACGGCCTCCTCGCGCCGTTCTTTGCTAAACCAGGCTTTTATCTTCGACCTCGCCCTGGGACTTTGAACAAAATTCAGCCAGTCTCTACTTGGTCCTGCGTTTTCGCTCTTGTTGATTACAATTTCAACAACATCACCGTTAACTAAGCGAGACTCGAGTGGGACTAATCGTCCATTTACCTTTGCCCCTGCGCAGCGAAGGCCGACATCTGTGTGAACAGAAAAAGCGAAGTCAACAGGCGTGGATCCACCTGGTAGCGCAACCACATTACCTTTGGGAGTAAATACAAATACTTCTGGGGATCCTAAATCAAAACGTAACGCCTCTAAGAAATCCGATGGATCCTCAGTTTCTTTTTGCCATTCATGCAACTGGCGCAGCCACAATAACTCAGGTGAAGAATTAGCATTTTCAGGTCCTTGCTTGTACTTCCAGTGCGCAGCAATACCAAGTTCGGCTCGGGCGTGCATATCGTTTGTGCGAATTTGGATTTCTATCGCTTTGCCCGTTGGCCCAATTACAGTTGTGTGAAGGGATTGATAGAGATTGAACTTTGGCATGGCGATATAGTCTTTAAAGCGCCCCGGTACAGGACTCCAACGGGCGTGAATTGAACCTAGAACGGCGTAACAATCACGCACATCATTTACTAATACGCGAATACCGACAAGATCGTAGATTTCATTAAATTCACGACCTCTAACAACCATTTTTTGATAGACAGAAAAAAAATGCTTTTGGCGCCCTGTGACCAATGCGTCAATGTGATCCTTTTCCAAATCGGCTTGCACCGTTTCAATAACTTCAGCCGTTAACTTAGCTCGAGATGGGGAGCGTTCTGCCACTAATCTTGAAATCTCTTCGAATTTTTTTGGCTCCAACACTTCGAAGGACAAATCCTCAAGCTCCCACTTCATCGCGTTCATGCCTAAACGGTGGGCTAAAGGCGCATAAATATCTAATGTTTCACGTGCTTTTCTTTCAGCGGTCTCTGGTGTCACATAGGCCCAAGTTCGTGCGTTGTGTAATCGATCTGCGAGTTTTATCACGAGAACACGGATGTCTTTAGACATAGCAATTACCATTTTGCGAACAGTCTCAGCCTCAGCGGTTGGCCCATACATTAATTTATCGAGCTTGGTTACACCGTCGACAAGATTGGTGATCTCATCACCAAAATCTTTCCGCATCTGATCAAGAGAGTACTTTGTATCTTCAACTGTGTCGTGAAGTAATGCTGCGATCACTGTCGCTGGGTTTAACCCGAGGTTAGCTAGTATCTCGGCCACTGCGACCGGATGAGTTATGTACTCCTCACCTGATTTACGAAGTTGACCTTGATGGGCATCTTTAGCAACTTCAAAAGCGCGCGATATCTCCTCAGAATTTACCGAGGCATGATTTTCTTTGAGAGCACTGATAAGTGGTGCAATCAAAGTGTCCACAAGAATCCCTACTTACGACCCTTGCGTTTTGGTTGGTTACGAGGTCCTCGACCAATAATCGGAGTAGATGAACCTTGCGAAGGTGTAGATGAAACTACTCCCCCTGATCGAGCACTCACACGCTTGGCTAGCGCTTGCATTGCTGGTTCTCTCTCACGCAACGATGCCAAAATTGGAGGAGCGATGAAAATTGAAGAGTATGTTCCGACAATAAGACCAATGAATAAAGCCAATGATAAATCTTTTAAAGTACCCGCACCAAGTAGTCCAGCTCCAACGAAGAGAATCGAAGCCACAGGCAAAATCGCCACAATCGAAGTATTGGCTGAGCGAACAATCGTCTGATTAACGGCAAGATTTACTGCTTGAGAATATGTCTTTGTTGATGAGGCGGTAATTGTTCTTGTATTTTCGCGGACCTTATCGAAAACAACAACAGTGTCATATAAGGAGTAACCCAAAATGGTTAAGAATCCAATCACCGTCGCTGGAGTCACATCAAAGCCAACTAAGGCGTAGATTCCTACGGTAATAAAGACGTCGTGCACTACCGCAACTATCGCTGCGACAGCCATTTTTGGCTCGAGCGCCATGGCTAAATACAACATGATTACAATTAAGAAACCGATGAGACCGTAAAGTGCTTTGCGAGTAATCTCCTCGCCCCATGATGGACCAATTATCTGCGTATCAATTGTCGCAACATCGACTGCAAAACTAGCGGCAAGAGCGTCCTGAACCGCATTATTAGCTGAAGTTTCAAGAGATCCAGTCTGAACTCTTACTTTGTTATCTCCCACAGCTTGAACAATTAGTTCTCCAGCAACACCTGCTGACTCAACAGCAGAGCGAGCTTGCGCAACAGAAGGTGAATTGGTCGTTACGGTGAAGGAAGAACCACCTTTGAACTCAATTCCTAGTTGTAGCCCTTGTAGAGATAGTGCAGCGATAGAAACCAAAATGAACATGATTGAAACGCCGTACCAACGACGTCGCTTACCAATGAATTCAATCGAAGTTTCTCCACGATAGAGACGGCCTCCTAGGCCTGAAAATTTTGACATCTTTATGCCTCCTTCGTAGTTGGCATACCGAGACTCTTGCTCGAAAAGCCAGATAAACGATGACCCGAAGTGAAGAACTTGAGCCGTGAAACTAGAACCAAAGCAGGCTTTGTGAAGACAAAGATAATTATGAGGTCAATAACTGTAGTTAGACCAAGAGTAAATGCAAAACCTCTTACTCCACCGACTGCGAAGAAGTAGAGCAAGACTGCTGCAATGAGTGAAACAAAGTCTGCAATCAGAATCGTACGGCGCGCTCTCACCCATCCAGTTTCAACCGCTGTTCGCAATGATCTTCCCTCACGCATCTCATCTCGAACACGTTCAAAGTAGACGATAAATGAGTCGGCGGTAACACCAATTGCCACAATTGCTCCAGCAATTCCCGCTAACGTCAAAGTAAATCCAATCCATTGACCAAGCAGTAGGAACAAAAGGTAAAGAATTCCTCCAGCAATAGCCAAAGAGCCAACGGTAACAAATCCCAACACTCTGTAATAAGCAAGTGTAAATATCACGACAAGTCCGAGTCCGAGTGCTCCAGCAATTAATCCTGCATCTAATTGATCGGCGCCTAGGGTTGGTGAAACTTGCTGAACTTCTCCGCGATCAAAAGCCAGTGGCAAAGCTCCATATTTCAAAACGTTTGCGAGGTCTTGAGCTTCTAACTGGGTAAAACTTCCAGTTATTTGCGCAGTTCCAGAGGGAATTGCTTCCGTAATACGCGGTGCTGAAACAACTAACCCATCAAGAACAATTGCTAATTGATTATTAGGCTCTGGTAATGAAGTTACACGTGATGTTACAGCGGCAAAAGCAGCAGTACCTTCACCATTAAAAGCCAAGCTAACAAACCACGCACTTCCCGCCTGTGTATCAAGACCAGCTGAAGCCTCTGAAATTTGGCGACCCAGAACTTCTGCAGGTCCAAGAATGTATTTCGTTAAGCCTGCGCGATCGCAAGCAACAAGAGTTTGAGAGGGAAGATCAGTTCCAGTTCCCTGACGATTTTCTGCCAACGTGCAATCAAAGGCTGCAAACTGCGCATTAATCTCCGGAGTTACTCCAGCAACTGGAGTTGCTGCTGGGTCCACAACTGAAGAGGCGCCAGCTCCTGTAGCTAGTACTTGGCGAAAACGTAGTTCTGCTGTCTGACCAACTAAATCAACTACACGTCGTCCTGTATCTCCTGGGACAGAGATAACAATCTGTCGGCTTGTTCCAGTTCCTTGTGCTGCTACCTCTGATTCGGCCACACCTAATGAGTTAACGCGTTGGCGAATAATTGCAACCGCTTGATCGATTGCCTCATTAGTGATGCTGCCCTCTTCGCCGGGTGCAATTCGCGGTTGCAAGGTCACGGAAGTTCCACCACGAAGATCGAGGCCTAGCTTGACTGATGTTGCACCTTGAATGAAAACAAGTGTCGTCATTGCTACTAAAACCAGCGCCAAAATTGCTAACATTCTAACTGGACGACTGGAAGTCTTTATTGGTTTATTTGTAGTAGACATAAGCGCAGAGTCTAGGCGTCAGAGGCGGGTAAGTCGAAAAGCGTAGAAATCTCCGCAGGTGGAGTACGTCCAATATGAAGCCAGCCCTGAGCAGTAGCCACTCGGCCACGGGGAGTTCGGGCCATAAATC
>Ga0209442_1000154_pt1 | contig 40398 bp, 28 predicted proteins | sample LauGreSBDMM110DD_2_FD_187565 | JGI IMG/M metagenome (GOLD analysis project Ga0209442, IMG submission 187565) | Freshwater lake microbial communities from Lake Michigan, USA - Sp13.BD.MM110.DD (SPAdes) (version 2) | ecosystem: Environmental > Aquatic > Freshwater > Lake | place: Lake Michigan...
GTTTCACGTTTTTCCCATATTTGAAATACACACGGAACGTCCGTATCATGTCCTTCGATCGTAAAAGAATTCTTGGGTAAATCGGTTTCACATATCAGATGATATATTTCTGGAACCTTATTGCGCATACTCTCCTTTTTGAAACTCTTGGGCAGGATGAAAGATATGGTCTGGGCAAAAGATGCGGCTTTTCTAATAAATTTAATAGCCAATGAAGATTGGCGTCCAAATGGCGGATTACCAATCACATGAATTATTTGTGAACTATTTTCGTGGGACGAGTTCGTATATTCCAAGAAATCGAGCTGTGTAATTTCCGAATTAGCAGGAGCAATATCATAGAATGCACAATTGGGCGACAATCCCCGTATTCCTTGGATAAAAGATCCATCTCCAGCACTTGGCTCGATTAATAGATCGGTTGGGTGTATTTGTATATGCTGGGATACCATTTCAATACATTGGCGAACTATATCGGGTTTCGTGTAAAACTTGTCCAATGCATTTCGATGTAATCCGGTTGCGTTCATTTTTTATAATCACTTATTATAAAGTGATTATATCAATTTTATAATAACTTAGGATTTTTAGAGGGGTCGCCGGTTTCTAAAATAGTGAGGGCAATCCGAATGGTTTACTCACCTTCTTTTTTGATCGTTTTTTTGCGGTTTTTTTCTTGGGTTTATCGATCAAACTCATTCGGTTATCGCCGGGGGAGTTCAGTCGCTCAACTTCACCCTCGCTATCATCTGTTTGTTGTTTCACGTCAACATCAATTGCCTTATTTTTCCGTTTATCTAATTCTCCTGGGGAATATTTCAAAAAGTATTTTTCGTATTCCTCGCTTCCTCGCTTTCCTCTCAACTCTTCGAATTTTTCGGATTTTTTCGCCCGGATGCTTTCCATCGTTTCTTGGACGCCTATACATTGAGGGGTAAACCGTTTTAATACACCAGTTTGAGCCAACCTATTTTTTTGTTCCAACTCAAATAAGAACTTCGCGGTGCATAAAATACGGTCATTATAGTAATAATTCGTGCCCGCATACAAGAACGCCAAGTAAAAACTCATGATCGTATCTATTGTCGCAACATTAACCTCTTGACTGTTTATTATAATCGTATTATAATTGTGGCACGCCATTGGTTTGTATATAAAAGCTAATATGTCGTCCTTATACCGTATTTCTATATGCTCCGGCACAATTTCGCCTATTGCCGCGTGACGAATCTGCTTTACGTGTGTAAATTTTGACTCATGTAATCGTTCTTCTACGATCATTGCGGTCCTTTCAATATCTTCGGTTAATACGTCAAAGTCGGGTATTTTCTTTATAAATTGCTGTTCCTTCTTGGGCATTTCTTTCGAATATAAACTTGCCGCATACCCTCCAAAGAAAACGACACCTAGATCAACAAACGTATCGCGAACAATTGTGTATAGTTTTTCACCGTCTGTGTCGTTCTCGCTCATTTCGCGCTGAAATTCGATAGCAGAACAATCATATTCATTCTTTATTGGGTGATACTTATTTAACAAATTCAGGCGTTTTAATACCTTTTCCCACCGTGACGTGTCACCTGCCGGTCTGGATAATTCCAAATACATACTCATTCGTAAAAAGTTCGGGGGCACATATTTTATACCAGCAACTGAAACACTGTCTGCGAATAATGCATCAAATAGTTCCTTGTGTATACTCGTTATATCGGCCATGGGGATAAAATTAACGAATACTTTATATGTGCCTTCATGCACACCCGATTTTGCCTCTACATCCGTATAGCCGGCCGCGTAAAAAATATCGGTTAATTCTTTCGCATCGTGCAATGCATTCGCTGAAAAAAAGTCGTAGTCGGGAATTTCATATTCGCGATTATAAAATTGGACCTGTTTTGGTAAAATATTATTGATCGCAGTCCCTCCGTAGCATAACAATTTTTTATTCATTAAAAACTCCTCTACTATTTTAATCATTCCCTTAATCTCATCACTACTAGCAACTTTTTGTCCAAGAACCTTCTCATTTTGATCCACGGCATGGCGCAGAACCGCGAGTTCGCATTCTTGGAAATTCATAGTATTATTACATTCAGCTGGTCTAAATCGTCGCTTCACTGTTTTAGATTTTCGATAAGCCATGTTATAACTATTTTCCTATTATATTATAATAGGAAAATGTCTACGGACGATCAACATCGTGCGTGATAGCCGAAAAAGTTTGATTAAGAATGTTCGCGACTATATGTGACTGCACTCGATAATGGGACAAACGCGCTCTTGTGTTCTTTGAACATTTCTTCATATGCAGCTAAATTTGAGTCGTTATTGTAAAATGCCTGGGCAATTATTTGTGCACCGTAATTTTCGATAAGATAGAACGTATTCGAATTTGTAACGTTATTAAAAAAACTTAGGCTTGGGAATACAATTCGTAAGAGGTAAACCGATGGATCTGGTGGGTTAATCGGTTGGAATGTTAGACTATCTTCATCATACAATCGGACACTTTGACTATTGCTATTGATATTCACACAATCTGCTAAACTATAACACTCTGTATCTGTGTCTGTGCACGTGGCGTAATTATCATATCCCGGCGATGACGCGCGATCGACTATGATAATCGCTTTTCCGACCAATTCGGGTAATTGAGTGTCTAATGTAACCGGAACTGCGATATTCGAATTATTCGCACCCGCTTGTGTATACAATTTGGGAGCCATAGTTGCACGTATAATTCTCGCAATTTGCGAATAAGCAGTCGACAAATACGTTTTAATACGAAGTTGTATAAAGATCGGGTCCTTTTCATTCGGACATGTGTCGGCAAAAGCATTCGACATGACCGTTGAAAGTGCTCCCGCTAAGGATACCGCAGGAGCATCCGATGTGAATGATTCAAATGACGATTTGTTATTTGAATATGCGACAATAGGCACACCGTCTTTCATATAGACCTCAAAATCTAGGAATCGACATCCTCTAGATAATGCATATTTTATCATATTCAAATTCATATATCCACCGGTGTATGCAGTATTTGACGATGCCTTAATACAATAATTTCGCAATGAATTATCGATAGTTGGATCAAATGAGGCGTTTGATATACCCACGCCAGAGTTTGATTTTTCAACTACACTTAATTGAGCGATTTGCTTAGCATTTGGAGTATCTACGAAGGCGGGTTCCGACATACCAGGTTTATTCCCCTTTATTTTAATAATCATGTTATAGATAATATAGACCGCGACTGCAGTAAAACCTAATATTAAAACGTAGTCTATTAGACCGGTTATCAATATATTCATTGTATATAATGAATATATAAAGTAATTACGTGAACAAAAATATAGACACTTATTATATATTTATTTATTCATAATGGCCGGCGGATTATTAAATATAGTTTCGGTTGGAAAGGCAAATGTGATATTAACCGGAAATCCATCAAAAACATTTTTTAAGGTAACTTATTCGAAATATACAAATTTTGGTTTACAAAAGTTTCGCTTGGATTTCGACGGTTTACGTGAACTTAGGTTGACCGAACCGTCTAAATACACATTCAAAATAAAGCGGTATGCCGATTTGTTAATGGATACCTATCTAGTGATAAATCTTCCGGATATATGGAGTCCGATTTGGGAACCGAGTGCACAAACCGGCAATGTATGGTCTCCATATGATTTTAAATGGATCGATAATCTTGGTAGTCAACTCATACAAGACATTGAAATTGTCTGTGGGGCGAACACATTACAGAAATATTCCGGCCAATACTTGAATGCGATGGTAAAACGTGACTTCAATACACAAAAACTCGAATTGTTTGATGCTATGACGGGAAATATTCCTTCGCTAAATGACCCGGCAAACGACCCTGAACGTGTAACCGCATATCCGTTCAAAGCAAATGCGTATCCTTCTGCGAAATATACTTCAAATGCTTCTGGCGCGGAACCATCTATACGCGGACGTGCATTGTATATACCATTAAATGCATGGTTTACATTAGACAGTCGATGTGCATTTCCTTTAATCGCTCTTCAATACCAAGAATTGATTATTAATGTAACTTTGCGCCCGATCGCGGATATATTCCAGGTCCGAGACGTGTTCAATCCTACCGAGGGATTTCCATATATAAAAATACGAGCGGGCGAAAATCAATTTCAAATGTATCGATTCTTACAAACCCCTCCTTCAACCGATATATCAACTACAAATTATAGCAATACCACAAATAGTTGGAATGCGGATGTGCATTTATTATCAACATATTGTTTTTTATCCGAGGAAGAACAGTCATTATTTGCGGCACAAGACCAGGTTTATTTAGTCAAAGAAATCTACGAGTATGATTTTTTGAATGTAGTCGGATCGAATCGCGTGAAATTGCAATCCGCGTCGGGAATGGTCGCAGATTGGATGTGGTATTTCCAGAGAAATGATGCTTTTATTCGAAATGAATGGACTAATTATACAAATTGGCCATATAAGACGATTCCATCCAATGTCGTTTTGGACACATCCAGCAATCTGTATATTTCTGGCGATTACAGCTCGGCAAACAATCGGCCAATTATGGAAACATTTGGTATATTATTTGGTGGTGATTATAGAGAAATCTCTATGCCTCGTGGGATATTCGATTATGTTGAAAAATACACTCGGACCCAGGGATTCGCGAAAGAGGGTCTTTATTGTTATAATTTTTGTTTAAACACGAGTCCATATGATTATCAGCCATCTGGTGCAGTAAATACAAGCCGATTTAAAACAGTTGAATTTGAATTCACCACGTATATGCCGCCGATTGATATCAGTGGGTCAACTGTGAATATTCAATGCGACCCAAATGGCGTCCCTATTTCGGTATCTTCGAAGCCCGCGTGGGCACTATACGTATATAATTATAACTTGCATGTGTTTGAAGAACGATATAATGTATTATCATTTGTTGGTGGAAATTGCGCGTTGATGTATGCGCGATAATCATTTAACTCATTGGTCAATCGCCGTCATAGTTTGGTCGAAGCACTCTCGCAGGAGTTAATATTTAGAATGTTGTCCATACTTTATTTATCGTGTTAAATATCATATTCTATTATATACACATTATACAATATAATATGGGAAAATGGAATAAGAAATGGGATAATACATGCGATAATGATGAAGATATAACAGACGATCCCGAAATAAATGAGTTAAAGAAAAAGATGCGAAAAAGATGTAAGATCCGTCGCGATAATCCAAAACAGATTGTCGAATTTGAAGATATATATGAGCGCCCTCAACCGTCCAACATAAGAGAAGGATTCTCTGCTACAGAAGATGCTAAAAAAATAGATCCCCCAAAAATAAAGGCGGCCTTACAGAATTTGTCCAAGCAAGGAGAAGGCATTGGTCAAGGAACCGCATCCGCGATCAATAAATTAAGCGCAGAACTATCAAACACGTTCGATAGTTTGAATGATCTTGGAGATTTAAATTTTAATCTTGAAGATTTGTTTAAGGATGCCGGGAATCCATTTGACGAATTTTCAGACGACACATTTGCGAAGGATTTTAAAGAGAACACAAAGGGTATCAAAGAAGCAGCGAATGAAGTATCAAATTCGATGTTGTCCGTGTCGAAAATGTTAACAAACGTGTTCAAAAAGATCGGTTCCTATATACGCATGATAAAGATACAAATTATGTTATTGTTATTACGATCAAATCGTTACATTAAAACGCTTATCACAAACATAGCAAATGCACTTACTAGTAATACTGCGACAAATTCCGAAATTACTACGTTTCAAGAACAGACTCAAAAATTCGTTACTATATTGATGACCTGGTTTTTTGTGTATAATTGGTATTATATTGTATTCTTCTTGGAAGATTCTGATAATGTTCGGTATACATTTAACACGGACGCGCTGCAGGGTAAAAGCAAGGTATTGTATGGTATGTTTGGACCCGCGTTTCGATCAATCGAATGGATAAATTACCTTATAATCGGATTTGGTAAAAAAATAAAGGAATGGAAAATATTGAATGCATTTGTTATGTTTTTCCTATTCGTCATATTTTTTATTCTAGTTCATATGAATTTTCAGACATCTATATTGACGAACTTTTTCAGTGCGATGAGCGGGCGATATAGCTTATCGCTACTTACATTGTTTACTATTATAGTCGTTGCGATTTACAGTTTATCATTCTTATTTGGATCGCCGATCAATAACAATCTATCGATACAATCATGGATTTCGAGTGCTGCGACAGGTGGAGTGTTTTCGATGTGTTTTTTCATAGTATTGACTATATTATTTTTTATAATGTATGTGATGTGGGCATCTGCTGTAAATATCCCGCTTGGTATATTATTGGTATCAACATATTTTGTGGTATATTCGTTTATGGGCGTTTTTGTATACGAAGGATTCAATTGTTTTAATATTATTGCTGGTATTAATGATACAATCGATACGATTAAGCCAGATTTGGAGGCCGAGGCATGTAAACCCGAATTTGAATGGTCAAAGATACCAAGATATATCTACGATTGGACATCTAGAATGATAACATATGCGTCCGTTAACATGTTCGAGATCATAATTATATTAACATTACTTGGTGGAATTGGAGTATATCGCAAACAGTGGACCACTGCCGCAGCAGGTAAAGTTGGCTCGATATTTTCCGGACCGTTTAGTATTCAAGAATCATTTAAACATCTGTTTACTTGGTTGATATTAATTAACGTGTTGATAGTTATTCTTATGTGCATGAATTTGTATAATAAATATAAAATTATTACAGGGATCGCTTCTGGTGGCGATGGAATAACCGATATAACAAAAACCGACCAAACGATGCGGTCACGCATGGCTGCGTTAAATAATAGTGGGCCTTATAGTATGCCGGTTATGAATGAATCGAAAGTAAATAAGCGAATGCTTGATGTAAATGCGACAATATTACCGAATAATATAACACCAAACCCACTATCTGGTGCGGCGATTGTTCCAGTTCCTTCTATAACTGCTGTCGAGAAAGGTATCGATTCTGCAAAAAATATTACTACCGATCCTGTTGAGAACGGTGTCGGTGTTGCAAAAAATATTACTACCGATCCTGTTGAGAAAGGTGTCGATGCTGTGGAGAAAGATACTACTGTTCCGATCCCGACTAATGTCGCAGGCGATGTTAATGCTTCTACGAATGCCGCTGGTGGTGCAGGTAAACAGAGAGAAGTTCCTTAACCATAATCGAAAGAGTCTAATATAAAACAACATAAAATAATATATTGTTTTACATTTAAGATGGCCAAATCTAAAAATAAAAATAATCATCTACCGTTAGTGTCTGTATGCACACCCACATTCAATCGTAGACCATTTATTGAAATGATGTTTCAATGTTTTATAAACCAAACCTATCCAAGAAGTCGAATGGAATGGATCATCGTTGACGACGGCACTGATAAAATCCAAGATTTGGTAAATGCTTCAAATATTTCACAAATTAAATATTTCGCACTTGATCAAAAAATGACTTTGGGTGCGAAGCGCAACTTCATGCACTCAAAGACGACCGGAGATATTATTGTCTATATGGATGATGATGATTATTATCCACCCGAACGCGTTGAACATGCTGTCGAAGCACTTACATTAAACAAGGTAGCAATGTGCGCGGGAGCGAGTGAAATATATGTGTATTTTAAACATATTCAAAAGATGTATCAAAGTGGACCATACGGTCCCAATCATGCGACTGCGGGAACATTCGCATTCCGGAAACAATTACTCGATCACTGTCGATACGATGACGGAGCATCTCTTGCAGAAGAACGATCATTTCTGAAAAATTTCACGATTCCCATGGTTCAACTCGACCCATTAAAAACTATATTAGTATTCTCACACGTGCATAATACTTTTGATAAGCGCAATATGTTAAACAATGTCCATCCGCAATATTTCAGAGAAAGTCCAAGATCCGTATCTGAATTTATTCGTAAATCATCGGAAAAACAAATACACGATTTTTTTATGAAAGACATAGATGTCTTGTTAAGTGCCTACAAACCAGGTGAACCTGCGATGAAACCCGACGTTTTAAAACAAATAAAGGAGATTGACGCCGAACGAAGTCGTATGGCCGAATCTCAATCACAGCCGCAAATTATGATCGAAAAACCAGGCGAAGGACGTCGCCCGATGACTGCACAGGAGATTATCGCATTATTGGGACAACAACACGAACAAATACGTAGATTAAATGCGAGAATTCAAGAACTTGAATCTACACAGACCGTGCTACGCATGTCTCAGGAGTTTACTAGGTAAGAGTCGACAAGGATCCTATTTATTCACGTCATATGCATGTTCGCGCAACCAAATATTGGCTATGTATTTTTTCCCGGATATTACCGGTGTTCCTGCGTGGAGCGAAAGGGGGTGGCACTTCCCGCCATTTTTCTCCAACGAATAGAATAAAAGGGCCGTATTTTTAGGAGGCTTGTAACTAGTATTCAGTTTGGGAAAATGCGTTGCCCCGCCTTCATATTGATCATTCAGATATATCAGCATTGTAACTATACGTTGCCCTCCATTTTTTTCGAATTCTACGCATTCTTCTCTGTCGTCACATGATGCATCATAATGAGGGCGATAATATCCATTGGGTTCGTATTCAACGACCTGCATTTTTTCCGCATTTTCGAACGGAAGATTAGTCAGCGAACACACCCTGTGTATTATATTCGCAACCACCGGATCGTCTCTAGATAACCACGCAGTTTTGCTCTGTCGCACATTTTCGAGAGAACCGCTTACCAATAGACTCTCCCTAAACATCGGACCCGCATTTTTTAAAATATAATCGTTCTCGTCTGGCGTAACAAAGTCCGGGTGTAATACTGGATATATATATTCAGAATCTATGCTACTATATCCGCGCCCTTTGTGTTGAGTTACAGTATATTTGTTATATATTTCATATAATATAAGCACTAACACAACTACTAACGCAAGTTGTATTATTAATGAAAGAATATCCGCAAAGTCCATTCCTATATACAGAATGAATATAGTTTTTATTCTAAATTGCGTCATTTCCGGTGAATATTCGAGTCAGTTTTTCTAACATCACAAATGTGATTATCGAATGGGGAATGCTCTTAAATAAACTTGCGACCGTCCCTTTATAGAATCCGAGGAGTCCACATTGGGTATAGGTTGTCGATATAATGTCCTTTACCGAGATTTTTGATTGATTTGCTTGTAGTTTTGATTTGATCACGTCAATTGGGTTACTCACCAATACGCCCGTCCCGGTTCCTAATATCGCCGCAATAAAATGGAGCGTGCTTGTCCCCTCTAATTCAGGACGTGCACGTTGAACTATTGTTTTGCATTCGGCATAAACCGATAATCTTATACTATTAAATACAGACGATCGAACGGAAGATACATGCGCCCCCTTTAAAAACCCTGAAATACCATGATCCGTGTATATTTTATGTGCACCTGTTATCATGGAAACCGGTGGAATTTTTGGATTAATTGCTCGAACTAGCACAACTTCACTTGGCGTTCCGGTTAGTCCGCTAATTGCGCCCGAAATCGCGCCAAATAACGCCTTGTTGGTAAAATTTGGTTCTAATCCATGTTCGCGTTTATGTCGTTGAATCAATTCTGCGAATATGGTTACATTGGGAACAGAATAAGTCATTTGACGTAATAATCCGGCGGCATATCCTCGATACAAATATGAAATTGTATATTGAGCCATTATATTGGTCTGCTGCGAAATACGTATTACATCGAGCGGATGCACAACAGTTGTCGCAGTAAATGCCGACATAGTGCTAGATAATAGTCGAATATGTTTATCATCGGATGGTTTCAATCCGAAACTCATTCGACTAACGTTTTTGTCCATATGTATGAAATATAATATTTTATTTCAAAATATTATATTATATATGTTGTTCATTATACATTCAAACCTTTTTAATCCGAGCCCCTTCGAATAACATGTTCGAATTTTAATCCAGATAGTCGACCACGGTTGTTTTGAATAACATACCAGTCACTAAATATGGGTCGCAATTCGCACCCGGTCGTCTGTCCTCAAAATATCCCTTTTTATCGCGAATCGATTCATTTCCTATGCGAATGGATGAACCGCGATTTCCGATTCCCACCGAGAATTTATTATATGGGGACGTTTCATGTGCACCGCTCAATCGTTGATCATTATTTTTACCATATACACTCATATGTTCCATATGTTTATGCGACAATTTGTCGACCGCATCGTATATAAAGTCCAGCCCCGTTTTATCGCCGGCTCCTTCGCGCATGTTTTTTGTGCTGTAATTTGCATGGCATCCAGATCCATTCCAATCTCCCTTCAATGGCTTTGGTTCGATATTTATCACAACACCGTGTTTCTCAGATACGCGCTCCAACAAATAGCGAGCCATCCATAAATGATCGCCTTGTTCAATACCCACACACGGGCCTATTTGAAACTCCCATTGACCCGCGGCTACTTCAGCATTAATACCGCTAATCGTGAGCCCGGCATCAATGCACGCACGTAAATGCTCTTCGGCAACTTCACGTCCAAATGCATTTGCCGAGCCGGCACTGCAGTAAAACTGTCCCTGTTTCTTATCATCACCATATCCGAGCGGTTTTGACGATATTGAATCCATCATAAAATATTCCTGTTCTAAACCAAACCAGGGTTCTTCATCTAAAGCTTGGTCAAAAATATTTGCCGCCCATTGACGATGGTTGTTCAACGCAGGTTCACCGCTCGGTTTAAATGTATCGCACATTACTATTTTATGTGGCGCGCCACGAAACGGGTCGTTAAATAATGCTCGTGGGGTTATCAAAATTTCGGATGCATGGCCGGCGGCTTGATTTGTGGAACTACCGTCGTAGTTCCAAGTGGGCAAATCATTCACCGAATTGACCGGGCAATTCATGACCCGACCTTTGCTGCGCAGTTCGTAATCACCACCGATCCATACATATTCAACGATTGTTTTTGAAGACATTGAATATATTATATATAATTAATATAATATAATATTATGAGTTAGGAACACATATTTTCAAAATCCTTCGTCTATATTTACTCTAAAAATTCATCATCAATAGTCACGACAAAATCTTTCTTCGACGTCTTGTCCAAAAAACGATACATCCGCCGAACATCTAATTTGGATATATTATATCCATCAAAATGCTCATCTATTTGTGAACAATTCTCAGAAATAGTCAATATGTCGGCCGATTCGGTTGATATGCACGACGTTCGAAACTCTTGAAAAAATGCGATAAGATCGGTCTTGTCCATATTCATTTCCAAGCACATGTTTGATATGAACGTTTGATTATTATATTCGGTAGAATATTTTGTTAAAACCTTTGTAAATCGTATTTCGTCATGATGAAATGCGCGCTTATTACTAGCAAGCGTGTTATGATACAATTTATTGTTGTAAAATGTTTTTATCAATGAACTCATCTCATTGAAAATCCAAATCTGGTTTTGAAACGTAATGCGATCGATATAGTCGGCAAAACACATATTATCCAAGAGTTTCACATAAAACGTTAACTGGTTTGATTGGGGCATTGTATTTAAAGCATCTGCGATGTTTTCATGCCATAATAGGGCAATGACCGTTCGGTCGGTATCATTCATGCGTGTATTGTGATCTTTAAATGGTATGTATTCGTTAAATAATGTTGACGTAAGCCTCTTGGAATCTTCATTATAAGACTTTATCTGAAAAATATTTTGAAGTATGTCGTCGGTTAAAAGATGTGATTTATTCGCATATAGGTTTTCAACAAACAATAATTTACGTATATCTCCCTGAATATAATTTAATAGCATTTCTCTGTGTGGATCAATAGTAGATCGCGAAATGTTTCGTTCCAATAACTCTTCTATGTGATCACGAGTTGGCGATTTTAACTCAAATGTATGACATACTTTCATCAACTCCCTTATTTTTTTGTCCATATAATAATTTCCAATGCAAATAATTGGATTAAGAGTAACACTTTCCAAGCGCTGTTTCTGCGTTTTTTTCTGACGAATCAATTTGATTAATGCGTTGATTCCACCCTTGTCTCCATTGTTCATTCCGTCGATTTCATCCATTACTATCGCTATTTTTTTGACCTTTTTATTCATCATATCCAAGACATTGCGATTCGATATATTATTACATGTAATAGTATCAACTAACGCCTTATTTCGAACATCACCCGCATCATATGTAATTACATCATATCCCAATTTTGTTAACAAATTTGTAACAAAAAATGTTTTGCCCGATCCTGGCGAACCGTATATATATATACCCTTTTTGAAATGAACGTCGGAGCATCTGTCTTCAAAAGATGATAATATATTTGTTATTTCGTTCACTATAGAAGATCGTTCCAATGTTGCGGAGAAGTCATCGTCGTCCTCTTTTCGTTGTGAACGGCTTGATGTGTGATAATTTGTAGACATACTTATTTGAGATAATATATGTGTTCTACTCTAACTGTTTTTAATAATACAAATTATTAAACGAATCATTTGTATTATGGAGGGGAACCTCGGCTCTATCTTTACGAAAACGTATGTGCTAGTCGAAGTTTATGTGAATTGAGAGAAATCGTTTGTAATGGGCATAAAATCACTACCTTGGGAATTGCATGATTGATAATTACTATAACCGCCATTATTGTATGCGTAATCATAACTGGGTTGTTGCGGTTGAGGATATCCTTGCGTCTGAGGATACCCTCCTTGTTGCTGTTGAGGATACCCTCCTTGTTGCTGTTGAGGATACCCTCCTTGTTGCTGCTGGGGATACCCTCCTTGTTGCTGTTGATAGTATTGAGCATTGGACGCCAATCCAAGTAACCCGGAGCCTGCGCCGGAAATAAGACCGGTCGCATCCGAGCTGACTGATTTAACCACGTCCGCCGTCCCTCTACCCAAACTAGCGAGTCCACTTCCGATACCGGATGCTATATCGGATACACCTGATGCGGCTCCTTTCACCAAATCACTCGCAGTATCAATCGTTTTACCAACTATATTGCCCGCAGTATCAACGGTAGTAGTAACTACATTACCAGCCGTTCCGACCGTCTTGGTGATTGTATTTCCCGCCGTATCGACCGTTTTTTCCAGTACATCACCCGTCTCCTTCAATCCAGTCGCGGCGGCACCGGCCCATGTTCCTGGAGAAGAACTCATCGAGCCGGCAGCCGTATACAAATCGGACGGAGTGTATTTTTTACCGTTACAATCAACAATTTCACCATTCGAACTTATGGATAGATTGCAACCAGAGGATGCCGGGCACGCGGGACATGCGGGACACACCGGTGGAACAACCTCTGTCTTTAACATATAGCGCGGGTCGGAACAGTGTCCATCTCCGGTCGATATAATTGGAGCTGCGATAGGGGCGGAAGCCGCAGTCTGAGATGAAGACGTGGTCTGAGAGGAAGACGCATTGGAAGATGCAGTATTTTGAGACGCAAGTTGATCTCGAATCATAGCGAGTAAAGCGTTAACGGTTGTATCATTTGATGAATTTTCTGCATCCGGTGTATCAACCGTTAGCGTAATTGATCCAGCGTCTCCGCTTTTGAGTTTTTTATCCACAGCATCTTGTGTAAGTTGTATACTATACGCTAAAGTATAGATGGGTGTTATACTTCCTTTCGTAATAAGGTTTACCACAATTTTATTATCAACCATAGTAGATAAAACCAAGACGTCATTGTTTAGAGTCTGTTTCGAAACCCCTGTTTTATATTCGGGTGCTGTATTAAATGTTCCGGTTGATGATTTTATACAAATACCCCTACTTTTCTCATAATACAAATTATCTGCGATCTTAATCGCATTCACATCATTACCATCTAGTTTAATTTTTTCAGCCGTCTGGGTAAAAGGGGGCGCGTATCTATTTGGATTCGCCGTTGTCCCAGCAATACCGATCGATTTATTCGAAAGAGTAAACGACGATGATACATCCCCGGTATTCTTAAAAATTGTCTCGACCGAGTCGTCCTTAATGATAATAATTAATGTCGATTTGTTTACAGGTGCATATAATATTGTATACTTAGTTAGAATCGAAGCACTCCATGGTGTAGATGATTCGGCCATGGTGCTATTGACGGTATGTGTTGCCGTGGTTGTGATAGAGAGGGTCTGACCTTGGCTTTCGCGCGTTAACAATGTGTATGTTGTCGGGGCAGCCGTATTTTGTATCACAATGTTACCATTTTTCGGATCGAACACAAACGTAGCATCAGTATTCGCTAAAATAGTTGTTAACTGATTGCTAGTGCTATATGCCGCAACGGTTTGGGTAGCCGATGTAACCGGTTCCCATGCATTACTATTACCTTCAACAACCATGCTTGATTTGTATCCAAATATCATAGCGACGACTAAAACTAACAACAATATGAGAAACAAAATAAACGGGGTTAGTTTTATACTTCTCATGATTTATTTCCGATATATTCTATATATCGAAAATATTCGAACTCCTTCACTAAAACTCCGTCGATTATCGTCTTCAGAGTTCACTCGGAAACCTTCGACTAGCGCCCACGGGTTCGTCAAATTTTCTAAGTCAAAAATTGATATCTAATGCAGATGATTTGCTGGATACAAATTATAATGTCGCTATCGGCTTACTATAACGAACAAAACACATTCGAAATTGGGGTGGATGAGGCGGGGAGAGGTCCATTGTTTGGTCGGTTGTATGTAGCGGCCACTGTTTTACCTAAAGGAACCGAATTTCAGCATCAGTGGATGAAGGATTCCAAGCGATTCCATTCCAAGAAAAAAATTAGTGAAATGTCGGACTACATAAAGGCAAATGCGATTGCATGGTCGATACAATATATTGAGGCTGATGTGATCGATCAAATAAATATTCGCCAGGCTGTTCATCGGGGTATGCATAATTCGATTCGCGACATATTTACAAACCGCGCTATAAATTCGCGCGAAACCTTGCTACTAATAGATGGTAACGATTTTCGACCATACTCAATATTTGATGAAACTACGGAAGAATTATTTACGGTCCCGCATGAAACAATTGAAGGCGGAGATAATAAATATACAGCCATCGCGGCTGCATCAATCTTGGCGAAAGTAGCGCGGGACGAGTATATTCACGAATTGTGCACACTACATCCAGAATTAGATGATAAATACCATCTAAATAAAAATCAAGGTTACGGGACGAAACAACATTTGGATGGTATATTGGAGCACGGTGTTACACAATGGCACCGTAAAACATACGGAAGATGCAAAGAAGCAGAATTGAATCAAATCGTATAATAAATTGAAACTTCTACGTTACCTCAACAAATGAATAAAGAACCATTATTTATTCATTTACTAATACACATTGTTTATTTTTTACGAAGCTTAATATCATCAGATTCGGTCGAATCTGCTAAAATATTAACGTTTGTCGAACCGACTGCCTCGCTGAATGTCGCCTCAACACCAGTTCCAGTTGCGGTCTGATGTTTATAATATGTAAATGTAGGGTCAATCTCGGATAACAAACGTTCGGGTCGCTGTGTATGTTTTACAAATGCATTGATTCCATTATCAATAAACTCTTTTGATAATTTGTGCATATTAAATGCGGTTATATGGAATTCAGGTAGAGTGATCAGATGCATATTAAATCCAAACGACGACAACATTTTACTGAAATTGTTCAATCGTTCATCGACAATTATTTCACCAAGCTTATATTTTAAGCGCTCATAATCAACCTCATCATTACACGCCATCAAAATCTGATTAATCGCGCTTTTCCCAAATATATGATCTCCCTTCACATCCGAACCATGTTTGCATAATAATGCATGTATATAAGCCGGAGCGACACTCGATGTTAATCCATGTAGTTTATTAACTAAATCGGTTGCTAACGGAATCGCATCGGCCGAAAACTTCACATCCCAGTCGAAAGACGGCGAATGATTATATAATCCTTGCGCACGTTTTCCCTTCTTTATCAACACTCGATTAACATTGATCAAATATTCACGAGCTACATCTAAATCCGCGTTTGGTGTTTCCATCCATACGTGACTCGCCAATCCTTGGTCAACCACCTTTATGCCTCGCTCTATCGATAGATCCATACCCCATGTTCTTCCTGTCTCCGAATTTACGCCTTGTTTTAAATATAAATATTTACCATCGGGAGTCGGTCCACGATTCCAATCAACAAATTTGTGTTCATCATGAGATGGGTTATATAAATTACTCGAATTAACTATTCTTTTTGCAGAATATGCATCAGTTCTCGCAACAAACCTAACCCATTGTTTTTCGGCTTGCTCTTTGCCCAATACCTCCTGTGCGGCCAAATTGGCCGCGCGTAAAATAAGAGCATAATCCTCATATACATTCAACTCTTTGTCGCCAAGATGACCGCAGCGTTTTTTCTCTCCCTGGTCTTCAATATGAATTACATTCACACCATTTTCGATAGCGAGTTTTACACTAATTCTTATTTTCTCAGGCGTATTCCATCCTTGTTCCATGTCCGCTAATAATGCGATATCATGGTAATTTATAACTGGCGGTTTATTTGTCTTGCATGTATGCAAATGTTGAATGCAATCTGCCTTGGTAAGATGGTTATTTATTTCTTGTGCACATACAGCGACCTCTTCGGGCGAAACGTGCAGCGTATCTGGTAATAACATTCCCAATCTATTTTTCATCGCATTGGTCTGCCATCCTCCCGCATACGGTCCAACTGTTCCATTTCCGCCGGCGACTACATTGACTGCCGCAACACCATTCGTAGTTCCCAAAAATTTATAGGGTCGATTAGAACCGTCATATAATATTCGGTTCAAATATTCTCCGCGATGCTTGGTCAAATCTACACCACTTAAATATCCAAGCGAACCTCCAAGCTTTTTCAATAATGCATCGTCATATTGAATACCACGGAATGTATTTGAATGTTGCAAGTATTTGCTCGCAACCTGAGGTAAAAATTTATAATTTCCGTATATATAATCTTCTAATATTAACTTTGCCGTCCCGTAATATTTCGATGAATATTTTACCTGATTTTCATGTATGAACTTTTGATATTCTTCGTGTAATAGTGTATTAAGTAGGGGCGGGGTTAATGTATATTGTATGTTATTTTTATAGTCAGTTATCGATTGTCCTGCGCTTAACAACTGTTTAATCTGATTAATCGATATTTCGGCTGTAGCCAAATCTTCCATCATATTGTTTAACCCGACTGCGCCGTTTCCGCTCAACCATGCAGATATATATTGTAGACTGATGTTCACATTTTTGCGCAACATTTCTTCGGAAAATTTATGTTCAAATGAACTCATGTCCGACATGTCGTCTACCGATAGACATATATATTCCGGTTCTTTCGACGCGTGCTGATACTGATTGTTGCGATCTAGTTTACTCTCGAATAATTCTTTGATCGGTGCAATTAATGCAGGATGCGCAACCCATGCACCGTCACAGCCGCGTTCAATCTCGGTCAACTTGTCGTCCAATACAGATTTTATAATGTCTCTATTGTTGGACTCGTTTTTGGTGGGTATTACAGCAGACATCCCACCGATTGCATGAATATTTCTAGAATGACCAGTTGCTACAATCTGCTTCACGTATGACTTTAAAAATGGCTTGTCCATGGTCAATAAATTTTTATCGGGTAATACAATTCGATTACCCAAACATTTGATCATACTAAATAAATAATCCCATCTTCCACAGTTCAATCCAACGATTCTATCTTTTAACGCATAAATTATTTCATTCATCTGGAATATAGCAGGATACGTTTCAATTAATGCGGTTACCTTTGTTGGACTATCTGTTAAATTCAGCATCCGTTCAGCTTCTGTGATAACCTTATTTATAAACAAAGCATCCTCATATGATTCCATTTTTGGAACATATAAATATGGTCCGCGCATAAATGCATCGCGCGACGTCATGTATTTTGCATTGTGATACAAATGCGTCCCAATATCAAATATTGTTGCGGGTATAGGTTGAAGATTATTGTCCAATACATTGTCTTCAAACATATGGAGACCGCGAACGCGCACAAACAGTGTTGGTAGATTGCGATTGGCGATCGAATATTCTTTCACGCGTGTATTAGACAAAAACTCAGGTTTACCCGAAGTTTTGGTGACCTCCGTTGGCGATAGCTGAATGGGGGAGGGATCATAATATGGTCGTTTAGCAGTTAATTTTCCACGAACCGCATCTATAATATTCGCATGTGCATCCATAACATTATTCCATGAAGGAACCATGGAATCCTCTAAATCTAACATATATCCATTCGCCTCTGTATTTAATGCGTTAATTACCATTTTCGCATCATTTCCCGGGCCAGTTATTTCAACATGTCTTCGCTTCAGATCATCGGGTATGGTATTTGCTATCCACGTGCCGTCACGGATGGCTTTTGTATCCTCACGATAACCATACACACCTGCATTAAATACAGCCTCTCGTTTAGCGAGACACTCGGTATGATCACTCCTACACCTTGAGTTTAATTCCCTTAAAAACGCTATGCAATCTGTGGATAATACTGCAGGATTAATGTTACGAGGAACATGTAAGCATCTACGCGCGCGTAGATTTAGTCGAACAATATTGCTACCCCACGATCTAAACATTATATATTACGCATTTATATAATAATTTTGCTAAAACTTTATGCGATTTAGGCCGACGGATCTAAACGCGAAGTAGCATACCAAGAACGCGACGTGAACTGTAGTGTTCTGGGTTTTTATATGTGACTTATATATAACAACCCATTCTATATGTCTTTTACCCGGTTCTATGACGATGATGCGCGAATTCAACAACAAATGAAAGAAATGACGTATGTGGGACGATATCAATTAGACGTTCCGGGACCTGGTGCGGAGATGCCTTTTCAAGACGACACGCAGATCCGCATGCAAAAATGGGGTGCGAATTTAAGAACAAACACCGTAAACCTTGAAAGTGATTTGATCGGATTGTCTCGTCCACTTCAGCGCGATAACATAGAAACGAATCAATATAAGGACAAAAAAGCGCAGACGTCTCAAATCACATATGCGACAAATCAACCGTTTGTTGAGGAAAGTAGAGCAAGCCATCCCGCATGGAGATATCGCGATTTAGAACATCCACGATGGGAAATGCCCATAATTAATCCACAGGCAAACTTGGAAAAACCTTTCCATAATAATATTCAAACACGAATTTTAGAAAAAGATTATTACAAACCATCGGTATCTGTTTCTTTTGATAACAGTCGTGCAAATCCTACCTCCGTTGATTATTATTTATCAAAACATTAAGCGAGCTCCGGAAGCACGCAGAAGAAGTTCGAATAGAAATGATTTTATTATATCTATTGTATATAAGATTACTATATACAATGGAATTAGCGATACCCTTAATCGCAATGGGCGGATTATATATGGCTTCTAGACAGCAAAAAAAAAATAGCGAATATTGTTCAGACGACGAATATGAAGAGGGATTTAAAGGCTACAAAGATTTACCTAATACGAATTTACACAATGTGAATTATCCAACTGAGTTTCCAGTAAGATCTCCTCCATTGGACAATACTGAACGATTATCGCACAATAGTAGTTATAGCGGAACGGCGTATACGGACAAATATTTTGGACCAACTAACCCAAAAGACATTCACGATCCAAATCGCTGGAACAATGGCAGCAGCGTGGCCGCGATTCCACCAGTAGTATCAGACGGCCCAGAATTCCGTTCTTTAACAGGAGATATGGTTGAAGGTGATTATTTCCGCCACAATAACATGGTCCCATTTTTTGGACGCAAGGTTACTACGCGCGACTTTCATGCGAACCAAAATGAGGGGCTAATGGACAACTATTTAGGCAAAGGTTCTCAACATGTCGATAAAACCGAACAGGCTCCTCTGTTCGCACCCAATGATAATTATCAATGGGCATACGGGACACCAAATCAGACGGATTTTATGCAATCTCGCGTGAACCCCGGAATGAAAATGTCGAATGTCCTTCCGTTTAAGCAGGAAAAAGTCGGGCCCGGTGTAGGCCTGGGTTATAATACAGAGGGAAGTGCCGGATATAATTCAGGTATGTTAAATCGAGAGGCTTGGATGCCCAAAACGATCGATGATTTGCGCACAAATAATCACCGAAAGGCTTCTGGTATTGCCTTGTATGGGCACGAAGGACCGGCCATGAGCAGCATTAAAGAAATGGGGACAATCGGTGCGATGGAAAAGAACCGCGTCGAACGCGCATTTGAAATGGGACAAGATCGATTAATGACCACTACTGGCGCCGAAAAGGGTGTTACGCTTCGCCCAATTCAAGAGGATCGATATACAAACCGTCCGGAAACAACTACCAATTACACTGGTGCAGCCACATCGCAAAATCCGAGCATGTTTGTTGACGGCGAATACATGCCGTCTACACGAACCCATCTTGGTTCGGTCCCTGTCGCCGTATCATCTGCGGTAGGGAAGGGTCATTTAAGCGACGCTGATTATGGTGCAAAATCGCAGATGTCGTATGTAAACAATCGGTCGGCAAATCAACAAACCGATTATTTTGGTGTAGTGGGTGGGGCAATTGGCTCCGTCATATCGCCATTGTTAGATATTTTACGACCATCGCGCAAGGAAAATACGATAGGCACATTGCGACCATATCAAAATGCTGGTTCAAAGGTTCCTCAATCCTATATTTTTAACCCAGCCGATCGTCTTGGAACAACAATACGTGAAACCACCGAGAAATCGAAATTCCATTTAAATGCCGGCACGAACGAAATGAACAAGGGTGGCTACACTGTATCTGATGTGCAACCCATATCAAATAACCGCATGACTCAATCTGATCGTTTCTATGCCGGAAATGCTTCTGCTGGCGATGGAACACGCGAAGCCCGGCCTTACGATGCCGAATATAGACAACGCAATAATGATATTAAATCTTCTACAATTAATGGACGGCTTGTTAAGGGAAATGCTGCATTGACGAATAACCAGATTAATGTTCAAACGGTCGACAGAACCAACCATTTGTCGAACAATCGCGCACCCGTTCCGGTAATGTCTAGACAACCTCCTGGATTAGATAATATGGGCAGGCTGCAAGGTAAACAGGAATTGTATAGCGGTATGCAAGCAGATCGTTCAAATGGCGATGTGCTGAGCGTTTTGAAAGGAAATCCCTATGCATTAAGTATTGTTAAATAACATTGGAACGCTGAATGTGTTATAATTACATTGAATCAAATGTAATTATATTTTAGAAAACAAATGCCGTATTTCAAAAAGGAACGGATATTATTAATACATATTCCCAAGACCGGGGGGACAAGTGTTGAAAAATATCTTAGTTTGCGCACAAAAACAGCTTTAGAACCAAATAGTCTATATTTCAGATATTATCCAAATACCATCCAAAATGAAGTAGACAAATACCGGCGCGCATGGAAAACACAGGCTGCGAATACAAGGGCGAAAACAACCGATAAAAAAAGAGGGGTGTTAAACCGAACATTATCGTCCCATCTAGCAATACAACATATGGATGATGCGAGTGCGAATAGCGAAGAAGATCGTCGTCCAGGAAGTCCCAAACTGGCTACACTCGAATATCGCACATTCAAACAGGTAGAACTCTCGTATACTCTTAGTCATTCACTTCAGCATTTAACGTGGCGTGAAATGCAAAAATACAAGGGCATTTTATGGGAAAATGATACGCAGCGCAACATCGTATCTGATAATCTATACCAGCGGAATGAATGTGAAATTATAACCATCGTGCGCAATCCATACGACCGAGTTGTCTCCGATTTGTTATTCAATGGTATTATTAATGAAACTACAATACACCAACCAAAGACGGTATTTGATAAGCTAAAAAAATATTTAGCAAAAGATGATACTTTCGATAACCATAAAATACCACAATATCTATTTGTAACCGACGAACGTGGCGAATTGATAGAAAACATGATTATACTTCGAACCGAAACGCTTACGGCTGATATGAAACACCTAGGCTTCGTCGACTTTAATTATAACCTACAAACATCGAAACATGTTATCGAATCAAAAGAAACAAAATACAGTGCTGCTTTGAACAAGCGCGCGATAGCACTAATAAACGAATATTATCGTCGCGATTTTGAATTGTTTGGATATCCCATGTTAGAATAATCTGAAAACTTCGATTCGCTTAACATACCATTTTATCCAAATAATCTAGACATAACAACCGCCTCCTTATTTTCAGCAGGAGTTTGAAATAATTGCTGCAACATACTATTATCGCGAAATCGAATCGTATAATCCTGCTGGACCTGGTTTCTACCAATTCTCCCCATTGCCTGAATGGTCTTTTGCTGAGTCATATGTTTTAGATCCTTTCCAATAAATCCATGGCAGAACTGATAGTTCGTTCCGTAAATATAATCAGATGATGCTAAAATTACAAACAATTGCTGTTCATTCGCCAATCGCTTCATAATCTCAATATATCGAGGATTTGCCGATTTTTCATCGACAAACATTCCGATCCCGAGCAACAGCAATATTTTCTTGTCGTCGTCTACCTCGAGAGCCATGATTTCGCAGACATCCTCGTCCGAAATTCTCGGAACAAATGCATTGGATATTTCTTTACCACCCGGAACCCACACGCTCTGATGTCTATGAGTATTCGGTATATACATATGATCCAGATTTACCGGCTGAATCGAGGCACGTAATTCGTCCAATTGTTTATGGAGATTCCCGTTTGATACGACTTGCACATCACGGTTGTATTTATGATCGTTTTTTTTCTTGTCTCCCTTACCAGATCCCGATTCCTTCGCTTCTTGCGTGGCCTCTTTGTCTTCGAGTTGCTGTTCAACCTGCGACAATTTCCTCTGTATCACATTGTTTCGCGCAATATTTTCAGAAATTCCCTTGAAAACCCGCTCTGGTATTTGAGAAGTCTTAATATAAAATCGACCAATGTTTTCGACATTATCTGCTAAGAATATACTTGGTCCGTCGGTTAGTGTATGTGCGTCGCACGTGGTGATAGATACTCCAGTCGGCATTGTTTGTGCGGGCGGTTTGTTATCTTGAACCGGCGCAGATACACTTAGAACCCGCGTGATCTTCTCCCCCGCATTTGGAGTTTGATAAGTAGACCCACCTTGTAAACTAGTCGTCTTTCGCAACGCATGTGCTGCGAATTTTGGTCGTTGTTCGATCGATAGTTGATCATATATTTGAACCCAACAATCGGGGTTAATATTCTGCAACACACATAGATAATATATTTTTATACTGTTCATAGTAATCGATCCAATACCTTCTTCAAAATACGTATCCATAATAAACTGTTCATCCAATGCATTTTCTGTGTGATTCGCGACATGCAGTAATCTAGTCACTTCAGCAAGATCGAAATATCGCAACATTGTTTTGTTCTTCATGCAGTGTGCTACACATTTCTGTAATTCTTCATAATCGCGATACAATAGGTGTGGAACGACGGATTTTCCATCTGGGTTTAATAGCGCGATCGACTTTCGACAATCGTGACTTGATATTGTTTCTACTTTAGCACCTGCGAATTTAGCACGATAATCGCCCAATACATCCGTAATTTCATCCTCGTGCGGTAATGTCGCACAAGATAGCACGATCTTTGAAATCCGATTTTCACGCCATACAGATTGAATCGTAGAATGCAACGGATGTTCGTCGTAATCCATAGATATAGTTGGTTCATCCCAGTAGGTAATCAAATCTGTATCCGCGTGAACATTATCCTTATCACCCTCATATGTTGGACTGAACGCTAACATATAATGCATCGCGATCAAATAGGATTGCACGTCGCAAATCATGATTTCAACCTTGTCGCCAACACTATTGTTTACCCGCCCGATTCCACCGGTTCGTTGGTTGATAGTATAATCGGAAGCCGCATAGTAGTGCAATCGAATATCATCGGCGGTTTCACATCCAAAGGCAATGGCTATACGTTTATTCATAGACACCGCGGATTTTGCTAACGCTAGACCAATATGACGTGCCGCACATATAAATATGATTCGATAGCCCTCTGATAATCCAAGAGGAGTCAATGTTTTACCAGTGCCGGTGGGCGCAGTATATAATACCAATTTTGATGGGACAGAGGCCATGGATTCTAATTTGGAATCCAGACTGGTATTTGTGGGCTGTTTATATCGAAATGCGGTAAATATCTGCTTTTGATGTTCGAAAAGAGTTTTGTCTTCGTATTTCAACAAGTGCGGATTCTTCTCAATGAACTTATATGCTTGCGACAATACATCAGTCATCTGAAGATGATCGATACTGTGATTTATTACAGAATCCACAAATTTCATCACATGTGGATTCACGCCGGAGATTGTTGCGCGACGAACCTGCATCATGGTGTATAAATGAAATGCATATTGATCATTATTCGCATGGAGTGATTTCAAAATTTCACGACAAAAGTTCAACAAGATGTATTCGAAAATATCTGCTCGTTTGGTATCGAGTTTTTTATCGATAGAATTGATTCGAATGAGCTCGCCGGATCTCAAGGTAATCTTCTTGTTCTTTGACGACCGTTTATTATCGGCTGGTGCGTCGGCGGCAGCGTGTTCGATTTCACCATATTTGGATAGCATATCATTTACGATGGTTTCGAAATATTCTTGATATAAATATTCATCAATTCCCCTGATGGTATCTTCGAGTTTCATTGTGATTCGCATAGACAGCGTGTCGTTACGCCGCAAATTCACGTTATGATACCCGTCGATAATCATTTTGAGAATCGTTTTTTCTGCATCAGATACAGATACTTCAATATTCGTCCATTCTGCCCTGGAAAGTTTGTTTTGCGTGAGGTCCATATTTGATTGTTAATTAGTATATTTACTAGAGTTACTCTATATAGATTGTCTGTCGCATAGTTCAATTTTATTACATTTTTTGTATTGTATATAAACACTGTAATATATATACACACTATGGATGGAAACGTAGGTTTAACCGCTGTTTTCGGATTGAACTCGATCGGCGATAGCCGAAGGAGTTCGTCTTTATTCGCAAAACTATTTAAATTCGTCATATATACCGTTGCAAAACATAATATAGACGAGTCGCATGGATTATCTCATGCATTCAACATCTTATTACATGCGAATAAAATATACGAGAGTGAATTAACAAAATATCCCGAACTCGCAAAATATGAAAAGGTTATTTATGTCGCATCCATCGTTCACGATGCATGTGATAAAAAATATATGGAAGTAGAAGTCGGGTTATATGAAATTGAACAGTTACTTTTCCGTGAAAACATGGGGTTAAGTTCGTCTGATATAGCCGCGATTCGAGATATTATATCTACTATGTCTTATTCAAAAGTAAAACAGCACGGGTTTCCCGCACTCGGCGAATATCAACACGCATACCACATTGTAAGAGAGGCCGATTTATTGTGCGCATACGATTTTGATAGATGTATGATATATCAAATGTCTACCCATAACAGTAGTATTGAAGATGCGTTTGACGACGCGATTCGTTTATTCAACAATCGCGTGTTTCGACACAATGATCATGGCCTGTTTATAACTGATTATTCGAAACAACTATTTCCGACTCTTGAAATGCAGTGTTATGAGCGAATTTCACATTGGCGAAAACTGCTCAATCTATCTATATAATTATTAGTTTGCTATTCTTGGACGTTGTAATGCGCCAGGTGTGCGATATTTCAATATGTCGCCTGCTCGTGTTGTTGTAGGAAATTCGTGTAAACCATACGTATCTTGCAATAACAGCCACTCAAACATACCACCGCTATATATGTATACATCTTCAAATCCAAGCTCTTCTAACTGTTTCTCTTTACTATCTACCGTTGCGTCCGTTGAGTTCTTTCCGTATATAATGACGGTTGGATACAATTTTGAAGAATGATTCAAACAATCGTTTATTGTTTGCTCTTCAATTTCATAACGTAGTGTCCCTTTTATTAAACAATTTTGCAAATCAGGCACAAGAGTATTCAGAATAATAAAACGGGTTGGATTATTTATCGCGTATAATACATCTTCGAACCCTACCTTTTTAGTTGATTTTGATTTGAACCAACTAAACATAGTCTTAATTATAGAAATAAATGCTGTAATATTTATACACCTTTTATTTATCATTCTCACGCAGATCCTTAATCCACGGATAAATCGCCATTTATATCCTCGCCATCATCATTTTCTACAGTCGAATCATCGTCAGTCCTTCCTACATTATCGACTATATTCATTGATATATCAAACTGGAACATGTTTGGGTTTGCATTTGAGTTTTGATTAAGCGCCCCTTCTAACCACGTCCGCATAAGCTGATTTAATGATTGGCTCAAATCGGTTTCACCTGTCGTTTCGGGTTGATTCACAGGATTCGTATTATTTACGGGTTGGCGAACATTATATCTACATACCGGACAACTTGAACTACGTCTAAACCATTGCATGAGTGCACGGCGTTTAAATACATGCCCGCATCCGTTTATTTTACATATGACGTCTCCCACCTGAAAATGGTCTAATGAAATTGGACATTGATTACCACTCAAATCCGTAGACAATTCGGCGGTATAACCATATGTTCTAGTTGCGGAGGATATCTCTTCCGCAGTCAAGGGCGAAGTATTTTGCTCAGTTGGTTGAAGTAAATATGTGAATAACCACATATTGTCGGCTACATTTGTAGATGAACGTATTGGGGAGGTTGCTGCCGGCATGGGCGGATTCGTATCAGGCTGTGGTGGGTGTGATCTCACGGTAGGCGCACGACTGGCTCTTGGTGGGTTGCTCGATCTGCCGAAACGACCTTGTTGCAACGATCGCGCGGTTGTGGCCTGCGATGTTTGTAAACTACGGATTAATTCACGCATATTTGTATTAAACCCATGTATATTCTGATTGTAGTGTGATATAACTGTGGACGAAACCGTATTTGATCCCATATATTCACGCATACCGGTTGTATACTCGTGCACACTTTGATTATAGTGCACCGCCATATCATATATCGTATCTAATGTGAGTCTATGTTGTCGCATAAATTCACTTGTATATTGGTCTTGAAGTGTATCATCCGGCGTGAGTGGAGCCGGTATAGTGTTATTGTCCATTCAAATATTACTATATAAAGAGTACGCTCTATATAATATTAATTTAAATAATATATTCCGTTAAATGAGCACAATATCAAAAGGTGACGGTCGAACCGGATTGGCGAATTTAGGGAATACGTGTTTTTTGAACTCGTGTGTCCAAGCATTAAGTCATACATATGAATTACAGGCAGTATTAACAACCGCAAAATTTGAACGCGCGCTGAAACACTCAACCGATGAGAACAATCTCATTTCGGAATGGAATAATCTCCGTGAGGTTATGTGGTCCCAAAACGGAGTAGTATCGCCGAACCGGTTTGTTCATCACGTCCAACAGCTTGCCTTAAAAAAGGATCGCGATATGTTTACTGGGTGGGCACAAAATGATTTGCCTGAATTTTTATTGTTTTTAATTGAATGCATGCATAACACGGTTTCCAGATCGGTAAAAATGAAAATAAATGGAAAAATTGAAAATGATACGGACAAGTTAGCAACCGCGTGTTACAATATGTTAAAAAAAACATATTCGTCTGAATATTCCGAAATTATGGAAATGTTTTATGGAATTTATGTTTCTGAATTGTCCTCCATATCCGGAACAAAGATTCATTCTGTAAACCCGGAAAATTATTTTATTCTTGATTTAGAAATACCCAATAAAGCATCAACTTTATATGATTGTTTCGACGCATTTACTGCATATGAAACCATGGAGGGCGAAAATTCGTGGTTTAATGAAGCGACCAAAACGCGCGAAGCTGTGCGCAAAAGAATAACATTTTGGAATTTTCCAAAAATATTGGTTATCACATTAAAACGGTTTTCTGCGGATGGTGGCCGGAAGCGTCAGGATGTTGTTGATTTTCCGTTAACAGGTCTAAATTTATCAAAATACGTTAGTGGATATAATGCTAAACAATACGTGTATGATTTATACGCGGTGTGTAATCATACGGGCGGCACAATGGGTGGGCATTATACTGCATATGTAAAAACGCGCGAGGGCGAATGGAATCATTACAATGATACACAGGTTGAGCGCAATATTTCCGAAAACAAGATTGTGTCTACCAAGGCATATTGTATGTTTTATCGCAAGCGGTAATTTTTGGAGGTAAACGTAGGCTCCAACGAAGCCAAAGTTTTTGGAGTGAACTCCTTTGGTTATAACCGAAGGAGTTTATATTTAGCATTATTCATGAACTCCGAAGACGTTCGTCGAATCTTCTTAATTGTTTATATAAAAAATATCCTTTTCTTATATACACAACTAGTAAATAAAATATGGGAAACCTTTTCTCGAATATAGGAAATTCATCATCACCCGTCCCATCCGCGACATATACACTTACGCCCGCGCCATTTACGTATGTGCAGGCAAGCGATTCGACTTCTTCTCAATCTTCAACGACCAATGGTACATGCGCCGCAGGAACCACTAGTTCATCTTCGTCATCTACATCTACAACGACTGCGTCGTCGCCCGGCGCATCTGTTCCATTTACGGGGTCGAGTGATGGGAAATCGAAACAGGTATTGAATGAAATTTTTAATTCGACGACATTCTCCATTTTGTTTTGGGTGTTTGTCTCTTATCTCGTATATAAACTAGGAAGTGCAATATTCGCAACACGCGATCCAGGACTAGCATCTGCTGCACAAATGGGTTATAGTCGAACGATCGATATAATTTTAGGTGTGAGTTTGATATTATATATGGTATATTGGTATTCCAGTCTAAAAGCATCTGATCAGGATAATATTCTTGGTTATTTTATCTCTTGGACACAAGAATGGCTTGATGACCCATGGTCATTGTTTGAACTTGTCTGGTTTACTATCATATTTTTCATACTCGTATATATTTTACGGGTGCCCATGGCTCCTGGAACGAGTCCGGCATTAGTTAGTCTGGTTGAACACAAAATATGGATATTTTATGCTACATTTGCGATTGTGTTCTTTTTTAAATATGTTCTTGGTATTCCGATAATAAGTTTATTGTTTAATAATACGTTTATGAATTATTTGAAAAATGCACAACCGTCAACGTCCTCTGTATATGATTCTATTCTAGCAAAAACCGCTTCGCCGTCGACACAGTCGTCTACTACGACGACCACTATGAATAATATAGTAAGCAGTCCGGCATCATGCAGTGATACAAATCAAGTATTTAACGTATCAAATAACTTGTATACATACGAAGAGGCACAGGAAGTGTGCAAAGCATTCGATTCTACTTTAGCAACATACGATCAGATCGAAAATTCTTACCAAAATGGCGGTGAATGGTGCAACTACGGATGGTCTGACGGACAAATGGCGTATTTCCCCACGCAAAAGGCCACTTGGACCAAATTGCAACAGAATCCAAAATCAAAGCATGCATGTGGTCGTCCAGGTATAAATGGCGGTCACATTGCGAATCCATATGTGCGATTTGGTGCAAACTGCTATGGTCCGAAACCCAAGCAGCCCGCTAATTGGGTCCCTCCAAAATATGAACAACCATACGATATCATTAATGTCGACTTGACCGAGGATAAGAATTCCAAGGTTCGTGATAGTGTTAACTTGAACAGTTTCAATTTAAATAACTGGTCTAGATATTAACATCTTAGGCTGTTGCCTACATGGTTTTATAGATAAAATTGAATACTAAAATACATACAATTCCGAATAACATTCTATATCAAAACATATAATGTTACCACCCGTGTTCATTTTAACGCGCTATTTATATATCAAAGAGGATGTGTGGGCATCATTGATGATGTCGGTACTGAATAAGGATGTCGACCAGACTCTATTTTGGGTTTGCGAAATGTATTATTCCGGGTTTGAAGAAGAACTGGCCGAATATTTGATCGTTCTCTATGTTGAATTCTTTCGATCAAAGAATCCCCGCTTGGAACCGATTTTACGAAAAATGGCCACATCTATTTCGGAGGGCGCACATATAGCCGCGAGTATGGCTATTAATATGACGGCCGCTCCTCGAAAATTTGTCGTGCAAGATTTTACAGTTAAGCGTGCAGACACCGATGTAGAATGTGTCGACGAAACGCGAATTATAATTCGCATTTCACCAGACGCGCTTTTAAAATATCAAAATGTATTCAAAAATCATGATATTGGATTACCTGCTCGAAAAATATTGCAGAATGTATGCACATATTCGACACGTAAAGATTTGGTGGAATTATTTCAAAGTTCACATAATAATATTCCACCCACCAAATTATGTGAATATCATCGAATCGATCATAATTGGGTATATTTCGCATCATTTTCACCCATCTGGGCAAACCGAATCGCGGAATATGACGGAGTGATCGATAATGAAAACTGTCGTGTAGATTTCCCGAACGATGACTGTATGGAGCGCTTTTATGAAGAATATGGATACGAACCAGATGAACAAAGAATGGAAACGTTAACGAAATTTATGCATTTTACCCGAGAACCACAACTCACCATGAAAGCAATATGCTGTATGTTTAATCCTACAAAATCCGTCCGCGTGAAGCGTCCTAAAAACGCCGCTCAACACACATGATGCAGATATTCGTGGCCTAAGTGAACATAAATATTCTAAACCGGGGGTTTGTCCCCTTATTTTTTACGCCGAGACGAATCTTTTTCCTTCTTTGTCTGTTTTTTCGCATTTTTTCTTCGACGTCTTGAACTTCTAGATGTGTATTTTTTCTCTTGTGTATTACCAATCATATCGAATAACCGATCGAACATCTCATCAGATATCACGGGGGCTTCTTCGCTATTTATTTGATTGGTCGTATCCGAGCAGTGTTTTGATTTAAATTGCAATACAAACATCGGTATGCCTAAATCGCGAAACCGTTCAAATTGCGAACTTTGATCTCCATATACTTCGCGATAATTTTCATCATATTCATTGTTTATGGGCAATTCCATACGACGAATCGCATTTCTTGATGGATATATACATTTTCCGCCCGCGCAATATGTCGGATACCCTTCAGATGAAATCATATTATATAGAATATCACTAGATACTTGTGTTCGGACGTGAAACGTAGGCGCCAGTCAAAGTTTTCTACCGAGGTTTGGACGAAAATGCAGGTGATGTGAAGCGAACCGAAGTTAACGGTTGTAACTCCGTTTCAAATCCGGAGTCGCCGTGATATCCCGTTGTTGTTTCAAATAATCAATGACGAAACTAACTTGTTGCGGATCCGTCATAATTTTGCCTAAATGTTGTTCTAAAAACCCAAATGTTAACGGTGAATATTCCTTCTTTTCGTAGACTTTTAAATCGCCGTCCGGTAGAATAATTTTTCGATTCGCAATTCCAGCCGAATCCAATCCTTTACAAATTTCATCCGATAAATTACTTCGTTCGTCGCGCATTAGTTTTGTTCGTTCGTTAATCAATTTAAGTTGGGAGTCCAATTGAACCCACCTTTTGATTTTTGTAGTAATATCGCCCCGAGAAACCACCGATAATGGTGAGCGATTTAATTCCGATGACGGCAAGCGAATGATTTGTTCACCGTTATTGTTCGAATCCATTTGTATTTTCGTTACAAATGAATTTTTATATTTATACCTTTCCAAAAACTCATGAGGAAATAATAATAGGAGTTTCAGAAGATACATATAATCCACCCAATTGATTTAATACTCGAACCAATAGCCATAAGTTCGCCAAGATAATGAACGTAACCACGACAATATAAATACATAAAAGCCACATGTATGGATATACTTCATTATAAATCATATTACTTATAGGCTTTACAATTTCGCGCAAATTTTTGCGAGTATCCTCGCTTTGCAGCATTTCAATACAACTATCACGTATCGATTTCATTTCCTATTTTTTGATATATATGTAGAAGGATCCTACCGTATTTTTACGAACTTATTCGACTACTCTCTTCGGCGACGAATCGCTTCGCAGCGCGTAAAGTAATGCTATTTGAAATATGCGATAAAATTATTACAATTGCTCAGGAATGAACGGGATCTACAATATAAATGATGCATCGTTCCCATTTGACCAACTTATGCTTACACCACCTACCGTTATTGCGGGCGGAAACCACTTCATTAAATACTCGATAAAAGGTTCTTCGCTTTATATACAACCACCCAAATGTTTAACGCGCGGCGCTATAGCCAAGTCAAATAAACGCGCGCATTGTGATCTTATGTTTTCAAACCAAGATGTTCACTTAATAAAGTGGATGGAGGATTTAGAAGCGCATACATGTAAACAAATCTATGAAAATCGCGCAAAGTGGTTCGAATCAGATATGGAGCTCTCCGACATTGAAAACTATTTCGCATCCCCTTTAAAACTTTACAAATCCGGCAAAAATTATTTAGCCAGAGCAAACATTCCCACACGTTTAGGCAAAATTAATCTCAAAATATACAACGAAAACGAGGAAGAAGTCGACCCAGAGACAATCGCAGACAATACTAATATTGTTACTATTTTAGAAGTACAAGGCATCAAATGCTCTGCGCGTAGTTTTCAAATCGAATTTGATATGAAACAAATGTTGACGTTATCACCAGTAGATATGTTCGAAAAATGTATTATTGTTAGTAAATCTGCCCCCACGAGCGTAAGTCGATCTTTCGACGAAGGTAAAAATGAACAATTAAATACTGAAACTGTTAACCAACCGACTTTAGTGGATACCACAAATCGGAACGCGAACCCGCATACACCGAACAATACTGTTCTCGGCGAAAATGTGGGTCAACCAAAGCAATCTGCACTTTACGGATCAACCTCAGACGACGCTAATAAAATCGCAAATGCTATTCCAGATACATATAATACTTTCGCAAATATCGATATAAAATCGAATATGTCGCAAATGGATTCCGACCCATTTAGTGAACTGCACCAATTTGAAATGAATCTTAATTTAGAAGATATTCCGGAAACGGAAAATGTAACTATCAAATCTAGAAATGACGTGTATTATGAACTATACAAGGAGGCCCGTAAAAAGGCCCGCATATCACGAAATCTGGCGCTACAATCTTATTTAGAGGCAAGAGAAATTAAAACAAAATATGATCTGGATGATATTGAGAGCGACGAGGAAGATCGATTTTTTAATAATATATTAGATGCTGATTCTGTCGCACATTAACCGCGATGAATAATAAACGAAAATATATCTGAATCGAAAGAGTTGTCTTAAACCTGAGACTAATATTCATATTTGGATAAAAACATACGTTAAGTGCAGAACTCCTTCGACTAGCGTCTTCGGAGTTTCCAATGACGTATATATTTAGTAATATCATGAATTCTAACTATAGTTCTGTAAAAATTTTATCCACCGTTTATATAAACGAAAATGTTTAAGGCTCTGACTAGTTTCGTCCAATCTGAAAATGCTAAATGGGTGTTTGTAGCCATTGTTGTCTGTATTATGCTTTATTCCGTAATGTCTTATTCAAACGGAAAGGTCGCGGTAAAGGATGGTATGTATTCTGACGGTAACGTCATGTCTACGGCTACTCCTCCCGTGAACAAATTGAGCCCGTCGAAGTTCGGAGATGCATCTGGATCTGTTGAATCGACCGCTGGTGCTTCTGATTATCAGGCGGCTCCTACTAACAATCCCGATGAGCTTCTCCCCCGCGACGACAATAGCAAATGGAGTGAGTTAAACCCCGTTAACAGCTCAAATGGTCAACAAATGCCCGACTTGCTCAACGCGGTATCTCGCATTGGCTTGGATACTATCGGACAAACCATGAAGAACGCGAACCTACAGCTTCGTTCCGATCCTACCATCGCAAAACAGAACGTGGGACCTTGGAATAATAGCACATACGAACCCGATCTAGCACGTGTCCCCCTTGAACTCGGGTGCGGCGCCCCCTAAATATTTTCAGAGTGAACTATGTGGGCAGGAGTTTAGAAACAAATAATATCTTGTTTTGATTTTATGAGTGTATATATATACTCATAAATGGATAAAATAGATATGTTTATATACACCCTGATTCTAGGTATTCTAGTCATTTGTGGATATATATATTACGATTCTGATGCATTTCAATTGAAATGTATTGTTTCGACCGTGGACGGAAATAAATACTGTGTGCGCGAGCGCGAAAAACTCCAGGAGGCAGCAGATATGCTTGCTCGCATTACAGTAAAATGCAAGGAGTTGGTCGACTTTGTCCACAAAAAACACGGCGATCAAGATAATGTGAAGCGTCTCGTAGAAGGATACAACCCACAACGTGTGATGGAAACACTCCCAACCAGTGAGTTTACCGCGTTTAGTGAGAATAAGGGCGAAAAAATTGCGTTCTGTTTGAATACTAAACGAGAGGGTGTGTCTAATATGATTGATGAACATACATTGATGTTTGTCGCCATACACGAATTAGCACATGTTTGCACCAAGTCAATTGGACATAAGACCGAGTTCTGGGACAACTTCAAATTTTTACTAGAAAATGCGAAGGATGCGAATATTCATTTACCGGTTGATTACAAAACAAAACCTGCCGAATATTGTGGAATGAATATTAAAGATAATCCGTTTTACGACAACTAGAACATATATGCCGCATCTATACTATAAAAACATCATTTTATAGTATATAAATGAGTACAGATATCATCGTGCCTATACCGTTGAATCAGGTATATAAAATACATATATTAAATGCGCAAGGAGAAGTCGAGCGCATATTTGTATTTTGTGCAGGAATGTGCTCTGTAGAACATATGACCAGCCTATTTAGCGATAATGAATTGGTATATTACAAAGAAAAAAACGTGGATGTTGTATTTTCGTCTCGGTTAATTCATCAAGATGATACCATACACGAAATTAAACAAAAGATTGTGGCCGAACTTACAGAATTTCATGCAAAATCTGAGGCCGGAGAATATTCCCTTTCTATCGACGAGTTGTATTTGTTTGGTAATGCTAAGAAAGATTTAGATATGGTGAAACTTTACCAAGATGCTACAATTAATGAAACGATTCCCCTGACCAAGGAGCGTTTTTTTCAATATGTTACCAATATTAACGCGGATCCGTATATTTTGGAGGCAAATTATAACGCGACTCACACTTTGAGTCGAGACGTTTTTAATTATGATGATTGGATGGCTATAGCCAAAACAGGACCCCGTGAAATTTGTGTTCCAATCGGCATGGATTTCCAAGAATCTTACGATTTTCGCTTCCCCAGCAATCCGTATCACCACCAACTCTGGACACAAAGTGTCCAATTTGAACCTACCAAAAATAATATTCTTCTCACATTTGAAAAATCGGTATTGCTCGATTATACGAATTCTACACACATCATGGTATGTTTGGCCAAGAATGTATATACACACGCAGAAACCGTTAATATTCCAGGCGAATATTTTAGTAATCTCTATTTCCCCTTTTTACAAAAACGCGGGCTCACGTCTCGAACCCTATTGGCGAATTCTGCCGCCGATATAGCAGCCGAATCATCGATACCCATAAATAGCACTCAATTTAAACGCAAACAGATGGTTCTTGATACATTCCGCGAAATTTATTGGACGCGCCAAAATAATTCTGAACTGCCCTATATCGAGCGCGGTATACGAGAATATTCGCTTACGATTCGCGCGAGCGATTATTCACACGCTCTGCCGATGGACCTTCTATTTCGTAATTTACACGCGACTGAACAAATACCATTTATCAAATATAATCCTGGTCCAAGACGCGAAAATATGTACCGCCTGTATTCAAACGAAATTTCCACCGATGGTCGAAAGATCCCCCTGCTTTCCGAATCCGTCATCATGCGGTTGTCTCGAGAAACCGGAAAGGGTCGCCAAATATCTATTTATATTAACGCCGAACACCCCATTTACGTAAATATTCACACAAACTCTGAAATCGAAATAACTGGATCTTTCATGTCCCCTGTATCCGTCGATGCATTAGACAAACTACTTATCTCACATGTCGCGCCAATTATTACCCAAATGAATAATATATTGAACCCATCCGGCTACACTCTTTACGGTTTCGACGGTATCTATGGATTTCATGTGTATAAAACGTTGTTCACCTATCAAGCCGTGTTACCTATTGAAAATAGGGTTAATTTAGAGGATCAACTTAATTATATTACGCAGATTTTTGATGTCACTAGCACAGATGTATCAAAAGGCGCCAAGATGCGCTTCAAGCGCGTTCGAAATTATCGCGAAATGGACGCGAAATTTTCGGTTATTCGCGAGATATATGACCGAACCGGGAATTCCGAAGATGTGATTCAGGGTCTCGTAGACAATTTTGATATTACCGAACAAGAAGCTATATCATTATATGCGGAATTTCGTTCTCAATTCCAAGTACTAAACCGGCGCGTTATAGACAATCCTGGATTTCCTACCGAATTTCAAATGAGACCACTTAAGAATGAACTTGTCGTCGAAATCCAGTCTATATCGTCGCCGAGATATCTAGATATCATATACCAATATATCGATACTATTTTGAGATTGTCTCAGAAACCTAAAACAGTTACTATTTCTGCACCAAAACTAAAAACATTTAAGACCAAGGTTCGTGTTTCTGAAAAGGTTGTATTGGATGAAGTTGAAACTGTTATTGCACCCGCCATCGCCGCTATAGAACTATATAAACCCATGCAATTTCATTTGGAAAAGGACGAGGAAGAAGATATTCCCGTAGAAGCAGACTCGCGCCCACCAACCGGTCTAGATTTTGAAGATGAATTTGATTATAACTATGACGAAGACGTTGCTGTGGATGAAACGGATAATAAATTGAACGATGTTGAATCAGACGATGAATATTACGGCGGTGTTGGAACTCCCGAAGAAAACCTGGAATATAAGGCAAATATTGATGGTATGCCCATTAAAAACCCCAGCCCGTTTTTCAAACGAATGTTAGAGCGCGACCCCGTATTATACGTAACCGAAGAATCCAGCAAATTCCCACTTTATTCCAAGGCATGTCCGTCTGGTGACAAACGTCAACCGGTTATATTAACCGATGCCGAAAAAAAACGAATTGATGAGACCAATCCTGGATCATACGGGAAGGCATTATTATACGGATCATCAGAAGAAAAGAAGTTTTGGTATGTGTGTCCAAGATACTGGTGTTTGAAAACAAACTCAAGTATAAGCGAGGCCGATGCGAAGGAGGGTAAAAAGTGCGGCGCCATTATACCCCGCGGATCCGATCGTGTTCCGCCAGGAGCGTATGTTTACGAATTCAATAATCCAAAGGTTCATATGAAAAACGACAAATATGTTCAACACGTTCCGGGGTTTCTTAAAAAGGACAAACATCCCGATGGCCTCTGCATTCCGTGCTGTTTCAGCAAGGAGTGGGATTCAAAAGACCAAAAGGGGCGCCGCGAACAATGTGGCTATGCGGAAGAGGGTGAAGCCGAAACTGAGGCCGAGGTTGAAAAATCGGATACCGGGACAAAAACAAATAAGGTTGTCCGTAAAAAGGCACAACCCACTCAAAAAACACAACCCCAAAAGGTCCTTTCCTACGTAATGGGATCGGTATCTTACCCGCTTCCTCAAAATAGATGGGGCTTTTTACCAGAATCGTTGCAATTGTTTCTTAAAACCGATAATTCCGTATCAGTTGATCCGCAAAACCCTGCGCTTATTCTGTCCGGTGAAACGTGTATATTACGATATGGAGTTGAAAAATCGGATAATCAATCCTTTTTCGCATGTTTCTCATATTATTATGCATATAAGCACAGTCTACCTACGATTCCATCTATAAACGAGTTCCGTGCGATTTTTTTAAACTCGATTGATATTGATTTGTTTATCCGCTACCATAACGGCAATCTCGTCTCCATATTCCGACCTCGCTTGGTAACACGTTCTGAAATAGCTATTGAAAAATACTCCGAATCCGCATTCTACAAAACAATCGACCTGAACGACGAAACCCAGGTTGACTATCTCGAAGATACAATCACATCTTATGAAAATTTTATACAGTATATCCAAGATGAGAAGTCGGTCATTGACCACACATATTTATGGGACTTTTTTTGCAATCGCAATCCGAAACTCCTATTGGATGGTATGAATCTAGTTATCTTACAAATTTCCGATAATGATATCACCGAAAAGGTTCAGATGATATGTCCATCAAATGCATATTCTCATGCAGAATATAATTCGCGCAAGGAAACGGTTATCTTGGTAAAACAGGATAAATTTTACGAACCAGTTCAATTATACGAACAGCACGACACCATTGTGGTTGCTAAGACCGACGATGTAGTATATTCGTTGAAACGCGGTGAACGCGTATACGATTCGAGTGTGATTGATTCAAAACGAAATGTAAAATATACTTTGAAACAGGGCGAGACCAAGAAAAGCGATCTCGTATTTAAAAAGGCATTTGTTGAACATACTGCCTTGGACGAAATAAAAGAAATGTTAAAACTTATCAGGGCTACCACAAATAAATACTGTGCGCCGCTACCAAGTATGCCGCGCAAATATGCGTTTAAACAAAATATGCCTATCTTGGACATTGTTCGTATACTTAAGACCGCACACTATCAAATTATATCTCAAATATTGAATTACCGAAATAAAACAATTGGTGTTTTGGTTAAAAAACCCGACGACGGCCGTTTACCAGTATTTGTCCCCTGTTTTCCGTCCGCTATTGCTCCCGATTTGGAAACCAAATATATGGACGATGACTCCCTATGGATTGATTACAGAGATACGCGCGATCGATTAAACGAGATTTCGGTCGATACTAAGGGAGGCGTATTTACCAAGCCTACCGTTAAAATTGTAGAAGATGGTCTGGTGGTTGGATTTTTAACAGAAACCAACCAATTTGTTCAAATTAACCCACCAACCCAATCACTCGACGAAGACGGCATAGCAGTTGTCGAACATTCCAGCAATTCGCAAACAACCGCTGATAAAACACTGACCACATGGAAATACGAATCCAAGACTCGCCGCCGAGTCATACGAAATATCAACCTAGAAACACAATTTTATAACATATTCCGAAGCTTGGTTCGTATCCAATTAAATGATTATGATCATCGCAAAATACGCCAAGAAATATTAAATACGATCGACGATAATCGATATTCCTATCACGGAAAGTTGAAACATATAGAAAAGCAATTGCATATGTTGCTCGACGACAAGACCAGTTTTGACGAAATCAATCCTGATAAATTACGGTCACTTGAAACGGTTGTTATGTGTCGGATCAATTCAGACACGCAGAAATGCGAGTCAACAGATACGATGGGGACATCTACCAAATTCTGTTTGACTACCGACGACGGAAAATGTCGAACAATTTTCCCGAAATTACATCTGATTAGCGGAAAAGAAAATCAACGCATCTATTTCGGTAGAATGGCGGATGAATTAATACGATACAGTCGAATTCGCGTGTTTATGTTTCAACCAAAAACATACATGAATATTACCAATACTGATTTACAGATTAATAACGACGAATTGTTTTTACTTGAAAGTCGAGTGTCGCGAGAATATTTCCGTAATATTATACCCTACACGACCGATAAATATGTTCACAATATTGAATACGATAATGCCCATCCAGAAATTACACAAACTTATGCGAATCGTGTGAATCTCGATGAACAATCCGCTATGACCAAAAATATACCCGAAACCGCGGATAAATTGGACGAATACATCTTGGATTGTATTCAACAAACGAAGTCGCGCGTCATTGGTAACGACAAGGCCGGTTCGTGGCGACCCATGTTTCCGGTGGAGGCAAAAGAGATTATGTTTAATAACACAAATGAATGCAGTTTCATTCCGATTATATATATTTTTCAACAAATATATCATACTAATCTTTCTGTGAAAAATATCAAGACCTTTCTCTGGAAAGAATATTCTCGCCTTTTTGAAAATCCATCGAATGTAGATAAGATTTATGCGATATTGCGCAATCAGGGGAAACGCGTA
>Ga0209442_1000162_pt1 | contig 39413 bp, 27 predicted proteins | sample LauGreSBDMM110DD_2_FD_187565 | JGI IMG/M metagenome (GOLD analysis project Ga0209442, IMG submission 187565) | Freshwater lake microbial communities from Lake Michigan, USA - Sp13.BD.MM110.DD (SPAdes) (version 2) | ecosystem: Environmental > Aquatic > Freshwater > Lake | place: Lake Michigan...
ATGGCATTAACTTGTACATCAATCAACGCGGCAAACACAACATTGTATACCAGTAGCGGCAATACTGCTATCACCACTTTGATTGTGTCAAATGTAAACACATATAATCCTGCTACTCCAACAGTTGGCCAAAGCAATTTGAACTTGTTCATAGTGCCAGGCGGCGGCACTCCTAACTTTGCCAATATGATTGTCAGCGCACTACCATTGCCAGCCGGAGAAACATTTACTTTTGATAATGAAAAAATTATTATGAGTAACAACGACACACTGGTAGCTACCAGTAGCGCACCGACTGGTATTGCACCCAACGCTGTTAGTTTGACTGTGACCAGTTACAGTGCAAAAACCGGCACAGGTCCGTATCTTGTTACATTTAATATTCCGTCAACAGCGTCATTGGGCACTAACGGCGGAGTAGGATATTATTTTAGTATTATTGGTAATGGCAATGCATTGTATAACGGAGTATATGTGTGTACAGCCAGTACAGCCACAACAATTCAACTGAGTTATACCAGCGATCCAGGAACATATGGTGCTGGAACAACTATTATGAATATTAATAGTTTAGTAGCTACTGTAAGCACATTGAGCGTATAATGCGATTTTTAAGAAATATAAATCTTAACCCCAAAGCACCACATGATCAGCGATTGGTAATTACCAAAGCCGACGAAGTGCAATTTAATACCCCGGGCAGTTTAAAATTACCTAACGGTACCACTGCCCAACGTGCGACTAGTCCCACTGCTGGTATGATGCGTCTTAATACAGATACTAATCAAGTTGAAGTATATCAAAGTTCCAGCTGGCGCAGTTTGCGTTATAAAGAAAGCGGTGCAATTGCCTTACAAAGTTTAGGAGCCGGCGACGGAATCAGCACACTATACGGACCATTAAGTCCGGCACCGCCCAGTGTATCACAAAGTGGATATACTTGGACCGGCGCAAACTTAATGGTTTATGTTGAAAACGTATTTCAATTATTCAACACAAACTATCTAATTGCACAAAACCCAACAGTCAATGCTACAATTAACACAATAGCAAACAGTGGTGCAACTAGTATTATTTTAAACAGTGTGGCTGATATTGTGGTTGGATCAGCAATCACAACCACTGCGCCAACCACAACAATATCAACCACAGTCAACACTGTAGCAGTAACAGCAACTTATGTTTCCGGCGGCGTAGCCAGTACAACTATGAATGTTACTGCAAAAAGCGGCACCTTTGTAGACGGACAACAGATCATTAATACATCTGGATTTTTAAGCGGCCAATTCATTGTTAGTGGTTCAGCAACTACCAGTTTTGTTTTAAATGCAGTAGCAAATACTCAACCCAGCGGCACAATCACATTTGCATCGTGGGGCGGCAGTACTAACTTGATTGTTGCCAGTACAGCTGGTATCGTTGCAGGAATGTTTGTAAACGGCATTGGATTTAATAGCGGACAAACAGTTATCAGTGCTTCAGGAACTGTTGTAGTTTTAAGTGCGCCACCGGATTCAACTCCTACTGGCACTGTAATTTTTACAAGTAGCGCCAGCGGAACTGTATTTGCGGCCAGCACAACTGTTACCGCAGTTAATGGATACACCAACACAATAACAATTAATAATGCCACCACAGATTCACTTGCAGTGGGCAGAGATATTAAAATGACATTGCCAGTCGGCTATTATGTTCGCTTTACAGGCCCAGCGGCCGCAACAAAACCAATCACCGTTATTTCAGGTTTTGATAATTAAGGGGTAGTCGATGGCCCTTGACCTGACACCAGAATACGCACAAAGCCTAGGCCGAATTGGCGGCCAATTACTTTCGCCTAACTTAGAATTCCAAGGACAGGACATTCAGTTTGATACTGACTTGTTATATTTGGATGTGGTTAACAAGCGTATCGGTATTAATAATTACGGTACCAGCCCCGAAGCACTATATCTTGGAAATGTCACAGGTGATCAGTCACTATTTTCAACAAATTTAATAGTAGACGGTACAACAACTACCAATTCCAACTGGACTATTAGCAGTAATACTATACAGTTATCTAGTGGAATATTATATCTAACTCCTAATCAATCCAGCAATCCAACTATTATAACCAACGGTGTTGGCAGTGCAAATGTCAACATTACTGACAGATTACTTGCTACAAAAAACATAAACGAGAGCTTATACTTAACTCCAGACAACATTGGCATCGTTCAAGTTACGGGCAATATGCAAGTTAACGGAGTCAGCAGTTTGACTTATGTGACTGGTAATGTGACTGTTGACGGTAACTATATTGCAGGCAGTGTAATTAATCTAGGTGATATCGCAAGCGATACCATTACATTTACAGCAGATGGAAATTCAAATTTAGTACCCAGCGCCAATGATACTTACGGTATCGGTTCTGCTACAAAATATTGGAATAACTTATACGGCACAACATTATCTGGAACTGGAGTATTGGCCACAACTGCTGTACTTGGCGGAATAAATCTCACTGGCAACACAATTTCCAGTGACAACAACACCCTTGATATTACTGTTACTCCGCTTGGCTCTGGTAATGTGACATTCAACGGACTAGTACCATTTACTGATAGTAATTTAAATAACAACACAACTAGAATTTACAATGCTCCGTATTATTTGCTGTCAACCAATGACGGATATGTTAATTTTGCCGGCACAAACGGTGTTGCATTTCCAATAGGAAATAGTGCTCAACGCAATACTGCAATATTAGGAACTACTCGATTTAACACAGATTTAGGCTTTTTAGAAATCTATAACGGAACAACTTGGCAAAATAGTTTAGGAAGTGTTCCACTAGCAACCGCTACAAATGTCAACGACTCTGCCGTAATTTACGACCTTATACTAGGTTAAAAACTCCAAACCGCTAAATACTATTACTGTAAGAACTGACCAAGTTTTTACGATACTCAACAGCGAGGCCCGCTATGCAAGGTGGCCGTATCCGTGAAATTCGGTGGTAAAGGAGAGGCAGATGGCCCTTGGTCGAATTAGTGGTCCGCTCTTAAAGTCGAATCTACTTCGTAATGGCGTAGACTTGGCCTTTGAGACGAATCTATTGTACTTGGATGTTACAAATCGCCGCGTTGGTATTAATACCAATTCTCCTTCACACGATTTACAAGTTAACGGCACTGCTAGAGTAACCACACTGAATGTTAGTGCCGCAAGTACGCTGGGCAACATCACATTCAGTGCAAACTCAATTCAAAGCGCCAGCAATCAGATCACATTGTCTGCGGGCGGCTCCAATCCAGTAGTATATCAAGGTATTTTACAAGTTGGTAATTTACAATTAACTGCAAATACCTTAACCACACTGCTACCAAATCAAAATATCAGTTTGACCACAACTGGTACTGGTGCAGTGGTTGTAAACAATAATTTAACAGTTACTGGTAATTTATATACACAAGGTAATTTAACAGTTGATGGTACAGTTACTATCAAAGGTAACATCACAATTGGAGATCAAACTACGGACACGGTGGCAATTACCGCTGGAATCAGTAGTAATATAACACCAGCAACCACTGCCACATATAACTTGGGATCATCGACCGGGCCGTTGTATTGGAACAATGTGTATGCTACCAACAGTTATTACAACAGCATTACTGTAACAAACTTTCAAAACAACAACTTGGTGTTTAGTGCAAACACCATTACTGATACAGTAAACAATGCCGACATTCAGTTTGCCACAACTGGCACTGGCGGCATTATACTTGGCAATGTCAAAGTCAGTTCAAACAGCATTACCAACACTGTTTCAAATGCTGTTACAACGTTTAATCAAACCACCGGAACTGCCAGCTTTACTGGTTCTATTGCCAGCGCAGTGGCAGTGACATTTACAGGTAGCGTTGCATTAACCACATTAACAGTGACCAGTGCGCCAACAGGTGCTGGGATTGTTGCAGGACAAAGCATAAGCGGCGACACTATTCCAGCAGGTACGTATATTGTTGCAAATTTAACTGGCACTGGAACTAGCGCCAGCAGTACATGGGCCATTAGCAATTCATTTACACAGATCAGTACAACTGTTACTGCCCAACTGTCAACATTAACAGTTACCGCGGTTACCGCAAGTCCAATCAATTCTGGAATGATTTTGAGCGGAAGCGGAGTAACAGCAAACACTGTTGTTGTTAGTCAAAACACAGCAACCACAGCCGCAATAACAAGTCCCACATTCGCAAGTGGTGGTGCGCAAGGCGCATACACGTTTGTAGTGAGTTCAGGCGCTGGTATTGCAAAAAATCAATTTGTCAGTGGTACTGGTATTCCAACAAACACATTTGTAAGTAACGTGGCAGGCACCAGTATCACTTTAACCAAAGCATTTACAACTCAAGCCAGCGGAACATATAATTTTTACACACCAGGTACACAAGGTACATACTATATAAGTCCAGCACAAACAGCCAGTTCAACAGCTATAACTGGCACTGTTACAGGTTATGTTTACATTGGTGGAACCAACGGTGTTGTTATTCCAGCAGGAACAACATTACAACGCCCAGGCAGTCCACTGACTGGGATGATTCGATTCAATACAGACTCAGAAAGTTTAGCTATTGAAGTTTATACTGGAAGTTCTTGGGCTGGTGTTGCAGGAGCATCTGCAGGTATCACTGTTAATCAAGCTAGCGATTCGGCCGCACAATGGGCACTAGCATTAGGATAAAATATGGCAACCACATTTAAAAATGCAATAAGTACAGCAGTCGGCACAACACCAGTTATTGTGTACACTGCGGCAAGTAACGTTCGAGTAACAATTTTAGGTATCAGTTTTACAAACACAACCACTGGTTGGGTAACAGCAAGTGTAATAATAACAGACCCTGCTCCGGGCGCAACATTCACAGCCAATCAAAGCACTGTGACCAATCCAACGGTGCTGACCAATGTCAATGCATTTAACAATGTTTCCGTTGGTGCAAGCGTGACTGGAACTGGTATACCAGCCAGTACAATAATTAGCAGTTTTGATGCTGTGGCAAAAACTGTCACAATAAGCAATGCGGCAACACAGACATTGACAGCAAACACTATTACTTTTGTGGGAACAACAGCCGCTACTAGTTATTATATTAAAGATGTGGTTGTGCCAGCTAATCAAAGTTTAAGAGTTATCAACGGCGGAGAGCGTCTAGTGTTAGGCGCAAGCAACACATTATCAGTAGTGACCAATACTGCAACTAGTTGCGATGTTATTGTAAGTTTAGTTGAAATTATTTAAGGATTAATATTATGGCCATGAATTATGTAGGTGATGTAAGCAATAATGATTTATTAGGCGCCGGCCAGGGCAGGTATTTTTACGGACTACGCAGAACAGAAGACGGCACTTTGTTTTTTGTCAAAGTAGATCAGATAACTGGAACAGACACAATTACGATTAACGTTGCAGGCCCTAACGCTAACAACTTTGAAGATTTTGAATACGGTGTAGATTATTTTGACGGCCGCAGTGCAGTAGATCACAGCAGACCTTATCCTAATTTATATTACGATCAGTATCGCTGGGATACTAAAAACATGTATTATTATATCAATCCACAAGGCGAATTAGTCGCACGTATTAATCAAGCATACGTTTATAGTTAAGGAATAAAAATGGCAGAGTTTAAAATAAACAGATTACGTTACACATGGTTAGGACCTTGGGTAGCAAACACAGTGTATGGCAAAGATTCCGTTGTAGAATACAGCGGTAAAACGTATGCTTGTTTAATTGCACACACATCAAGTGTTACTTCTTTTTACAACGATTTGAATTTTGTAACGGGTCAAGGCGCATCAACTCCTTATTGGGTACTTATTCTTGAAGGTAAAACATTTAGAGGCCCGTGGGTCACAGCAAGAATTTATAATACTGGTAATATTGTTTCTTTTGGCGGACAAGTTTATACCTGTGTAACACCACATACCAGCACAGTATTTGCCACCAATGCTACTAACTGGATTCAGTATTCAGAATTTTCAGACTGGAATAATACATGGACTATCAACACTGTGTACGGCTTAGGAGATGTTGTCAAATATGGCGGTATAGTTTATCGTTGTGTTGCCAATCACGTGTCGGCCAGCGCCATAGCCGCGGCGGCTGATCCAGAAACTACCACAGGACTTGAAGCAGATCTATCCAAATGGACCGTAGTTAACAGCGGCATTGATTACAAAGGTGAATGGAACGTGGTTGCAGGTGTGCCACAACCCGGCGGCACAGTGAGATACAAATTAAATGACATTGTTAAGTTCGGCGCCAATTTATGGAAAGCCAACACTGGTCACAGCTCTACCGCTACATTTAATCCAACTAGATGGACCATGTGGTTGCCGGGCGAAGAATATGCTAATTCGTGGACCGTTACTGCTGTTTTTCAAATAGGTGATATTGTAAGTTATGGCGGATACGAATACATAGGCAACATTACTAATAACGTGGGCAATGTGCCGTCTATAGATACTGTCAGCTGGACAGTATTCACAAAAAATTACAATCTACGGGGCTCATGGAGTGCGCTCGACAGCTATAGAGTTGGAGATACTGTGCGTAAAAATGGCCGCTTGTATATTGCATTGTTTGATAGCCTTAATTCTGATCCTACTTCTCCTGCCGCAAGTATTCAATATACCGCAGTGGGAAGCAGTGGCACTACCCTCAAAGTCAGCGATTCAACCACTGTTAAACCCGGCATGATTTTACTAGGTACTGGTTTTACTTTGGGACAAACAGTTTCTACAATTGTTGACATCAACACTATAACTTTAGACCGCGGCCCTGACGGAACTCCAACTGACGGACAGACCCTAGCATTTACCGCAGTTGGTGCAAATTGGCAATTAATTAATTCAAATACTGAATGGTTAAATTTCTGGACAGCACTCGATACAGTTTCTTACAGTGTAGGGGATCTTGCCATCTGGCAAAATGACACTTACATGTGTATTCAAAGCCATTCAAACAGTGGCGGCTCAGCCAAACGACCAGACTTGGACACACTACGACAATACTGGACAGTGTTTATTAACCATGACCAGAAAAATGCATTGAATTCTTTTGGCGATATTGAAGCATATAGTTCAGGCCAACCTACTGCAATTCCTATCAGTGTAGATGCGTATGCATTAAGAGCAACTACTCAAGGATCCAATTTGGTACCTGCATGGTCACAAATCATGAATATCAACAATGTGTTCTATGTAGGGCCAACAGGCACTGACGGCCCAGCCGCGGCAGGCTGGGGCAAAACATTAGATCGTCCTTTTAAAACTATTGCTCATGCTTGTCGAATTGCATCAGCAGGAACAGCAAATTTAAATACATTTAAAGCAGTATTCGCAAATAAATTGTGGTTAACTACTGAAATGTATAATTGGATGTTGTATCAAAAAACAATCAGTCAAGCACCATTCAGCCCAAGTTCTGTTTTTGACGGTGCTAAAACATTACGCGATGCTGGTTTTGTTATCGATGCAGTCCTGTACGATATAACACGAGGCGGAAATAGTCAAACTGTACAAAACGCTCTTGCTTATTTTGCTCAAGAAAGTACAACAACATTTATCAATGCCACAGTGACAGCACAAATGCCGTATTTTATAGCGGCGCTAAATCAATTATTACTATTAATTAGAAATGTATTAACTGATACAGCACCGGCACAAAACTATCAAGCATTAAACAATGTGCCGGTATTAAATCGAGTTAATAGAATAATCAATGAAGTGTCCACAGGATCCCCAGTCTTTCCAGCAACAACTAATATTGAAATAACAGCTGACCCAGCAATTACAATATTATTTGGATATATTACAACAGCATTGACAAACAGCAGTACCACTGGGTTGCCACCCACATACGCAGGAGCCACAATAACTATCAATGTTAAAACTGGCACATACAACGAAACATTACCAATTGTGGTTCCAGCAAATTGCGCAATCAATGGTGACGAATTGCGTGGAACTGTAGTACAACCCGCAGTTAGATTAATTTTAACAATTACTTCAGCTAACCCATCAACAAAATTGTTTACAGTAGCAAGCACTGTTGGTCTGACCAACAACATGGCATTTACACCAACTGTTGCAACTGCCGGGCTGACAGCGGGCACAATCTATTACGTAGTTGGTTCTTCAATTACAGCAACACAGTTTGGCGTCAGTACAGCTCCGAACGGCGCATTAAGTGCCTTGACTTTAGCAACAAATGTTTCAATAACTGCTTATGCTGGGGATTGTTTAAAGAACATGTTTTTATTACGCAACGGTAGCGGCTTACGCAACATGACTGTAACCGGACTATTAGGCGTTCTTGGACCAATCAATACCTACTTAACAGCCCGCCCAACTGGCGGCGCATTTGCCAGTCTTGATCCTGGAACCGGCCCAGACGACACCAGCGCATGGATTATTAAACGCAGTCCATATGTACAAAACGTAACTACATTTGGTTATGGTTGCACAGGTTTGAAAATTGACGGAACATTACACAATGGCGGAAATAAATCCATTGTGTGTAACGACTTTACACAAGTTATAGGAGACGGCGTGGGTATTTGGGTAACAGGACCCAGCTCAGTCTGTGAGGCAGTTAGTGTGTTCTCATACTATGGATATGCTGGATATCTAGCAGAAGACGGCGGACGTTTACGTGCGACCAACGGCAATACCAGTTACGGTACATACGGTTGTATTGCTGAAGGGTATGATATCACAGAACCTCCACTGACTGGAGTTGTGTTTAATCAAAGTTCACAGGTACAAGCTCAAGTGGCCACATCGTTGGGATCAGCCGCTCAGTTGATTAGAATGTCCTACGCTAATGCAGGCTCTTCATACTATACAACCACTACTAATTTGTTAGGTTACAGTAATAATTTCCAAGGTGCGGCATGGACACCTACCAATTTAACATTGACAAAAAATACAGTTGGCCCAATCACCGGTTTGACTGACGCATGGTTTTTAGCATCCACTGCCGGAACAGGAGTACTTTCACAAGCAGTAACTATACCAGCCGCAGGCGCAATATATACTAACATTGCAGGTATTGGCGGATCGGGAACAAGTGCAACATTTGACATTGCAGTAACAGCCACTACTTATGTGGTCACTGTCAACAACGGTGGCTCTGGATATATTGGTAACGATCAAATTACTATTTCTGGAGCATTACTAGGCGGAACAAACCCTGCAAATAATTGCACAGTAACAGTATTTTCATTATCAGGAAGTTCTATAGCAACTGTAACGTTGCCATCAGCTGGCGTAGTAGGCAACACTGTACCAGTTGGCAGTGCATTAAAATACACAACCAGTTTGTATGTCAAACAAGGCACAGCACCAAGTTGCGATTTGTTAGTTACTTTTAGTGGCTCAACAACTGTTACCAACGGTGTGAATTTCAACTTTGGTACCAGCGCAATTACCACTACAGCATTGGGTAGTGGAACAATAACAGCGCCAGCACTGTCTGGCAAGGTTACTTTGGCCGACGGCTGGTACAGACTTTGGTTTTCAACAGCAGATTCCACAGGCCTAAACACAACAGCTACCGTGGTATTTTACCCTTCGAGTAGTGCATCCAGCGGCGGAACTTATGCCTATGCTGGGCAGTACGAAATTGCTGGAACTGTTACACCAGCCGCACCATCGTTCTATCTTGATGTTGCTGGCACTACAAAATACACAGCATACGCCAATTACACAATCACTGGCGCTGGCACAGGAGCCCTGGCCATAGGTGACGAAGTACGATCACAGTCTGTATTTGAAACTCGCGTGACAAACGGTGGAACTGGATATCAAACAGCCAGCAACAATGCACAGGCTGGAAATACCCTACAAATCACAATTGCACAGTCTGATACATTGTTATTATCAAACTATGTTGGTATGCGTTTATTCATCAACAGCGGAACTGGTGCAGGTCAATATGGTTATATTGCATACTATAACAGTGCTACTAAGATTGCTAATATGGCCAAAGAATCATTCGTGCCAATAGAAATAACATCGTCCGACAGCACAACACTAACCATCAACCCAATAAATTCAATTGCGCCGTTGTATGTTGGACAAGCTGTACAATTTGTTCCAACATATTATGCTACCACTGTTAGCACAGTTGGTATCACACGCATGACACTAATATCTGTTTCTGGCGGCACCACCAATGCAATTTTTGTAAACAGTGTAGCAGGGTTGGCAGTGAATATGCCAATCACATTCACTACAACTGCTACACAATTGATTAGCACATTAACCGCTGGATTTGTATACTACATTTCATCTATCGATACTGTGGCCAATAGTTTTAGAATTACCAATCAAATATTCAGTGCAGTTGATTGGTTATTGACCACAGCGATTCCAACCATTGGATCCAATGTCTATATAAATTATCCGTCTTACACAAATTACCTACAGGGTCTAACAGCCAATATGGTTGTTAACTTTCCGATTACATTTACTGGAACTAGTATTGGCGGATTAAATGTAGGAACCACTTACTATATTAATGATATAGTAGACGGAGCAAACTTTACAGTATCAACTTCTTTAGCAACTGTAACGGTAACTGCCGCCAGCAGTTCTACTCAAGCACTCACAGTGGCCAGTGTTGCGTCATTGACTCCGTTAAATCCAATAGTGTTTACTAACACTAGTACTAGCGGAATCTCAACCAACACAAAATATTACATTAGTAAATTAGTGGATTCAACCAGTTTTCAAATTTCTACACTGTTAACATCTGTATCAGTGACATCAGTGTCCAGTCCAGGAACGGGTAACTTGTTTACATGTGGTTCTACTGCTGGATTTGGCGGTTCACCAAATTATCAACCAATCATGTTTGTGGGAAATACATTTGGCGGAGTAGTAGCCGAAACTGTGTATTATATACTGGGTGTTGCTGGAGACGGTTTTTCGTTTACAATTAGTAGTACTCCTGGTGGACAAGCATTTGGCTCCGGGCCAGCAACTGGTATTATGACAGCTAAGACTTGTTTGACCACCAACTTAAAAACATTAACAACTGTAGCTAGTATGTCTGCTACAGGTACCACAACATCAACTAGAACCAAATTCACAGCAGGTTACAGCAACATCAACGGCACATTTTCCACGTCATTGTTTAGCACAGTGCAACAAGGAACCACTTATTATGTTAATACAATCTCAGCTACTGGATTTACAGTTTCTGATTCGTTTGCCAACGTGGGTGTAAGTACATTTGCGCAAAGTGCAGGTACTGGCTCCATGAATGTGGTAGCTACCGGCTGGGATCATCAGAATCCAGCAACTCCAATAGCCGCATTGCTAGATGCATCTTCGGTTTATTTTATTGAGCCGAGACCTGTTTACAGCACACCCAGCTTTACGCAAACTCCAGCAGTGTCAACAATATCGTTGGCTCCTGGAACTAGTTATACTTCAATGACATATGGTAATAATTACTGGATTGCTTTCCCCAACGGCAACGCAACAGCGGCTGGCTCATCAGACGGACTAACGTGGACTAACATAACATTACCGTTCACTGCCAGCTGGACTGGAGTTGCATACGGCAACGGTTATTATGTTGGCATAGCATCAGGAACTACCAATGCAGTAAGATCTGTATCGGGCTTGGGATGGAGAACAATATCATTGGGTTCCAGCACTAGCTGGAGTCAAGTAGCGTATGGCAATGGAGTATTTGTTGTTGTTGCTAACTCAGGATCTTGTGTTTATTCAAATAACTTTGGTAATACTTGGAGCGCAGGCTCTGGGCTTACAACTGCAACATTTACCGACATAACATTTGGTAATGGTATATTTGTAGCTATAGCATCAGGCGGCAACTACGCGGCCACAAGTACCAACGGTGTTACTTGGACCACACGAACATTGCCTTCAAGTACCACATGGTCAAGTGTTGCATTTGGTCAAGGAATATTTGTTGCAATATCCAACACATCGTCTGTATCAGCTTACAGCCAAGACGGCACAACATGGTTGCCTGGAAATATGGCAATCTTCGCAGACCATGTTAGATATGGTCAGGGCGTATTTGTTGCACTATCAGCCGCAGGAGCAAGTGGTTGGACCAGCGAAGATGGATCAAACTGGCTGGCGCAGACCGTTACCAACGATGGCTACGGCGCTGTGGCATTTGGATTTTATGCCAACAATGTGGGTGGTGTGATATCTTATATTGGTAGATTTGCAACCCTGTCTGGTACAAATGTCGGTAGTGGTTTCTTAGCAGGATGCAAAACAAAGTCAAGAGCAATTATCACATCAGGAATAATTACCCAACTTACTAGCTGGGAACCGGGATCAGCCTACACATCTGTTCCCACAGTAACATTTACAGACCCTAACGTGACAAGTCTTGCCACAGTGGTACCGCGTCTTGGTAGCGGTACATTGTCTAGTCCGACGTTTGTGTCAAAAGGATCTGGATACAACAACACATCAACGGCAATACAAGTAACTGGCAATGGATATGCTGACGCATTCCAGTCAGGGCTTACAATTATTTTAGATCAATTGTCTAGGTTACCATTGCCAGGTGACAACTTGGTAATCACAGGAGTGGATCAAGTTTACAAAGTAACTAGTGCAACCGCAGTATTTGGAACTGTTGCACCTAACATTGAAGCCAATGTGTCAATATCACCGGGCATGACAACTCCGCTGAGTCCAGCAAATAATACTACTATTAGTATTAGACAAAAGTACAGCCAGGTTCGTCTAACAGGACACGACTTTTTAAACATTGGTTACGGAAACGTAACTCAATCAAATTACCCCGGTGTTCCTACTGAGACGGGGTTGAAACAAGAGCAACAAATTATTGAAACCAACTATGGCAAAGTGTTTTATGCCAGTACAGACCAGGACGGTAACTTCAAAGTTGGTACTTTATTCGGAGTACAACAAGCAACTGGTATTGTTACACTGAGCGCCAGCCAGTTTGGATTGACTGGTTTGAATACGTTGAGTCTTGGTGGAATTGCAGTGGGCGGATCCAGTGTAGTTGTAAGTCAGTTTAGTACTGATGGTAACTTTGTTGCCAACAGCGACAATGTTATTCCAACACAAAAAGCCATTAAAACTTACTTGACCAGTCGTTTGAGTCAAGGTGGATCAAACACTCAAACTGGACAGTTAACAGCAGGTAGTGTATTAGTCGGAGGTCCAAACAAAATTTCGTCAACTGTACCAAACGGACAAGTTGGATCCAACATCAAAATGACAAGTAAAATAAACTTTACTGGGTCGACCACAGGTATAGGTGGCAATATGCCAGCGTTTTTCTTCTTCATGCAACACTCGACGAAGAAGGGCAGATAAGCTGTAAATCGGCAACTAAGAATTGAAAAATTGTATTAAGATAAATATTATCAGAGGAACATAAAATGGCAGAATTTAAACTAGGTAGAATTAAGTTTGTATATCAAGGTGCATGGGCCGCGGCCACTGCGTATGTTGTGGATGACGTGATATCTGTAGGCGGAAGAACCTATATTTGCGTGGTTAGTCATACTGCATCAGCCGCGTTTGCAACAGACTTGAACTTTAATCCTACCAAATGGAATGTGGTAGCTGACGGTGCTAAATGGCTCGGTGCTTGGGCAAATAACACTTCTTATAATATTAACGATCAAGTGTTATACGGCGGAATTGTATATCAAGCCAACACTGCTCATACCAGTATTGCAACATCTGCACCAGTCACAGTCACCGGCGCAACTGGCACAGCAGGATCTGCTACAATTACATTTTCTGCATTACCAGTAGCACCGTTTGCTGTTGGATCTAGCATTACCGTTGCTGGCATTACCGCAGGTGCGGCTGGATATAATGCTACTGCAACTGTTACAGCTTGTACAACAACAAGTGTAAGTTATTCAAACGGAACAACTGCAACTTATACAAGTGGTGGCACGATTGTAGGCACTAACTTAACTGGTTTAGAATATGATTTGGGTAAATGGGACGCATTTGCTTCCAGCTTCAGCTGGCAAGGTGCGTGGACTACAAACACACGATACAAAGTTCGTGACTTAATTACATACGGCGGAATTACATATCTTTGTAATACTGCTCACCTCAGTGCCAACACTGCGGCATTGGGTCAAGAAGCTGACTCTGCCAAATGGGATACATTTAATGCTGGTATCACTTATTTAGGTACATGGAGCGGCAGTACTGTTCGTTATAAGATAAACGATGTTGTTAAGTACGGCGCTGATTTATGGATTTGTACAACGTACCACACATCAAGTGCAACGTTTGATAATACCAAATGGAGTATTTTTGTCAACGGATTCCAATTTGAAAGCAGTTGGACGGGCGGAACAACATACCAGATTGGCGACATTGTAACTTATGGCGGCTATGCTTATGTTGCCAAACAAAATCATTCAACAACTCAAACACCATCAGACATAAGTTCTGCGTACTGGGATGTTTACACCACAGGTTTTAGTTATCAAGGTGATTGGTCAAGCGCAGGAAATTATTTTGTAGGTTCTATTGTACGCCTAGGCGGATACACATACACTGCTATTGCAGATAACACAACTAGAACTCCTACAATCAACAGCACAACAGTTACAACAAACTTCATTAATGTTAATTCCACAACCGGACTAGTAGATAGTTTACCTATCACCGTGGCATCCAGCATTGGTGGATTGTTAAACACAGCTACATATTATGTTATTGGTTCAACAGTGGCAAGCCCAACTGGTAATTTCACAGGCGGCTCAATCAGTAACGGTGCGTCTGGCGCTGGCACAATATTATCCATTGGTGCAGTGTCTTCTGGCGCAAATCCACAAGTTGGTATGTTTGTTACTGGACTTGGTATCAGCGCAGGAACATACATTGTTTCTGGTTCAGGTCTAACATGGCAAGTTAATAACAGTCAGTACACTGGTGCCACAACAATTAACGTTATTGGTACAATTAATCAATTTAAAGTTAGTGCAACACCGGGATCTGCAACAGCAGTCACATTGTCAGCAACAACTGGTCAGTCAGTAGTTGCCACAACAAACAATACTCCTCCATTTGCAACATATTGGACAAGATTAAATCCTGGCATTCGTTACAATGCTACCAACGCAACATATACTGCGGTTAGTGCAACAAACATTTCCAGTGCAGGTTCTGGTGCAACATTCAATGTGACCCGTAGCAATTCAGTTTATGCTGTGACCATTAATGCTGGCGGAACAGGGTATGTCAATGTGGATACTGTTAAGATTTTGGGTACCAGTGTTGGCGGCATAAGCCCAGCCAATGATATTACCGTTACTGTCACAAATGCAAGCGGCGGCGTGATTCAATCAGCTGGTATTACCACAACAGGTAATGCAGTAACTTGGACTACTGGCACAACTTATGTGTTGGGCGATGCAGTATTTTTTGGATCCAGCAGTTATATCTGCGTCAGCGCACACATTGGCGCCAGCGGCAACCGCCCGGATGCAGATCTAACAGGAACGTATTGGAATTTATTAGCGGCTGGTACTAACAGTGCAATATTGACCACTCAGGGCGACACATACTATTACGGCGCCACTGGCGCTACACGTTTGCCAATCGGAACAGACGGCCAAATACTTCGTGTGTCTGGATCAGCACCCGCTTGGAGTTATTTTGGTGTTATTAATAATGTGGTGTATGTTGCTCCAACAGGAATAGACAGCGTGGGCTTGGGACAAGGCTTAACCCTTGACAAACCTTGGAAAACTGTTCGTTACACGGCCAAACTGATTGAAGACGGATATTTAAATTCCAATGCTACCAGTTTACTGGCAAGAAACAAACAATTTGTAATCAAAGAAGTTAGCAACTATGTATCATACACATATCAAGCTAGTGTTACCGGCACCACTGGCGGCACATTTTTAACTAGCAACACATCTGGATTGTATGTTGGAATGCCAATGACATTTACAGCACAAACTGGTAGTCTTACAATTACTGGTTCTGCCATAACTTATTCCACAGTGTATTATGTGCAAGCGATTACAGCAGGTGTTAGCTTTACAGTTGCGGCCACATACAACGGAACAGCATTAACAGCGGCCGGTACTGGCACTGCCAAAGCAAAATATTACACAAGTCTTCAATCAGAAATTGAACGCGATGCAGACTACATTCTTGAAGGAGTTATCTTTGATATAGGTCACGGCGGCACTTCAAAGACTGTGTACAACGCTCGTGCTTATATCAACACAGCAGGTTCAGGATACATTAACTCAGCTGTACAAAGTCAAGTAACTACATTTGTTGGCGCAGATACTTATTTGTCTACATTAATTGGCAATGTGCTGGCACAAACAGCACCAGCAAGCAACTATCAAACTTTGAACAGTGTTGCAAGTCCAGCAGTACAATTATTTGATGCATCAATAACAGCAGAAACCGGCACAACAGCTATTGCACAATCACTAGTTACCATCGTAACTAACGCACTAACCGCTGGTGTAAGCGCAGGAATTCCAGTTGCACAACAGCCACAAACAACTATCAGTGTCAAGACTGGAACTTATAATGAAGTATTGCCAATTATAATTCCTTCGTACACTGCTATCACAGGCGATGAACTTCGTAGCACAGTGGTACAACCACAAACTGCCATTGCTAGTCTAGTTAATGATAAACCAAAATCAGTCAACAGTTTAAATCGTGTTAAAGCACTGCTGAGCGATTTGGCATCTAACACTGTTATCTCAAACAGTACTGGACATGAGTATGTGTTGGCTACAACAGCCGCCAGCAGTTCCAGCGGCACAAGCACACTTACGTTTGCTACTCAAACTTCAGCGCCGTTTGTTGTGGGACAAAAAATTACAATCAGCGGTGTGACTCCTGCAGGATTTAATGGATCCAACACTGTGACAGCATGTACACCCATAAGTGTTTCATTTAGTGGTTCAACAGCTGGGCCGCAAACAGTTGCAGGTATTGTTTCAAATCAAGATGTAAGTTTAACAGCAGGCAACACTGGTTCTCAAACAGCAGTTAACAGTGTAACTACAAACGTTGCCACAATGCAAAACATTTTGAACAATGGTATTGTACAAGCTCCGCAATTCATATACACAAGCCCATCAGGTTATAACACAAGTTATTTGACAGGATTTGGTGATGCCAAGGCACAAATTAATCAGAACTTTTTCTTTATTAGAGATGAAATTTCAGCTTTCTTAAATGTAAATTACAACTCAGTATGGACAGCATTGGGTGCGGCCGGACAAGCATCGTGCCAACGTGACGTTGGCTATCTAATAGCCGCAGTGGCATACGACTTGACTTATGGTTGTAACAATCAAAGTTTAATTGCAGGTTCGTCTTACTATTCAAATTTTGTATTAACTATTGCAGGCTCAGAAAAGACAGCCACCGTTGCGGCTTATAGAAGATTACAAACTGTAATATATCAAATTTGTTTGAAGACAGGAGTCGGAGCCAGTGCAGGTAATGCTACAAGTCAAGTTACAACTGGCAATGCAGGATCTATGGCATCGGCAGTATTTGCGGCGCAACGTGTGGGTGATGTTATCTATTGGATTAACAATGCCAGCAACAACACCACAACATTTAATGCGGCCACCACAGTGACAAACGGCGCAACCACTGTGACATTTACAGCTATTAATTCTGGAACACCTACACCGGGTGCATTATTAACAGCCAACGATCCAATAACTGGCGCAAGTATTTTTCCAGCAGGCACATATCTTGTAAATCAAACTTCTGGCGTTTCAACTGTTGCTACTGGTAACTACTCCAGCGGCGGCGCGGTAACAGCACAAACGTTGGTTCTTTCTACTGCGGTAAACGTTGCGGCTGGACAACTAGTAGTTGGTACAGGCGTGCCAGCAGGCTCGTATGTTATTTCATCATACACCAGCGGTACTACAATTACATTGGTTGACTATTGGGGCGCGGCGGCACTGTTAACAACACAAGCCTCTGGCACATATAGTTTTTATGCACCTAACACCACAGGCACATACACCATCAGTACAACCAACACAGCAACAACTGGTACATACACTGTGACTGGTAACAATTTAATTACTCCAGTCACAAGTGGCGCACTAGATACAACCAGTGCGCCTGGCTTGTCCTACAGTGCAATTGCTTCACGTCGCACAGAAATCCAAAACGATGCAGTGTCGTGGGTACAAAAATTCTATCAAACATTGAATTTCAACACAGCCACATGTTTTAGAGACTCGGGTCTTATTGTGGATGCATTGGCATATGATGTTGGCTTGGGCACTAACTTTAACAGTATTATTGCGGCTAACAGTTATTTTAGAGCAATCAGTTCAGCACAGTATGTTATTGCTAACCAGTTAGCGGCTGAAATTGGTGCTATCAATTTCATTGGCTACAAAGTTAAAAATCTTGCAGCCAACGGCTCAGTTGTAACAGCAAGTGAAATCATTAACGATGCTGTGGCAGATATTTTAGGTAAAACAACTACCACATTAACAACTGCTACCACAAGCACAAACGTATTAACAGTCAGCAGTACCAGCAACATGCGAGTGGGCCAGCAAATTACATTCACTGGATTACCAGCAAATATCACAACCACTGCCAGTACTATTTCAAGTAACGTTATCACTTTAGGTGCCAGTGTGTCTAGTTTAGGTATTGTGAACGGCCAGCAAGTTTATTTTACTGGCGCGGTGTTTGGTAATGTGCAGAGTAATCAGCCATACTATGTGGTTGGTGCTACTGGCAGTACAATTCAACTTGCAATTCTTCCTGGCCAATCGGCACTTACATTGGTTAACGGTAGTGGCACTATGACTGTCACATTGAATTCAGCAGGCGGCATATATCCAAACAACATATATTGGATCAACAGTATTGCAAGCGGCACAACTTTAACTATCACTTCCGCTTACCCAGGAACATTCCCAGGAACTGCCACTACTATTACCAACACAGTTGGTAGTATGACTGCCACTGCAACGATAGGCGCAACTGTTCAAACTTTTGGTACTGTGGCATATAACAACTCACAGGGAACAATCCAAGGTGCAGAGATACTTCGTGCAAACAAGAAATTCCTTGCATACGAAGCAGCCGCGTACACCAATTCAAGTTATGGTGGCGGCAACAATGCAGTGACTACCACTGCGGCTACTGGCAATGTAATTACAACCAATGCTAATCATAATCTTACTATTGGCGATCCAGTAATATTTACAAGTGCAACTGTAATCACTGCAACTGTTACTGGCACAACGATTTCAAGTGACGTCACACGTCCAAATCAACTTACTGTTAGTTCAAGTACTGGTTTTGTAGTGGGAATGAAAATTGTTTTAACCGGTTCTTCTATCAGTAATTTATCAGCTGGCACATATTATGTAAACACTATTCCAGACAGCACACATATCACAGTTAAATCCACGTATGCAGGAAGTGTGTTTTCCATAACATCGACGCAATCTGGCACAATGCCAGCAACTGTGGGCGGAATATTTGGCAATCTAACATTGAACACACCATATTATGTATTAACAACTCCAAGCACAACAACATTTACAATTACAGCAGTGCAAAACAGTGCTACTCCAGTTGGATTAATAGACGCCAACGGATTGGCAACTGCTCGTTACTCATATGATTTAACAAAATGTGTTCGTGATACATATTCATTTATTGATGCAATTGTTTACGATTTACAATATCCAGGAAATCACAAAACACGTAGAGCTGTTGAGCTTTACTTAAATGCGGTTAATGGTTCAATGATGTCTGACATGTTCCGTGTGCGTAACGGAACAGGTTTACGTAACTGCACATTGAACGGATTAACCGGCACATTGACATCTGTCAATCAGTACGGTACAAAACGTCCAACAGCAGGTGCGTTTGTGGCATTGGATCCAGGATTTGGCCCCCAAGATACAAACGTATGGGTCAACACCCGTTCGCACTATAGTCAAAACGTCACTATGTTTGGAACAGCTTGCTCAGGCGCCAAGATTGATGCGGCCTTACATGCTGGTGGTAACAAATCCATGGTCAAGAATGACTTTACAACAATTATCAGCGATGGTATTGGCGTATGGTGTACAGGTTCTGGTTCGTTAACTGAATTAGTTTCAGTGTTCAACTACTATGGCTATGCTGGATACTTGGCAGAGCTGGGCGGACGTATGCGAGCTACCAACGGTAACAGTTCATATGGTACATACGGCTGTATTGCAGAAGGCACTGACACATATGAAACTCCAATCACTGCCACATTGAACAACCGTTCAGCACAGGCACAAATCACCGCTGTGATAACAGACACAACTAACAAGATACTGCGTTATGAATTTGGCAATGCTGGACAGAACTATAGTAATACTGTACACACCACCAGTGGCTCAGGCTACGGCATCACTGTGGTTGCTGATGAATTCCGTGACGCGGCCATATTTGAAACACGTTTGACAGACAACGGAGATGCTACATCTACATCAGTTGGCGGAACAAGTTATGTTTCTGTGGCCAACACTGCTCAAAGTAGCGTTATTGGTGAAATAAATCTTGCGGCCACTGACAGTGCGTTGAGTGCGGCTTATGTGGGTATGCGTGTTCAACTTACTGGCGGTACTGGAGTTGGTCAATATGCCAACATTTTATCATTCAACAATGGTAATAAAGTAGCACAAATATACAAAGATAGTTTTACAAACTTAACTGTTACAGATACAACTGCTTCAAGCAACTTGCTAACTGTGGCCAGCACTGCAACATTGTTTGCCAACATGCCAATTTATCTTGGAACAGCAGTAGGCGGCGCAAGTGCAAACGTATTGTATTATGTAAAAACTATTTCCAGTGCTACACAATTTACAATTAGTTTAACAAGCGGTGGCACTGTGTTTGATATTACATCGGATACTTCTGCACAAACAGTGACTTTATATGCGGCAGGTTGGGACCATGTTGTTCCAGGAACAACAATTAGTAACACTCCTGACTTAACAACAACTTATATTGTTGAACCACGTATCAGTTATACTGGCCCAGGATATACTGCTACCGCAAGAACATTAGGTGCTACAGCAACATGGACAGCGGCCGCATACGGCGCAAACAACTTTGTTGCAATTTCAAGTGGTGGCACAGCAACCACTTACAGCACAAATGGAACATCGTGGCCAGCGGCTGGTGCACAACCTAGTAGCCAAACATGGACTGATATTGTTTATGGTGGCGGCCAAGGTGCTGTTGCAGTGGCAGTATTGGGTGGCTTTGGCGGCTCTGGCGCAGTGTTAACTGCTAATTTAGGAACAGGTGCAACAGCTCAACAAATTGTCAGCGTGACAATTAACAGCGGCGGATTGGGTTATACAACTCCTCCAACCATTGTGTTTACCAGTGCAAGCGGTTCAGGAGCTGTGGCCATTGCCACAGTGTTGAACGGTGCTGTTGCCGGCGTAACAATGCTTGTTCCAGGGTCTGGATACTTGACAGTTCCAACAGCAACAGCGGCCATAGACAGAGTTTCCAGTTTTGCCATGACAACATATGGTCAAACTTACTTGTCAACACCAACTGTTGTAGTGGGCAATCCTGCAGGAATCAGCGCAACAGCATGGAGCTCAGGCGGAACAGCAACGCAGGGCACATATTATTCTTACAACAATGCTGGTACTACCAACTTCTATCTGTGCGGTGCAAGTGGAACATTTACTTCAAGTGGTCCAATACACACTACTGGAACAACAACCAACGGCTCTGCAAATTTAACATACTTTGGTACGCTAGCAACTGGCACAGCAGTGTTGACCAACGCTGGTGTAAGCAGTATTACATTGGTAAATTCAGGAGTTGGCTACACTTCAATTCCAACTGTTACAATTACTGATAGTAATTCACGATTTGTGGCAATTGCAAACGGTGCGGCAGTGAGCTCAATAGTTCCAATTGGCACATCTGCAACAGCAATAACAACAGCATGGCTAGCAGGCGCGGCCACAGGCAAGACAGATTTGTTATCTATTGCATATGGCAACGGAGTTTACATTGCTGTTGGTGGAACTACCAACACTGCCAGTGCTGTGTCAGCTACTAACCCAACTGCGGCAGGCGCATGGATTGATCGTTCAAGTGCTATCACAGCCACATCAACTGGTTTCTATAATGCAGTTGCATTTGGTAATGGTTACTTTGTGGCAGTTAACGGTGGTGGCGGCAATAAAACATCTACTAGCCAAGCTAATCCTGGGTTATGGGCGGCGGGCGGCAACTTGCCAGCCAGCACAACATGGACTAGCGTTGCATTTGGTAACAACAGATTTGTTGCATTAGCAGTTACAGGAGCAGTGGCAGTCACAGTAGACAATGCTACCACATGGACAGCATGTCCTGCATCAACAGGAACTACTGGAAGTATTCTTAGTTCAACTTACTCGTGGAGCAATATCCACTACGGACAAGGATTGTTCTTTGCAGTTGCCCAAGGTACAGACGTGTGTGCTACTAGCCCAGACGGATTGAATTGGACTGTGAAAACAATGCCAAGTTCAAGCAATTGGCAAGCTGTGGTGTTTGGTAATCCAAGCAACAACCCAGTATGGGTAGCGGTAAGCAACACCAGCGGCACTGTGGGCGCCAGCATTAGAACAGGCGCACAAGCACTTGGTCGTATGAAAGCTATTGGCGGAACTGTGAATGAGATCCGTATGATTGAACCAGGATCGGGATATCCAAAAGGCAATATTACTGCTACCACAGTCACAACAAACTTGATTACCACAACGGACACAACTAACCTAGTTGACAGTCAACCAGTTGAATTTATTGGTGTAACTGCTGGCGGTCTAGCATTGAATACAGTTTATTTTGTAATTGGTTCAACTGTTACCAGCACACAGTTCAAAGTAAGTGCTACCGCAGGCAGTGCTACTCCAGTGACACTATCAACTCAGGCAGTAACTGGTACATATCGTGCAGGCCCAATTGCTACGCAAACTGATCCTAACAAAGTCAAGACAGCAACAATTCGTGTGCGTGGCGGCGATGGAGTATTGGGTAACCCAAGTATTCCTGCTCGCGGTACTAATAATGCAACGGCCACTGCTCAAACTCAAGGCGACGGATACAGTGAGTTGTATCAAGTCAGTAGTTTTGTTGCAGTATCAAATCTATACACTGTGCCAACAGCAGGCGCTAACGTGCAATTTGCAAGTATTGGCGGAACAAGTCAATGGTACAAACTGGTCAGTGTAACTATTACAGGCGGACTGGTTGGAAATTACCAAGCAACATTCCAAATTAATCCTGCATTAACAACTGCCTTAGCACCGGCACACGGTGATCCAATTACGACTCGTTTGAAATACAGTCAAGTGCGATTAACTGGACACGATTTCTTATATATTGGTACTGGTAATTTCACAAGCACTAACTATCCGTTTGTTAATCCAACACTAGCAATTCAAGCTAACCAAACCAACAGTTCAGGCGGCGGACGAGTGTTCTTTACTAGTACTGACCAAGACGGTAACTTCAACGTGGGTAACTTGTTTGGAGTACAACAGGCAACTGGTACTGCTACATTGAACGCCAATGCGTTTAACTTGGCTGGACTACAATCATTGCAGTTGGGTGCAGTTACACTGGGTGTGGGTTCAGCAGTTATTACTAGCTTTTCAACAGATCCGTACTTTACAGCCAATAGCGATAGTGTTGTTCCAACACAAAAAGCTATCAAAGCATACATTACAGCACAGATTGGAGGTGGATCGAGCTCGTTGAACGTAAATACACTACAAGCTGGACAAGTATATCTTGCTAACAATACGATATCCAACTTCTACGGAAATGAACTTTTGGTAACTTCTAAAATGAATTTCGTGGGTGGAATCGACGGTGCGCCAGTAGCAATGGCATACTTCTTACAAAAATAATGGAGAATTAATATGACAACAGGAAGATTAGGAACACAGTTTTTATCATCGGGTACAATCGTAATTTCAGCGGGTACTCCTGTGTATACTGTGTCAACGGGCAGTTACAGTGTGTTTAACGTTTCGTTTACAAACCAAAGCCCAACAGCATCTGTAAATATTCGATTAGCAATATCGACTACCAATACACCTGCTAACAGTGAATACATAGAGTTTTTGACTGCGGTAGCACCAAACGGTGTATTTGAACGCACTGGTTTGGTAGCACAAAGTGGCTTAAATATCATGGCATCATCAAACGGTACCGCAGTAAGTGTTAACGTTTATGGAATTGAAACAAGTACAAGTTAATATTAAAGAGAGATAAAAATATGGCACGTTATAATACCGTAGTATCGTCTACGTCAACAACGACAACAGCATCATTGTTAACGCCTAATGCAGGATTGTTTACAAAATTTACTGGAACTGCTCCGTACACTGTGACCATTGGCGATCCAGTACCCTTTGCTGGTCAACAACAGGTATTTTATAACGCTACAACTGGAGACATCACAATAACATTTACGCCAGTCAGCGGCGGTGTGTTTATTGGGCCAGCTTCCAGCGGCACAACTTCACAAGTGATTCCAGCAAGTTCTACTCTAACACTATACAGTGATGGCGTTAACTGGGCAACAGCATTTGACGGTGGCGGAGCATTGGTAGCCACATCTGGTTCGTTCAGCGGAGCTGTTAGTATGACAGCAACCACTGGCTCATTTGCAATTAACAGTAACAAGTTCACAGTTGATCATGCGGCTGGTAACACACTGGTAGCTGGTACACTCACTGTGACTGGCGCTGTAATTTTAAACAGCACAGACAGTGCCACACTGCCAAGAGGCACAACTGCTCAACGCAATGCCACTGGCGTTGCAGGTATGTTGCGTTATAATAGTGATAAAAAATATGTTGAAGTTTATAATTCTCAAGGTTGGCAATCAGTAGGTGTAAATTCATGGAACTATGTGGATTTTGCCAATGCTGGTGGTACTGCGGCGGCTGGAGACTTTTGTTGGGTAAGTACAAGTAGCAGTGCAGTGACAGTCACATTGCCAGGAAGTCCACTCAAAGGCGATACAATTCGCTTTGTTGACGTGGCAAGAACATTCAACGCTAGAAACTTAACTGTGGCACGTAACGGTCAACCAATTCAAGGTGACGCGGCAGATTTAACAGTAAATACAAACGGCGCGGCATTTGATTTAATTTATTATAATGCCACATACGGTTGGAGAATCTTCTCAATCTAAAAAGATTATTGGAAAATTATGGCAAATTATCAAGATTACAGGCAGGTACCTGGGGACCAGATAGCAAACACATCAGTCACTAGTGCAAAACTAAGCATTGACGCACGTCATTGCTTTTGCACAAAGTGGTTTTTTGGAAGTCCAGATCAGTGTGCAACCGGTTGTTGCTGTCAATGGCAAGTGCCAGAAGGTGTGCGTAGAGCGCATTTTGAAATATGGGGCGCTGGTGGCAATGGCCACGGATCATGTGTGTGTGATCGTTGCTCGCGTATGAAAGGCGCCGGCGGCGGGTTTTATAACAGTAAAATGATTTCAACTTGCGATGCTTGGCAATACACAGTATGTGCTGGCGGAGTTTATCGTTGTCTAAGTCAAGAATGTCAAGGATGTAACGGCTGTACAAGTTATGTTAACGGATGCAACTTGGCTAACTTCTGTGCTATTGGTGGTGCTACTGGCTGTCAAGAAGGCAGTTTCTTAAGCCCATGTTTCAGTTACTGGGAATGCTGTGTGGGTCCGGTGGCCAACGGCGGCGATTTTGGAATGGGCAATCATGCTGGTGTATGGTCAGGCGCATGGAATTGCCATTGTCATTGCCAGTGGACCACAATGACTGCGGCTCCGTTCTTGGGTGGCAGTAATGAACACCATGCTCAAGTTTGTTGGATGCGTTGCGGTTGCTGGACTAGCCCTTACGGAATGGGCGGTGGTGGTGCATTTTCTTCGTACTGCGGTACAGTATGTTGCGGCCAGGGTGCTACAGGCGGCGCTGGCGTAGTTAAAATAACATATCAGTAAATAGGAATAATAAATGGCAACATATTCAAGTTATAGAGTACTAGCTCCAGAAGAAATTGCTGATGGTGCATTATGCGATGCAAATTTTAATGCAGATACAGCAAAGAATTTTGGAGTAAAATGGGTCTATGGTGATCCTGGCAACTGCACACCAGGCTGTTGCTGTTTGTGGACAACGCCAAGTTATGTGCAAAAAATAACATTTGATGTTTGGGGTGCAGGCGGAAATGGTCACGGAGCATGTGTATGCGATCGTTGCCAACACTTTCAAGGTGCAGGTGGTGGCGGCTATGTTCAAAAAACATTGGCCACATGCCCAGGCTGGCAATACACAGTATGTGCTGGCGGAGTTTATCGTTGTAACAGTATTGAATGTGTGGCCTGTAATGGTTGTGCAAGTTATGTAAACGGATGTAATATAAGCGGCAACTTTTGTGCCTGCGGCGGGAATAGTGGATGTGCTACAGGCGACTGGAACACATATTGTAACGGCTGTTTTGCTTATTGTCGTGCTCCAAATGCCAACGGCGCTGATATGAATATTGTGCCTTGGGCACCACCCTGGACCGGCGCAAACGTGTTTTGTCACTGTCACAACCAAGAAACCATGCAAGGCACTGCTCCACTTATTGGAACACAAACTATTGGAATTCTACGCGAATGCTGGATGCGCTGTGGTTGCTGGACTAGCCCGTACGGTAATGGTGGACAAGGCGCTATGAGTACATACTGTGGTACTGTGTGCTGTGGTCAAGGTGCCACTGGTGGCTCAGGTTTAGTTAAAATAACCTACATGTAAATAGGAATAATAAATGGCAAGCTATACAAGTTACAAGGCAGGTAGGGTCACAGCAGTTAATATTGTTGCTGGAGCAATTACCAACGATCAATTAGCACCGGGGGTACGTGATACTTACAGTACATTCTGGGTATACGGTGATCCTAACTTTTGTACACCGGGCTGTTGCTGTCAATGGACAGTGCCAGGCGGTGTAAAAGCTGTGAAATTTGAAGCATGGGGCGCTGGCGGAAATGGTGCAGGTGCTTGTGTATGTGATCGTTGCCAGCACTGGATGGGAGCCAGCGGCGGCATGCACAATCAGGTGGCTGTGTGTGCTTTTCCAGGATGTCAATATACCATTTGTGCGGCAGGTGTGTACCGTTGTTTGAGCATTGAATGTAGAGGAGAGAACGGCTGTACCAGTTATGTGAACGGCTATAATTTAAGTAACTTTTGTGCATGTGGAGGCGGCGCCGGCTGTTCAAACGGTAGCTGGACTGATTCATGTGCATCATACATGCACAGTTGTCAAAATTCAGGAACTCCAGGCGGACATTTTTCAAACTTCACACACAACGGTGCATTTTCTGCGGCAGGTCCTTACACATATCCAGGTGACGCATGTCACTGTTGGAAACGATATAACCAATCCACAGCGGCTCCTGGAATAAATACTGGCGGCAATTACACCAGTCTTGCAGAATGCTGGATGCGTTGTGGTTGCTGGACAGTGCCGTATGCTTCAGGCGGAATGAGCGCACAAAGCACATATTGCGGTACAGTATGTTGCGGACAGGGCGGAACAGGTGGTTCCGGATTGGTTAAAATAACATACTTTTAATTAATAAATAAGACACTAGGAGATATACAAATGGCAATGGTTTCAGTAGAATATGAATACGATATACCCAATCAGTTTTATACTGATCACAGCTTTACACAGGGTAAAAAGCGTACAACAACCTATGATGGTCCTGATAAGATTTTTCTTATCGTTGACGAAATCACCGGAAAGGAAACTGCCGGCCCTATTACGGAAGAAGAAAAAGCAGACGGTCGTCCTTTACCACTGGGAAGCAGATACTTTGAAGTGGATTGCATTGAAAATCCATTATTTTGTCAACTTCGCGGCCCTGTTATTGACGAAGCTGAAGACGATCATAGCCACTCAGTGCCGCATCCAGACAGCCCGGACATTCCAGGCTTCAAACAATTGACTTATCAAGAGCCGTTGTTGGTGCGTAACATTTACGACAAATACTGCACTGAAGTAAATTTAGAAACTGGAGCATTAACTATTCCAGTGTTTACTCCACTTGAAGCACTGTTTGGTCATGCCATGAAAGAAGAAGTAACATGGGAGTATATTCGTCGCAAGCGTAATTATGAACTTGCCGCCACTGACGGGAATATTAACATTGACACTCCAGAAAAATTAAAAGCAGTTTGGCTAACATATCGTCAAGCACTGCGCGATTTGCCAGTAGTTTTAGCAAATGTTCCGCCAGCAATTGCATTGAGAATGTTTCCAGAGCATCCAGATGACGGTAAACCACCACAAGGTGACTACACCCAAGCTATCATTTAATTGGTTACTTATTGATAGAAAAGCACAATTTAGGTTGTGCTTTTTTTTTGGCTGTGCTATACTAGCTATAAATATCTCACAATCTAAAAGGTATACCAATGTCAAGATCTTCAGCGTTTTTTATCAACGGCGGCGCAGGCCGCGTTATATGCTCTATTCCAGCTTTTGAAAAATTTATAGAAGAATCGCCCGAAGATGATTTTATTATCGTGTGCGAAGGCGGTATGGATTTCTTCAAAGGACATCCCACACTGCACAACAGAGCGTATGACGTGGGGCACAAAGGATTGTTTGACCAGTTTATCAAAGATAGAAATTGTGTCACTCCTGAACCTTACAGATTGTGGGAGTACTACAATCAAAAGTGTAGCCTAGCACAGGCATTTGACATTATCATCAATAACAAAGGCATACGAACACTTACAGATCCAAAAGTTTATATTAATAAATTAGAAATGGTACAGGGTGCCAATGTAGTGGAAGAAATCAAACAAGTCACAGGCTTTGACAAGGTGATTGTTATACAACCATTTGGTCGTAGTGTTGAAACTATTGGCGATTTTATCATTGACAGCACTTCGCGCAGTTTCCAACTAAACAATGTTATCAGTATCATTGATATTCTCAAAAAAGAATACGGCATAATCATCATGAGTGAAGTTCCGCTGAAGTTAACTGATAACGATGCAGGCAAATTTCCAGTTGCACAACCGCAAATACCCAACCTACGCGGCTGGTCTGGAGTTATCCAAGTGGCAGATCATTTCTTGGGTTGCGACAGTGTGGGCCAACACATTGTGAAAGCACTGGGTAAAACAGCAACCATCATTACTGGAAGCACGTATCCTATCAATATTTCTTATCCCAACGATCCAGATTTTGATATTATCGATGTGGGCGAAGGCAAACGTGTTTACAGTCCAATACGTGTGGCCATGGACGAGGAACGTGACCGCTTGAATGATGAAGTCATGGAGCTATCTGAAAAACAAATCAAAGAAGTAGTTGATGCAATACGCAAACGTCTTGGCAAATCGTCTAAAAAGACCGGTACTGAAGAAATAGAACAGAAAAAAACTAAACTGGTGCCTGGTACTACTCCAGTGCCCACATATAACACAGGGAAATAATTATGAGTTTATGGATTGCAGGCGTAACACGCGGCCACAATGCAGGTGTATGTCTTTTAAAAGATGGCGAAATTGTATTCTCCAGTGAGGAAGAACGTTTTAGTCGACACAAATACGATGGCGGGCCATTTGCGGCCATGGTTAAAATTAGAGAATACACTGATAAACTGGATTACCTAGTGATTGCACACACACAGACTTTGGAATCCAGCGCGGCCCGTGTGGACTTTACGGGTGACGATGTGTATACTGGCTTGGCACGTAAATTAGGACTCATTGACCAAAGTCCAGGCATTGACATTTATAATCATCCGCAAGTTATTGATTATAGTGAACAACATCACAAGCTACATGCTTCTATTGCATTTTATCGTAGTGGCTTCAAAGAAGCAGTAGCACTTATTGTGGATGGTGCTGGTACATTTTTAAAAATTAATTCATCTAACGGTCCAGCAACAGCGTGGGAATTAGAAAGTATTTTTGAATGTCGTTATCCTGCTGAATTTAAAACATTGTATAGACACATTGGCGGCAACGGTCCTTGGGTACAAGCACATATACCAGATATGGATTCCACTGCAATCAAAGGTGAATACGGCACACATGAGTGTATTATAGATGACACTGCTGGAATTACCAAAGCATACGAAGCAGTTACACGTTACTGTGGCTGGCAACCTATTGAAGCTGGCAAGACCATGGGGTTATTTCCTTATGGTAAACCCAACGACAAGATTCCTAAACTGTATTCAGACATAGATGGCAAAGCAAAGTGGAAAACAACTGATAGAAATATAGTCGTTCCTACCTATCCTAACGGCGCAGTTATTAATGATGGCAGATATGCTGAATTATCCACTCCTGAAAATTACAACAAGGACGTCACACTATTACAAAATCGCAGAGACATGGCGTATGCAGTACAAACACAAAGTCAAGACATGGTTGTGGACTTGATTCGCAAGTCTGTTGAAATGTCTGGTCACAACAATGTGGTTATTTGTGGTGGTTATGGATTAAATTGTGTTGCCAACTACCATTATCTAGATGCACTTAAAGATGAAGGCATTAATATATACGTAGAACCCATATCTAGCGATGCAGGTACTTGTATTGGTGCGGCACTGGCCATGCACTATCAAATTACCAAAGACAAGCGAGTACGGCCTTATGCAGAAAGTTTATATCTAGGTCCTACATATCGTTACAGTGACGAACAAATTCAAACTACTGCTGACAAGTATGATGCTGACAGTGTAGAAACTGTTACTAAAGAACAAGTAGTGGCATTGTTACGTAAGAAAAATATTGTGGCCATGTTCCAAGGCGGAGCAGAAGCTGGCCCACGTGCGCTGGGCAATCGTAGTTTGTTATTTGATCCAACAAATCTTGACGGTAAAGACTATGTGAATCGTGTGAAACGCCGTGAATACTTTCGCCCATTTGCCGGCAGTATCTTGCATGAACACGCACACGAGTGGTTTGATATGCGTGGGCTAGAACAAAGCCCGCATATGATGTATGCTATGAATTGCCAGCCGGGTGTTGCTGAAAAGATTCCCAGCATTATTCACGTGGATGGCACTTGCCGTATACAAACAGTCAAGCGTGAACAGAACGAACACTACTATGATTTGATTACGGAGTTTTATAAAGAGTCTGGTATGCCTATTTTGTTCAACACCAGCTTTAATCTCGGTGGCGAACCGCTAGTTGAAACACTAGACGATGCACTACGTACACTTGCCAACAGTGAAATAGAATATTTGTACTTGCCAGAGTACAACAAATTAATCAAGGTGTCTAACAATGGATAATAATTTATGGGTTTTTGGAGACAGCTTTTCAGCGCATCCGGAAGAAGATTGTGGTTTTAATTTATGGCCTGAATTGGTAGGAAGACATTTTAAATTAACACAATATGTCAACTGGGCACAAGTGGGTGTGTCAAACGATTTTATTTTTCACGAATTTACATCTCGTATAAATGAAATGTCGGAAGGTGATTATGTAATCATACAAACCACCACACAAAATAGACAATGGTTTTTTGAAGATCCTGCCTTGGGAAATTATCTAATCCGAGATCTTGCAAAATTCATAACTGCCGATCAAAAGAAAGCTGTTGATTACTACATAGAACATTTGCAAAGTGACAAAGTGGACTCTTTGCGATATGCACAGTTTAGTTTAGCATTGGAAAGAATTTCAACGCTTGCTAATCATCTAAGAATTCTGGTGTTGCCTGGTTTTTATTCAATAGCAGGAGTAACTGGATCACTGATAGATATTGCTGACGGCGAACATCGAGACAGCAGTAAAGACGGAATAGAAACATGGTACAAAAATAACGGCGGAAAGGATCCTCGTTACATGCATTTGTCAGAAAAAAATCATGCAGTGTTAGCTCAAAAAGTTATTGAATTTTATGAAACTGGAAAACATATTGATTTAACCGAAGGATTTTTTAAACACTTTTTAGGAGCTACAGAATGATTAAAATTAAATCTGTAGATAGTATGATAATAGTAGGTGGCGGAACAAGTGCTTGGCTGTGTGCGGCCTACATGTCGCACAACCACTCGCATTTAAATATCACTATTGTAGATAAAGAAGTTGGTAATCCTGTAGGTGTAGGGGAAGGAACACTTTTAAGTTTTGACAAAGTTATGGGGAACTGTGGCTTTGATATTCAAGATTGGTTTCCAAAAATAGATGCGGCCGCAAAAGCAGGTATATTGTTTCCAGGTTGGGGTAAAGATCAATACAAAGATGTATGGCATCCTTTTAAATTTCAAGGACTACAACATTCGGATATGTCATTGTTTGACTGCTGGGCTTCGCATCAGGAATATGATTTTAAAAAATATGGCTTAACATTTTATGAAAATGCTGTTGAAAAGAATTTGGTAGATGTCACAGAGCTAGATGCACATGCTTTTCATATCGATGCCGGCAAACTAGTAACTTATATACAAGAAAAATTAAACAATCGACGCAGAGTAACTATTATTAGATCCGATGTTGTCGAAGTATTGCGCAACAGTGACACTCATGAAGTTACTGAGCTAGTTTTAAAAGACGGCCGGAGATTATCAGCAGATTTATATGTGGATTGTACAGGATTTAAAGCAATACTGGATCACGAACCTGATAGAGTTGACCTGTCGGGTAGATTATTTTGCGATACTGCTATAGCGGCACACGTTCCTTACGAAGACATTGATACTGAATTGCGTCCTTATGTTATAAGTGAGCAGGTAGAACACGGCTGGGTATGGAATATTCCAGTACAAACACGTATCGGTTCTGGATTAGTTTTTAATCGTACACAAACTAGCATAGAAGAAGCTAAAGATTTCTTTGTTAACTACTGGGATAATCGCATTAGCAAAGATAATTTAAAAGTAATCGATTGGACACCGTATTATAAAAATAATATTTGGAATAAAAATGTAGTGTCTATCGGACTCAGCGCAGGCTTTATAGAACCTTTAGAAAGTACTGGAGTAGCATTAATCATTGTAGGCATAGAGCAATTGTCATTTGCAATAGACAGTAGATCTTATACCAGTACACACACCGATTGTTATAATCTCATAATGAAAGGATATTTTGAAGACAGTATTGATTTTGTCAGTATGCATTATGCTAACCCAACCCGTGAAGGCAAACTGTGGGATTGGGTACGTGCTACGTTCGTAAAATCACAAAGACAACTGCATTACGAAAAAGAAATGCTACGTGATAATACAGTGCTTCCTATCAAAGGCTATGGCTATATGTTTTGCGGTAGCAACTGGTTTTGTTGGTTAATTCAGATGGGCTACAAACTTAGCGAGTCACTATCTGGACTGGACAAACAACAAACCCATAAAGAATTAATGAAATTTTATAATTACGAAACCAGCAAATATACCAGATCCGTGCCACATAGAGAATATATCACATCTATGATTACTGGCAAATCTAACTTTGTTCCTAAACCATACACTCATGATTAAGTTTAAAACATTGCAAGACGAAATTGATTTCTTTAGCTCGAGCGAAGAAATCAAAGTGCAAATACAACAGGTAGGAGATGACAAAGTTATCATAATCGATAACTTTTATAAACATCCCGAACAAGTACGGGCGTTGGCATTGCAAATACCATCCACTCGTTCTCCAACATTGATGCATGCCTTGCCTGGCGCAAGAGTGGAAGGAACTTTTTACTTTGGCCATTTTGCAGATTTTATTCCAGAAATTATTGCCAATGTGTTTGCGGAAGATACAAAAATCGACCGTGATATTATATCAAGTTGTTTAAATCATGCTACATTCTTGGTAAATGTACAAACCAGTAAAGAAGCTCTAAGTGCGGCCCGTGCTCCGCATGTGGATAATTTAGAAAACGGCCGATATGCCATGGGCATTTATTTAAATACACCTGAACAATGCACAGGTGGTACTGCATTTTTTAAATTTAAAGGCGAGCAAAGTTTAGATCTAGTAAACAGTGTGGATCCTGACTTGCGTGGTTATGATTTTTATGTACAAGAATCAGATGCAAACTGGGAAAAATTGTACACCGCCGAAATGAAATTTAATCGTCTTGTGATCTACAAACAGAATATACTACATACTCCTTATATTCCTGTGGACTCTTTTACAGAAGAAAATCCCAGACTAATACAGATGTTCTTTTTATGATTATTAATACTGTTATAGTAGACGATTTCTTAGACAACCCGGACCTGGTTAGAAAATCAGTTCTTGAGTTGCCGTTTGAAGCCATAGGCCCTTACCCGGGATTGAGAAGTGATCGTGCAGACAAAGAGTACGAAGCATACGTAAAAGCCAAAATTGAAAAAATCTTAAATTGTGAGATAAAGGAATTTGTACAAGACAGCTTTCGTTTTCAACTGTGCGTGGAAAACGTTGAAACATGGGTACACAAAGACGAAACTACTTGGGCGGCTGTGTTATACCTCACACCCAATGCGCCTTATTCAGCTGGTACTGGCATATACGATGATGGCGCCAGCAACTATGATCTAGTAACTGCTATAGGAAATGTTTATAATCGGTTAGTAATTTATAGAGGTACACTTTTTCACAGAAGTATGCAAGCAGGATTTGGTAACGATAAAGAAACTGGAAGACTTACACAAGTTTTCTTTTTTAATACGGAAGATTGATATGGGTAGAAAGTTATTTGTTGGATGCAGTCACACCATGGGATATATTGATCCCGAAGAGCGTTCCGAGCTAGGTCATTTTCACATATGGCAAGATAATAATTATGCTGAAATTTATGCAAAACAAAACAATGAAAAAACAGTGATATATGCCAGTAGTGGTTGCGGTAATAGAGAATATGTCAATTTTGTTGCTGATGCATTTCAAAAGTACAACGATATAGACGAAGTATTTGTGCAATCCACATACTGGGGAAGATTTCCATTGATGATAAATCCTGGATTGGATGAAAAAGAAATATTTCCATTAGATTTCTTTTACGATAGAAACAAATGTGACCAGTTGATTGACCGATACAGTATTGGCATGATGAAGGCAGATCAATATTTAATGGCCTACTCCAAAGCCAGGCCAATTGACTATGACCGTAACCCATACATACTTAACACAGGCCCTAATAATCAGCCAAGTTTGAATCATTCTTCCTACATGTACATTCAGTTATGGCATTATTGTCAAACACCGTTGGCACAACAGGACTATTTTAAAGATATGTTTATGTTGGATGCGTTATGTACAAAAAACAATGCAAAAATGCACCTTTGGAACATCAATGACAAGTGTTTCATACCTGCACAAACAAACAATTTCTATTCAGCACTGCAATCAACTACTATTACAGATATTGATGCTATAACTTTTCTTAAAGATTTTAGCGATAAAGATCTAGAAACGGAAAAAGTAGATTCTGAACACTATAACAACTATGTGCATACTCTGATTGCTAAACATTATATTCCATATCTGCGGGGTTTAAAATGAGTATAGACAAATTTAGAGTTCCAAAGAATCCACTAATTAGAAGTAAATGTGTTATTGGGCTTGGACGTGACGGAGTTATCAATCAAATTGTAGAACCCGCAGTCACACGCCCTGAACAATTTGATCCTATTCCTGGCAGTGTAGAAGCAGTGGCTAAACTACGTCACATGGGTTACAAAATTGTTGTGTTATCTAATCAGGGCGGCATTGATCGCGGCCATATGACAATACAGGATGTGGAAAATATACATCAGCACATGCTGGATTTGTTTGGCAAAGCCGGATGTCCTAGCATAGACGGAATTTACTATGCCAGTGGTGCAGTTAAACAAGATCCGTTTGTTAAGCCAAATGTGGGCATGTTTAAAAGATGTGAAGAATACGACAAAGCCATTAAATTCAACGAAGGGTTTTATGTGGGAGACACAATTGCCGATTTAAAAGCGGCCATTAAAATTGGGGCTCGTCCAGTGCTAGTGCGCTCAGGACGCGGCACCGAGACTGAAAAAGAGCTAAATAGATATGCGTACAAGGATATCAAGGAAAAAACTTATATCTTTGACGATTTAGCTGATTTTACAGCTAATTTAGAAGAGTAACAGGAGATAAAATATGCCATTTGCTTTAAAACGTTCAACAGCAAGACCCAAAGTCAAAGAGTGGAAACATCACGACCCAGACGGTGACGGTTATGTAGAGATTATCAAGTATAAGACTCGCGAAATTGCTGAAAGAGTAGCCGCAAAATGGGGTGCTCCGCACGGCGGAACTGTAGAAATACTTGAAGTGCCCTGGTCAGCTACACTAGATCTAGATTATCCAGATTATGACGAGAATTATACGCATCCGTCGCAGAACTAATTCTTACACATTTTAAAAATCGCTCTCCGGGGCGATTTTTTTTGACCATGTTCAAAATAGTGATATATACAACATGGCATACTTCCAACAACAAACAATCAGTGACTGGGCCACACATTTTTATGTGGGCCAAGTTGAAAATCATCAAGCTGTTGCACAGGCAATGGCTCCGTACATAGCGGACAGCAGTTATTTTACAGAACCTTGGATTTATTCAAAATGTAAATCCACATGTCAAACTCCCAAGAACAATGAATTGCCTTGGGATATATTTTATGACGCTGTTCGACCAAATATAAAATCCTATTTTGATACACTACAACCCATGGGCGAGTATCAAGTGCGCAGTACTGAAGTTTGGTTAAATTTATATGAACAAGGCGGTTATCAGGAAATACACGACCATGCATTTCCCAACAGATCTTTTTCATGTGCATACATGCTGGATTTGCCCGCAGAAGAAAATGCTGGCGGCGAATTGGTATTTGAAAATACCAGTTTTCCTATTGTGCAATCATCAGGACTGAACAGAATCTTTAATGCGTTTAATTATGAAAAATTTATTCCAGATGTAACTACTGGAACCCTGGTGGTATTTCCCAGTTGGATCAAACATTATGTTTTACCAAACAAAAGTACTAGTACTAGGATCACCATCAGTGCTAACTTTATTGTTGAGGGAAATTACAAGTAATGTATCCTTGGATTGTTGAATTAAAAGAACATACAGCAAGTATTGGTCATTTAGATAAAACATTATTTGATCACTTGTGGGGCACATATTCTATTTTAAAACAACAAGGCAAGCCTGAATACTTGTGTCTTGCAGGACTATTTCATTCAGTATATGAAACAGAATATTTTAAATTTGGAAATCCATATACTAGAAAAGAGGTAGAAGAACTAATAGGCACACAAGCAGAACATTTGGTATATGAGTTTTGTAATATTGTTCCTAGAACTACCAAACTAATAGAACGCCAGGGCGAATGGCCTGATCAAATGTATGCAGATTTGTTGGATATTGAATTTGTAAATGCTGTTGAGCAAGGTTATTACAATGACAGTATGAAAACTATTGAAGCAATCAGAAAGCATTTAATAATCAGAGACTAAAATGCATAAATTATTAACAGATCTTGTTCCAAAAAGTTATAGCGACATGTTATTGCAAGAATTTTTAAATTTTAGCAATTGGAGTTTTACTTCAAGTGCTAGCAATGTGGATGAAAACTACGATAAAAACGACCCCAACATCTTAGACAGCATACAATTTGTACACGGAGTTTTTAATCATAAAATAGACAGCCCTTTATACCACACAGTACTGCCTGTTATTTGGTTTTTAGAAAAAGAAACAGGAATAAAAGTTAAAAGATTATTGCGCATCAAGGTCAATTGTTTGACAAGAGACGGTTTTGAATCCAAATACAATCCACCGCATGTGGATCTTGTGGAGCCTGGCTTTTTAAGTTTGATATACTACATCAATGACAGCGACGGAGATACTGTGTTGTTTGACAAAACAATAGATCAGGGATTTAACAATTTAAAAGTGGCAGAACGCATTACCCCACGTCAAGGCAGTGCATTTTTAATACCCAGCAATCAGTTACATGCGAGTTCTTGTCCTATACAAAACAATCGAAGACTGGTCATTAACTTTATTTTAGAGCCGGAGAAGCAATAGTGTTAAAATTACAACGTAGCATTGCACCGTTAACTGAATTTTCTCCAACATGGAGTATACCATTCTGGTATGCAAAATATGATGCTCTGGACGAAATTGATATAATGCGCCAATGGATTATTGACAACGAACAAGTTATTATTGAAAAATATGCCAAGGAGCCACGTAGAGGCGGCGACGGTGGCACTGGCTTAGGCATGGAGAGTCTAACAGCACAGTATTCAAAATTTAATTTGTTTGAAGAGTCTAAAGATGTTCTAGAATTTCAAAATCTTTTTAAGTTCATGCGGGAAGAATATTCAAAATTTATGGTAGAATTAAGTACTATGGAACGAAAGTGCAGTATATACTCGTGGGCAAATGTGGTACGCCCGGGTCAGGATATCAAACGACACAATCACGGCGGCTATCATTTTTCTTATTTGAGCGGAAATATGCATTTTGACAATTACAAAACAACCACCACTTACTACAATCCATTTGATGTCATACAATACGACATGGAAAATATCAAAGGCGGCTTAACTTTTTTTCCTAGTTACATTTTTCACAGCGTAAATAAACATGAAGAAGACAGCAAACGTGTATCAATGGCGTTTGACATTTTTGACACAGCACACTTAAAAGGTGCTGATTTTAATTCTATTGAGTTTTAATTATGTCTAATATACCCGATAAAATACCTGATAAAATGCGTTGCTCACATGCACTGTTCAGTTGGCATGGTGCAAAACTTTCAACGCACACACGAGAATTGGCATTTGCAGTAGCAGAAGCTAAAATGTTGTTGGGAGAATTACAAAAAGGAACTATGACTTGGACACAAGTTGTCAAAGGACATAGCGCATGTATGGCAACACCCTTTGGTACCGGCGACATGGGCTGGTTTCAACAGCATGAAATTACTCCTGAAATATGGGTAGCATGTATGGTTACAAAAGTAGGAGAATTGGCGCTTGAACCTGTGCATAGCCCTTACGGACTACATATTATTTTTAGAACAGGTTAAATTAGTTCTATAATATCAAATACGGTTTGAAGTTTTGTGCGTATAGCACGATTAGTAAAGCTGGTTCGTAGCCCTTGATGCAACGGCTTGGGTGCATTGTCCATGGCACACCATGCCCATCCGTTGTGTTCCAAACTTAACACTGGCACAAATTCATTTTCAACCACACACAAGTATGTGTGAAAATGGAATACAAAGTCGTTACTGACAAATGTTTCCAAAGGAAGTGTTTTCTTGATGTCGGGTA
>Ga0209442_1000163_pt1 | contig 39411 bp, 56 predicted proteins | sample LauGreSBDMM110DD_2_FD_187565 | JGI IMG/M metagenome (GOLD analysis project Ga0209442, IMG submission 187565) | Freshwater lake microbial communities from Lake Michigan, USA - Sp13.BD.MM110.DD (SPAdes) (version 2) | ecosystem: Environmental > Aquatic > Freshwater > Lake | place: Lake Michigan...
AAGCGGCATACACCTGTGTGTCCAAAGTGCGTGTCGCTTACTAAGAATACACTTGGCATATTGCCTCCTTTTTAGTAAGTTTCTTTTACAATATCAAATTTCTCTGCAGGCCATTTGGCTTTAAATTCATCTGTCTTAACGTATTCGTTATATGACTTAGCGTCAAAGAATACCTTGTGGAATGCCGTTGTAAACGTACCTTTTGGGTTTATAGTCAAATAAACCGATTTTGCTTTGCCTGCCATATAGTCCTTATGTAATAATCCAATTTAACTCTTCTCTTACTTCAATACTTTCGCTGCCATCGTATTCATGGATGCGAAATGCTGTCCCCACTGGAAGCCATGTAACTGTTAGGTCATCCATTCCGCCAGTGTACATGTCTGGGTAACGCACAGCCATATAGGTTGCCAACTTGGCAAAGTCTTTGGTTTCTACACAGTCTACAATCATGGGATCAAAAATTAATTCGTTACCATGTTCACCGTGAGCCCAAGTGGACCAGCCTGCTCCAAATCCTGGACTGTAGACTACAGCTACCCGTCCATCTCGTATTACACGATCTTTCATTCTATACTCCTAACATTCTAAATCAATGTGACGACCTTTGTCTAAATCTAGGCGAAGGTTTCTACTTACTCGTTCTGCAATAACCTGTTCAAGTCTGCGTTGTTCAATCTTTTTACTGTAATCTTGTTCTCGTTGTTTTTCCATACGAGCCTGATCCAAGCGATATTGTTCTAGATTATACTTTATAACGCTCTGTTCTGCTCTTGATATTTCCATTATACTCGCTCCTTTTTAACTCGGCCAATTCGACTGGCCTTGTTCCAATCATATTTAACACCATCTGGGCATAGTCCATTTTTGATACTATCTACACCAAACATACCTACTATTTCAAATTCGCTTCCTACAATGCTTACAAACGCATCCAAAGTCTTAGCATAGGCCATTGCCAAATCTAAGTTGGGGAATTTTGTTTCTATTTCTTTATCTATTACTTTGTACATGTATGTATTATACTGTCAAACAAAAACCCTGTCAACCTAAGCTAACAGGGCGTAATGTTGCGTTAATACAACACTTAATTTTGTTTCAAGAAGTTTAAAAACTCAAAATGATCTAAGCATGAATTTTTAGCTAATTCATGCTGAGCATTTAATTTGTGTATTCTACTTCCTAATTTATCTAATAAACCTAAATTGATTGCATGTCTAGCATATACTGATTGATCTAATAATTTAAGACCATCTGCAATTTGTAACCAATTATCTGCTCCGAACATTTGGTGACCTTCATATCGAAGCGTACTTAATGGTATTTCGTTCCAACGATCTAATCTATTTTTGACTGAGTCTAGCATAGTTGTTGCAGTTCTAAATTCTTTCCAAAACGTACTATCATCTCGTTTGGTTAGATAGTGTAGGTATAAAAATTCCAAAACTTCAGAATTACGATTTAAACATTCTTTATTAAAATATGTTTTAAATATTTCTGATTGATTAGATACTCCGTCGTTTTGTAGGAATTCTAATAAATTGATACAGCTAATCATAATTGATGTTGCTTCTAATGGTTCTACAAAACTCTGTGCTAGTCCAACAGCCATGCAGTTATTAATCACTGTACTTTCATAAGTGCCAGCTTTAAATTTAAAAGTCTTAGGACTAGTAACACTATGTCCTACGTATTCTTCTACTTCTTGTAAGGCTTGTTCATTGTTAATATATGATGAATTGAACACATAACCGCACCCGTATCTATCGTGAACTGGTATCTTCCACATCCAGCCGTATTTCATTGCGATGGCTTCTGTCTCGGGAGCAATGTCTTTACCATTGTGAGGAATGAAAAACGGCAATGCAGTGTCTAATGGTAGATGTTTATTGTAATCAATCCATCTAGTATTAAAAGTTTTACCAATTAGTAGTCTAGCAAAGCCTGAACAATCAAATACGAAATCAGAAATTACTTCCTGTCCATTTTCTAATATTAATTTAGTTATATTTCCTTGCTCAGAAATGTCAGCTGTTAAAAACTTACCCTCAACTCTAATAACATTCCTAGACAATGCCACGCTCTTAAGATATGTTGCTAGTTTTCTAGCATTAAAGTGTAATGCATAATTACCTAGATGCTCTACTTTAAAAATAGGATTAAGGTCTTGAGGCAAAGGATGGTTAAAACGTATAAACGGAACTTTGTTTGCATCAGCTAATTTTCGTGTAAATTTTATATCGTCTATTCTTTGACCTTTAGCTATTTGTGTAATACTAGCTAAAGTTGGATGCATGTCTGCAAAATTGATTTCCTTATAGTCGAGCCCTTGTCCCGATCCAAATTCATGAAAATAGCCTAGACCATCTCCGTTCCAGTTTTTAAAACGGATACCTAGTTTAAATGTAGCTTCACATTCTTTAACTAGGTCTGATACATTTATGTCAATATGATCTAATATTGTAATAAAATTAGGAACAGTGCCTTCGCCTGCTCCTAAGATGCCGATCTCTTCACTCTCAACTAAAGTGATAGATGCTGTTGGATAAAATTTTTGTACAAGTAGCGCAGTAATCCAACCTGCTGTGCCACCACCTAAAATTGCAATGTTCATAATAAAAATATAAATTGGTCGGAGTACAAGGATTCGAACCTTGGACCCCCTGGTCCCAAACCAGGTGCGCTACCAGACTGCGCCACACTCCGAATATTATTAAACAAGATTTGGCCCGCATATCCATCCAACTAGTGCCTTTCTTACTCCCTTAGTAACCGGAGTAACACTATGTGGGATAAATGATGGGAACAACACCATATCTCCTTTTTTTTCTAACTTAGCTTCTATTGGTTCTTTTTCTGTATGAAACAATAATTTGCCGCCTTCGAATTCACTTGGATCATTCAATAGAATACTGAATGAAATCTTTCTAATAAATCCACTTGTATTTCTTAAATGACTATCACAATGTATATTGTAAAATCCTGCAACTTCTTCTTTGTACACTGAATATTGCAGAGGCTCAACATAAGAAATTGAATATTTAAAATGATGTGTATTTATTTCTGTAACTACGCTATATATTTTTTCATACAATAAACTTGAACTTTGAAAATCTGTAAAAAAGAATATGTCACTACGTCTATAATTATCATCATACGGTATATCAGTGCCAGTTTGTACTTCAGCTTTTCTTAGTTGAGATCTACGTTCATTAACGTAATTTTCAATAAACTCAATGTGAGTATCGTCAAATACATCTTTAGCAGTATAATCCCAACTAATCAGTTGACTCGGGGGTTCAAACCAAAACATAACATACCTTTATTTGGTGGGTGATGAGAGGATCGAACTCCCGACAAACTGCGTGTAAGGCAGCGACTCTACCGCTGAGCTAATCACCCTATCATCTACTTATGCTAAATTACCACAAGTCAATAATTTCTTTATCAAAAAATTTAGTTTCTGTTTTACGAAACTCAGGTATATCTCTTATATAGTTATAGTATTGTTTCTTGTAACTCAACTTGCACATCCACATTTTATTTTTAGATGTTGCAAACGGAACTAGCCTAGGTGTTGTCATTAGATATTTTACTATACCTTCTGTTACACTTGGCCACCAATGATTAAAATAATCATCCACTATCACTACGCCATTGTTTGTTATTAGGTCAGCAGCCACGGTTAGGTCATTTACCACATGCTCAGGAGTATGTCCTCCGTCTACTGATATATAATGACATTGACTCATGTTGGAAAATACATTCCTGTCAGTAGAGTCACCTTGTATAACTCTAACATTTGAACCTTGGTACTTATCGTAAAGTTTAAGATTATTAATAAACTGTTGATAGTTACCTTCTCCAGAAGCATCAATGTTTAGATCTTGTCGACCAAACACATCAACTGCATACGAAGTATAGGATTCTGAAACTAGTTGATTTAGTGCAATAAAAAACTGGCCGTGATGTATGCCGATTTCTAATGCACCTGCTGACTTAGTAGTAAAATTATCTAGATAGTCTAATATGCTAAGAGTCTCTATTGGACAAAATCCATTGACCTTAGCAAAGCCATTGTCGATATACTTTTTAAGATGCGTGTTCATCTAATACGTTTAATGTATTCTCTACCAATCTTACCTTCTTGAAATTCAAGCAACGCACTAACTGGTGCATTCAATTGATCGCCACGTTCGGCATGACGATGTGCTCTAGCAAGTTCTTTGCAACGTTGAGCTGCCATAATTACTAGATCAAATCTATTACCTCCGGACATCTCGACGCATTTTTCAATATCAAGACTTGGACCACGACTTAGTGTTTTAAATGACATATTGTACCTTTTAGGTTGTTGTTAAACTTGGAGCGGGATAAGAGAATCGAACTCTTGACCGAAGATTGGAAATCTTCTGTTTTGCCATTAAACTAATCCCGCATACTTTTAGTAAGTACAAAGAAGAGACAAACGAGGTCAGTAATCAATGTACTTACTAAAAGTGTCTAGCTACTCCCACCACAGGAGCCCTAGACTGAGCGGTTACTCTGTCCATAACATTTCTTCTTCTGGGAAGGTGTTAGTCCTCACCCTAGGCAGTTTTCAGTATCCCCCAACAGGGACTGTAAGGTCGGGTCCTAGTGTACCCCCTGGTCTATCGTTTCAGGGACGCTATTTCTTTAACGTAGAAAAAGTAAGACGGGGTTTCTGGTGCCGGAGAAAGGAATTGAACCCTTGACCTTCTCATTACAAGTGAGCTGCTCTACCCCTGAGCTACACCGGCTTATTGATTGTCTATCTCTGTGCTAGTATTATATGTGTTCTTGTTAGTTTTGTCAACTAGTTTGAACGCTTCATCTTCAGCTTCTGCATCTTCTACTACTCTGCGATCTTTCTTTCCAAAGATAGCATCATAGTTATTTGCAAACTCTTTTTGACTAACACTATACGGACGAGGTCTTGAACCTTTACTCATTTATAATCTCCTATACGTTTGGTGGAAGTGACAGGGATCGAACCTGCGACATTCTGCTTGCAAAGCAGACGCTCTCCCAACTGAGCTACACCCCCGTTAATTATTTTAACATGTCAATGACATCTTCATATGTTTCATTAACTTCCCAAGTACCGTGTGGAGGGACAAATATAAATGTTACATTTTCAAAAAGATCGTTTTCTCGTTCTACCATAGCAGAATGTACAGTTACAATTAGATCTTTTTTAATTGCAATTGGTTTGCCCTTGAACACAGGGTTCGCGTTAGTAAGTGTAATAAACATCTGTTACTTATGAACTTTGTCTATCGTTCTTAGTTGATTTAGGGCGTACTGCTGCCGCAAGTTCTGCCTGAATCATTGCGTTTTTATATGCATGTCGTTCAACTGGATCAATAATTGTACACATGAATCGTTTTGTCTGCTTGCTTAATCTAAATGCTGATGTAGGTCTCATATTTCCTCTTTTTAAAAAAATGGTGGAGAGCCAGGGAGTCGAACCCTGTGACCATATTACTACGGTCTACAGATTAGCAATCTGCTGCATTACCATCCTGCCCGCTCTCCATATTAAAACACACTAGCGGCAATGCCATCTTACTATCCCAGTATATCGGGAGTTGGCTAATATGTTTTAATATGGTGCGATCGGTAGGCTTCGAACCTACAAAGGCGACATATTGTCGTGCCCCGTCCTTAACTGTTCTTGAGAACAGCAAGAGCTTTGCCTATTTGCTTACGATCGCATAATAATTATATACTTATCGCATGCATAGGTCAACCTATTTGATATATTTGTTTGGCCGGTCCTGCAGGAATCGAACCCACACCTTCTGGTTCGAAGCCAGAAATTCTATCCATTGAACTAAGGACCGTGGAGCGGGTACCGAGAATCGAACTCGGAAATAAACCTTGGCAAGGTTTCAGGTTACCTTTACATCATACCCGCATTAAATTTTTTCTATATTAAATATATTAAAACTAATACTGATCCTTTCAACATTTGATTTAAAAGGGTAAACAGTATGTAACAACCAAGCTGGAAATATAAGTAATTCACTAGTCTTTGGTTGATGAGAATACTTAGTTACTATTTGAGTATCTTCTTTCAAAAAAGAAAAATCAATTTTACCGTAACTAGGCATATTTGTTTCTATGCTAGGGTGTGTGTTTTCTAATGCAATGCACTCTGGTATATCTACATATACTACAACACTTAGATCCCCTGCATGATTATGCAATGGATTAAATTCTCCTGCTTTCTGAAAATTAATCCAAGGTATACCCATATTACATTTTATGTTGCTACCTAATGGGTATTGTTTAAATTTATCTAATGCTAGCAAAACATGTTTATAAAACTCGTTTGTAAATTCTATTTCGCTAGATTTATCTAAATTTAAATTAATCTGTTCATTAATATTTCCAGCAAGGTGCAACCCTCTCGAACTAGCTTCTATTCTAGCATTGTCTACTAATTTTTTTAAAAAATTAATAAAATTAATATCTAATGTTGTAGAGTAAATTGGAGGACTCATACCTGCTTCTTTTTATATGGTGCCCAAGGAGAGACTCGAACTCTCAAAATTTGGCTTCTAAGACCAACACGTATACCAATTCCGTCACCTGGGCATAAACTTACTTATCGTACTATATGGAGCAACGAGTCAGATTTGAACTGACGACTTTACGGATTTGCAATCCGTTGCATTTGACCACTCTGCCACCGTTGCATAAATTTTATTAGAAAAGGACCACGAAGTTTTGGTTTATTGACGGCGGCCCAGAGTTTACAGCTCTGCTTCTTTTGTCCCGCCTAACATGGCGCTGTACTTGTTCATATCGATCACCCAGGCTGTAAACCCTAATCGTATCTAAACTGTCGGAGCTGTTTAAAACAACCAAGTTGTCTAGGCTTCCGGCACAGACAACTTTCTCTTTCGAGTCCACCACAACACTAGTCCTTTACTAATAAAATCTGGCATACCCCCAAGGACTCGAACCTTGACAAACGGTTTTGGAGACCGTTATGCTGCCATTACATCAGGGATACATAATGCTCTGCGTCCCCCGGCGGTAATTATAGTACAGAAAGATATGACGCTATCATACCCCTCACACGTACCTTCCACCCGCTTCCCGACAGGGACCGTTCTCGCATTGCTAGCGGCCTTTTGGTTTAAAGACTACCACCCGTAGTTGTCACACTACTTCTCATCCTGCGGGTCACAGTATCCGGAGACACCCGGAACGTTCTGGTGGGCTGGCCCCATAACGGGATACCACTTAGCTTGGTCTATCTTATGCATTTACAACCAAGCACCCAAATCTCTTACAAACCTTGGTACCCCCGGCGGGATTCGAACCCGCACTAACCAATTATCTGTTGCATACGGGATATAAATCCGCTGTTCTACCATTAAACTACAGGGGCATACTATTGGTTGCGGGTCCCGGAATCGAACCAGGATCTAGAGCTTATGAGACTCTTGAGTTACCGTTTCTCTAACCCGCGATAAAAATGGTGGAAGCGGTGAGATTCGAACTCACGGAGCCATTTCTGACTCGACAGTTTTCAAGACTGTTGCAATAAGCCGGACTCTGCCACGCTTCCTAATACTGGCTCCCCAGCGTGGGATCGAACCACGGACACCTTGATTAACAGTCAAGTGCAACTACCGCTGTGCTACTGGGGAATAATTGTTTGGTGGAGACGACTGGAGTCGAACCAGTAGTGCCTTTCGGGCGGCGGATTTACAGTCCACTGGGGTTACCAATTTTCCTACATCTCCATTTAGTAATAGCACAGTTTACTATTCTCTTTCTACCTGATGTTAACAGTCTATGACTGTTAGTTACTAGTATCTCAGGACTCCGATTCGAACAAGGTTGACCGTGTACATTGGCCCGCGAGCTATGCTATTACTAAATGGAAGAGCCTAGGGGAGTCGAACCCCTCTTCTCAGGATGAAAACCTGATGTCCTAACCGATAGACGAAGGCTCCATTTTTTACTATGAATTTTTAAAGAACAGTGTTAATTGCTTAACAAGTGTTTATTATACAATCTTTTGTGATATGTGTCAACACTGAATGCCAAATCTTTTTTGAAGTATTTCATCAAAAGTTGGATTTGTTTTAAATCGGATACTTAATATTGTCCTATAACTGCCGTTGACATTACTTAATGCATCGTGGGGAATATCCACTCTACATAATGTAGGTTCTAAAATTTCTGTTTGATTACATATTGCTGGCGCTGAATCCCATACTACTGCTTTATAGGCATCGCCGTCTGCTAGAAATCTTTTTTCGTAATGATGATCACCAGACATCCAATACATACTCGTTCCGTTACACCCGTCAATTGGTAATACAATTGATGCATGTAATATTTGATCTACTGCTACTGAATAATCAACATGCACAGTATTTGGATTTGTGTCAATCCAATTTTTTCTTTTGAATACTAAAAAATTTGCAGCTTTTGGTAGTCCGTATGATATTAATTCACGATTAATTAATTGTTCAATATCATACGGTGGATTGATACGTGTTGTATAAATCTTGTCATTGATGAGATGTTTAGTTTTTTCTAGTGTATAATTCCTCAATGCATCAAACGATTTTAACGGAAATGGATAGGTGAATAACATTTGGTATTTAGTTTATACTTGGTGCCGCCCCTAGGGATCGAACCTAGTTCCTCGGTGCTTCAAACCGGTGCTATGACCACATCAGCTAAAGCGGCAAATTGGGGTAACCAATGGGGAACGATCCCATACTACCAGTTTCACAGACTAGGGTGCGAACCTCTACACTATGGTCACCATTATTTGGTACCGCCAAAAGGAATCAAACCTCTATTCCCACGTTCGTAGCGTAGTGTATTATTCATTATACTATGGCGATATATTTGGCAGAGGGTACAAGAATCGAACTTGTGACAGCGGAATCAAAATCCGCGGTTATACCATTTAACTAACCCCCAACAAGATTGGTACCCTATCGTGGGAACGATCCACGGACCTACGCCTTATCAAGACGGCGCTCTACCACTGAGCTAATAGGGCTAATTATGAAATATACACCAACCAGTAATGATGTATTTTGTGTTGTTATTAGCAACAACACCTCTATGATAATGGGTCCATTCTGCAGGCCAAATTAGGGTTAGGCCTTTCTTAGCAGGTGAAACTAATTTTTGATGTAAAAACTCTGTCCCGCCGCCCTCATCAATATCGTTTAGATATGTCATATATGCAAGATGCCTATCTCTCAACATAGTATATCCGTTATTTTCACAGTGAGCTTCACTGTAAAACGCACCCGCGTCATAACGTTGAATTCTAGGTCTTGTTACTGCCCATTGACAGAGTTCTTGAAAGCAATACGGATATAATGTTTTATAATTTTCTATTACAGGCCAAAAGTTATTAAAATATTGTTCAAACAAATTAGAATCAAACTCTTGCAAGTCTGCATCTTTGTAAGACTTAATCCCAGAAGAAAATGCATTAAGATTTGCTTCTCCTTTTTCTACGATAGAATCACAGACTGATGGATCTATGTACCATCCTGCAATAAAATTGTTTAGATAATTAAATTCGTATTCTTTCATAAAATACTTATCTAACAATTTGGTGGTAATGACTGGATTTGAACCAGTAACACTCTCCGTATGAAGGAGGAAGACTACCGTTGTCCTACATTACCATATGTGGTGGAAGCAGTGGGATTCGAACCCACGACTCTCTGGTTAAAAGCCAGATACTCTAGCCAACTGAGTTATGCTTCCGTATTTGGTATCGCGTACGGGAATCGAACCCGTCTAGCCACCTTGAAAGGGTAGTGACCTAACCCAGAAGTCCAACGCGATGTAATTGGCGACTCGTGGGGGAATCGAACCCCCGTAATCGGATAGACAATCCGAAGTAATGACCATTATACGAACGAGCCTAAATTTAAACACACTCTTTGGAATGTGTGTATTAAAGCACTCTAAAATACTTAGGCTGCCTGTTCTTAAAGAATGCTTTAATACGCTGTAATTTTTCATCTCACAAAAGAGACTCTATCCTACAGGCCGCCCATTTGCCCATGTTTTAAGTGCAGGCTAGGATCTCGTTTCCTATAACACTTTGCGGTCCACAATCACTCGTGAGCAATCTCGCGCTTTCTAACGGCTTTGCTATACACCTTTGCACGTTCCATCTTTGCTAAGATCATCTTACGAAGATCCTCTTTGGATAGAGTATGCTCACGTGTAAACTCTGCTTCTCGTTGTTTCTTTTTATCTATTTCTGTCATAATCCTTTCGGCAAACAAAAACCCCAGGGTGTTTAGTCCTGGGGTCCTTGGAAGTTATAATGTAATTTGTGTTACACTACGGTCTCCTGGGACCCCGGGCAAATCTCTGATGAACGATCATTACTTGACGCGAACCATACAGAGGGCATAAAGCCTGCCTGTTTGGCAATCGTTTGATAATGTATCGAACAGTTTTTCATTTGCTTTCTCTTTAATCCTTTATTGCTAACAAGCACTATTGCTTGCTAACTAGTCTCTATTGTAGCGTCTTTCAACGCCCTTGTCAACATGTTTTGGCATTTATTTTTGTTGTATTTTTACAACGGTCACAAACGCCTTGTTTGCTAACTTGTTTCTATTATATGAGTATTTATATCTCTTGTCAAGAACTATGTGATAATGTGGCTTTTTTGCCACGTGTTACGGAAATCTACTAACCTTGATCATTTTTGTTTTTTCACTGTAGGTCTTGTAATGAATCTTAGGAGTAGGATGTTGCTCTCCGTTAATCAAAATATAATCGTCGTTAACATTGTGCCGTGTTCCAGGATACATACCAACTAAAAACTCTGTTTCGTTATGTTCATTTCTAGCACGGCCTTCTTCAGGATACCCTATACCAAGTCCTACTAGTATGCTTTCGGAATTGGAAATTCCTAATGTTTCTCGCCATACTGCTTCTTGATTGGGACCGCCTTCTGAATAACTATTATGGTTAGTATTAAATCCTGTTTTATATCCCAGGGCACCTGCACTTTGAGCAATAAGTCCTGCTGCTATTCCTATAGCAACATATCCATTTTTTTTCCTAGTTTCAAAATCTATTCCTGTTTGTTCATACGGACGCCCGTCTGGTCTCAATTCTCTAACTGTGGGTGGCAACTTGAATGTAAAAAGAAAATAGGCATTAGCAGCCATTTGTGTATTTCTAGTTACACCAGTAAAATTACCCGGGGCAATTTCCATCGTATGCCCCCAAGTGTGATTTGACAATAAATCAATTTTTTCTTTATTGGTAATCACATAGAGATTATAATAAGACTCGTCCTGTTTAGAAGGAGAGTTTTGTGCAATGTAAATCCAATGTTCTAAATGTTCATCTGGTATCGATCTAGAATGATCCCAATTCCTCTGGCATCGTCTAATTGTATCTATAATCTGTTTTTCGTTTTGTAGACTCATTTAACTGGTTACTTCCTTTATTACTATTTTGAAATATTAGTGATTGCATCATACAATGCAAAATCTTTATATAGTTTTAAACTTTTATCTATAAGGGCACTATGTTTATCAGGATTAATAAACCCTCTAACATAGATAATCTTTCTGCCTGGATCATCCTTAACCATGTGTAACCCTGCTGTAGAATTTAATAGATAACAACCAGGTACAGATGGTAATTGTGCTAACTCAAATGTGTTTCCACTTTTAACATGCAATGTATCAGTAGACCCTTCTATGACTAGGCGATACCCTGCAGGTTCGTTATTTAAAATATTAGCGTATTCTCCTTCATCAAATTTCATATCTGGATATACGTCATAGTGCGGAGACACTGGGCCTATTTGTTCTTTGTAATATATGTTTGTTATTTTGTCAAACGGTAATTGAGATAATACGAATTCTAAATTTTTATCAACGGATTCTTTAATACTAACAGTATTCCAAAACGGTTGATATTTTCCCTTTACACTTGTAGATGGCAAGTGTATTGCATTAATCTTTGGGATTTTAATATCGATAGGAAGGAACAGTATATTCACTTGATATTTATAAACTAAATATACTACTATAAATTTTAGTTCCTATACGTCCTTAAAAATAATTGTGAAAGATATCAAGAATCTATTGTTCTGTCCCATTGATCTCGAAGTTCCAAATTTTGGAATTTATGAACTGGGAGTTGCAGCTCAAAAAAGTCCTACACAGGCCAGATACTGGAATGTGGAATATCTTTGTTCTAATTATGTGTGGCGTGACAGTATAGACTATCCAAGGCAACATTTAAAAGAATGGTTACTATCAAATGTACCATTTTCTCAGATCGAAATCGTTAGACTAAATGAACAGATTTACGCAGCTAGCCCGCATATTGACCATGCTCCGAATCGATTTTCAAAAGAATTTGTAACTAACCAATTAGAAACAGAACCTTCCGGTTATCGATTAGTACTAAAGGGAGACCTTAATGCTCTCAAAATACACTATTCTGGAAAAATCATAGATGGTTCTGTTTCTAGCGTCCCCGGAGTATACCTGATAAACTCTATGGAATGTGTACACCAATTGCTAAGAGATGAAAATCGTATTTCTGTTTACCTTAGAGGTACGGTTGATCAAGACAAGCATCATAATTTAATAAAACGAAGTTTAGAAAAATACGACAAACATGCTATTTGGAAACATTAATAGCAATACTATAACTGTTCATCAACGGATTTATTATATATTTTTAAGGAATAATCGTTGATCAACTATTGTCTTTAATGGAACACCGTGTAATTTAGATTTTGAAAATGCATCGTTGATTGGGTCGTAATTGACCCAAGTTCCAAAACCGAGAAAACTAAATGTATACGTTCTATGGCACAAGGTTTAGTTACTGTAACCCTATGAGGTATGCGAGTATTCCATATATATACTTTCCCCACTTCAAGATGTTCAGTCATTACTAATGAATTTCCGTATTCATCGTTACCTTTAATTTCTAAAACGTGTTCTTTTGAAGTTTGTAATGGAATGTTTATACGAAACATATGAAATGGTGGTTCGTCAACATGCCAGCTATCGAGTAAGTTAGGAATATATTTCAATGTAGAAAATGCTGCTCTACTTCGTAATAATGGGCAATAAAAATGAGAGAATAGATTACCTAGATGTTCTTCAACTATATCGGGTGTTTTTCTAAATGCATACGTATCGTAATAGGTGTTTCTAATCGATTTCACAGCAGCTACCCCACGCTGTCTTCCAAAATTTTGTTTTAAGAATTTTGATCCCCAAGTTTGATGATAAACACTAGCCATTTTATCATGGAAATCTGGATTGTATGTTAAACTAAAGCCTTTGTATGTCGGGCTTGCAATGCCATTTGTAACCCAACCCTGCAACCCAACCTTATCTTTAATTGCTAATGTGGCTGCTAATAGTTTATCAGCAGGTGGAAGTCCTAATTCATCTAGTGTGAATTCTTTAAATAAAAAATCTTTTAATGATTCTTGTACTAACTGATTTGAAAAAATCTCATTGTTAGTAAGATAGCCAATTATATCTTGTTCTTGATTAATCTTATCTATGCAATATATCATAATCCAAGTTCTTTACGTATACTAGTAGCACTGATATCAGTTATAGATTTATCAAACTGTTCTTGTTCAATTTTATAACCAACATCACGACCATAGGTAATGTTTACAATGTTAGGAACAACCTGTATTTCATATTGCCCTTGATACAACATGTCAAGATCACGTTTAATAAAGTTCTTAACTTTGTCTATCTCAAAAGGGTTGCTACCTTGCCATCCTTGACAATCACGAATTTGAATAACAACTTGCCCCGTCTTAGCAATAGCACGTTCGAATAGGGCACGATGTCCTTCATGCCACGGCTGCCAACGGCCTAACATTTGTACTGTTTCTTTTTTCCAATCAAATACAGGACGTCTGCGATTATCTATAATGTGTGCGGCAACAAACTCTCCCCACTTTTCTGCTTTCTGTTCTGTAATTCTAAAATCATACACCTCAGGAGGAATAAATGCCTTGTTGGTATCTTCGTAACGACCTTTATCAATAGTATCAACCCAAATAGTCCAGTCTGCTTTAAAGTTGTTGCGCATTTCAACAAGTGGTGCAACAAAGTCACAGATAATATAATCATATTCTGTCATCGAATCTGCTAGTTCACGCATACGATGACTTTGACGGATACGACCTTCTGTAGAAAAATCCCAGTCATTATATTTTTTACGAACATCATCAGCGTTTAACCAACCAACTTTAACTTTAGTAAGTGGTGTTAAAGATAATTCGTTGACTTTATACGAATCTTGTAGATGTTCTAAAATATGTTGAGCTAATGTAGTCTTACCTGCGCCAGGCAGGCCCATGATTAAAATACGTTGTGGCATGTTATTCTCCAAAATAAAAGGAACCTTAGTTCCTTTTATTTAAGTCTTAACAAATCAGCTGTTTAACACTTTGGCAACACTATTCATAACAGAAGCGATTCTGCCAATGTCACGCAGGTTTTCTACAGTGTAGCCTTCTGCCTTGAGTGTATCATAATGTGCTTTCACACAAAAGTGACACTTGCCAACAATACTTGCGGCAAGACTAAATGCTTCAAAGTTTGACTTAGTAGTTCCGCCATGTGACGCAATAGCGTTCATACGTAATTGTGCTGGTAATCCTTTTAGACTAGCATCATCAGCCATTTCAACATATGGATACCAAACGTTGTTCTGTGCCATAATACTTGCGGCTGTCATTGCTGACTCTGCGTGTACTGGAGCATCAGAAAGTATTACTGATAAGATCTTTCCGTTGCCTGTTGCGGCGAGTGCGGCTACAGCACAACCCATAGCCACATCCGCATCTAATGTACTACGCAAAAGTACAGCGTCAAGATTTAACTTAGTGTCCTTTGCGTAGTCTGGCAACGCACCTTTTACTGATTCAATAAAACTCATAGTTATGCTCCGTAGTAAGTGTTTGCATCTTCTTCAGCAAGTTCAGGAGTGTTCCAAACATTACGGTTGTTCCACTCTTTGATTCTCTGCAAACGTTCTTGTTCTGTTAGCTCGTAGCATCTGGGCAGTTGATCAGGTTGACGCATCAACGGATACTTATGATTTGCTGTGCGGCTAAAGAATTTTAGCATTATAGTGTCTCGCCGCCAACAGTGCGGTTACAAGCACATAGTTCGCCAGTTTGTAGCGCATCAAGAACACGAAGTGTTTCTTCTGGGCTACGACCAACGTTCAAGTTGTTAACTGTAACGTGTTGAATTTCATTGCTTGGGTCAACAATGAATGTAGCACGTAATGCCGCACCTGCTGGAGCATACATTACACCAAGTTGCTCAATCAATGACAACTCACCACGCTGTGTATCAGCGAACTGGTGATGTGTAATTTTTTGTAGATCTGAGTGTGCTTTTTGCCATGCTACTTTACAGAACTCGTTGTCTGTTGAACCTGTTAATAAGATAGCATCGCGATCAGCAAAGTCTTGTGCCAATTTGTCGTAGGCTACAATCTCTGTTGGGCATACGAATGTAAAATCTTTTGGATAGTAAACGATTACTTTCCACTTGCCTTCAAAACTATTTTCTGTAATAGTATAGAATGCATCTTCTGGTTGTCCTGGCTTAACACCTGTGACTGCGAATGCTGTTAATTTATCACCAACTGTTTTCATAATATCTCCTTTGTGTGTGTTTGAAAACTATAATAGAACACTGTTGTTCATGTTACTATTATACATTTATTTACGCTATAAATCAATGGTTTTCCATTAGTTTTACCTAATATTTTTTAATAGCGGCAATAGGAAAAATTAATAATAGAAAAGGCCCCGAAGAGCCTTTTATTAAATCAATTTTGATTATCCAACTACTGGAGTATACTCAATACCAGTTGTTGCTAAACCAACCAACCCAATAGTAGTTTCAAACGCAGCCAACTCACTGGCAGCAACTAAAACATCAGCTTGGCTTAGGTTGCTGTTGGTCATCCATGATGTGTAGTCTGTGACCTGTGTCAATGTAGCATCAGTGCCAAATACGTTTTTGTAAACGTGTTTGATGAATGTTTCATTGCTAACACCACCTGCATCTGTTTTGTAAACATCTGTAGATAACAGGGCTTCTGCCAACTGCTTGTTTGTCCAACCTTTGTCAGCAAGATCAATACCAATACCTGTGTAGGCTTTAGTAACGTCTGTGGTACCAAGTGCGGCTGCTAACAATGCATATACATCGCCTGCACGGCCTGCGGCATCATAGGCAACGGCTTTGTCTGTGAATACAACACGTTCGTGATTAGCAAGATTGAATTCCATGTTGCTGACCAATGTGCTGGCTAACTTTACATTGTCAGCAGTTTTAGTAACTGTGAACTCTGTGCTTTTACCACCCATTGCATAAGTGTCAACACCTGTGGTGCCAGTAACGTCAACGGTAATGTCAACAGTGCCATCTCCTGCACGACCTGTACCCACTACACCAAAGGTAGCAATCTTACCAGCAGTACCAACTGTGGCTACAGTAACGATTAGATTGTTGGCTACAGTACCGCCTAGTGCAGTACCAGCAAGAGTGATTGTGTCACCTGCTACATAACCTGTACCTGCACTGGCTGCTAGACTGTCAAGAACAACTGAATATGTTCCGTCAGTTTTTGTAACATCAAATGTAGCACCATCTCCGCTGCCGCCTGTTAAGCCTGTAACATTTTGGTAAGTTGTGTTTACTGATTTGTCTTTGATTGTAATTGTAGTTGTCATAATTTTCCTTTAATAATATGAGTCATAAACTTAATTAGTGGTTTATACTAATATTATACACAGTTCTGACGGCAAAACATGTGCGTGTGCGCACAACTTCGATAAGAAAGATAGGAAATGTAGCCAAAAAGATAGGCTCCGAAGAGCCTATGGTTGTTTATTTTACAAGGTAAGTCCTACCCCGGAGTTGCAGTTTCTTAGGCTGCCATTTCAAATTGCTCGTCATTCATTGCTGAAATGTTGAAGTCAACTGTGAAATACTCGAATGTATCTGCGTTTGCATTTACGTTTTTTGCTTGATTTACGGTCATCGCCTACCGTGTTGCCGTCTCTAACTATTTGCCCAATCGATTACCGGAGCAGGCCCAACTAAGTATTTTCTCACCAAATGGTGGAAATAATGAGAATCAAACTCATATCTATAGATTCGGAGTCAGTATGTTCTGTCATTGAACTATATTCCCGAAAATACTTAGGTGGACCTGGCGAGATTCGAACTCGCGTCTTGAACACATCCTCTTTGAAGGGATTACAACAATAACTGTTATTATAACAGTCCTTGTATTTATACGCAAGCATTTTGGTAAATATATTTGTAGGAGCGAATATGGAGCTAATTCTAAGCATATTTCTAGTTGGGTTTAATCCCAACGAGCCAAAGTGTGTTAGATGGTCCTGGACTGGCGATGTTTACAGTAGAAAAGTCGTGTGCCTGGAGTGGGCAAGGCTTCCGCCCACAGATAAGGAGCCAAAGAAAAAATGATTGATCCACTAACAGCACTTGCAGGTATACAATCTGCAATCAGCATGGTTAAAAAAGCTAGCCAAGTAGCTAACGATCTTGGCTCTCTTGCGCCCATGATTGGCAAGATGTTTGATGCCAAGAGTACAGCAACCAAAGCATTGATAGAGGCCAAGAAGTCCAAGAAAGGTTCCAACATGGGAACTGCACTTCAGATCGAAATGGCTCTGGAGCAGGCTAGGGCCTTTGAAGAAGAACTCAAGATGCTGTTCATGCAGACAGGCAAAATTGATGTCTGGAATAAGATCAAAGCTCGTCAAGCCGAAATGGATGCAGACGATGCTAATGATATAAGACTTCATAACGCACAAGAACGAGCACGTAAGCAAAAAGAACAAGAGTTAAACGAATGGGCAGTAATTATAGGCGCAGTTTCATTTATTTTATTCATAATGTTTATTGGTGGTTATGAACTAATGAAGTTCTGCGAAACAGGCAACAGGTGTGGAAGATGAACGAATACCAAAAAACATTTGATATGTGCCTAAAGATATTTGTTTACGGCTGTGTAGCTTTATACTTCCTAGGTTTTTTAAAATTCTTACCTGATGACCTATCTGATAAAATAGTTAATGGTTTAATAGGTAGATTTTTACCTGGTTAGGAAATGATATGTACGGCGAACGCATTTATAATATAGTATGCGGAGTAATAATAGTTGCAGGAATTATTGCAATTATCTGTTATGTAATTTTAAAATAAATAGTTAGTTACAAAAAAATTATTTGTTTGCTAATGGATTGTCAATGGCTTTTTGTATCTTGCTATCAACTTCACGCTTTAGTGTTTCTACTTCACGGTTGATTTCTCTGCGAGCCGCAGTAAATTCACTGTTAATTTCTTTACGTGTTGCTTCCATATCCCTGCGAATTGCAGCCGCTTCAGTCCTGGCTCTCTCTAGGTCTTCACGCACAGCCTTACGCATATCACGCATCTCTAATTCAGTTTCGCGTTGTGCTGTTTTGACACTGCGTTCTACTTGCTCGGTCACAGTTTCATTACGACGAATATCATTCTTCAAGTCAGTTTTGATATCACGAGTATAGTCGCTGGTCTTGCTGGAATTTTCTTCTATCACAGCTAAACGCTTGTCAAACTCACTTAGGTCTGGTGCCGCATATTCAGCAATCTTTTTCTTCATACCAACGTAGTCTTTGTAGACTTCAAATGTGCCATAAAGTCCACCTAGAATAGATGATACAATAGTGGCAGCCACCATTAGTTTAGCAGGTGTAAACTCGTAGCCACCAATACTGATAACAGTATCTTTGCTGGCATACTTTTTTGCGGCTGCTTCAAGTTCATCAACTTTAGCGTTTACATTTTTAATTTCTTCTCCCATTTTATTTCCTTATTTGTATTGTAGATTAATCATGTCTTGATGTAGTTTATCCGAACTCATTTGTCTTAATACTCTTGTATTATCGATTATCTTTTGATTCTTATAAATTTCTTTTGGTGCATAGAATGCAACATCTAGAATCGCAGTAAAATATTGTGCATAATTTTCAGGTTGTTTTGCAATCGATTCGATAGTTATGTTGCCTGCGGCTTCATTGTTTTGTACATTCTTTTTAACTGTATCATTCTGTTCGGAGCCATTGTTCATTTGCGATAAGAATGGTTTAGATTCCATAGCATTGTCAACTGGACCTCTATATCCAAATTTGATTCCTTCTGTCGATGGCAATTCAATTTGAACTGGTGCATATCTTGTCGGCGCAACTAAACTGTAAGATATTTGTGGTGTTACCATTGCAACATTAAACTCTTGTCTTGCAATATTTTGAATATTGTATTGCTGTTGTTGAGTTGTTGCGCTAGAAGTAACTATATCAGATTGCATACTCATGCTACCACTATTGATAGACTGTTGAAGTCTCGCAGAGTTTGATGCAGAGTTTCCTTGTTGATTGCCTTGCATTGATATAGATGATCCTTGCAATTGGGTAACCGATTGTGTGCCCGATGCGAGTGCTGTTCCTGTTTGTGATGAACCACCACTATTTGCAATGCTTTGAGATTGTACATCACCAGCAAGTTTTTCAGCATTTTGCTTTGCAGTCTCGCCTGCAGAGAACGCCTGTGCATCAGCCGCTTGTACTACAGATTTTTCTAGTGCCGCAGTTTTCTCTTGGTTTGAACCAATCATACTAAGAACTGACGATAGAGATACTGTAGTCTTTGAACCACCACCCGAGTCTGATACTTCACCAATTTTAGTTTGTGGACTAGTTGCGCTTGGTTGTGATGCCGCTACTTGTTGTTGAATGGGACTAGGCGCACCTGCTGGCGCTGGTCCTGCTTGTTGCATAGGTTGCGGTGCTTGAATATTGTCCAACGGAGCAGGACTTCCAGGTGGTGGGGGTGGTTGACTTCCTGGTGGAGGTGCTGGCTGTCCAGATTGTATAGTCGAGTCTGCAAGTATTGGAGGTGGCGGTGCCACCTCCGTAACTACAGTCGGTGCAATAGGTGCAGGCGCAAGTTTAGCAAGTGCATCAAAATAACCAGGACAAGTTGGACTACTCAAAATATTTGTTGCACATGGGTCTACAGAATACTTCAGACTAAAATTTACATTGTAAATTTCAGGACCATAAGGGCCAGCCCAGAAGTTATTGTCTCTTCCAACAAAACCATATTGAACACTTCCTAAATCTTTAGATGCAAAAGGACTATTAAATGTTTCGGAATAGTTAAATGTTGTCCAGTTAAATCTAGAATTTAAATCATAGTTTTTATTGAATACTGTAGAACCGTTTGTACCATATAAACTAACATAAGCAGTAAGATAGTCCATTCTTCCATCATCCCATCCATTTCCGTTCTTAGCAGTAAATCCAAAATTATATCCGCTTACTAAAAGCCCAGTTCCGCTGTTTGGTAGAACATTAGCAATTGCTTGCATTTGATATAGATTGGTCATACCATATGAAAAGTTAATGCTATCTCCAGGACGCACAATTGCATTCGGCCCACAGTAACCAGGATCACCCCATCCCCAACATGTAAGATTGTTTTGATAGACACCATTCACCCAAGGCGTAGGTCCACCTTGGGGAGTTGTCTGTACAATATTCCCTGTAGTATAGACTTGCGTTGGGTCTAGTGTTTGCGCTTTACTTAAAAGCGGCGTGAACAATAATGCCAAGCAAAGAGCCAAAGCCAATATTTTTAACAGTTTCATATTTCTTTTCTTTTTCTAATTGAGGTATTTTATCTGGGTTAGCTTCCCATGAAGTTTTAGCTTGCTCACCTATTTTACCATCATATGGACAAGGCGTACCTGCCGCCATCATAGCATCAAACACTCTTCTATCTTGACACATGGTAGCAACTGCGGCAACTTTCATACCCATATCAAAAAGAGTCTTAGATAACTTTAAACGCTCACAATTCAAATCTCTAATTGTACCACCAGAAGATACGCCAAAGATTTGAGTCTGAACAGAACCAGAAGAACCTGTAGAACACAAATCGTTGTTACCACCACTCATCATTGCAGGTGCTACAGCAGTTGGTGGAGGTTGAATCACACGCTGAGTAATTGTTGTTTCATTGATGTTGCGGTTAGTCATATCACCAGAATTGATGTTCTGATTCACATTAGCATTTTGATTCACGTTTGTACTAGTGCTAGTTGACGCATTGACGTTGTTGTTATTATTTGTCATTGTGCCAGTGTTTTCATTCTTATTCACGTTTGTGCTAGTTGTTGTATTAACGTTTGTATTTTTATTGTCGCTTGTTGTTACGTTGTTATTGTTGTACGTCATTGTACCAGTATTTTCATTTTTATTGATATTGGTAGATGTGCTAACGCTATTGTTATTGTTGTTGAACGTTTGGGTTCCACTATTAATATTTTCGTTTCTATTGACGTTATTACTAGTCGTTGAATTGACATTGTTGTTATTGTTCGTCATTGTTCCAGTATTGACATTGTTGTTATTGTATGTCAATGTACCAGAGTTGACGTTGTTATTATTAAACGTCTGAGTCCCGCTATTTACATTATTATTTGTGTTAACGTTTGTACTTGTACTGGTACTTGCGTTGGTGTTATTATTAGTATTTGTAGATGTACTATTTACAGTAGATGCACTTGTGGCCGTAGATGTGCTTGTTGCCGTACTGTTACTGTTAACCGTGCTTGTGCTTGTTGATGTATTGTTTGTGTTAACCGTAGTTGTATCTTGTGCCGCTACTGAAAGTGTTAAGAAGGCAACTAAGCCTACTATTACTTTTCTTTTCATGTTTTCGCTCCATGTGAGAAATTATTTGTATATTATATTTACATACAGAGTTTCTAAAATTAAACTCCGATGTTATTTTTTTGTTAGGTGTAAATTTTTTAACACCCAATAGGTGTAAATTTTTTAACACCTATCGATCGTTCTTAGGGTTGGGTGTTTGAACTCGAGCCTTAGCTTCTTTCAGCATCTTCTCTGCAATAGGACTAGAGTGGTGCGGATGCGGTTTTGGGGGTGTTTTAAGTCTAGGCTTATGTTTGAACCAACTCATAAGAAATCTCCCTGTTGTTGCAAATTATTTACAACTCTAGGGAGATGATTTATCTACAGCTATTAATTAAGCAATACCAACCTGTGGACCAGCTTTACCTTGGCTATCATCAAAGTCAATGCCGCCTGTAATAACTACACTGCTGGCACCAGATGTAAGCATGTCACCTGAGTTAATAACTGTATAGTTGCCGTTAGTTGGGTTAAGAACTAAGATAATGCCAACGTTGTCAGTTTGACTGTAAATTTGATACCATGCTGCTGTTAGAATTGTTTTAAACTTTTCGTAGTCAATAGTACCATCTTCATTTGGAATGCTTGCAATCATCTCTTCGTCAAAAAACGGTCTGCCTTTTTCTGAAACAACTGCACCTACGGCAGTGATTAAGAATTCTGCCACAGCACCTTGTGGATTTACACCACGCTTGCCTTGTAGGCCCGGCGGTACTTGTGCATTAAAACTATCAAACCATTTAGGACTTGTCATGCTTGTAGGTTTAACAGATCCGGTTTCTTTCTTCTCACCAGTGCCTACTTTAGTTTTTACACCCTTAACAGTCTTATACTTAACAACTTCGCTGTAGTTTTTACCAATACTGTTAGGATCAACTCCTGCTGTTTCACATAGTGCTTTTAGTGCAGGGATAAATGTTTTCTTGCCAGCTGATCCTGCAAGCACACCACTACCACCTAAGCGGCCGCCACTGTTAGCATTTCGACTAGCTTTAACTTCAACATCGACTGGACTGCCGTCGGCGGAGACACTACTTAAATCTCCTTTGCCTCTAGATTTTGAAACAGGTTTGCAAAGAATAGATAGTCCAAGTTCTCCAGGGCCCCAGGCACCACCTCCTTGACCTGCATCTAATGCTAATAACTTATCAAATATTTTTTCATATATGTAGGCTAAGTCCGGATCGTTAATTAGTAATGCAATATTACCTTCAGACACTTCAAGCAAATCTGTAAACTCAATGATGCCTTCTTCGCATTGTTTCATAAAGTTTAAAATTTTAGGACTTTCTTTCTTAAAGTTTCTTAAGTTAGGAGGCTGATCTTTAAATCCTAAATCTTGGAAAATATTTTCTAATGGGTATAATAGTTTTTGATACAGTGCATTTGTTGTTACTTTCGGTCTCGGCGCAGGCAAGGGTTGATTTGGTACCTTTTGTCTTATTGCTTCGTCTCGATACCACGTGCGCAAGTCATCTAATACTCCTACTGCCTTACCAGCAAGTAAGTCTGCTGATTCTTTAACTTGTTTAAAGAATTGATCTACTGTTACTAGTGCTTCTGTCCCACCTGCTGTAAAAGCGGCTTTAATTTTTTTCTCACCGTTTTTATGCACATATCGCATCTCTTCGCGATACTCAGGATCCGTTCTTAGTTTATTCAACATTCGTGCTGCTATTGTAGGATCTTTTATTGCCTCGAGAGCCGCTTCGTACCAACTTTCATCACCTGGCTGTACTTCTTCGGCTAACGGCTCTTCTTCAGATTGTGGAGTAGCAGGTTGTGCTGTTGATTGCGGGGTAGCAGGTTGTGGTGCAGGCTGTGCTGTTGATTGCGGGGTAGCAGGTTGTGGTGCAGGTTTCTGTGTAGCCTGTTGCGATGGCTCTACTACATCTCTTAGTAAGCCTTGGAGTATACTTTTAGCTACAGAATGCACTGGATCCTCAGAAGGAACCATCTCTATAATGTTAATTAAAAGTTGTAAGTCATTTGCACTCTTACCTGTAGGTGGGGCAAACTCTAATAGGACTGATTTAAATTCACTGTATCTCATAGTCTAATATTTAGCGTATTTCCGGGAACAGGCATTCCTGAATAAAATGGCGAACATCATCTTCACTGAGCCCTAAACTGACCATAACCTTAGGAGTATGGGGGTTTTGCTTTTGATTATCGCAGTAGAAGTTTTGGTAAGACGTAGTATCTATGACAGAATCGTGTGTTTCTCCCACAGTTTCTAAGTAATGATTTACCAATATACTAGCCAATGAACTGATCTGTTCTAACTCGGTTTCGTCGCTTACATTGCCCGCAGCTATCATGTGTTGGCTAAAGATACGCTCAGCCCAGTCTGGTAACTTACGCTTTTTGTTCCATTCATACTGACCAACTTCTTCGCCAAAGTAATCAATCATAGGGTGAAACTTATCGTATGTTGGGCTATAATCAATGAAACAACCTGTAATCTTGTTTTTACCTGCTATTACGTCAAATCCAAATATAGGAGCAGGGTTTGTTGTATGGGGGAACACACAGCAGTGCATCATCCAGAGTCCTTTGGTTTGTCTAGCATCCACAACATCAACGTGAGCCCTACGATAACTGTTACTGGTCCAAACACGATTAACCCAACCAGGCTGATTAAAGCGATCCATGCCCGCTTCAAAGACCTCTGTTCCTGTTTCATTGAATTTTTTCTCTAGCAGGCCTTGAATGTTAATTAGGGTGTCCCAAACATTACTCGCCATTATACAGATCTCTCATCATAGCAATAGCAAATTCAAACGCTATTTTAGCTTCATCACCAAGATCATCAGTAAGTGTTGCACGAATAGCCCCTTTCATTGCATCGGCATTTTCAAAATCATAAAACTTGCCACTGCTAATGTGTGCTACTTGTTTCTTAATAATCTGTCCACCAAATAAATCACCCATATGGCGGCAGTATAAATGAGCTTTAATTAAATGTTTGTTTTCTGCATCATTGCCTAATGCATGTAGGTATGCTTGGTATTCTAACGTTGCAGGAGTTAGGTAACAATATGTCCCATCATCTAGTTCTAGAAAATCTGCATATATACTCTTCAGACGGGGAAGGTCTGGCATTGTATCAAGAAATCCTTGACGCTTGCAATACCATTCAATAGGATCATAAATTGCTAACAAGTTATACAGGTAATTTTTGTAATCTTGTTTTTCAATTTTGCCACCAAGTAACATTTTAGCAAATTTGGTTGTTTCTGCCTCATGATGAAGGTCTTTGGTAATTTCTCTTAAGCTCATTCTTCTTCCATTTTAATTTGGAGTGGGAATCCATTTCCTCGAGCTAGGTTAGTTGCTTCAACTGCTTTGACTTCTGCAATTTCAAAACTATACACGCCGGCAATTCCACTGCCCTCAGTATGTATCTGAATTGTAATTGCCTTGGCAGTTTCTTGGCTATGCTTAAAGATTTCTGTTAAAATACCAATAACAAAATCCATTGGAGTATGATCATCATTTAATAAGATAACCTTCCAGCGATGTGGCTCTTCGACTTTTAATTTAATTTTTTCGTCAAGTTTTACGTCTGTTGCGCTCATGTCATTCTCCATATAATTACATGTAAGGGGAAGTTTCCTTCCCCTTATTATATTACTTAACCTCTACAATGTCAATAACCCTGGCTTTCTTTTCTTCAGGGATAATGTATTCTAGAGTAATGCTAAGTACACCGTCTTTTATCTCAGCATTCTTAACAACCATGTGTTCGGCAAGTTGCCATGACCTTTCAAAATCACGACTGCTTAGACCTCTGTGTAAATATTGACGAGTAGTTGACTCGTTTGGAGTTTCGCATGCTCCACGAACTGTTAGAATCTCCTGTTCAACTTCCACTGCAATCTCTGATTTTTTAAATCCAGCTACTGCGATTTCAATTGAGTAGGTGTTCTCTCCAGTCTTTACAATGTTGTGTGGAGGGTAGTTAGTTGATAACTGATTTGCAAAACGAGTTTCAAACCCATCGAACATTCGGTCAAAACCAACAAGGGCTCTATTAAGTTGAGCTAGACTATTCGTATCAAAACGTGTTACTGTGCTATTCATAAAATTTCTCCTTTATTAAGCAAGAATCAAGTAGGGCCTCACCCGAGCACCCTACAATTATTTATAACCTGTGTCTGTGTTAATTAACTTCTGTAAACTCTGCGTCTACAGGAGTTTCATTTTTCTTAGTTTCTTCACGTTTGCTCTTAGCTTCCATTACTGGTTGAGCGGCTGCAATCAAATCGCTAAGTTTTTGTGTAATAGCATCTTTGTCTTCAGTTAGGACTGTAGTGTTAACAGCATCAATTGCCTCATTAACTTTGTCTTTCACTTCTTGTGACAAGTCTGCTTCTACTTCTTCCATATCCTTACGGATACTGTGTACTTGTGCTTCAACAGTGTTACGAGTTTCAATAACTTCACGTTGCTTTTTGTCGCTTTCAGCATTTACTTCAGCGTCTTGCACCATACGTTCAATTTCTTCTTTGCTTAGACCACTATCTGATTTAATAGTGATCTTGTTTTCTTTACCTGTGTTCTTGTCCTTGGCACTGACATGCATGATACCGTTAGCATCAATGTCAAACGTAATTTCAATTTGAGGCTGACCGCGTCGTGCTGGAGGAATACCTTCAAGATTAAATTCACCTAGTAATTTATTATGTTGTACAAGCTCACGCTCACCCTGGAACGCCTTAATAGTTACCGCAGGTTGATTGTCATCTGCTGTTGAAAACACTTGACTGGCTTTGGTTGGAATAGTTGTATTCTTTTGAATTAACTTAGCCATAATGCCGCCCATTGTTTCAATACCTAGGCTCAATGGTGTAACGTCAAGCAATAGCACGTCATTACGATCGCCTGCTAGAACAGCACCTTGTACTGCGGCTCCGGCAGCAACTGCTTCATCTGGATTAACATCTTTACGTGGGGCTTTGCCAAACAGTTTCTCAACTGCTTCCTGTACCTTAGGCATACGTGTCATACCGCCAACAAGAATAACTTCATCAATTTCACTAACATCTATGCCTGCATCTTTAATAGCAATTTTGCAAGGAGCAATTGAACGCTCAATTAGTTCATCAACTAGTTGTTCTAACTTAGCACGGCTAATAGTCACGTTCATGTGTTTAGGACCGCTTGCATCTGCTGTGATGTATGGCAAGTTAACACTTGTGCTAGCCGAACTGGACAATTCGATCTTGGCTTTTTCAGCGGCTTCTTTAAGGCGCTGTAATGCCAACATGTCTTGCTTCAGGTCTACTGCATTGTCTTTCTTAAACTCGTCAACTAAGTAGTCCATAATACGTTGGTCAAAGTCTTCACCACCTAGGAATGTATCGCCATTTGTTGACAACACTTCGATTTGTTTGTCTCCGTCTACATTCGCGATTTCGATGATCGAAACATCGAACGTACCGCCACCAAGATCGTAAACAGCAATTTTGCGATCACGCTTATCAGTTTTATCAACGCCATAAGCAAGAGCTGCCGCAGTAGGCTCGTTAATAATACGGAGTACCTCCAAGCCGGCAATTTTACCAGCGTCTTTTGTAGCCTGTCTTTGGCTGTCGTTAAAATATGCAGGAACTGTGATAACTGCCTGCGTAACTGTTGTACCAAGATAATCCTCCGCTGTCTTTTTCATCTTACGCAGAACTTCTGCTGAGATCTGTGGAGGAGCCAACTTCTCTCCATTTGCTTCTACCCAAGCATCACCATTGTCTGCTTTAACAATCTTGTAAGGCATTAGGTCAATGTCTTTCTGTACAGCCTGCTCATCGAACTTACGTCCAATTAATCGCTTACTAGCATAGATTGTGTTTTTGGGGTTTGTTACTGCTTGACGCTTTGCGCTTGCGCCTACTAGAATTTCATCATTAGCGTATGCAACAATACTAGGTGTAGTACGTGCGCCTTCTGAATTCTCAATTACTTTTGCGACTCCATTTTCAATAATCGCTACGCATGAATTTGTTGTACCTAAATCGATACCGATGACTTTGCTCATAATGTTTCTCCTTAATTAAGCAAGATTTTGTGGACACCATGTCCTATACTAAACCCTTACGGCGTTTTAGTACATAATTATTTATCTCACATTTCGTGAACTATTTCAATTGTGGACCACTGCTTTAGCTTTTGAATTTTAGCTTCTCTAGCAGCCTCAATGTTGTTAAAACTAACTTCGTCCATTTTTTGAAGAATATCAATCATGGCCATTAGGTCGCCAATTTCTTCTTCTAAATGTTGTCTGTTGGTTTTAGGTTTTCCGGGCTTGTAATTGTCCAAGCCAAATCTGTAGCACTTGCTAACAGCCTGGATAACTTCTGCGGCTTCTTCTTGTAGGATAGCCATAACTTCGTATGTTTGTTCGTCCATATTATCTCTCTCTTGCAAATGGGCTAATGTATTGCCCGGCACTAGTAGTACTTGTCTTGAGTGTTTTAAAAACATTCTGCACACCCACTGCTTGATTCCACGCATCTTCTAGGGCATGATGTTTTAGCACAGGTGGACGATTTGGATTAATACCAATGTCAAACAGTGTACGTGTGCAACGTGCTTCCCAGAAACTCCAAGGCACTGCTTTGCCAATCTTTTTAAACACATGCTCGCAGATCACAATGTCAAATGCGGCACCATGGCTCCATACACGTTTAGCACCCCAACAAAATTTGTACAGTTGATTAAATGCATCTACAATGTCAATTCTGTTGTCTTCGCTGAATGCTTCGTCTTGAGCTTCTTTGCTTTGATTAGCCCACCAAGCAATAGTGTCGTCATTGGTAGCTAGTCCAATGCGATCACAACTGTCCAAGTCTACGCGAACATAGAACTTTTCACATTTTGGATCTTTTATATCGTCGCCAAAGGGATCAAACTTTACTGCTCCGATCGTAAGAATGGCAGCATCCGGAGATGTTGCCAAAGTTTCTAAGTCGATCATAATATCTGTATTTGCCATATAAATTTCTTTCTTTAAGAAACTTATTATAACATATACAGACTATTAGGTCAATACATTTTTTTAGGTAATGACTCTTTTTCTAACTGTTTTCGCCAACGAGCCTTGGCTGCACCTTTTTTACGTTTGCGTTCAGTAGTTGGTTTCTCATAAAACTCTTTTGATTGAAGAGTTTTAAGTGTGCCCAAATCTTCAATTTTATTTTTGAAGCGGCGTAGAGCACGATTAACGTCTTCGCCTTCTTTTAGAACAATTACTGTTCCTTTGATATGATTATTCCTCATCAGTTTCCTCTTCTGGTTCATCATTTGCTTGGTTTAGGGATTCTAAAATCCAGTCTAAATTATATATCCTATTGCGACTAATCAGCCCCCAAGGTGTGATTTCATCGCTGGTCAAATAGAATGTATTAGGTTGTGCTAGTAAAAAACTAACAAATTGTTTAGTAGTTGGATCGCAGTTATCAATATCTATAATGATAAAGTCAGCCTGTTGACTAACACTCAGCATCCACTCTACATTTGATTCGTCTGTATCGTAGATATAGACATTTAAATCATCCATACTTTGGCTTAACAGTTGTTGGAACTGCATTTTTACCTTAGTACTTGGTTTGATTAACAGATATCCGGGATTAAGATTAAACAGCTTATCCGGTGGCGTGATTAAATTGATTCTTCCAAGGTTCATGTTTTCGTTCATATGTATTAATTAGCTGTCTCTGTGTTTAATACGGTTCCAAAGAGAGTTAGTAGTTTGTTCGCTATTTTGCACATAGCTTACTCTTTGAACTTCTTCACTTGTTGTTCCTGATCCTTGATCATGTAACTGCTCTTTTTTTTTGATTCTTCTGAGGCAGCTTCATCAAACTGCTCTATAATTTCCCAAGGCAAATTATCTATTTCGCCTGCATTGTACTTGCGTTGTTGTTCGTAGATATTAACATCTGGATTATCTTTTTTCCAGTTTTGTAACTCGTCAGTCCACGCAACATTTACCATTTCATCGTCCACCTTGGCTATCATCTCAGGTGCAGATTCTTCTGGTTTATGAACCATAGGAGTAGTACCTGTAAAGTGATTAAACGGTGTTAACAAATATGGGTGGCTTTCAAGTATTGACTTTTCTTCTGCTACAGGCTTTGGCTCTTCAAGTTCCGCTTCAAGATTGTCAGCAGGATGTTCGCCTGGGTCTACAAACTTCATAGGTTCTTTAGCAGTATTGTCAAACATCCAACCTGGTGGGTGCGGATTATCTAGTGTAGTTTCTATAATCTGCTCAACTTGGTCTTTCGTTAATGGGCCGTCATCAGGTTCGTATGCAGGTGTAACTGACTCTTCTTCTTTGGCTTGACGGAACCATTGGAATGAGTATTGGCTTGCTAACAATAGGATAACAGCCAGTGGGTCAAACACAATAACAATAATAATGATTACCCAGGTGACAGCTTTTTCTAATACATTAGCATCGGGATTATCACCGTAGATAAAATTAGCAATATATTTGATTGGCCCTACTTCTGCCTCCACTTTGCGTACTTCTGCGGCAACGGGCGCACGTTGTTCATTGAGTACAGTGATCCTTTTTTGAGCTTCTGCAATGTCTGCAAGGAGGCGACCACGTTCTTTCTGTTGGGCTCTGCGTATGGCAACTGCCTTGTCCGCCCCTTTTTCATCTGAACTGCGACCCATAACTTGGTCCACAGCCTCATCCATTTGTTTGAGAGCTTTGCGATTAGCATCTATGTTTTCTTTTTCTGTTTTAATCTTTTCGTCATATACTGCAATCTTAGCCTGTACATCACCTGATACTAGACCGGCATCACTATGTGCTTTGCTTAGGAATCCAAAGATACCCATTGAGGTGATTATCATTAGAATAGCAATAGCGGCTAACAGATAACCTTTGATAAAAAACGGAGCACGGTGCCAATTTAACTTTAACCATACTGTGGCAATTAGTTTACTAATTTCTAACACTACACCCATTACGATAATCGGTATTACTGCGGCTGCAAAGATACTAACTAGTCCTGCTACACTATACCAAATGGCCACAGCAGAAATAGTTAGGCCACTTAAGAGTGCAAACCATGCAATAGATTTATCAGCTAATGTTATCTTCATAGAGTATATTTATTACATTTTTTACAGGTATTATTATACCCACATAATTACTTGAAGATTATCAGTGCCATTAACATAGCTTGTACAAAGAAGCCAAAGCCAATTGTGATGATGTTCAATAAGTCTTTAGCAATTACGCTTCTAACAAAGAATGTAAACAAGCCCAACCACATTAAGGCAACCATATCAACTGGTGGCAACTTTTCAGTGAGCCCAGTGAGTACTGCAACCAGTGTAGGTATAGTGGCCAAGTGTACTAGGATAACAGCAATCCATCCTAGAGTTTCTGCACTAAGATGTCCGATGTTCTCAGTAATACTATCTCTCATCTTTTTAAGATTAACTAACTCTCGTAAACTAACTTGCATAACTTTCCTTTATTTGTAAAACACATGACCTGCAATAACAGCTACTTTTTCTCGATTCCATTTTGGATTGATATGAGTAGCGTGGAAGTATAACGCCTTTTGGAGACTAGGTAAACGGAAACCTTCTAAGAGAACCTGACGTGCAACCATTTCACTTTCTTTGAATACGGCTGTGTTTTTTGGCCTCATTATAGTAGCTGTTTCGCAGTACCAACTAAACTGACATAGTACACGTTCGTAGACCACATTCTTTTGATAAACTACTTGACAAATATCCTTGGGGAACTGTCCGCTTTCTGCACGATTAATAGTAACCTGTGCTACAGCAACCTTACCTTCAAATGGTTGATTGCCTGCTTCGTAATAGATGTTACGAGCCAAGCATTCTAATTGCTTGTTTCTAACTTCGGCAGTTATTGATGAGTTATTCATAACCAACTGCTTGTTTGGGTCAAGTTTATACATGACCGCTTTGTATCCAATCCATCCAACAAGTGCTAGACCAATCAATACAAGTAAGATTTTAATGAGTTTAATCATTTACTTCTCCTTTTTATGATAGTTACTTACTTATCTACGCATTTTAGAAATATCTATGGCCTGTTCATCACTGAATACCGGCACTGCATTGCTCTTATGCATAGTGGCAATACCCTTAACCTTAGTGCCTGTATAGACCTTAGGTTGTGCTAGGGTAGCTACACCGCTGTCTTGACCCAGACTCTTAATATGAGCAGTGCTACGACCAGCGGGAACTGATAGGGAGTAAGACAAAGGCTCTGCTTCCATTGCACGTCGACGTTTGCGCTCATCAGCTTCAACGCCCCATCGCTTCTGTAACTCTTGCCACTCTTTGTCCAATTGTTCACTCTTACGTTTGGCGTCTGCAGATGCAAACTTTTGTTTGCCTTTTCGTTTACCTGTGGTACTAAGCCACGGGCCTTCAAGATGCATACTCATATTAGCTTTCTAGTAGTTAACATAGACTTATTATACAGTCTAATTACTTGATAGTCAACTAAAATGAGCCCGCTACCATTTCTAGTAGTTCTTCATGTTCATACGATTCATATTCCTCGTTGAACTCATATATGGCATCATCGATACCTTCCCAACCTTTTACACCCAGCATTTCAAATAATTCTTTTTTGGTTATAGGTTCGTTACGCATATGGCTAACCCAAACTGATGTCATAATGATACAGGCAAATACAGTTCTGTCACTATACACTTCGTTGGCTTCACACCATTGAATAGTACGTTCCATGTAGTATCGAATATCTTCAATTCTATGCTCTAATTGAGCAATCCAATCTCGAGTTGCTTTTCTATCCCACACTTTTTTCATACCCTAAAACTTTCACCACATCCGCATTTATCTCGTTCATTAGGATTGCGGAATTCAAATCCTTCATTGAGGCCGTTACGGATCCAATCAACTGTTAGGCCTTTTAAATAGACTTCTGATTTAGCATCAACTAATAAGGCAAAATCTGGATGAGCGTAGTTGGTTACACCTACTTCAGCTTCGTAGCTATCCACAAATTCTAACACATAGGCTAACCCACTGCATCCTGTAGTTTTTACACCTAGCCTGATACCTATACCGCGGCCTCGTTTGGTTAACTGTTGTTTGATCTTTTTAGCCGCTGTGTCTGTTACGGTAATCATTTACGGCTGCTTTGATGGCATCTTCAGCCAATATTGAACAATGTATTTTAACTGGCGGTAAGGCTAGTTCTTCGGCGATTTCGGAGTTTTTAATTTCTCCGGCTTTGTCGATGTGCATTCCTTTGACCCACTCCGTAATGAGGCTCGAGCTCGCGATAGCCGATCCGCAGCCATACGTTTTAAATTTTGCATCTGTAATAATACCTGTATCATGATCAACCTTTATCTGTAATTTCATCACATCGCCGCAAGCAGGTGCGCCAACCATACCAGTACCAATATCAGGATCACTCTTATCAAAAGATCCGACATTCCTGGGATTTTCATAGTGGTCAACTACCTTATCACTGTAAGCCATAACAAGTTCTCTCTCTGTAAGTATTGCCTTCTGAGGTGTGTACTTCTTTCCATGCTGTACAATTCTGTTGTAATGGTTGTACAACAATAGGCTGTTGTTCTATGACAACAGTTTCACGACGATTATTATTAGCAATGGCCGCGCCAACTACTCCGCCAATAACTACAGGCGCTAGCCAATAGCCGAAGCTAGGACCATGCGGACGATGACCATGATGTCTCCAACCATGATTATGTTGAGCAAATGCTGTAGCACTGACAGTTAGTAAAAGAACAGTTAAAAGTTTTTTCATATTATACCCCTTGTAAGTATATAACGTATTTACCAGGGGTTTCGTTGACTTATTTCTTGTCCGCTGGCTTACGTTCGTTCTTAACTGCGGTAACATCGTTACGAGTTTCTTTGCACAACTTAGCCAAATCTTGGCAAGCCTTACGAACACGAGTACCTGCGGCACCTACCTCTTTGTCGTAGAACTTTTCAAAGTCTGCTTCCATTGCCTCAACGATTTTTGTGAATTCTGAATATTTGTTTGTTGCCATGTTATGGTCTCCTTTTGTTATATTAGTTATTGTTTGTTGTTGTAGACGTCTGCAGAAGTGATTCTAACCAAACTTTACAGTCTGGCCAATTTCTATAGATATGTGCATGTCCACCGGCCCTAATCCATTCTTCGCAGTTACTTGTACGGTCATCAATCAGTATGTCACCAGGCTGGCAACGTACCCATTTGTCATGACTGTATGGTCCAAGAAAAACTGGAATACCTGGAAAATGTTTGTATGCCCAAAATACTTTATCTTGAATTGCCCAAGGCATGTCGTTATTATGTGGAATTGCACTTAAAAAGTAAAGTTCAGTATCTGGGTTACGGCCAACATAACGTTCACACCAGTCAACTAATTTCCGGGCACCTTCTTTTAAAGGAAGTTTGCTGTACATACGCTGATCATCTCTGAGACTTCGCCACTTGTCGTCTGGAACCATCTCGCCTTCTTTCCATTCCATACGTAAGTATGCACGAGCATATCCCATCCAATCGGCGACAACGTCGTCCATGTCTAGATAAATTTTCATTAATTATGAATTGGCAAATACGTTTGGTGAGCCAGCGGCCACACTGGTACAACTAGTAATAGCATCTCCCACTCTACCACAGCCTAAGTTGTTTATAAAAACAGTAGGAGAACCAGTGGTAATTGGCGCGGCATGTGACGGGCAAGAGCTTCCACCTGGAAGCAAATGTCCAGTGTTCACATCAGTTTGGCGACTAACAGCAATACTGTTAGCAAATACATTGCCTGAACCGACGGCTCTGGTCATTCCACTACAATGTGCTACGTCTGCATCACCTATTCTTGTTACTGCGGGCATATTCTTTCCTCATTAATTCTTGTAATCGATCATTCCATTTTGCCAATTCATCATGCTCTTCATCTGTGTGCGGCCCATCTGGGATGTGTGGAAGGAACTCAATCACATGATCAAAGTCGTCTGGTATGTCTTCATATTGTGTGTAAGTTTCTAAAACACCATTACGTTTTATTACAAACTTATGCATGATGTTAGATTAAGGCAATGCCAGTAGTTGATTCAAGAAACTGTTTAGCAAACGCTTCATCAGTTGCTTCTGCTACTGTAACTGTGGACTTTTGCAAACGAACATCTGCATCTGGACTAACAGTAAACAAGTAGGGCATTAGACCAGGGCCTTTAGGACCCATACCAATTACTTGTATTCTTGATAACTTATAATAGGTATCAGTTTCTTCTACCAATTTAGCAATAAGTTCTTCACCGCTGGTTAGCTTTAATGTGATAACTTCGCCTATGCCCACGCCTTTATTAATTAACATTTTTAATTTCCTTATTAGTATCCGGTACCATTGAATCCGGTTTCGTCAATGTATTTTCTTAATTCTGTAAATCCACCAATGGATGTTCCATTGATGATAATTTGAGGGACTGTTCGAGCATTTGGTACTGCTTCTAACAATTCTTCTTTGGTATATCCATCTCCGATTTTACGTTCTTCAAATTTAACACCTTGTTGTGTTAATAATGCCTTTGCTTGATCGCAATAAGGGCAATGGTACTTTGACCATAAGATAACTGGGTTTGTCATAATTTCTCCGATGTCTTATTATAGCACAGGCAAGGCATCATAGTCAATACCTTCACCCATAATTCCGATGACATAATTAGTGCTTTCATTCTCTTGCAATGCTGTTTGTTTCTTACTTGTGTCGCTGTGCTTGTTAAACCAAGGAATGGGAGTAGACTTTGGCGCAGGACTTTGATATTTAATACCTATATCCTTTAATGCTCCTACTGCTGTATAATCAACAAACTCTTTAAGGATGTTAGCATTAAGACCAATTACTGGACCTTTATTAAACAAATAGTCTGCCCATGCCTTTTCCTCACGAATTACATCCATGTAGAGGGCATATACTTCAGTTTCACACTCAACCTTAGCTTGAGCAAAGCGAGGATCTTCCTTAACAACTTGATTGATTAAGAAAGCCGTCCAACCTTTGTGTAGCAGTTCGTCTTGTAGAATTAAACTGATGATGTTACCGTTACCAATAAAGATCTTGTTCTCTACCATGGCCAAACTTGTAGCAAAGCTAACCATAAAGCGAAACGCTTCTAGTGCATAGCTGGCATGCAGTGCCATGTAGATTGCTTTGATGTGTTCCTTCTCGTTGACTGAACCATCCATTTCTTTCATACAGTTAATTCTGTGTAACTTTTCATAGTGCTCTCCAACACTTGATGCCATTTCCACAATTTCTTTAGTATCATGGATTGTATTAAACACATCCTTTGGCACATTGTAGATGTTGCGGATTATATGGCTGTAACTCTTGCTGTGAATATTAGTTTCAAAGAATGTCCAGTTGTATACCAACGCTTCTAGCTCTGGCAATGATATCACAGGCATAAAGATTTGGCTTGGGCCACGACCTTGTAAACTATCTAGTGCTGTCTGACGTAACAAGTTGCTGGTAAAGATGTGTTTAACAGCATCACTAGCATCTTTAAAGTCATTGCTGTCTTTAGTCAAACTAATCTCTTCAGGTTGCCAAAAGAAGCCACGTGCTGTTGCTTCAAAGTCTGCTATTTTTTTATATTTAACTTCTTCAAAGCGTTGGATAGTAACCGGACCTGCTGGATCTAGAAACATTTTGCGATTAAGATAGTCTGTCTTTGTGTTTAAATTATATTGTGCTTTACTCATTAATATTTTCCTGATGCAAGTACTATCTTGCAAATGTGTTCTAATCTTTCTATGTGTTCAAAAGCCCGCCATGGTGTTGTATCAATGGCAACTACTCCGTGGCCTTTAATGCCTACAATGTCGTAAGCAATGTTACCTTGTTTATCTAACTTTAAATTCTTATGACACTCATCAGCAAGCTCTTGGCTGATAGGAGGTACATCTCCTACATTGGGTGCTACTTTGGTATAACGATTAAGTTCTGGAAACGCATCGCTAATAGTACTCAACTCAATCCCGGCATGCATAGCCGCAATACAGTAAGTAGGATGAACGTGTACTACCACGCGAACCTCACCTGTATGTTGTCCCATTTCTCGTTGTAAGCCAAAGTGTAGTGGTAGCTCTCCACTGGGCTTTAGATTGGCACTGATTTCAGTGTAAGGTAGTTCTTTGCTGACATGATACAGACGAGGAGGTTGATCAAAATAACCTTTCTCAATGCCTATCTTCTTAAACTGATCAGGCTGTAGGGTTTGTTTACGCACACCGCTAGGTGTAATGTAAAAGTGATCACGGTCGTGATGACGTATACTTACGTTGCCATCACGACTGGTAATCCAATTACGCTTGTAAGCGTCTACCATTATGTCACATATTGTTTCTAACATTATTGTATTTCAATTACTCAGTAATTGGTGTAATTTCTACCCAGCTAGTAGTTTCCTCATTCCATGTATAATACTTACCGTCAGTTGGGTAAGCTACTGGAGGTACCCATGCACAGACTGTTTCATCAAATGTCCAACTAGCAGGATGTTCAATTGCTTTAAAGGTTGCAATCTTTGCTGCCTTTTCTTCGGCGGTAAGTTCAACTTCAAAATGTACATCACGTACTATGTCATCATCGCCTAATGTATAGGTTGTTTCAATTCGAACATACGGCCCACTAGGACTAGGCGTAGGGATTCTTTCAAATTTCTTTAAATCACCGGGCAATGCATCCGGATTAAAATTTACAATTGTATAATACAAGTTGCTTTCTAAAATAGGATGATTTACTATTTCGTTATTAACGTATTTTATGTATAAGTTCATTTTTATCTCCAATTTACAATTTACAGCTTTCGCAGTCTTCTTCGTTGTCAAAGTTAATCGGTTCTAACATAGCCGGAGCGTCATCAGCAATTGCCTTGCTGCCTGCTTTGTTAATCAAACTGTAGTAGAATGTTTTCAATCCCCACATGTGTGCCTGCATCAAGTTCTTGGCAATCAATGTAGTTGGCACCTTACGGTCCGCAAAATGTGCAGGATTGTAAAATGTGTTAGTGCTAATACTTTGATCAACATAGGCTGCAATCACAGCCGCTGTCTTTAAGTATCCGTCACAGTCTTTTTGTTCCCACATTAGTTGATATTTATTTTTAAGTTTAGCGTACTCAGGAACAACCTGTGTAAACGATCCTGCTTTACTTTCTTTAGTTGAAATTAAACTCATTGGCATTTCGATACCATTAGTACTGTTAATAACAACACTGGAACTCTCCACGGGCGCAACAGCCATTTGTGTAGCATTACGAACTCCGTATTCCTTCATTTGAGCACGTAGAGTTTCCCAATCAAGTTCAGGAGCAAAGTTTGTCAATTCATTTACACCCTTGGCACGTAGTTCCCATGGAAACACGCCTCGGCCATAACGTGTTTGATCACTGTGTTCACATCGTCCACGTTCTTTAGCAAGTTCAACACTAGCTTCAGTTAGGTAGTAGGCTTGATGTTCCATCCACGCCTTGACTTCAGCCAAGCTGTCTCGTTCTCCGTACCTGAGGCTTCGCTTGGCATGCCAGTAGGCAAGGTTGGTGATACCGATTCCCAGTGGTCTGATTTCATCGTTGGATAATTTAGACTGGATGGAAAGAAAGTCTTGATAGTCAAGAATGTTATTGAGGCTACGATGCAGTATGCGGCAAGCACGGCGCATGTCTTCTGGGTTACGGAACGCACCCCAATTGATTGAGCCCAATGTGCAAAGTGCGATACGACCATCGCTGTCATCCAGACGTTTAAAGGATTTAGTAGGTAAAAGTATTTCACAGCAAAGGTTACTCTGGTAAATGGTGTCATACTCAGGGTCAAACGGTCCCTGGTTCATGACATTGTCAATAAACACTAGATAGATGCGGCCTGTATCAGTGCGCTCTTTCAATATGCCTGATTTGAATACTTCTTCAGCACTCATTGTCTTAGTACGCAGGTCTTTACGTTGCTCATACTTAACATAAAGTTCTTCAAACTTTTCTGTATTGCTGTAGAAAGCTTCATATAAGTCTGGTACTTCGTTAGGATCAAAGAAGGTTATGTCTTCTTTGTTTTTAAATCGTCTCCAGAAGAAAGCACTAAGCACAACCCCATAATCCATATGACGGACTCGGGTTTCTTCTGTTCCTTGGTTGTTCTTAAGGACAATAAGATCATCAAACTGATGATGCCAAATAGGATAAAAAACAGTAGCACTTGCATTACGAATACCTCCTTGTGAACATGAGCGCAAATCTCCAAACCACTTCTTCAAGAAGGGAATCATGCCAGTGTGCATGATTTCTCCGCCACGGATCGGGGAGCCCAATGGGCGTAGTCGACCGATTTCCAATCCAATCCCCGCTCGCTTACTGGCGTACTTAGCCATCATCTCACCAGAAGCAAATATGCTATCCAGATCGTCGTCACTGCGGATAAGAACACAACTAGAAAACTGTTTAGTAGGAGTGCCGAGCCCAGCCAGCACAGGTGTAGCAAGAGTAAA
>Ga0209442_1000164_pt1 | contig 39406 bp, 37 predicted proteins | sample LauGreSBDMM110DD_2_FD_187565 | JGI IMG/M metagenome (GOLD analysis project Ga0209442, IMG submission 187565) | Freshwater lake microbial communities from Lake Michigan, USA - Sp13.BD.MM110.DD (SPAdes) (version 2) | ecosystem: Environmental > Aquatic > Freshwater > Lake | place: Lake Michigan...
AAAAACGGTTCCAAATAAGAAACTCTTTATTATCAATCCAATTAAATTGAAATTACCATCCTCGTGATAGATAGCCAAAAATGAACTATATTTTCGCATAGCCGAATTCACAATAGGCATCTGAAATATAAAATATAACACTGCTATCAATATGGGCACTTGCAACTCGCCAATTAAAGTGTGCGCTGTCTCCCTTCGATACTTTTTTTCTAGATGTTCGGTGTGTGTTTGCTCGTTCGCTGCTTCGTATTCGCGAATATAATCCGAGGTAAGTTTTACCTTTGGAATATGATTCGCCTGAACCGTCTCGTCTTGCTGATAATCGACGGTGTTCATTGGAATATCGCGAGAAGGCAGCCGCTGGGGGGGCATATTCTCTAGTGTATAATTTACTTGTCCGGCCACTGCGGGTTGCTCCTTTTCCATATAACCCATATTATTCTGTTGTCCGCGCTGAGGGGATGCTTGCGGGTTCGGCATTGTTTCGGGCATAACCGCATTATGTCCATATGGGTTCGGGTGAATATTTAACGGTTTATAATTTTGTCCACTAGAATCACCCCCTTGTGTTTGATTCGAATATTGCGGTTGCCCTGATATATTTCCGTAAAATTCATTTGCGATATGCTGTGTAGATGGTGGTTTGTATCTAACTTGTGCGGAGTCCATTTCCTCCAAATCTGAAATACGCGTAGTGGAATTAGACATGGAAACTATACAATATTACACATCTAAACATTCTAAAGCGAGCGCATTCCCAGGTTATTCGATTATCGCGATTGGACTTCAATCTACGTCAATGATCTGCCTATTTTTATCACATGGAACTGATGTTGAATCGTATTGATAACATTTTTCACCATGTTTGTATATTTTTCCATCAATCTCTCCTAAAATGGGGCCTTTGAAATCCAAACAGTTTTTATCATTACATACCTTTCGAAACAGGGTTGCTAAACCAAGACCCAATAAAATGGATATGAAAATTTTCCCTAAAGCGGTATTTAACAAACGTTTCAGATGCATATTTATATATAATCGTCTGATTTTTTACACATGCCATTATTATAAATGGTATGTGGAGGGAAACAATGGGTTTGGCCATGGATCTCGTCAACCCTGTGTTGGTATTTTCGAAATGTCCATAGGATTTGCAGGACAAGTAACCATTTTTTGCTCGAACGCAAAACACTGGCTTGCCTTATCGCGATAGGTCATCAATTCCACATTTTCCGGGGTTGGATAAATATAAATTTTGCGAGTATCGCCAAGTGTTGTGCACACGAAAAATATCCCAATTGCGAAACTAATAATAAATATAGGGAGACTTACATATTTTGTTATTTGGAACATTTCTATATATTCTGTGTGGATTATTATGTTTTACAAACAAAACGGTTTTATGCCGATTGTTGAGACGCCTTCTCCTTCTTTGCCTTCTCCTTCAACCGCTTTTTTTTACTAGCAGACATCTCACCGTCTGGGCGAATACTCGACTTCTCCTGTTTTTCGCCGTCTAGACGATATACTAAACTATTGGGGTCGTTCGAATCAAATATATTCGGGTTTTTCGCCATAAACTCGTCATACTCCTTCTTGCGCTGGATCTCGCGTGCTTGCTCCTCCAATTGCTTCACAAACTGAGCCTGATTTTTTGCCTGTGCACGCGCCTTCAATCGTTCCTTCGCGGTCGTTTTTTGTTGTTCTTGGTTCATCGCATTTGTATCAAGGCGCGCTCCGGCTGGGATATTCATACCCATTGTCTTAGCCATATTCTTAAACATGTCGCCCATCCCACCCATACCGCCACCATCTGCCCCTCCAGTAAAATTTTTAAACATATCTGCTAAACCCCCTTCGCCGCCCAAACCGTTCATCTTTTTCATCATTTCAGACGCCTCCTTCATTAAATCCTCGCGTGAAATATCTCCGGACTCCATCTTGCTCGCCAACTTCTCTCTCACCGTATTAACGACATTCTTAATCTTCTGTGGATTTTGCATCAATTTTGATAACACATCCTTTGTTGAGGTCATACCTTCCATATCTGCACCAAATGATGCTGCGATATCCCCACTCATATCTTCCGCCAATTCCTTGGCTAGTTTACCAATTTTGCCGTCAAATAATCCCTGTAAATGACCGTGCAATTCCTCCATTTTGGGCAGACCTGCAGTCTTGGAACTGCTCGGTTGGGCATCCGCTTCCGGACCCTTTTGTTCCATTTGATCGAAAAATTTTCCAATGTTAGACATAGCATCTTGTAACTTAGTATGCAAATCCCCCTCCTCCAAATTATCAAACATGCCCAGCGTTTCACCGAAATTTACCTTGTCCTTTATAGAATTTACTAAAATAAGTAATATTACTTGCAAATATTTCCATAATGTCTCCTTGGTTCGGTCGCTGATCCCTTCGCAATTGTATAGTAATTTGAAATCAACATTTGGTAAAAATACGGTGTTGACTTGGCTATCGGGTGCGAATATGGCGGCATTCTGATTTAATATGTCGAAAAACCGTTCAGGAAACACCTGCGAACAATGATCAAATAATTGCTTAAATTCGATTACACCTGCCTCGGGACTTGCCCATTTTGTCCACATGTGGGCAAACTCTGGAAAAGTAGTAGACAGGTCGTTTGTAAAATCGACGATCGATGATCGGAATGTCTCGGGAATATTGGAATCTGAGGGATCCATTTTATTATGAAAGTATTATAAATACACGATTTAAACCCTTTCGTTCTAAAATGATTTATTGAAACTATATAGATGGCTACTCAGTAATTATATTACCATAGTAACTCCCTCCGCTATCGTTTACGTTTTAATCTAAATACAATGTCTGATACTACCGGCTGTAAAGGAACAACACAAGATCAGGATTTTAAACAAAAAATAAATGTATCCATTTCGTTTATCATGGAAATATATCGAGTTGTAATTGGATCATTTTTGTTATTATTTGTCCCTCAGAAATGCGGGGAGAATGTGTGTGAAATTTCGGACAAACTTAATAATACAAATGCGTTCCATAGAACTATATTAGCATTCAATGCACTCACATGTGCACTATTTCTAGCAATGTATTGCGTTGAAATACGACGCGAAAATAAACTGATTACTTATTTACAAGTTAATCCGGCTCGTCCTCGTGACGATGAGTCGGTTAGGTCTGCGCTCATGCGATTATCTCCCAAGAGACACGACGCAATTCTCATACTAGACAGTTTATATCAAAGAGTAGGCATAGCCGCATGTAGTTGTTTTGTTGTAAATGTAGTATTAAGCGCCATCGGAATATTTGCGAATATTTATGATAATAATACAATTACAGCATTTATTACAAATATCCTATTTATGAGTATTAAATTAATCGACGTGAACACGGTTACAAATACCAACGAACATATTTTCTTGTCGGCTTATCTTGCAGAACGTCTGCAGTACAACGACGTTGACCCCGATAAAATTATTTCACCGACGGAAGTGGTCGAGACCTCCAGGTTGAGTGAAGTCGTTGATAAATCGAATTAAACTCGGGCGGCTTTCGCATACGGAGTTTCTCATAATAATATTTTTTCAATAAACACATAAAGATACGGTATATTACTTAATATCTAAGTAATGTATCGCGAAGAGCTTCTAGATACGATTCGCACGATTTGCGAGCCAGGAAAGGGTATTTTGGCTGCAGACGAGAGTCCTGCTACAATCGGTAAACGTTTTGCGGGTGTTGGGGTTGAGAATACACACGAAAATCGAAAGACATACCGCGAGTTGTTATTTAATACTCCATGCCTATGGAATCATATTAGTGGTGTAATTACATACGAAGAGACATTATTTGATCTAGATTCGACCGGCGATAAATTGATTCAGCCGTTACTCGATGCGGGTATCATGGTAGGAGTGAAGGTAGACAAGGGCGTTAAACCATTGTATTTTACAGACGACGAAACCGTTACCCAAGGTCTTGACGATCTGGATATTCGCTGTCGTAAATATTACGACGTGGGTGTTAGATTTGCTAAGTGGCGCGCCGTATTAAAAATTGACGTAGAGAAGAATCTACCATCCGATTTGTCTATTCATGAAAATGCAGTAACACTCGCTCGATATGCATCGATTTGCATTAATAATGGATTAGTACCAATTGTAGAACCCGAAATTTTAATGGACGGAACTCATACCGTTCAACAAGCATGTGATGCGGCGATTCGAGTGTTGAGCGTTGTATACAGTGAAATGATTCGCCACAATGTGAACATTGAATGCACATTGCTTAAACCAAATATGGTGCGGCCGGGAGTATCTTCAAATAGCGAGCCAGACAATATTGCTATCGCAAGATATACGATCGACGCATTCCAACGAACGGTCCCAGTGAATATGCCCGGTATTGTATTTTTATCCGGCGGTATGTCTGAAATAGAGGCTAGTATGGCGTTGAACGAAATAAATAAATACGAGGCAGTGAAACCGTGGCGTCTGACGTTTTCATATGGTCGCGCATTGCAAGCAAGCGTATTGGATATGTGGAAGGGTAAACCCGAAAATGTGGCGGCTGCGCAAATGGTGTTGCTCAAGCGTGCTCAGGCAAACGGTCTTGCGTCAGATGGGAAGTATATTAATGAAACCGGTGACGATAAGTCGCTTCATGTAACCGACTATGTGTATTAGATGAAAACGATTCTATCCCGATATATCGATAGAAATATTTTCAAATAACTTAAACATTTGCACTTACTAACATATATTGGTATGTTAGTAAATATATTTGGGTTTTATCCTGCACCTAAATTAGTAGAATTTTATCAAAATGCGTCTAGTTTTGCGATATCGGTAATGGGATTCGTTACACTAAAATGGTTTCCAACATTCTTGCCCACGTTATGTAAAGTAATATTCACACAATTGACCGTTGATATGCTGTTCGCAAAAGGGGAATTTTATATTCACCATGCTCTTGGATTAAGTGCACTAATCCCATATTTTGCATATAATATGAACGACGATGTGAGTGTATACCTGTTACATCAGGGGCTAGCGGTAGAATACTCAACTATATTTTATACATTTGGTTATTTTGTTGATAACTATGCGCCAAAAACATGCATTACGTCTACAATCAGTAATATATCAAATATCATGTTTATTTCGCTTTTTTTCAAATATCGCATATTTGATTATTTTCACAATATAATTATAAATCAGGTCGCGCATAGCTGGTATACTCAATACGATAAATCTTATATACCACTATTTGGAAAATATGCGAGTATTGGGGGAATGTTTTGTTTAAATTTATACTGGTTTTCGATTATTCTCAAAAAAATATATAAGGCGACGTGCAGTCGAATAAACCGTTTTGAGTATAGTGAATTCATATTGCAATATACGATGTTTGCGAACCTGTATATAGCATATTCTGTATATAGTCCACATATCAATACTATTTTCCATCATTATTATTTGGATATCGCGGGAATCACATTAATTAGTGCAACTAGTTATTATTACCATCGAAGCAATTACGAATCGCTTTTAGCTGAAGGAGACCAATTTGATTGTGTCGCAATCAAACGGTTAGACCCGTTTATAAACGATATGATGAGCATTCATGCACGCGTGTTTTTATCGATTTTAACAAATATGATCGCATCATCTAGAATAACCATTTGGATATTCGCATCGTTTTTATATAATACACTTGCTGCATTTAATATCAAATATATGCTAAGTTCAATGTGTCTACATAAAAATAGATTTGTATATGGCGAAATACATCATTTACATAATCGTCGGTTAAGTATTATCGGCGGTGTTCCAATCGTGATTGATACGCTATATCTCATATACAATTCAAACTCCTTCGACATGCGAAACATGTATCCTGATTTCACTCGGGAAAAATCGGCTAGCGTCCAATTTTCTCTCCAAAATGATTTGTATTATGGCGCGTGTAATTTGACTATATTATATTTAATTATTCTAGTCACATTTATCAAACCATTTTATAAAATGAACCATACACTGGTTCATCTACTGGTTATGGTTCAGACTTATTTTATTAGCAAGACAAATATACATATTGAAAATAAATATAGTTTGGATAAAATGGCTGTATTCGAACCTTACCCTTTTTCAAACTCCTGTCCCAATGATTCGCTGATATACTGAGTTCACTCGGGAAATTTAAATTAAGTTGTAAAACTCACCTTCGGCTACGGGTCGCTTCAATTCAAAAATAATGATCATAAAGACCCTTATTTTTCGTCCAACATAAATACATATTTATTAAATATCAAAATCCATCATGTAACGGACTATCAATGTAAATACAACCACGTGTAGGGCAATTCCCACGGTTGTAGGAATTCCGGTTGTTGGATTTGCGATTTGTCCTAAAATACCACTAAACAGAGTCTGGGTTAATTTATACGTATATGGGTTAATTATAATCAAAAAAACAAGAGTTGTCCATAGCGTGTATCGCCATTTATCGGAAGATGTGGGAAGTTTGCAAGGAGTTGTCGCCATAATATATGTTATATACAGATATTTGTTGGAGTTTTCAGATACACAATGAATATGCAGGTGCCGGCCGAAATTTACGACCGCCAATGTTTACCACAATCTAAACATGTGACGAATATAGTTGCAGGTTCATCCGCACTTCGCGTCTGCATTTCATAGTATGTGCATCGTGTTGATTTGCATTTTTTGCATGTATACATATCGGTAGACGCTTGAATATTCTCGGTATATTTTGACGCATCGCGCTTCATTTTTTTCTCGATTAGTTCCTTCCACCGTTCTGGCTTATATTCCTGATGAGTCATAAATGCTACATTTTGAGGTAACACTTCACCATTACACAATTGTTCGCGAAGTAATGGGGAATTCATAAGGTTCAAATAAATTGAACGCAAACGTGCAGTGTATATAGTTACAAATTGTGGGTTCTCCCACTTTTTGACTGTTTTTTGGCGAGTGGCTTCCTTAATCGCATAATTATAGACCCCCTTTTCCAAATTTATACCGGCAGTATCAGTATTCAGCGACAACAAATTTTGGAATTTAGAACGAATATTTTCGCGAAATATCTCGGAGTTTGTAATGCGATGCATCGTAATATTTGATAATTGTAATACATATGTTATATTATTTTAAATCAATTTTGTATGTTTACATATATTACCCAAATCGTGTCACAACTCCTTCGACATGCCTACAGAGTTCAGTTGCTCACCTTCGACTATGATATCGTTCTTGTTTTCTCCATTCACGCACGGAATGCTTATTTCAACTTCGTTCGCATCTGTATTCGGGTTGCTATCTTCGGAGAACACTCCGGTTTGCTCCAAACTATTTTGACTAGCGTCTTCGGTGTTTAATCGAATAGCTTCGGTTGGCGTAGTTTCATCTATATTTTCATTCACATACAGAATGCTTATTTTAACTTCGTTTATATCCATATTCGGGTTGCTTTCCTCCGCCGATTCTCCAGTTTGCTCCAAACTCTTTTGACCAGCGTCTTCGGTGTTTAATATGATATTTTCGGTTTGGATCGAGCATGCTACGCTAGGTGGTGGTGAGCAACTAAACTCCGTCGACGGAATTGACGTGGCTTGGTCCATTATTTCATCCAACGCATTGTCTACGGAATTTCTATACAAAATGTGCGTTTTTATATCTTTAATTGGATGATATAAATTTGTATCGACTATATCAGATTTCTTCCAGTCTTTTCGATAATGTATACCAGATAATTCTTTGATACATAACATATTTAAATTCTTATGAATAACCATTGTATTGAATAATGCCTCATCCAAAAATAAATTTTGATGCTCTGTAGCATATTCTTTAATACAATTTAACATTGCTCTTGAACACCGTATAGCACATATCATTGAACGTGCATACGGAGGATTTATTAATTTTATTTGTCGGTTAACGTGATTCCAATGCCAGTATGTCTGCTTCTCTGTTATAACTGTATGACTACGAACCAATAAGTCGTAGCTAGTTTCAGACTCGTATTTTTTATCAATATTTTCAATCGTATGGATATTTGGAATAAAAACATCTTCTTCTACAAACCATATATATTTATAATCAATCGATTCTTTTGTGAAATAATATAATGCTTTGTCTCTGGAACATGCTTTATTGTCTAGCCACAATACCGTGCTTTTAAACCCACTCAGTTCACATTCATCGTTATTTATTTTAATTATCTTAACAACACCATCATAATTTGGTATGCTATAATTATTGTCGTCAATAACAATATATACCTCATATTGTGTATTTAATTTTATAGATTTAAAAAAATTGTATGTGTCTGCACATGGTCTTACCGACAATAGACAGATTATGTTCATTATCTAAATATAAATATAGTTAGATAATAAGGTTTTTATATAAACTCATTCGGCTACCGCCAACGGAGTTCAGTCGCTTACTTTCGCCTCTGGCTCCGGATCGCTCCAATATATCAATGATAATAAACAATTTTTTACATAATATACCAGTAGTCTCGTCTTAATTTCAGACTAATTTTGTTCGACCTTCGTGATATGAAAGTCGCGTGATAATGATTACAACCAAAATATTGGGGATTTTGACTAAAACTTCGGTTCACTTCACATACGTTTCGTCAAAATTGGGCCCTTACTTTGGATGGAAAAGAATACAGAAACCGAATTTTCCAAAGTAAACTCCAGGGAAGCTCTTTAGACTAGGACCTTTGGGGTTTAATTCGATAACTTCGGTTGGCGTAGTTTCATCTATGTTTTCAAACTCCTTCGACATGCTTACGGAGTTCAGTCGCGCAACTTCAGCTACGCTATCTCTCCGTCTTTCTCCATTCACGGGCGGAATACTTATTTCAATTTCGTTCACATCCGTGCTCCGATCACTACCATCTGAGGACGCGCCAGTTTGCTCCAAACTCTTTTGACTAGCGTCTTCGGTTGGCGTAATTTCATCTACATTTTCATTCACATGCGAAATACCTATTTTAACTTCGTTCACATCAGTGTCCAAGTTGCTCTCCTCCACCGATGCTCCGTTTTTCTCCAAACTCTTTTTACTAGCGTCTTCGGTATTTAATATGATAACTTCGGGTTGTATAGTTTCATCTATGTTTTCATCTAACGCTTTATCGACGGAATTTCTATACGAAATATGCGTTTTTATATCTTTAATTGGATGATATAAATTTGTATCAATTATATCAGACCTTTTCCAATCTTTTCGATAATGTATACTAGATAATTCTTTGATGCATAGAATGGTTAAATTGTTATGAATAGCTAATGTATTGAATAATACCTCATCCAAAAATAAATTTTTATGCACTGTAGCATATTCTTTGATACAATTTAACATTGCTTTTGAACACCGTATAGCACATATCATTCCCCATGCATACGGAGGGTTTATTTTTATTTGCCGGTCAACATGATTCCAATGCCAATCTGTTCGTTTCTCAGTTACAACTTCATGACCAGAAACTAATAAATCATATTTAGACTCGGATTCATATTTTTTATCTATATTTTCAATCGTATGTATATTTGGAATGAAAACATCTTCTTCAATAAACCATATATAATTATAATCGATGGATTCTTTTGTGAAATAATATAATGCCTTGTCTCTGGAACATGCTATATTATCAAGCCATAAAACGGTGCTTTTAAATCCACTCAGTTCACACTCGCTGTTGTTTATTTTTATTACGTTAACAACTCCGTCGTAATTTGGTATGTTATAATTATTGTCATCGATAACAATATATACCTCGTATTGTGTATTTACCTTTATGGATTTAAAAAAATTGTATGTATCTTCGCATGGTCTTACCGATAATAGACAGATTATGTTCATTATATATAATATATAATATATAACAAACGGTTTTTCACATAATATATCATTGATTTGATGTTAACTCCTTCGACAAGCTTCGCATATTTCCGGAGTTAAGTCGCTTAACTTAGGCTACGCTATCGCTCCGGATTGCTCCAAACTTTGGTCTAAAAATCGTTCGACCCTCATTTTCTTCCAAAATATTGAAGATAAATTGATCCACTTTATGCAGAGTTTTTATACGTAATCTTCTTCAACCAATTCACTTGTGCAATCCAAATATTCTCCTTCGGCGGTTGATTCAACTGATGTAAATACATTCGCACATACAGCATTCTTCCTCTTATTCTTTACCAATCTCTTTGCTGCGGGTTTTTTCTTGCGTTTTGGCGCCTCGTCCTCGTCGTCATCGTCGTCGTCGGCCTCCTCCTCTTCTTCCTCCTCTTCTTCCTCATCTTCCTCATCTTCGTCGTCAACTATAAAATCGTCCTTCACGTAACCCTCTTTTGTTCTGGGAGCATCATCATCCTCGTCTTCGTCATCTTCGTCATCACTATCCTCGTTTCCGATATCCTCGAAACCGCCAAACAGTTTTTCATATACAACCTCCCACTGTTTAATACTCAAATCTAAGACGTCACCGCCATCAGAATTATTGACCAATATGCACGAACCAAAAAACAATTTACTATCCACGGGGGGAGGGAAATCATACTTATTTTCTTGGCCTGCCCGACCGGTTGTTTTACCAAAAAGTTGAATATTCACATTTGACCCCAATTTCCATGTTGTATGGCGGACAAATCCACTCTCCGTTTTCAAACCGGCCTTTTTATAAAGTTCGGATTCGTCGTATGTTTTCATTGTAACGCATTTCAGAACACCTGTTTTTTCAACAATTACTATAGATACCATTTCCTCTTGTAAATTATATATTTAGCAAGTATTTATATCCATTTAGATATTCATTTTTGTCCAACTCATTTGACGTGCTTACGGAGTTCACTCGGGAAACTTCGGCGATTGCCTACGTTTCCCTCCAAAATGATGTTTCACTCGGCATTTATTTTTGTTTGGATATTATATAGTTTGCATGTCGAAACTTACAAAAAGTATTTCCCATTCTATTTATAGACCATCTGGATCGACACGTGTATCTCGTAAACGAATTTATCGCGTCCCAAAAATGAATGGTGGTGGATTTTTTGAAAGCATATTTGGTGGTGCGGAAACGCCAAATTCGACCGCAACAAGTAGTGCGAATATGTCGACTACTTCAGGAAGTGTTGAAACACCAACAACTGCCGATAATGTATCTATGTCCGGAAGTGTTAAAACACCAAACGAAGGTATGCCCGCAAGCATTGATACGTCAATCGCAACTGCTGATAATATGAATATGTCCGGAAGTGTCGATACCCCTAGTCCATCGGGAAGCGTTGATACGTCAATCGCAACTCCCAATATGAATATGCCCGGAACTCTCGAAACGCCTAGTCCGTTAGGAAGCGTTGAGCCCCTATCTGATATGAGCACATCGACAAATACGATTTCTCCTATCGATAATTCATTACCAGAAGTCGATACACCAGCAAAGGATGCGTCTACATCTAGTTCAATTATGGACACTATATCAGGGGCATATAACGCGGCAAAAGAGTCGTTAACGAATGAAGTTGAAAGTGTATCGCCACAAACTGCGGATGCATCTTCTCCAATGGAGACATCTTCGGATAACGAATCGATCAAGGAAGACGATTTCGTTATGGATGAACCTAAGAGCACAGAACCCGTTATCGGCGATTTGATGAAAATGTTAGGGGATAAGGATGCACAAATTAGCAACCTCTTGGATCAGCTTGAATCGGCAAACAAGAATTTTGCTGATGCGAATAATAAACTGGTTGAATGTCTAACGAGCAAAATTTCGGGTGATGATACTTTGGCGCAATCTAGTCCAATGATCTCCGAAATGAGTTCGATTGGTCCCGAAATGAGTTCGATTGGTCCCGAAATGAGTTCTCCCGGGTTTCCGATGAGCGAGGCTAATACTAGCGGATCTGATGTCGAGACTCCATTTGGTCAATCGCCGACCGAATCAATGGGCGTTGAATCTAGAATGGGTGGAAAAACGCGAAATCGCGTTAAAAAACAGAGGCGGACACGCAGAAAGAAAATGCGCGGATAAACTTCTTTAACCCGCACCTACGTTTTTGTTCAACTCTTTCGGCCAGGGATCGCTTCAAACTATAGGTTACCCATCGGAATATTGTTTTTAGCACTACCATCACACTCACTCAGTGGTGGTTTTTTATCTACTCGGCGTAATAAATTGCGCCCAATAAAATACAGCGATTCTAAAACGATCCCGGCTACTACTGCACCCACCACGCCAATCACAATCAACAATGGAACTGGAATCATATTTTGATAATTAGTTAAGGAATATATAATATTACATCAAATGTAATATTATAATCAATTTTGTAAATAAAAATCCCGCTATCGCCTTTGCTTTCCTTCGCATGTTTTACCTGTGGTTTTCGCAGCGCCGATTAATCCGCCGTTTACTGAAGGCAATAGAAATCCGGGTGAGCTAGTATATGCCGCACTATACAACGTGGCGTTATATATACCGGTTGGCTGTGCGCTAATTGGATTCAATAAACTAGCATACGGGGGTAAGACGTCTCCTGTAGATTGCATTATTATATATACATTAGAAATAAACTGAAAACTGTGATTAAACTTATATTTCGTCCATTATAACTGGCGAACGTTAACAATTTGCCCCCGTCCGTTTACTTGCTTCGTCGGGACCCATCGGCGAAACTTCGGCATATACGTGCATTCGATTGAAATTGTTTTTTGTAAATCTACATATTTATCGTCTCGCATATTTTGAAAGTCTTCTTCGTCGTCGCTTTCCTCGAGAGCGTCTAAATTTCTATTCTCTTTTATATTTCTAAAAATCGCGTTCATAAATTGACTTGTTTTGTAACTTGGTATATACGCTATTCCGCAATACACACGGTCTGAACCTTTACCAAATGCATACAGGTGATAAATGTCGTTTTGTAGGTCTGCCTTTATTTCGAACGTGGTCGGTTGTTTGTATTGCATTTTCGAATAATCAAATCGAGGCAAATTTGGAGGAATAAATAATAGCGGGCTGGTTGTATTCACAGTCGGCTTCGTGGACGAAAGAATATTTCGCGTAAACGGAATATTTATATATGGTACAATCACATGCAGTGCGCGATGTTGAATATGGTGGACAGTATACGGTATTTGTGATTGAATATGATCGGGAACGTTACTATTAAAATCGCTGATCAATGGCCAACACACGGGCATTACTATAGGGAGGCTCTTATTTTGTGAAAAGCAATCCGGAAAACATGTGAATAATTCGTATAGGAATCCTAGTTTTTCTCCAAACGGCTGCTTCGCGATTGAAACTCCCTTGCTATAAAATATGTCTTCGAATACAAAACACTGCCCTACGTCGGGTGTTTCGCATACACTTCCGTATAAAATCGTTCCATATGCTAGATGGCGGGGAATATTCACATCGGATAATAATTTCATAGAAGTGACCTTTTTTTCACGTCCAATTTCAAGCAACAAACATACATCCTTATCTCTTAGGAATGTAAACCAAATATAGGCCTTCTTACCATATGGTACGGCTAAAGTAATGTTATAATCTGTAGAAACTTTCTTATGTGAAATTGTTTCATAGGAAAGTTCGAAATTGGGCAATCGTCCGAGTAGATCGGACATCAAATTTGGTGTGATAGACATTATAGAAACGCGTGCGTTATACTATAACTATTCAATCTTCTATATGGTTTTAATAATATAATTAACGATCGGGGCTCAACTCTAACTGCAGTAGTGATTCCAATTCTTCGTTCATAGATAAGAGCTCCTGTTTACTTAACGTATTCACATTATTCATAGTAGAGTTCATATTATCATACGAGGACCCTCGCATTTCATCCACGATCGATTGATACTTTTTAATATGAAACCCGACAACATCTTTTGTTTTTTTAGTAGTGTAAGTATCTCTAAAATATGTGAGTAAATAGTCTAGTAAATAAACAATGATAATAGAAAAAAAAATAGTCTGTATTAACTGAGTCATATACGAGGAAACGAGAATAGTATTTTAGTATCTAAACTAACTCCTTGGACGAAACGTAGTGGCTATCAATATTCATACTTCGTCGCTGATGTCCAAATCCGCGATCGAAATCATACATTTTTTATTCGTCGCAGGTTTTTCATCCGAGTTCGCATTTGATATGCGTGGTTCAAATACCTTCGACCATGTTTTATCTACCTTCCAGTCCAAACTCATACCTTGATATCGGACGCTGTCCATCGCAAGAATGCGATAATTACATTTACGATAGAATGTCTTTCTTTGTCGCCATTGATTTTGAAATACGTCATGTCTGTCTACAATATCTACTACAATCGGGTTCTCGTGTCTAACACGTAATATACGTCCAATCGATTGTGTGATATCGGTCTTCGGTGTAGCCATTAGCAATACCGAAAGGGTTTTGATATCAAGTGCTTCAGCGGCCATCGCATATGTAGCAAGGACGATTTGCTTTTCCTCTGTTTCCTGCAGAGCCGACTGTTTCATACCTCCCACATAATACCCTACTGTTGCGAATCCTCGATGTTGAATTGCCTCATAGAAGTATTTCAATAGAGATCGATTATGACAGAGGACCATGATTTGCGGATCTTGTTCACGTTCTCTCCCTTCCTTCACCAAATCGGCCAAAACACGGACGATGAAATCACTGCGCGGACCGAACTCGCATAGTTTCGATATCATTGTGCTATACTTTGCCTGACCTCTAAAATCGTATTCGGTTTCATTAAATTGTGGGTCGGATGATATATATTCTAGTGCACGCACGCAAACCGGGTCGTCGCTGTTGCGCGACTCCGTATATATTTTTGGACCAATAAACATATATAGAACCTTCGTCAACTTATCCTTACGGTCTACAGTTGCCGAAATACCCAGCATATTTGGACTAACTACACGGAGAAGTGTCTTGGAGAATTGTTCGCTTCCAATACGATGAACTTCGTCCACAATCGTTAATCCAAATGAATCAAATGCGTTCTCTGGAAGGGCTCGATCGTATAACGTTTGTAACATACCAATCACAATATCCTTTCCTTCTACGTCAAATGTCGACGCCTGGATCTTGCCTATTTTAGCGCCGGGTAAGAATTCGGCCGCGCGATCAATCCATTGATTCATTAAGAACTCCTTGTGAACAATAATCAACGTTTTCTTTTGCACAAGTGATATTATTTTTAACGCCATTACGGTATTGTGAGTAACGGTGAAATCGCCCAATACAAACCTGCGATTTCCATCAATTTCAAATCCGTAATAATCGTCAATACCAATTGGTTCGAGTTGTATCGGATATAATAGACTCCTTCTACTAACGTCTTCTGATTTCGATACAAAATTAAATGTTTTGTATATATTTTTAACCGGTATTTTATCCAATCCTGTGCCCGAAATAACCACTGTATAATTTGTTCTTGTATTGCATGCATTTTCGGTTGTGCGTATATGTGCAGAATACCCCAACGATCTTGCTATAAATACGATATCATTTGTAAATGGCCGGTGTGGAAAAGTGCATTCGTAACGATTTTCATGGTAATTTCCACCATAATCAATAATACCCGCCAGTAAATTTAATCGAATACTTTGTGTGTTGCATTTAAATTCGTGTGGAATGCGCGGGTCGTGTTTACACACATTATAATGTATAAATTCATCTGATAAATAATGGTCGCCAGTGTTTATTTTACATAACCAAATACCCATTACATATGGATTTGATCGAACATTTAATTTTGGGAAGTGAATCGGAACGCGATAGCCACACAATTTCTCTTGATCAACATGTTTAATATACTCTTTTACGGAAAGGTCTACAATGTTTTCGTGCTGTTTGTATTTAAGAGACAAAATGTGGCTTTCGTTAACGATATATCCAGTGCTGTTCTCGAGTTGATTGGAGTCTTGGATGGAAGCGTATGCGTTAGCCGAAGTTTCTCGAGTGAACTCGTTCACTTTATACATCATTTCTCGACCGCGCGCCAAAGTCAATACGGTTCTTGGTGTTGAATCATCACCCATTAATAGATCACCGATACAAACATCCTGCACCAATTTAATACTTCCGTCAAACATCAAAATCTGTGTGTTTTTACCCAAACATTTTCCCCTTCCACACGGAACTTCGAGTATGCCTCCATTACCAATATTTGATGAACCGCCGCATATGGCTTGTTTACTGTGGTTCATATACACATCCACAATATTGTCTTGATAATCGCGCAAAGGTTTAGCGAAAGTTACAGATATATCTTCGCCGTGTGTTATTTCCGATCGATCGGGTAATCCATAACGATCAATTCCATAAAATCTTGGGATATATATTTTTTTATCGTTTTCTCGATACACTGGGAATGCGCATTCATCTTGTGCACCAGGCATCCCGTATGCTGGTCCGACGGTTTCAGGTTTTACTAACAGGTCCTTGTGTAGAAATTCCAACTCCGACTCTGATAGTAATTCGCGCGGGATTGTATACCCTTTTTTTCCAAGATAAGACCCAGTCCGGATCTGTTCCTTACATTCATCCGTTAGTAAGACTGGGCATTTAGAATCCGCGTTTTTTCGAGATTTTGATTGTAATAATGATCGACGTTTCCATTGTGTAGACATTTAATTTAGTTATATTATACCACTATTCAAATATTTCAATTTTATATCTAAGGATTTTGTTAGAATAAGCTCCGTCGGATATAGCCAAACGAGTTTCCCTCATTTTTCTATTAGGAATATATCAGAGTATCCTATATAATGAATTTTCGATCTCTTCTAAAAAGGGTTACTCTTCCCGAAGTTCTCGTTTTAGTGGTATTTATCATGTATCTTGTTTTTCCCGTCTCAACACCAAGTGGTCTATCCCCCTACATTGAATCTCCATTTGGTCTGCTCGTAATTTTCGCAGTTACAGTCGCATTATTTGTATATTCTCATCCAGTTCTGGCCGTGCTGTATTTATTTGTCGCATACACACTATTACGTCGCAGTGCAGTTGTTAAACACACCGTTCACTATGTTCGTGAAACAAAAACCCCTGAACAAAATCAGGTTGCTGCCGAGAAGCAGGTCGCAGAAGCGACTCCGACGGAAGAACCGCGAAATGTTCGACCCGGATCGACTCAACCGGTAACATTGGAAGAGCAAATTGTCCAAGAGAGAGCACCCATTGGAAGAAGTGAAAAAATCACATTCATGCAATCTACATTCAAGCCCGTTTCTACTAATACTACCGGAGCATCTTTTGCATAGGACATAGACTCGTGATTTTGAGCGGGCCATTTGGCGAAGGTTCGGGATTGAACCCCGTAGACGTAGTCAAAGGAGTTTGATAAATAATTTCGTATTAGTTTGAAATTATTTATTATTTATTATTTATTCATCGGCGGGCCATTTCTTCTTGGATTTGTGCGATCGGCCAATTCTTGTCTATTGAAGTTCTAGATTTTAATATTACGATACCCAACATGTAAAATATACCTAGACACATACCAATTAATAACAATAAACTCGCATTTGGTATATTCGATGTATCGCCAAATACTCCTGCTCCGATGAACAGTAATATAACGGACGTTCCCGCCAACAATACCGTCATAGCCGTGTTTATTTTTGATAGATATTCGCGCTGAGCGCTATCCTGCGTCACTTCAAAATAATCATAAATCATTTTCACTGTATACAGGTATGCTACGGGAATGATCGAATATGCCGCTCCGATGAACACAACAAATAATATAAACATCACCATCGTTTTAAGGGATTGGTTTGCAGATTGATCTTGGACTAGTCCACTAGCAACAGGTAAATTATATACGGCTACGTCTTCGGAATCGATCGGAACATAATCACACTCCATCCAATCTCCTGGAACAGAAGACTGTATAATAGAATATTCAGTCGAAGTCATATCAAATGATTCTACGTTATTTTCTAATCCTAAAATTGCGACGGCAGTTACGTTAATTGGCTCGGAGTAAATAAACACGTGTCTTCCAGTTCCCTTGGTCTTGCTGGTATATTGTATATACTTCGCACCCGGTGCGGACTTTTTGAATATATCCGCGTTTAAATCAACATTCAATGATGTAACGGCAGGGTCCGCAGTTGCCGCTCGTGTAATCGTATCAATTTGACCAATTTGACTTCCAACCGAGGATACCTTCAATAAATAGCATAAATACATGGGGTTACCGTTATTTGTGTCTACGTTGCGTATAAACAGCTCCGCATTATAATCAACTCCTCCGACCTTTTGTAAATTGGTTGCACCCCCTTGGTTACTTACTATCCATATTTTATCGGCCTTAAATTCGCGTGTAACGCCATTTTCGACATATGTTACATTTGATGATGCACCTCTACCACATATACCCGAAATCCAATTCTGCGTAGTATCGAGGTTAATATTCGTTATACCCATGGGCAAATAATTTACGGTGATAGTTTTTGATGTATCTACTTCTTTTGTTAAATCAAATCCGGACATATCTGTATATATGTATAAGTATATTATCTATTTGGATGAAAACGGAGATGAAGCGATGCGAACATAAGTGCGGCTTCGTTTCCTATCGAACACTTCTGTGTTCCAGTCGCTCTCCTTCACTAACGCCCCAGTTGGCTCGAAAAAATATATCGACTAAATGTTTATACAACTTCAATCTCTTCGCGTGTGGTTTTTTGAACGGTAGACGATTGATCTTCTGTGGTTGTTACAATTTGCACAACGTTTGGATTAGCATTACTACTGTATATTTTAAGTTCATCCATTCGTAAAATATCATTTAATCGAGTTATCACGTTTGTAATCGTGGTTTTTTCACCCTCGCTTGTCTCTTCGCCATCAAACATAAATTTATATTTGTCCATGCGAAGTCGAGTCATTTTTTCGGTCAATTCCGGTTTTGATTTTTCAGTCAATATTTTTTTCGCACGCTCTTCTCGCAACGGTCGCCCTTTTTCCCATTTCGCGTTCTCTAATTCGCGATCTTTATCCCTCTGAAATTGTTTTTCTACTAATGTTTTTCTTTCATTTATCCCCGCATTATATTCCGCTATCCCCGAATTATACGCCGCTTCGGCTTCTGGTGTCCCTGCTATACGAATTTCGTTTGGAAATTCTAGACCTAATAATTCGTTCAATATTTTAATAAGTGGTTTTTTATCAGCTCCACCATGAATATACGATTTTTTTCTTAATGTTCGCATGTTCTTTCTATAATCTAGCTATATTTTTAAACATGATTACAACCAAGGAATGTATGAATATAATGCATTTTCGTAAATAGTCGCTCTAAATGTCTCGTTATATCCCTCAACATACACGGTATCGCCGTTGTAAACTTCATCGCAACCCATATCTGCCGTGCAACTTCGTCCCTTTACACTTACCGGCAATTTGGTATTTATATTACCGGCAGTATTCGTCATAGTATAATATTGATACTTGTCTCGACCCGAACTACTTCGTCGCCCCATCAACGGTAAAATCATCGCATCTGATCCATTATTTTTTGTTAAAATACCCAATTGTGAATAATTACCTTCATATCCGCGCGTCTTGATATTAATAGGCACACCGTAACTCATTTGACCGCCTCCGTCAATTTTTAATGGGGGCGCATAATCACTATGTAACGGGTCATTGCGAGCAGAAGTCGCGACAAGTGCAGGCGGGGCTACATCCGCGATAGGTGGAATTATCACAATCGGTTGAGAAATGGGAAAGGTAGTCGCGGTTGTGTTGACTTTTACAATTTGCGAATAATACATGTAAATTACTATAATTAGTAATACAAATAACAAAAACATGGTCATATTTTCTATGCAAAATAGCCCGGGTATGCATTTTTTTCCAATTGGTTTCAGCGAAGGAGGTCTAGCCATCTATAAGATATGGTTAGACATATTTGAAGAGAAACATAGGGGCTCTACCAAAACCCGGGTTCGTCATCCCATCCGGGTTTGTGTTCTCCGTTCATCCAAGCACCCCATTTCTGACTTGGTATTAATGATGTGAATATCTTAACGAATCCGTTCTTTATTTGTTCTGTGCTGCAATCAAACAATCTTGCCCATTCATTCAGAGTTTTATATAGGTAAACCTCTCTGCCGGAAGCAAACTTATATTTACCCTTGCATCGGTAACATTCATCAATGACGGAGTCAGACCATTTTACTAAATGAAACCCGGAAATCGCATAAAACATTTCGTCCATGGGGACAAGAATCAGTTCGTATAAAAAATCTACTATAAATTGCAGATCGATACCAAATATTGCCTTAATTAATACAATAGGCAACTGGACAAATATACCATACAATAATCCGAATAACATATCTATGATATAATATCGCGTGCAGTTGCCGTTTAGAAAGTTGATAAATTTGTCCCATGAACAATCGGCCATGATACCAAGGGTTTTCATTGTATTTTCCCACCCAGTTTTAAATTCCTTCCCACCACATCGTATATGATTTCCTATACCTTCCGCAAACTGTTGCGATGTTGCTATTAAAATACCAATTGTTGTCGCAAATAATGTTATTAATAATGCGAACCCGACTGCATTAAATACTGCAGATACGGCCTGCATTCCCATCAACGCAATTTGAATAATCATTCGCGCAAAACCTGCGAACAAGTTTACGCCCGATATTACAACATCGGTTATTGTAGTAATTAAATCGCTTGTGCTTACCGCGATCTCGACGATGCTCGCTATAATATCGACCGCCGTCATGGGGGGCGTCATAAAATCCATGTTAGTTGCCCTCTTTCTATATATGGAGAGTGTATAATTTGTTAACGAACTTCATTCGATCACTTATAATCGGATGAGTGTGGAGTTCAGACGAATGCGCGATCAAAATTACTTCTTAATCGAGCTTAATGCTAGTTTGAATTCCCCGACTAATGGTGATATACCCGCCAGATATTCAACCATTTTCAATTGCACTGCGAGTAACGATTTTACCTTATCGCGTTGTTGTGCATTTGTAATTTGATCTATATGTTTCAAAGCAAGTTCCAATTTATCTCGCGCATCTTTCAGTTGCTTTGCGTCAGACGATTTATCCAATTTATCGATCATCCCACTGGAATCAATCGATCGAATCAATTCCTCCAATTTCGCATCAATTGCGGCGGCCATTTGTTTTTCGGCCTCATTTGAGTCTTCGCCAGTAGACGTTGAACCAATGGTCGGTTTAGTATCGTCGGCCTTTTCCGTCAAATGCTTTGTTAATTCGTCTAAACCCGCCATATCAAACCCCTCTCTCATTTGAGCGCTGGATTCCATTCCAAAACGAATAAGATTTGTTGTAGCGATTGCCGTAAACATAATAACTATCATATTTTTACTAAAAAAGGAGGTGAGGAAGCCGATTAATATCATAAAACCCGCGTATGTCTGATTGTTTGTAGATACATACGTAAATATATTGATCAGAGACACAAATACTAATATATATAACAGGATTTTGCTATGCAATAGTTCTGAAAAATCAGGCAGTTTATTTAATAGGCTTCTCATACCAAATAATTGTTATAATATATGGTATGAAAATATAATGGATGTTTTCAGAGTAAACGATTATTTATCCTCGTTTGGATTGTCCGTTGATGTATACCCGGTTGGTATGTGTTCACCGGCATAAATATCCAATATTTCCTTAACGACCTCCTCTCTTTGGATATCGCTACGATCAAATTCAAAACTACCGATGCTTGTTGATCTCTTCCCACGGAACTTGTCCAAGAAATCTTCTAAACCGTTATGTTCAGACACCTTATCATGTTGATCTAAATCGCCGGTAATCACCAAACGACTATTCTCGCCCAAGCGAGTCAAAAGCATTTTCATTTGTGATATTGTCGAGTTTTGCATTTCGTCTGCGACAATCCAGCAATTTTTAAACGTTCTCCCTCTCATGAATCCAAGAGGGGCTATTTCGATTACTTTATCCTCCATTAGATCAGTCACCTCCCGCGGTGTCATGAACTGATACAAAATATCATATATAGGGCGTATCCAAGGAGCCATCTTGTCTTCCAATGTTCCTGGAAGAAATCCGAGCTCCTCGTCAACTGCGACGGATGGTCGAGTGAACACGATTCGCTCACATTTTCCAAGTAAAAAGTTGCGGATTGCGAATTCCGTAGCAAACATGGTCTTACCAGTTCCAGCGGGACCTGTCGCAATCACAATCTTCTTGGATTTTGACCGTAACATAGAGGCGTAAATTTCTTGACTCTTCGTTTTCGGACGAGTGAATTTTTGTTCAAATTCGTCCTTTTCCTTCTGTGATAAGTATTGCATATTTTCGTATGTGGAACGTTGCTCCTCAAATGCAGGAGGGTTTTCCGCATAGTATTCCGCCAATATGTCCTTTTCACCGAGTCGTTTATTCTTTTTTCCTCCACGCTTTTTTCCGTCCCCCCCTAAATGATTATTGGTAGAATTCATTTTATTATAACGTGAAAATATTATTTACATAAATAACACGCCAAATGTTTTGGATGGCTCGGGTGGATCGAATTGTTCAGATTGAACTTTGAAGAATCCAGTGGGAGTTCAGAATGGATGTAATATTTTATTGTTCTCTTATATATCGTAACCTTTTAGCAATATGTCCAAGCCCACGCATAATTTGAATATTCAGTCGTATTCATTGGAAGAATTGCTAGGATTATTCGACTTGACTACATATGATATATCCGCCGAGGACTTGAAACGAGCCAAGAAAAAGGTTCTTATGCTACATCCCGACAAATCTGGGTTAGATTCGGTATATTTCCTCTTTTATAAAAAAGCCTTTGATGTAGTTGTTCAGTTTTATGATAATCAAAATCGGCATACAAAACCAGTTGATGGAAAACGACTCGTGTATACACCCGCAGACAATGACCATAACCCGTCAACGGTGAATAAAATAAGTAAAACGGTTGGTGCTATTCCTGCGCGAGAATTCCAAGATAAATTCAACCAATTATTTGAGAGTAATAATATGGGTTCACGCCCAGACGAAAGTCGAAATGAATGGTTTAAACAGGATCGTGCCAATTTCCAAATACCAGAGGGTAAACCGTCAAGTAATAATATGGGCGAAGCATTCAATCAAATTAAACAACAGGCAAATGGACTTATTAAATATAGAGGTGTCCAAGAAATGGTTCATACTACAAGCGCGGGTAATTCGTCGCTATATGACGAAGAATCTGACCAATATGTATCATGTGACCCTTTCACTAAATTAAAATACGATGATTTACGAAAGGTCCATCGCGATCAAACCGTATTCGCAGTAAGCGAACAAGATTTCGCACAAGTCCAAACATATAAATCGGTAGACGAATTTAACAGAGCACGAAGCCAACATTCATATGACCCACTCGAAAAAGAAAAGGCTACAAATATGCTGGAAGAACAGGAACGCGTTATGCGCGAACAATTGATGAAAAAGGAATACAAGGCGAAATTGCAGTCTGAGCAATATGTCGATAAAAATAAGGCGGTGTTAGCATCATTTTTACAAATACGCGACGGAACAATCGATCAGAACGAAAAATATAGGAGATAAATGAACAAACAACACTTATATCAAATTCATAAAATTGAACTTGATATACTAGCAAAATATATATCAACTATTTAAACTTTAACAATGTCTAACTTTAACAACGATCTTATTCAAAAGGGTTGGATTCAGTTTGCTACCAATTTGCCGGCTAATATACCGTGTAGTCACGAGTTGCTTGTTTCATCGGATACTCCACCGACATACGGCGCGCTGAGTTTTAATGTAATAAACATGGAAATGAACACCTGCCCGCAACTGTTCGACTTTATGGTAGACGTCTCCGGGTCGATGTCCGATAAGACTCGCGACGGGCGAACCAAGATGCAATTGATAATCCATACTCTTACCAACATGGTGCACTATTTCGCAGAAAAAGCCGCGAATGTATATATTCGCGTTGTCGGATTCGATGACGCGATTCATAGGTATATTGAACTTACCAAGGTAACTCCCGAAAACGTAAACGAATTGGTTGAAAAAATTTCTAAAATGCACCCCCAGAATTTAACGAATATTGAATTGGCCTTGAATACAGTAGCAGCTCATGTTCGAGAAACGGTAGACACACTACCAAACAGCCGCCGTATGATTGTTCTGTTGACCGATGGAGATACCACCACAGGCGAACACAACCCTCAGTCACTTGCCGCCCTAATACCATCCGGCGTGTCGGCGAACTTTATCGCTCTCGGGGATGACCATAATTCGAGCATCATGTATGCTCTGGGACATCGAAATCCGCTCACATCGAATTGGTTTGTTAATCAATTGGAACATGCCGGGAATGTTTATGGTGAAATCGTATACAACGAAACACACCCTGTATTGGACAATGCGGTTATTCGAATGATGAATGGTCAAATATTTGATTATATTACAGGCACATTTGTAGATGAACTCGCATTAGGAATGCTATCGTCGGAGTCAAAAAAACAGTATCATATTATAACCTCTACTCCGGATACATGCGTAGCGACGATATTCGCAACAAATTCTCGCGACGGGTCGCACGTTGAAGTAGAGATAACCGATATGCCCCCACTTGTGACCTGCATTTCAGAATGTGTCTGCGAACCACATTTCGTTATTAGTCAATATCTACGATTGGGTGTTCAATCTCTAATGTCGGAAACAAGAATTGTATTTAACCGTGCGTCCGATGAGATATGTGCAGCGAATATTATCGAGAATGACCGAATGGAAGCCGAGCGATATGTTCAACGCAAGAATTTGCGTAAACGTTCGACTGCATTGCGAAAGTATATTTTGGATTTTATTGAACATCACGATTTGAAGGACGACGCGCTGTTAAATGGCCTATATGATGATCTCAACGTATTAATCAAGACGATTGAGAATCCGAGCGGTGCGGTTAAGTTCGCCGCAGCTCGCGAAGATTCACAGGGGAGACAAACCACCTATAACACTGTATCTGATATGCAAATTGACCCCACTACACCGATGCGACCCCCGGTATTGCAACGTGCACCGACAAGTGCATATTCTACACCCGGCAGATTAAACGTCATGCGAGCGCTAACAAATAATGAGCCAGACAATACCCCATTGGAATTTATGCCCGAAAGTCCATCACTCCACCCACCACCACTTATTCGAAGAAACTGTCGTGTAAGACCACTTGAGCTGCCCGACGAAGATGATAATATTTTAAATATCATTGGTGCGTATGCATCTGCATAAAACTATTACGGATGTCGCATATGAATTTTATACATTATTGGAATGTGTCGGATATATCTTCTAAGCGCCCAAGCTGCGCAATTGATATAGATCCAGTATCGGATCTATTTTTATTGACCGTTTTTCGCATTCTGGCCAATAAATTATTGGGAGCCAGAGGATCCGAAGTTTTATCGATTATGGCGCTCCCCCTGTTTCCATCGCCAACCTGGGCCTTTAATAGATTGATTTCTGCGCGTAATGCATATAACTCTTGTGTTGTTTTTTTAACAAACTCTTGGAATATATTATATTCCAAGCTCTTTTGGCTATCGCTAGCGGAGTTAATTTTAAAAACATCGGTTCCCGCAATCTGCATTGGCGGAGGAGATGTGGACTCAATATCGGGTGCCCATTTCACACTCTTTTGTCCGGAACTGGAAGAGCTAGTCGAAACATCCTGCGGTCCAGAACCATCTAAACTCTTTCGATTATCTTCACTTGCGTTTACAACAACACCTGTTGGCGGTTGAGTCATTTCAACATCGTATTCGCGCGCGCGAATATGCTTTTTCAACAATTCATCCATATTTTCAATCGGACGATCCGCGTCTGTTTGTTCACGAAAATCAATCTCCTTGGCGGGTTTGCGCTGTATCATATCGTCGAACTCTTTCTGCCGAGTAAGAAATTGATTATTTAATACCTCGTGTTTTTGGTCTAGCATGTAATTACGAGTAGCAGTTTTATTATCGTTTATGGGAAATCCAACGGACGAATCCGCTAGATTAGCCGATTCGTATGCGGATCCAGAGCTCGTTCGACTAGTATCAATCGATTTAAACCGGAACGCCTCGGGACGTGGTGTTACATTTAACTGCGGGGTGCGATTTTTTAGCGAAATTAACATCTGCGAAATCGTTTCTTTATTTAATTGACGCAATTCTGGAATAGTTAACGTCTTATCTCGGTGTTTTTCATATATTTTATGAATTATATCCCGAAACCAAACATCCCTACTTTCGTTTGAATGTGCGACAAAATCGGCAAATAGTGGTGCCTTGTTCATTGTATCCCAAATTAATTTTTGATTTTCCGGCAGTATGAACAGGGTCATTGTATCTGAGTTATTCAGATACAATAATATAAATGATTTGACGAACTCCTTCGACTATTTGTTAATAGGCGCCTTCTTAACCGCCGGTTTTGATTTACAATTAGCAGATAATGGTGTCTCTGACCCCTGCAACATGGGTGCATCATTATCGTAAAATATCATCTCATACTTTTTGCGCTTTATATCAACCTCCGGCAAGCCCTTTAAGATTTGCGCCAATTCCTCTTCAAAATCATTTGCGGTCGATGCTACGAAATTGACCAAATAGCCCATGCGACTCTCTTCCGCATTATTCGATGCCGGCCCTTTTATTATGCGTATATCGCTTGATATATCAGGATTTGTATGATTCTTACCAAATGTGATATATACTTTTTCAACTCGTCGCTTCCCGCCAAAATATTTCCAGGTAGCATTTTTTCTAGATGTAGTCTTACCCTTTCTCGAAGACATTTTATTACGCTTATTCTTCGTTATATTATGTTTAATGGACGGTTTCATATTCTTATACTATCAATAGAAAATGCTACAAACAAGATTTATTTTTTGTTGAAAAATATTCGTCTATATTCAATCATCATATTGTCGTTAATTCCTGGTTGAGTGAAGAGTTTAATTAAATCATCAAGCGTCAACTGTTTTGTTCTACCACCCATAATTTTTGATGCATGTTTATTTGCGACGCGTCGGTCTATTTCTTCGGTCAACCACGTAATGATAAAAAATAGACAATACATACCACATTCCGTATTTGTGGTCTGATGTGAATAATTATTTTGTATATATTTAAAACGAATGGGCGTCTCCAACGCTTTGCCTTGACGAATAATCTCATTTTTTAATCTAGATACCTCTCTTGGAACAGGATTTACTGCACTATCGTAGTAAAATATAACATGTCGGTCTAAATCAACAAACATTGAAACCCAGTGAGACCCGGACTGATAATGTTTATCTAAATTAAACACGACGCCCAATTTTCGTTTTCCGTCGGACATTAATTCAGATAATGATAATTTACATAAGTCGTTCCATACACATTTCCCATCTCCCAGTCGTGCATCATAATCAATCGCGGTTGGACCTAATAATTTGAAATTTGTATGAGACTTTTCATATTGTCGCAGAACGGCTGCTATATCATAATTAGACAACCACGCGATGGGATCTTGATTCCATTCGTTCGGTTGGTCGGGTGCAAACATAATATTGTCTAATTTTCGACGCGTGTCCGGGTTTTTTATCAAACTTAACCAACAATCTTCTGCTTTACAATCGGTTAAGCGCTTTCGTAACTCTAACCAGATATATTTTGGATCTGTCGTAGTAATGTGTATTTCTCGCTCGTGACTATCGTTATATGCATCCTTTATCTCGTTTAATGCATCCTCCGTATAACACGAACCCTTAACTGCCGTTTTATCGTCGACCATCGGATTGCAATTCATAGGTTTGAAACGCTGAACAACCAAATCCGTGCCTTCGGTGCTGGGATCCACATCTTTTTCATCGGTATGAGATTTTGACGTAGATGTTCGAGATACATGCGTTTTTTTTTTTCGTATTTTGCGGGTTTTACCGCCTTTATTACCCATTTTCATATAATATATATAGTCATTATATTATATGAACCACTCATTTTTTGGGATGAATAAAATACGCTTATTTGCGAATAAAAAAATCAAGTGTTGACCGCGTTCCTTTATATTGCGGTTTAGTCTTTACCTCGTCGATACTCGCAGGGAACATCGTATTTTCATAGTCATCATTGTCGTCACATTTATTTGTAGTTTGATCATACTCTCGTTGTAACTCGTCCGATCGACGTTTTACTTCAATATAACGTATGAGTGTTCGTGCATATTCATCAAATGCATCCGTTACATCTGAACTATATTCGACATCCTCATTTTTACACATACGCCGAGTCATATCAATCATATCCTCTTTATATGCGCGACAATCCTGTATAAATTGCTGCCGCTCTTCATGCTTACGCGTATCGGTCATGGCTAAATATTTCGCATAATTCGTTTTGTTTGAAAGCAATTTCATGGTTAATTCGTCCACAAATTTATTATCACATGGCGGTGAAGTTGATATGTCGTCAGAATTCATTTACATTACAACTACATTATATTTTCGCTTTTTTACTAATGCGAATTTTTTTAGTCAGACGAATACCCTTTTTCGCAATTCGTTCATTATTTCTCTTTTCGGAACGATCGCGCTTCTCTGTATCCTTTTGCTCCTTGCGCGCCGCTTTTGCCGTGTCCTTCTCGTGTTTCTTGGCGGTTTTCGCATGTTCCTTTTCCTGTTTCCTAGTCGCATTAGCGTCCGCCTTTTCCTTTTTCTTAGCGGCTTTCTCATCAGCCTTTTCCTTTTTCTTAGCAGCCTTCTCCTCCGCATGTGCTTTCAACAGTTCAATTTGAGTTGCTAGATCGTCTTTCACTTCTAATGTATATTTACTCATCAAATTCTTCATCACTCCGTCTTGAAATTCCTCGCGTAATTCCCCCTGTTTTCGCAACGTTTTACGTAACTGTTTTTCTGCACGGCTAATTTCCTTATCTTTACTCTTCTGCTCTTTGGTGACTTGTTTTACATGATTTTTCAATGACCGCATCGTCTTGCGCAATTGTTTTCTCACATCCTTTTGGGTTTTACCTACGGTCTTTTTGTCGGATGCTACGAGTTTTAATCGATCCCTTCTTGTTTTGCGAAATTGTTTCTGCGCATCTTTTATTGTAGCTTTGACCACCGAGCGTTCCAAATCCGATAAATAATACGAACGCAATATTTTACGAAAGTCCTTCATTTTCTTTTTATGTGCATCCACAAATAAAGTTAACCCGTCATCCAACTCTTTAATGCGCGCATCATATCCGTCCAGCTCTTTGCGCAACTGAGCCACTCTTGGATGCATTTGGCTCAATTCGTCTAATTGGGGTGTAGAAACCGCATTTTTACCACATTCATATTTTAATGTATAATACATCCCCTTTTGAAATTTGGCCAACTCCTCTGGTGATTCTTTCAATCGTTCGCTCATTTCTTTCAATGCTTCACGGCGATATAGTTTCTTATTTTTCATTTCCTCACGAATCGATTTTACAGTTTGTTTAATATCTTTCGTCTGTTCGCGAGCTTCCTTTACTAGTGCACGTATTTTAGAATTCGCAATTTTTAAACACCCCTTTTTCACAACCCCATCATATTCATCACAAATATCTCGCAACGCGTAAAAACGTGTCGCGTCGAGGTCTTTCATGTCCGACTCGATTTTCGCATTTTCGGTTTCGATTCGCCCCTTTATTTCTTGGACATCCTTATCCATAGTTGATCGCACAAATCGCTTATCCATCATAGAAATTTCTTGGACGTTTTTCACTAACGGAACCATTATTTTCTTTAATCTTGGCTGCGCAAATTGGCGCGCATCGCGTTCGCGGTTCAAATAACTTATATGTCCAGCTATCTTATCCAGGTAATTACGGCGGCCGTCGGGCGTAAATCCGCCCTCTTCATTTAAATATTCGGTAGAGAACACGGGAAATTGCGCCGGTATTTGATCATCCATCGGTTTACACAAATTTACCAACTTTATCATTTCCATAGGATTTTCTGTAATGGGAGTAGCAGTCATTAATAATACGCGAACCGACTCTCTTCCAGACACGGCGTATGAGTTCATTAAGGCACCGTGCAGTGCATTCATATCGGGACGTTCCAATGATGATAAGTCGCCGCCACCATATAATTTGTGCGCCTCATCGATGATAAGCAGCGTTTTACGAAGGGGGTCTGACTCCCCGTTGATCGATACCAATTGTTTGTAATAATTGTTCTCCTTAGACACCAAATTACTGAACTGTTTATATGAAATCGGACGTATTCTCCAAGCCTTGGACAACATCCGCATTCGTTTTGCGTGATCTTCGGGTAACGTGATACCATCGGCGACCATTGTGCGTATCTGCTCGTTGCATATTTGATCAAACATATTTTTCCAAATATCATTCTTCAATGTCGTTCGAGTTACCCACAATATTGTGTAGCCTTGTGGATCAAAGTTTGATGTAGCAGCAGCAATTGCAGAACACGTTTTTCCGGTTCCAGTGCTATGCCATAATAGCATACCTTTTACCGGACATTGAGGAGTGAAATATTGTTTTATAAATCGCTGAGTGGGTGTATATTCAATTTGCACCGAACCGCCCTTTTTAATATCTTCACATAAATTCTCCATTTTAACATCTGTCCATTTACAGTCAGAAAAAAACTTCTGAACATACTCTCGCGTCAATTTAAAGCCCATTGGTTTCGATTCCATACCGCTTATAGTCTGTCCTGACGGTAGGCGTATCTGCATAGACGAGCCTGTTGGGTCAACAACTATCGGAGGAAGATCGTCTACAATGAGTTTTGGACGAGATCGTTTGGGCGCCCCTCCGTCTTGGACATCGGGTATATTAAATGTGTGAACCTCTCGATTCAACTCATAATCAACCGACCCGTATATAGAGGTCTCTTCTATATCCGCCGCAAATCGAGCGAGCCGAATATCCACATTCATCGATTTCAAATATAAATCAAACGTAGATTCCGAATCCATAAATCCTGGTTGAATTGACTCAGGAATGCTCATATCATACACAAAAACATGTAACGGCCAGCCCTGTGTTGGGTGAAATGTTAAACCCTTTTGTCCGCATGTACGTGTTCCTCTACCGATAACCTGTTTTTGGTCAGCCGTATTTACACTTGGTTCGAAAATATGAATATATTTGATATCAAACAGATCGATACCCTCTTTAAACCCGCTGTCCATAATTATAAACCGCACCTCTTTACCGTGTATATTTGACGGGCGTTGATTGAAATTTGATAACATTTGCTTTTTCAATTTCACATTGATTGGTTGATCGTATACATTGACAGAAGACAACAGATAGAAATTCTTCCCTTGTGTTCGTTTTAAATGAGCAGTGTCGTACATTTCCAATTTCTGAAACCGCGATTTTGAACCCTTCTTTTTGGTACTGGGTGATTTAGGAGAATCAGCCCCACCAACTGTTTTATTCGTTTGAATGTCTTCGTCACCCCCCTCTTCTTCCGAATCTTCCTCTTCTTCTTCATCCTCAAATACCCCTTCCATTGGTTTAAATTCGGGAAATTCTACATTTGGCGGCAAATCGGATGAAGGTCTTGGTGTATCTTCGCGCACCTTTTTGAAAGTTGATTTTTGCTTCACTTTATCGTTCGGCGAAGATGGCTTTGCCTCCCCCTTTTTCTGTGCATTATATCCAAGATGAAACCCGCTAGCAATAAATGCCGACGCCAACATGCGCGCACCCTGAGTGCCCGATTTTACATCACAAAATATAAAATGTTTGTATCGTTCTCCATCACGCTGCATATCTGCTTCGTCTAACTTGGTTATGTTCGAAAGTAGCGCATCTAATTTGGGAGAGCGTTCAGACATATCGTTTAGTAGCATTTCCGGGTCAAATGTATCCGAATCAAATTTATATATAGCGCCCGACTTACTCCAATTTGATTTTTTTCGAATACAATCAGAGTTATAAGACATAATTTGATTTTTTTTCAATAGAGTTTCTAAATTGACCTCCATAATTATGTATATACATAACTGATATATTTAGACGGTGAGCTATTTCAATTACAGCCAAGGGAGTTCACTCTGAAAATTTCGACTTCGTCCAATAAAGTATGCGACTAGTATATAAATGACTACACTTGGCGGAGGACCATATCAGGGATATTCCCCAAAACAAACTACGTTGAACTATAAGGACGGGTCCCAAGCCGCCGTTCGTAGTATATTACGCAACGGATGGAATACGGCGTTTGCCTCGGGGACCTATAACGGCAAATCTCGTGTAATTACGCCCTTTCGCGCTGTTAATAATTCGGGCGATTTTCTCGCACGCACAAATTACAAATGTGGCGGACCAACCGGAATGAGCACATGTTCTATCGGATGGGCGGGTAGTAAAATTTACCTCGGTTCGTTGATAAATAATTGTGACGATTCTGGAGTCCCAGGTGCATCTGGAAACGTTAAATATGTATACGATTCATCCGATTACATCACATTTAGGCGTCAACAGGCGATGAATCGCAACTACAATGATTTAAAGAACGGTGGTGATCAGTCAAACGGATCATATGTATCGCGCATGAGACACTTTTAGGCGTGAACTTCAATCCAATAATACTTATTTGTTGATATAATGTATAACATGATATCAATGAGACCAATACTTCAAACAATAAACAACGCAGTTCTTGGAGGAGAACGAGCTATGCCTATGAAAGATATTACGTCCGACGGGACTTCTTCATTCGCATTGAATCGTATGACTTTCGCGCGAAGGGGTGCGGTCGAGCAGGGTTCATCGCTTGAGAACAAATGGGTTGGTGGAAATCGAGATGCATCGAATGTGATTGCTAAGAAGCGCATTCAATATATTGCGAATGGTTCTCTCAACGCCCAACCATTATATAGTGATACACAGAAGTTGTCGTTTACTACAAAGACAGATCAAAATACGCAGCGAGATGCATTACACCGGACACGATCCGGTGGGGCAAGAGTCCCTGCAAAAGTTACGCACAAGTATACCAACCCACCAACATTTTACAATTAATGTGAGCGATTATTTCGTAGTATAATTTATATCGATTCAGTACAATGTATGCGTATTTAGCCGAGTTTCTTTCCACATTATTTTTCGCCTATGTAGTATTGGCTACGGGTAACCCGTTGGCGATTGGTGCCGCTCTTACGTTTGTTACGTTATTAAGTTTCCGCTTTAGTGTGGTATCTGTAAATCCAGCGATTACAATCATGATGGCTGCCGCAGGTAAGATCCCTCCAAGTGAAATTATACCACTATGTGTAATGCAAGTGCTGGGTGCTCTAGTCGCACTTGAAATCTACAAGCGATATAATATATAAACTACTTCGGCTAGCGCCTACGTTACCTCCATCAAACCTATACGTTATAGTTTTGATGATATATAATTACAAAAGTTTCATTTCAAATTCAATCAAACGATCTGCGAATCTATACAGCATATAAAGCGCTATGAACAACAGTGATATCAAATAAAACCACGTAGCCACATCAGAAAATGACGGCACTATGTTATCATTAGTAACATAAGTTGTGAAACCTTCTCCTCCAGTGAGTGAACGCAATAGTGATGCTGCCGCCTGTTCATTTTGTTTCCGCTTGTCGTTTTCCGCAGCAGTGTCTTGACTAGATTTAGTATTGGCTCGGTTAACTGGTGGAGGAGTAACTGGAGTTGGGACCGGTGGAGGCGGGGGCGGAGGAGGTATTTTGGGCGCGAGAGCAGGATTCGGGCAAGTTCCATAAGTATTTACATATGTAAGTTGAATAATTGTCCGTGCGATTAAATACCGATACGAATTCTCATCATTAGCTGAAGCACCATTCAAAACAGATAATAATTTCGGATAATCCGCCGAAGGGATATTTTTGTTTCGATATCCATATCGATCCACTATTGACGAATTTACACCCGGGAACAGTTGTACATATATGGGGTATTTTTCGATTATACATATTTCATTCGAGGGAAACCGATAACCTTGGAGATCCTTTGTAATATCTAACTTGGTAGTTGTATCGTTACGTTTTGTCCGTAGCAAATCGGAAATTGATGCGAATAGTTGCTTTATAGATATATTCGGAGGAATAACGATGCCTTTACATAAATCATTACGTCGCGCATCCTCACTCGGCACGTCTGCGATTGGTTTTGTATCGTATATACCCATTATGCATTTATCCGAAACACGAATTTTCGTATTCGTTTCACCGCACATATAAGTCATATTAATCAATATATTGAATAGTTCAATTGTCGATTTGTCGGTGCTGGCGTTTAAATACTCCAATGTCTGTTGGCGAAGTGCGGGTAGCAAACCGGTGTTTCGAGATTCTTGAGCGAGCTTTTTACCACTCGATTGCCCTTTCGCAACACGGGATTTATTTGCTGAAAAATTTGCCGCCTTTTGAGCCGCAGCCGCATCCCGACCCTTTTTCGCGACCTTTTCTGCCGTTACCTGTGCATCATTCATTGTTTTGTTCATTTGAGATTCCATGGCGACAGTTTGCTGATCGCCCGCGACCTTCAGTTTATTCGCGCCATCTGCAAATTCATTGAAATTTGCCGCGCCTCCTACATAATCTCCTGCGTCAACCCAACCCTCTTTATTACTGAACCCCTCTTTTACTGCTATCGGATCAATTGTTTTACGGTCGTTTTCGGTTACCCAGCCGTATATCACATTAGCCGATTGATCTTTATCGCTACCGTAAATACCCACTTTTGAACACAGTGGGACGGCCGCATTCATAATATTGCTTAAATAACCTGTGGGAGAATATTTTTTGCCCGCGGTTGGTTGATTATTATCCATATTATTAAACATTTCATCACTATTTAAATTTTTAATTGACGCTAATAGAGAATACATCAAACCCTGATTTTTATCGACGGCAATATTCATGGTTGAAGATAATACATTATCCACTAATACGGATCGTGGGTGCAGATCGGACGTATCATCTTTATTCGCACATTGTGTTCCTGTATTTAAAAAATAGCGATTCCCTACTAAATTCGGTGAATCCGGATAAACGCGTGAATTATCACTTCCAGTTACAAGTGCACTCGCATAATCACGTATCAGTTCGGGCGTGGGTCTAGATAAGTCCTTTGGCGTTTTGTATAATTCGGCATAGTTTATAAAATTGGAATCTAATTGATCATATACATTATATCTATCGGATGGCGCGGGAGCCGGTTCTGATTCGGACGGCATCACTATTTCAAGTTATATTATGTATATAAAATAACTTGTTCATTATCACCCCGAACTTTTGTATAAAAATATAGAGTATCCGAATGATTTTATTTGGATATTAGACCCTCTGTTATCGTATTCGCCATTAATTGCATATTAAATAAAAATAGAAATAGCGAAAACATTAATATAAATATAAACAATCCGTCGCTCCACCGATCCATATATTTAGTAACAGACATATTATATAATAGAGATTGAAATAAATTTCTAAATGCTTATTATAATCGGGATACATTATATTAAATGGAGGTCAAAAAAAATAATCATGACCGTAAACTGGAAAATGGATTTGAATATAAAGATACAATCCACTTTCTTTACGAAACGATTCCTCGCAAACGCGACGATCAATCGAGTATACTATCATTGATTCAAGATTCATTAGATATTACATATTTATACACGAACGAATTTGATTTTAAAAAATATTTCGCCATGTATCCAGATTTAAAATCGGCCGGAATTGATACTGAAATCGAAGCATATAAACACTGGATACAGTCTGGTAAAAATGAGGGCAGATGCGCGGGCATTATTGGTTCACAGGATGCGTATATCGGATTTGAATGGGAATCTTACCTAGCCATAAACGACGATTTGAACTCCATCGGAGTTATTACAGAATTTGATGCGTATATGCATTGGTGTATGAACGGTCGGCACGACAATCGACGTGTTACTCAGATAACCGGATTGAAAAATAAAACAACAACATTGGTAAAAATTGATATAATTATGGATGTTCAAATATTCAATAAAGATAAATATAATAAACAATGGGTGAAAATATTAAGCGATGATCTGAATGTTAATTTGGATTGGAAATATTATCTGAATAATTATGAAGATTTAGATAAGGCGGATGTAAAGAATCAATATACTGCATTTATTCATTGGGTAAGTCACGGTAAGATCGAGGGACGAAATGGAAAAAAGTCACTTGCTCAGATCGAATCTGAGAAAAAGCTCGCAGACATGGAAAAGCAAAGATTGGCCGACCAGGAAAAGCAAAGATTGGCCGACCAGGAAAAGCAAAGATTGGTTGAATTAGAAAAGCAAAGATTTGCTGAATTGGAAAAGCAAAGATTGGCTGAATTAGAAAAGAAAAGATTGGCTGAATTAGAAAAGAAAAGATTGGCTGAATTAGAAAAGCAAAGATTGGCTAAAATTGAAAGGATAAAACTCCCTATGTATATCATTAATTTACAAGAACGAATCGATAAAAAAATAGATATGATAAATCAATTAAAACAGATTGGGTATACTGATTACACATTTTTTAATGCCTGTGATAAGAACACACCGATCGTTAAAGAGAAATATGAATACTACGAAACGGCATTTGAAGAAAGAAAAATACGAACCGTGCCGTTTTTTTACAAGTCGTCGTTTAAAGTTATTAAATCGATCGGAGCAGTCGGTTTAATACAATCGACAATTGAATTATTTAAACAAATAGAAAAGAATGCGCAAGATTATGTAATTATTTGCGAAGATGATGCACAGTTTCATAAAGCATTCAAATATATGTTAAAACCTATACGTCTATTAATGCATGAGACGGACATGGTATATTTGGGGTATAATAGCCACATCCCGGCCATAAATACGATGATTGTAAACGACGATACAAAAATTATAGAGAAAATTCCAAAAAACGACAAATTGCATACATTATATGGTACATATGGTTATATATGTTCGTCCAAGTTTCGCCGTAAAATAATTGAAATTGGAATCGATTGGTTTATTAAAAATAATTGCACAATTGATTTTGGATATAATGTGCTATTTCGTGACGGAACATTAACTGGTGCAATTCCCACAGGAGAACATTTAATTATTCCAGATGTATTCGACGAAGACGCAATCAATGGAGACCGCAAAAACAAAGAGTCTTTTTATAAAGATAGATCAATACAACTGGACAATTATCACGCATTACTTACACCCAAGAAACGGTTTGTTTTTATTGTCCCCAGTTACAACAACGAAGAATGGATTTCGCGAAATTTACGGTCTATGTTTAATCAGACATATTCTAACTGGCGCATGATTTATATAAATGATTTCTCAACTGACTCTACGCATAACAAATTTCTAGCGTTAAGCGGCGATTACTCCAATAAAATAACATATTTAAACAACACTAAAAAATATGGCCAAGCATTCAACCGATATCGTGCGTATAATATGTGCGACGACGATGAAATGTGTATCATGTTAGATGGCGATGATTGGTTATCTAGTAAATATGTTTTGTCGTATTTGAACAAGTTTATCCAGTATTATGATGTAGACATGACGTATGGTAAATTTGATGTATATTTAAATAATGAAATTACACCATATAATGTTCCCTGTGATTTTTCACAGAATGTAATAGAAAACTGTAGTTATCGGTCTGATATCTGGCGTTCATGTCATTTGCGAACAATGAAAGCGTCCTTATTAAAACAGATACGACCAACCGACATATTCGACGAAGAGGGAGAATTTATCATTTGTTCCACAGATATGGTTGAAAGCTTCGCGTGTTTAGAATTATCAAACGGACGTCATAAATTAAACCCAGAAGTATGTATGATATATAACAAGGAAAATTCGGTCAATTTTGTGTCGACCTCACATTATAGTGATACAAATAAAGAAAAGAAGGTAGCGACCCAAAAATTTGTTCGAGATTTACCAAAATATAAGACAGGTCGTTGTATGAATAAGGTCTTTGTATTAGACGTCGATAGTCCGTTATTTAAACAACATCTTGCGAATTACCGCAATACACGATCGGACACCGACGATTTATTTGTATGTAAAGGACATGATATGCGTGCCTACATTGATAAAATAAATCGATACAAAGATGTTTGTTATATGTAAAAATAGGCTATAGCATACAGAGTTTTAATCTGAAACTCATCTTCGGCGACGAATCGCTTCAAACTTCGACTGGCGCCTATATTCCCATCCAAAACGTATGTAAATCGACGCGAAACATTTTCTAATCCAAATTTCCCCATAATAAATATGTTATTACAGACATATTTATTAATTTGTTTAACTAGCCGAACACTTATGTTCGCTGCGACTTACGTTTTCACCGACAGTTTCATTCTCGGGATTCACCGTTTTGGAGGGACACGTGGATATCCAGCTACTTCGCGCACCGATAAGTCATATCCCTATTTGTTTGAGTCTTCTACATCAAGCGGTTCAATCGATTCCAACGCCAATTTTAAATATTGCCGCAGAGTTGCATGATTATTTTTAAGAAGGGTATTCTCGATCTGCAATTTGTTGATAATTTTATCAAAACATACCAATGTTTCCAGATTTAACTCCGGAGATTGGAGCGAGCCACTGGGCGAAAGTGAGTGACTGAACTCCGTACACATAGTCGAAGGAGTTATGCTAAGCACGATCGAATGAGTTTCATCAATTATTCGCTCGTCTAGAACGCCTATATTAAGGCTCACGTCGGAAAATGTTTCATTTCGTGTCGCACAGTTAACTCGCACATCTGCACTAATCGGTGGATCAATTGCGATTACCGGTTTTTTGGGATAGTTCGTCATATCCCATTTTTCTAAATGTGTCTCTTCTGCTTCGTTCATACTATCTGCATATTGAAATAACCGGTTGATAATTTGATCCTTGATATTTTCCGGAAAATATCGAAAACTTTTTGTATATATTTTATTGAACAGCGATGTCTCCACATGGACAATATCTTCTATCGCATCCTTCATATATTTTATTCGGTTCCTTATATTTATTCGATTCGTTATATTTATTCGATTAACCTCTTCAGATTCAACCACCTCTTCAGATTCAACCACCTCTTCAGATTCAACCACCTCTTCAGATTCAACAACCTCTTCAGATTCAACAACCTCTTCAGATTCAACCACCTCTTCAGATTCAACAACCTCTTCAGATTCAACCACCTCTTCAGATTCAACCACCTCTTCAGATTCAACCACCTCTTCAGATTCAACCACCTCTTCAGATTCAACCACCTCTTCAGATTCAACCACCTC
>Ga0209442_1000170_pt1 | contig 39087 bp, 90 predicted proteins | sample LauGreSBDMM110DD_2_FD_187565 | JGI IMG/M metagenome (GOLD analysis project Ga0209442, IMG submission 187565) | Freshwater lake microbial communities from Lake Michigan, USA - Sp13.BD.MM110.DD (SPAdes) (version 2) | ecosystem: Environmental > Aquatic > Freshwater > Lake | place: Lake Michigan...
TTTAACCGTGCTATTTGCCGTGGGAAATTGGATTTATTCTTTCCCAAGGTTGCAGAAAGACCACAAAGACGGGCGAGGCGTGAAGCAGAAGCCACTGCGCTCTGTAGGCAATGCCCCGTATCCGCAGAGTGCCGAGAGTACGGTAGGAACAACCACGAATACGGCGTGTGGGGAGGAGAAACCGAGATAGAGCGCCATGAGGCTGGATTTGAATTGTCGGCAATCATTGGTCTTCGGAAAAGATAAAAGTTTTAAAGAAATCTTACTGAGGTGTTGCTTTCATAGACGCCAAGGGGCTAATCTTCTTCTAATAGATTTATCCAAAGGAGATAGCAATGCCCCATGACCTCGATTCAACCAGAGCAGGAAAAGTCCGTATGGCTTATGCGGACCACGAAGTTCCTTGGCACCGCCTTGGCACCCCCATGAATGGTCTTCAAACCGCCGAGGAAATGCTCCGAGCCGCAGAAGCCGATTACACGGTTGTACTTACCGAAGTAGCCGCTGTGGACGCCTATGGAAATGTCATCATGACGACCGATAAGGACGGGGCTAGTGTTCCTTTGACTGTGGCAGATAGCCGAGCAACCGTGCGCGTCAATCATGACGGCACCTACGACAGTCTGTCAACGGTGGGTACTCGCTTTGTGGTTCAGCAGAACTCCGACTGTCTACTCAAGGCTCTTACTATTGTTGGGGCGACCGAGGGCGATGCTGTCGTAGATACATGCGGAGTGCTCAATGGTGGGCGCGAATTCTTTGCATCTATTGACATGGGGGGACTCATCATTGACCCAACTGGCATAAATGACAAGATTGAACGCTATCTATTGGTCCGCAATGGACATGATGGCAAGACGCCTATCACTTATGCCAACACTTCTATTCGTGCAGTCTGCAAGAACACCGTTATGGCTGGAATGAATTCGGCTATCCGTGTGTTTACCGCACGACACACCCGCAATCAAGACACCGCCATTAATGAAGCACAAAAAGTTCTTGAACTTTCCACTGCATGGGCAGATGAGTTCACTCGTACTGCAGAAAAATTGCTGAGTATCAAGGTCCCTGTTGGTTCATTGAGTATTGACAAAGTTCTCAATACAGTATTCGTCAAGAAGAAAGATGAAACAGACCGCCAGCGCGACAACCGTGAAGAGGTTAACGCACTTATCCGTGGGCTCTATCTATCAGAGAAAAATGCTGGTGGCTACGGGGCTAACGGTTGGGCGCTCTACAACACTATTGTTGAATACTTTGACCACTATCGTGACGCTAAGCCCAACGAACGCGCCATCTCTTCCATGGACCCGAATTCATGGGTTACTAAAAAGAAGCATGAGACCCAGTCAGCCATTCTTGCACTAATCTAGGTTCAGGTCGTGAGACAATTGAATCGTGTGCACCACACGCGTTTCCTAGAAGGACTGATGTGCGATGATGGACGACGATGAAGACAATGAGATATCCCGTGCGGATTTGGTTAATTTCCTTGGGGAATTCTTAACTCAGAACAAAGATTCAGGGCTCATCTACAGAGGTCATCTCTGCAAGATTATCGTTGGGCGCGTCTTTGAAGAGTTCGGTCCCGAAGGTTTATGCGAATTAATGATGCAGATTGACCGCCGTGCTGGCTGGATTTCCGACATCATCTTTGAACAATCAGACTTTAATAATGCGCTCTTTGCTAAGTACATGCATTACGATGAGGAAATTGTTGACAAGGCACGTAATTCGCAACAACTCCTAGAACTAAACAAAAAGATTTGGAGACTTCGCAAGAAGTATGCGGGACTCATTATCGATGAAATCATGGACGACGAACTTGAACTCGCTGAGTTAGAAAAAGAGGAAGGCGAGAACTAATGTCTCGTTTCTGGGAAAAAATCATCAAGGTTACTCCGCCATTTGAAGGAAGTGCCGAAGAGATAAGGAAGAACGTTGAGTCACATAGTTGGCGAAATGTTGATTTGTCAATTCGTTTTGGCGTAAAAGATATGGGCGAAGTCATTGAGTGTGCTGACTGTAGAGTATTGGCATCATCAAATGTGGCTTACTACTCATGCGACGATGTGCGTAATGGCTGCATCCCTAAAGAAATCCCTTGGGAAGAGTACAAGTCAACTATCAAGAAAGCCGATAAATAACGGAGCCCCACTGTCAGGGGGATGACGAGTGGGGCTCAACGCTTTGGACTCGGGGGGCTTTGTCCTCTATTGATACTACTTACATACTTTGCTTCGTGCAACCTATCTCTTCTAGAAATTTAAGAATTTCATTAGGATGCTACTAGCGTTGTCTTCAGTAAACACAACATCCCCTTCTACAGCCCTATTGACTACAACTCTCTTCTTGTCAATGAGTGAGTAAATGTCTTCATCTATAGTTCCAGTCGTCATCATGTATGTAGATGTAACGGAACCTAACTGACCAATTCTATGACAGCGTGAGTATGTCTGGTCAATGTCCGCTGGTGTCCAAGGGAACTCAACAAAAAGTACATCTTGAGCCGATGTGAGAGTGTGTCCAGTCTTAGCCGCTTGGATTGATAGGACGATAACCGGGGCTTCCTCGCAAGTCGTGTTCTGAAACTTCCACTTAGCCTCTTCAATATCTTCAATAGACATTCCACCTTGAATCTTCAAACCGCCATACTTGTTTGCAAGCATGTCTACGATTTCTCTGTGGTGAGCCGCAACAACAACTTTCTTTCCGTCTTGCACGCGAGCGTCAATCCATTCTTCAACTGCTGGCATCTTTGCTTTAGCCGCAATCTTGCGTAAGACACTCACTTTCACGAGATGTTCGTTTGATTCAGCCCTCAAGCGAGCCGACACAGCGGCAGCCCCGACTGGGAGACCCATCTCTTTGGCTATCTGCTTGGCTCGTTCCACTAGGTAAGCAACGATGTCGTCCTTCGCCTTTGTGTATTCCTTCATCACGGCAGGAGTGCCTTCTACGACAACGGGGTTATGAATAACTGGTGGTAACTCTTTCATCACTTGGTCTTTAGTTCTTCTGATGTAACAGTTTGCTCTCAGTTTGTCATTGAGTTCTTCTAAGTTGGAGTGCCCCTCAAGATGCCATTGACCCCATTTGTCCTTGTATGCACTGCAGTAGCGACGATAGAAGCCCCACAATCCACCAAAGGCATCAAGTTGTCCAAGGATGTCTAGTTGTGAAGCGTATTCTGCTGGCCTGTTCGTTACTGGAGTCCCGGTAAGGCAGAGAACAACTGCGTTCTTGTTTGACTTCGTCATCTTCTTGGCTGACTTCGTACGCTGTGCATCCGTTGATTTGCAGTAATGCGATTCATCAAACACATAGGCGTTGTGATTCATCAACTGATTTTCCCACGCAGTTATATTGGAGTAGCCAATGACGAGAACATCGTATGTGCCGAACATTGGTATCTCTTTACGGTTCTTTACAACCTCAACGATTTTTTCGGGTAGCCATCTGTTGTATTCGTTCTTCCAGTTGAGTACGAGAGTAGTGGGACATACAACTACGGCTGGATATGCGGGACTAGCCTCGCCATCTTCTCGTTGCAGGTGAAGGTTCTCTAGTGTTGCAATCGCTTGCAGGGTCTTGCCAAGTCCCATCTCGTCTGCGATGAATGTCCTCTTTACCGCTGATGCGTATGCAACTCCTGCTCTTTGGTATGGAAGGAGTGTTCCCTGTAGCCCCGGGATATCTATCTCTGCATCAACTTCACGACTAGCACTTCGTCGTTCGCTTTGGCTCGTACTAATGCGTTCTGCTTCGGCACGGACATCATTTGGGACATCAACCTTGAAAGTAGTCGCCCACTTGACTACGGTTTCAATCGCTGTCATCGGGGCCTTCCAAGCCTTGGTCTTAGAGTCCCAAGTTATCCCCTCAATTTGTTTCACTGAGCGCACCATCACAGGGTCGTACTTGAAGGAGAGGTAAACATACTTCCCCCTAACAGAGAGACCATCCCCTGGGTTTTTGTGGTCAGGAATATCAAAAGCCAAGATTTCGTTTGAGATAATGAAGTCGTACTTGATTGCGAAGTCCCGCATTTGCCTGAGACTGGTCAGCGGGGTGCGCCATACTTTGGCAACCTTGTCCCATTTGGCTGAGGGGACACATTTAATTTCCGCAACCAAGTCGGAGTCATAAGGGAACTCTGCGACGATGATGTCGTCAACCAAAGTGAGGGTACTAACCCCATCCCCCTTGTAATCACCTGACCGTTTCGTCATACCGCTCATCCTAGCCTCGCACTCGGGGCTCGTCAACTATCGGCGAAGTCATCATCAGCGAAGTCTCGCAACCGTGGATACGCCCAACGAACGGCGAACACCAATCCGACGAGGAAGGCGACACCCCAGTTCACGAAGCCCGAAGCAAAGCCAAGCACTCCGAAAATAATCTGGCTGGTCGGCAAAAACAGCCCCAACAAAATGGCTACGAACAATTTATGTTTCTTGATGAGTTCCATACCTCTATATCGGCAGAAGGATTACAGTAGTTCAGTTAAGTTTATCCACAGGCTAAGAAGTAGACTCTACATTTCCACGAAGGCACGAACATATCAAAATGATATAAATGTGACGCTTGTGAGTACAGGGGGTAAGAGCCCCGATAAATATGTCCTCAACAAATGACGGTGGCGGAAAGCAACTTGCGGATAGGAGATTCGCCCTCCCCCTCGTGCTCGTAATGGAAAAGCGCATACATCTAGAAGCGAAACGACTAGATGTTGAGAGGGAGGGAGGATGGAGCCATTTGAAAGGGTAAACCGTGGCATCTCCCACCATCCTTACGAAGAAGGCGAAACATTTCTTCCTCAATGGAAAGAACGGGGCTCACCAGCATAGAGACAATCACACAGAGAGAGGACGACTAGCAAGAGAACCAAGGAACTCATTGCCATCCATCTCCATCAACGCCCAGTAAGCATCTTTGTAAGAAGGGAACATTGATTCAAAAACAACTTCACCCGTGGCTTTATTCTCCAGCGCCCCCATGGCCTCAGAGCCCCGCACAGGAGCGATGCGAATCAGGTAGACAAGTCCATTGAGGAGCGGCTGATGTTTCATGTGCGTACCTTACCCGTCAGCCCTTCGAGAAGCAAGTACCGGACAACCGGGGCTGCCCCTCACCTTTCCCCCAACGAAAGTCGGTGGGGGAAAGGGCTAGTCAATCCGCTGTGTACCGTCTGGTGTCCAATTATGACCAGCGCAGTCACTCTCCTGAAATCCGCAATACTCGCAAAACTCGCCAGTGGGGGTCTCCTCCGCAATCTCTATGGTCTCCTCAACAAAGCGAGATGAGAAAGAGTTCGGGCAGACCCGAAAGGCGAGGCGGACGAGGGCGGAGGCGAGCGTGAAGCGCGCATGGGCTGTGTGTGTGGGGGCTGTCATACCCAAGTATCGGCTCAGTCCTTACATTAGTTCAGTAAAACTTATCCACAGATTGTGGATAAACTAGAGTGAACTAAAGTAACCGAACAACCGATATACAAGCATGCACCCCACCTACACCCCCTCCCCCCTTTGCGACGCTTGCGGTCTCCACGAGCCAACTATGGACTGGTACGACTACAACGAGTTCTTTTGGAACCTGTGCGACGAGTGCTTCGTGCGAGATGCCCTCATGGGGGGCGAGTGCGACTCCTCCTGCGACGGGGACTACGCCTGCGCCCACAACTCCCACTAGTGGGCAACCACTCTGAGTGAGAAAACCACCGAGAGTGAGAGTCCCGCATCTCGAAGCGCCCCACCAACACGCTTAGATAAATCTATCTGAGCGATATTGGGGGTCGTATGTGGCTAAAAGAGCGACAAAACTCCGAAATATTTGAAAATGCCGAAAATTCGCAAGCATTTCGTCCCCTATCAGGTCTTTTACTGCGAACGCAGAGCGTGATTCTTCACCACTCTCCGTGAGGTCTAAAGGTGTATAGCACCTATTTCCTCAGGTGTGCTTTCCGACGGGGCTCGGCAAACCTTGATTTCCCATAGGGGTAGCCAGCCATTCCAGCCCTTCCCATCAACCCCCTTCAAGAGTATTTGGTCGGTGCGGTTCTTGTTCGGCACATAGACGAAGCGAGGTCCATGTTCTTTCACTCGGTTACGGGTTCTCTTAGATGCGGTAGCCCCGTTTACTGTGACGATGAGTTCGGTTGGTTCGGTGATGTCGCTCAGGTTCATCAGTCAACTTCTCCTACTCTGATGCTTTCGCTGTCCCTTGTCATGCCCTTCATCAGCATCATGTACTGACCTGACCACGATATCGGGACTACCCGTGAGTGTTGCTTGTCGTCATAGCCCGTCCATGTAATACGGAACTTGATTTGCTCTTCGTCTTCTATGTCGTTTTCCATGATGTCTTTCTGTCTCTTATAGGTAATGGAGAGTTTGCCAACACTGGAGTTGGTATCCATTGAGGGAAATACGCCCCGCTTCTGCGGTGTGATTGTTCCATAACTTGCGGGTTAGTGGACGAGGAAGCCTTCGTTGAGGACTGTAATCTGCCTCTGACCAGCAGAAATGCTGATAACGAGGTGTTCCATGCGCTCGTCGGCAAAGTAGTCCTGCCATTGGGGGTCGTAGGTTTCACGCCCGATGTAGGCACGGTACTCACCTTCACCACCTAGCCCTTCAAGAGCAGTGATAGCAGAGCCCCGAATATCCACGAACGACTCGCCGTAGACGGTCTTGCCGACCTGAACATCGTCCCATTGGTCGGCAGAAACCTTGACCAACTTCAGAATGTAGTGGTGATACCGTTCCATCAGACGCTCACCGTTGCTCGGTAGTGAGTAAGGACACGACTCGCCATATCGCTGGGTGTCGTGGTTTCCCATTTGGTGACCTGCTCGTAGATGGCGCTGATGGCGCTGTCGTTCAGTCGTTCCGTGAGAAACAAGTTCCAGCCAGCCCCAGCACCGTGACAGTCAAGGACTGTGATGGAGTGGAAGTGACCCTTGTAGGTGTCCATTGTGACGAACCAGCCGTCATCGTTGCCATCTTGGTAGATGCGCTCAATGTCGTTGCGGTCTGCTTCAGACATAATGTCGTCAAGCGAGTTCCATGCTGAGATAGTTCCCGTGAGTGGGCGGTATGTGATGTTGATTTCCATAGTTAGATATCGGTTCATTCCTTATATTGGTTCAGTCAAAGTTATCCACAGGGCAGATTATCGCCCTCAGGGACACTCCACAACCGGGGCTTCCCGTGCTACATTGGGCTTATGGATTTAAACGACCGTTTCGCTGAGTTGGACGCTAAGTTGGCTGTCCTTGAGGCTGAGGTGGAGTTTTTGTGCCGTGATGTCGCCCGACTTTGGCTGGATACGACGCTGACACAGCCCCGTCCTGAGGGTTCGCAGGGTTTATTTAGATTTGTAGAGAAACCTCGCTGGAAAGCATGGGATTCGTCGGGGGAATGAAAATCGGGGCTCTTGGCGTCTCAGGCAGGACTTGAACCTACAACCTTTGGGGTAGAAACCCATTGCGCTATCCATTGCGCCACTGAGACAGAAAGTGAGGGCAGGACATTCATCCTACCCCCACTTGGGGCTAACCCCTAGTATCCGCCGTACTTCCGTTGGTCAAGTTCGTCTTGGACTTCTTGACGGCTACGGTCATTGTACGGGATACCTTCAGTGAGCCAAGCGTCTCTCATTGCCTCAAACTCACTGTCGTCATCATCATCGTATGGGTAGTTCATGTTTTCACCTCCATCCCCTGTCGTACCTAAGTATCGGTACAGGGATTACGATGGTTCACTGAAGTTTATCCACAGGGGTCAGGGTATTGCTTGGTCAATGGCAAGCGCCAATAGGCGTGCTTTATCCCACTCCGCCCACCTGATAGCAGCCCCGAGTATTTCAATGAGGACTTTTGCATCGTCGCTGGTAGGGTAGACATCTCCCCCATTATCATGGTCACTGCCGAGCCACTCCAATACAGGAACGAAGGAGAAATCGGGGCTACTGGTGCGCAATACGGCGACTTCGTAACGCCCGTCAATAGCGGTCATGGAGAATGTGTCCCCATTGGGAAGGGTGTAGTGGAGATTGTCGTGCCTCATGAGGGTTGTCCTTTCGTTAAATCTAGGGGAATGATAGCCCCGTTTTTATGTCCGTGCAATGGCTTTAGGGTGGGGATTGTCGCCCCCACCCCTCTATCAACCACTCAGAGCCACTCAAAGAGGTCTCCGTCAGCGATTTCGCTGTAGTCAAGGTCATTCGCATCAGCGATAGCCTGCCACACGGCATCCTCCGTCAGAGGGGCATCAGGGTCAAGGAAGTCTTGCCACTGATTGGATTTTGGTTCGGTCATTTGGTCACCCCCATTCCCTGTCATGCCTAGATATCGGAACGACCATCACTTTAGTTCAGTGAAAGTTATCCACAGCCTGTGGATAAATCTGAGTGAACTAGCGTAATGAGGAAACCGATATTTAGATGTAGCCCGCACGGCACGCCACCAACGCCCAGCGAACTCTGGGGGGGATATCTGGCAAGGAGGTCATTCCTCCGCAGTGTGGGCTATTTTAGCGTCCCCATTTATTTCTGTTCCTGAGCCCCGGTTTTCTAAACCGATTATGTGTTCCTCAACCATCTACGGTGGCGGAAAGGAAATTGCCTACAGCCACGGAAATAAATAGCCGTTACGCTGGTCTTTTCTAACAACAAAATCAATGACAAAACACGGGGCTCCAGAGGCGTGGGAAATGGGGGTGTTGAGTGGGTTGTAGAGGAGTGCTATCACTCTGTTTTTGAGAGATATCAACCCCCAAGTAGGTCTCGCCTAGCCCCGACAAAGCAATCAGCCCCACACCATTTGGCGTGAGGCTGACCACTGACAGGGAATTGCTTGGTTGGAATTGGCTACTAGGGCAGGGGGCGTGTCGCCCCATCTACTTCCCAGTACGAGTCTTCCCAGCAACGAACGAACTGGGGGTCAAGCCCCAACAGTGCGCCGTAACGCTGGGCAATGGCGGTTGCCTGCTCCTTGTTGATGCAGGGCATGGTCATAATGCCCGTGTCGCATTCATCACCCGTAGGTGACCGAAACCAAAAGTGGAGTTCGGTGTCAAGGATGCGGATGGCGGTGATATCACCCTTGAGAATTGTCGTGAGTGTCATTACTTTCCTTTCCTGATGATGTGGAGAATGTCTTGGCTCATGTTGAGACCGCCACCGAGAGCCTTCCAAAGAGCGTCTTTCACTTCTTTGGGAGTGTCGGCGGGTAGGTCATCCCAAGCCCTGATACCAGCACGAATGTCGTCATGGGTATCAAGAGCGTACTGGGCGTACTGTTCTTCATAGGTGGTAGTTGTTTCCATGCTTAGGTATCGGACTGTCCATCACCTTAGTTCAGTCAGGTTTATCCACAGCCCTGTGGATAACTTTTGGTGAACTACCGTAATACCTATCCCGATACTTGGGCATGGAACTACTTGATTACATACTTGAGCCAGCAATTCCGTTCTTTGTGGTCGCTGGCTTGCTGTACCGCTTATTCCGAAACGAAATCAAAGACGCTTTTAGCGACGACCAATGAAGGGAGCAGACATGAAGTACCGAGTTACATACACTCGCCACGATGACCGACTCTTTGTCGGCGGTCAGGGAGTTTCTTTCTTTCGCACGGAACACGGGGCTGCTCGTTTCCTCGGACAGTTAGAGGACTCCTACAACATTGACCAAGACTCCATCGTCGTTCACATCTTTGAGGATGGCGAACAGGCGTAACAAGGATAAGCGGAAGCCCCGGCTATTCTTGAGATGTAGGTGTGGTTAGCAGGTCGGAAGCCAACGCCTCCACACCACAAAACGAAAGCCCTCCACCCAGTCAATCAGCGGTGGGGGGCTTTTGTGCTTGCTCGGACTTAGAAACGGGGCTCCCTCGGATTTAGAAACTTGGCTGGGCGAACGAATAGAACCCCACCGTGTGAACGGCAGGGAACTAGGGGTCGCTCAGTTCGGCTCCCTCATCAGTTCGTGAAGGTCAGAACCGCATTGGTCGCATAGGGCATAGTCCCCGCAGTCAATGGTGACTCCCTCGGTTGTTTGGCATTGGTCGCAGGTGTTGTGTTCGTTGTTCATACCTAGATATCGGAACAAAGATTACAGTGGTTCACCGAAGTTTATCCACAGACCCGTTCAGCCCCCACGGATGATGAGCCCCGCATCCTCAGATGCGCCTGTAACAAAAATCGGGGCTGGCGCACCCGTGAGAGTGAGTTCGCCCGTGAGTGAGTGTAAACGAGAACAGCAATAAGGGGCTTATCCAGCCCCCCTACCCTGAGTCTCGCTCCGTTGCCCGTGTGGGCTATGTGGGGTGGTTGCCCGATATCAGTAGATATCAAGCACCAACTCCTCCCCGAAGCCCTCAAAGGCTTCAAAGCATTCGTCGCACTCGTTGTACGCCCAACCGTCAATGACGCTCGTAAGTACAGCATTGTGAATGCCACAAATGTCGCAAAGTGAATCGTTCATGTTCACCCCCTTCCCTGTCACCTATGTATCAGTTCGGTTCTTACGATGGTTCAGTCCGTTTTATCCACAAGGGTTATCCACACCCGACACGGGCGTAGCCCCGAATCTGAACTTGCAGACGAAACAAAAATCGGGACTTCGGACAGACTTATTTGAGGGGGTTGCTTTGAGTGGTCGTAGAGCCGTCGTATTCTTACTTGCGGTAATTATCGTGTGCGTCGGAAAAACCGAGATAGCGATATTGGAACGATGAGCCCCGCATCGGAACTTGCGGGCGCAACCGAAACTCGGGGCTGTCGTGCGCTGTGGGCTGAGAACGAGAAAACCCCCACCCGTGAGGGCGAGGGCGATGGGAATGCGCTTCGGGGGGCTTGTCCAGCCCCCCTGCGATGGGGTCTTGCCCCTGTTGCCCCTGCGGTGGGGGCTATGTCCTGCGAGCGTCAGGCGAGCAATTCTGCGACTTGACGAGCGACCAACGCCTTCAGGCGATGGCAGTCGTTTCCGTGCGCTTCTTGCGCCTCAGCAAGCAGACGGAGCAGTTCCTGCGCCATCGCAACCCGATACGATACCTTCATTTTTTCACCTCGCTTCCCTGTCATCTAAGTATCGGCTCAGTCATTACATTGGTTCAATCGGAGTTATCCACACCTGTGGATAAGTATCCACGAGCGTCAGCGCACCAGCGGGCGTGCGTGCGTGCGTGCGGGGGCGGAGCCCCGTATGTATGTGTTACGCAACAAACGACGGTGGCGGAAAGGAAACGACACAAAGAAAGCGCAAACGAAAAAACGGGGCTATTCGGATTTATGACGGGATAACACAAAGCCCCCTCACGCACTTGACGCAAGGGGGCTTGTTGGGGGGTGGGTTAGAGAGACAAGGCTCCGAACCGTGCGCCACCGAGAGTGGAGTCGCAAGCATCACATTGACTCCAAGAGAAGTCAGTTATGTCTACAGAGTCCACTACCAAGTGACCCGTACGCTCCATTCCCGACTTGACACGGAGTTCAGTTTCCGAGTCCATGCCTGAGAAGTCATTGTTGGCGTGCGCCATAGCGCAATCTACACAAATGTTCATTGTTTAACCTCCATACCCATGTATCGGTCTAGGGATTATTTTAGTTCAGTCCAAGAGTGGCTTCAATATGTTGCGCAAGTCAAGGAGAGAGTCGGTCATTTCCGATGACGAACAGATGTTCGTGTTGCCGATGTCCTTCAGTACGCCATCAATAATCGTGAGTGACTTACGGATAGCGGTGATTTCTAAGTCCCGCTCCCCGACTGCCATCTCAACAATGGTTGCGGTGTCGTCAATGATGTTGGATTCGTTTGTCATTTTGCTCAACCTTTCAGAAAGATTTATTTGTACGGTATTAAGTTTTTTGCCCTAGCCGCCATGATTCTTTTTGCGGCTGTAGAGATGGTAATTCCTTGGGCATTTGCCACTGCCCGCTGTACTGGTACTCGTGCTTTATGAGCCGCCATATATATTTCTGCGACTTCCTGTAGGTCGTCATCGGAGTGTGCTCGCCCTTGTCGTGAAGTTTTTTCACGCTTTCCTAGTATCCGTGAGAGGGCTGGCAACTTTACCGCCAGTTCATCACGAAAGATTTCTTCAAGTGAGATGCTCGACAGTGCTCTTCGTGAGACGGGCGTTGAGTCGGTTGTTTTAATTTTGACGGACATAATTTCTTGTCGTCCATTGACCAACTTGGTAGTGAGTGTGACATCCCACTTTTTCCCGATTTTGTCTGTAAATGTTTTTTTCATTCCTCGTCCTCGTCGTATTCGTCCTCGTCCTCGCACCAGTCGCCCTGCCCGATGAGACTTGTGTAGCCTGCGTTCGGGTTCTCGTGGTCTGTGGTGACTGCGTTGATGAACTTCAGTCCACAGGACTCGTCCCACCAGACTTTCAGGGTGGCGAACATTTCCTCAGGAGTCCCCGTGAAAGTGCGGTCGGTACAATTAGTTCCGTTGTAGTTCTGGCGAAACCAGTCTGCTTGTTCCTCGTCCATTGCCACATAGATTTTGTGGCAACCGTCAAAGGCTACGAGGATTGCGTCCTCAACAGCGGTTTCTACTCGGTCAAATAGTTCGTCAAGTGTTTTGGTCATGTCTAAGTATCGGCTCCGTCGTTACGCTAGTTCAGTCTGATTTATCCACAGGGTTATCCACAGGGGTCTATCGGCTATCTATGTGTAGGTCAGCATGGTTCTGAGCAATGACCGCAGACTCAACCCATGGAGCCCCGTCTTCCCACTTGTGCTCAGGGAAGTCACATAACTTTGTTGCTTCGTCATTGAAGTACCACAATGAGTAATGCCAAGTCGGGTCGCTGTCGCCATCAAAGTAATCCCACACCTGAACAAGCAAGTAGTGGCAGATGTCAAGGTTGAAGTGAGCGCACGGGGCTACCGCACCAAGAGAACTCTCTTGCTCGTACCCTTTTATCAAGGTGTCGTGTACAAGTTCGGTGATACATCGCAGGTCGCTCATCTGTTTTCCATCCTTATCAAGTATAGGTGAACCTAGACTCGGATTTCTTTTTCAATCTCGTTGTAGATTTCTGCCATCGCTTCAACCACTCGTGTGCTGAGAATGTCTGCGAATGAGTCATGGGCAATTTCGTCGGGTGCTTCGTTGTACCAGTTAAGGAGTGCTTGCCACTCTCCGATGTTTCTCGCATCATATGCGTCTGCGACTATTTGCCTGACTGCTTGTGTGAAGTTTGGATTTGCGGTGGTTTTCATATCTAGGTATCAGGTTGGTCATTACTTTAGTTCAGTCGTTTTTTTTTGAGCCTGTATGCGCTATCCGTGCGTGCGTAGAGCCCCGCACCTGCGTGCCGAGTGGAATGGGGGCGGAATGGAAACCCGGGGCTAGCGCGCCATCTGTGGGCGTGTGGGCGTGTGTGATGTTTCGGGGAACGGCAATAGGGGGCTTATCCAGCCCCCCTACCCTGAGGTCGTGCCCCTGTGCCCCTGTGTCGGGGGCTATGTGCGCTCGGTGCTAGGCGAGCAGTTCAGCCACTTGACGGGCTACCAGCGCCTGTAGGCGGTGGCAATCGTTGCTGTGGGCTGACTGCGCCTCTGCGAGCAAGCGCAAGAGTTCTTGCGCCATAGCCACTCGGTATGAGACTTTCATGTTTTCACCTCCGTTCCCTGTCATGTCTAGGTATCGGTTGGGTCGTTACATTGGTTCAGCGGGATTTATCCACAGGGTCGCCACTTGCCCGCAGGGTTCGTGTTCCCAGCGGGTGCGTGCGCGCGTGCGCCCTCATGCGTGTGCGGGGGCGGAGCCCCGATTATGTGTTACGCAACGAGTGACGGTGGCGGAAAGGGTTACCCTTCAACAGTTTCAATTTCATCTGAGACAGACCTGACATCCCAGCCGTAATGAAAGTTGAGCCACCTTGACGCAAGTTCGGTTGCGACATCCAACAGTTCGTCGGGGCTCTTGCCCGCTATGTCAGGTTCTTCAAGGTCAAGTTCTACACTTGTTGTCATTGTGAAGAAGTCGCCAATGAAGGTAACGGTGTAGGGCTTCATTCTTCATCCCATTGGAATGGGGTGACGGTGATGACTCCTGTGCCATCGTGGTGAGAGAGAACGCCAGTCAGGTGGTCGGCATGAACGGTGAGTTCCAAACGCCATTCGGTGCCATTAGGCGTGATTGACTCCAGCAGTTTTTCGGGTGTTCGTGCGTGGAATGTTCCGCTGACTGGTCCATCCCATAGTGGGAAGCCTTCAATGCGAAACGGTTGGTTGGTTTCGGTGAACAAGTGTGCGGTGATGTTCTCAAAATCCTCAACTTGTGAGTCCCAGCAGTCTCCCCAGCATTCAGGGGCAACTTCCCAGTCTCCTGAGTCGTCGTTGTAGGTGACGCAGGTACAAGTATTAGTGATTGTGGCGGTGTATGTTCCGCTCTCGGTGGGGATAATTTTTGTGGTCATATCTACCTATCGGTATCGGCGTTATTTTAGTTCAGCGAAACTTATCCACATGGTGTGGATAACTCTTGGCAGGGTGTGGATAACCCGGGGCTTCGGCAGCGTCAGGCGATGAGACAGTCGCCATCAACGACAACCGTTTCCATGTATCGCATCAGCACCGCATCACGCAAGTTGCTTGGCGTTCCCATGTTGTCCCATAGATAGACAAGTTCGTATATCTCCTCAATGGCTTCATCGGCAAGGTAGTTGCTCAGAAACAAGTTCCATCCAGCCCCGCTCCCAAACACATCAAGTGCGGTCATTGAGTGAAAGTAATCCAACCCGTCGGCGTGTCTAGTGGCGATAGCGACATGCCAGTCCCCATTTTCGGGTGCGTCAATATACGAGCAGTCCAACCTGCCTCGCTCTTCTTCGGTCATTGTGTTATCCACATCACTCCACAGCGTGAGCGAATGTGAGAATGGGCGATAACAAATATGGATGATGGTCATGTCATCAGACTCGCTCTCCACTCAGCGTGAGTCACGATGAAGTCTTTTGCCGAGTATCGCTTATCCTCGTAAACAATGAATGGCTCTCCAAGTTCCTGAAAGAATACCGTGGGGATAGGGTACTCATTATCGCCTGCTGGCTCTCCGACCATAATGCCGTAGCCCGTTGCCTCGCCCGTACAACCCGTAAGAGTGTCAAAGATAATGCGAGTAGCGTATGTTTCATCGTCAAGCCTGCCGTTATCGTGCGCCTTGTATAAGCCCTCAGCCAATATGCGAGCAATGTCATCGCCGTGCCAATGCGTATAGAAGTAGATAGGCGTTGCGTTCGTACTCTGAACGATGCCGATATGTCCTCGTGAGCCCATGATGGGTACTCCCTTTCTGTGGGTGTATCTATCTATCGGATTGCTCGTTACATTAGTTCAGTCGTTTTTATTCTTATGCCCAAACAGTCGGTTGAGCCACCCGCACCCGCCGAGCCCCGCACCTGAGCGTGACGGCGTTTCGTTTTCTGGCAAAGAGTCATTCCAATGAGGGAGGTTTTGTTGGTGAACCATCTCTAGTAGTCCGTGTGGGTTCAGCGTATGTCGCCACACACGGTCACCACTATCCTCGTACAAGTCTAAGACGAAAGAGTCAATCTCGTAGTCGGCTGTAACCCACTCTCCATCGGGGCTCTCAACCTGCGGGCAGTTTAGTAACTCCGCAATACCAATAGTCAAGTCACCGAGTTCCAAGTCAGTTGCGTCATCATCTGTAGTAAAGGTTATGTTGATGTTATAGACAGCCATTGAGTTCTCCGAGGTCCCGCTGTCACAGTAGCATTTACGGTGATAAAGCGAAGCACCCCCACGCCAAGTCGAGGGCGTGAGGGTGCTGTCTCCCCGACATGACAGGGATTGGGTGAAGGTTGTCGGGGGAGATGTTTTAGGGCAGGGCTTGCGCCCCACCCCCGAACAATCTAGAGACCGTATAGTAGGTTCCCTGTCGCTTTTCTGAGTGTCTCGGCAAGTGAGTAGTACGACTTGCCCAACTCTTGGACTGTGATTATGCCCCAGTAGCAATCCTTGTCGTGGCTTGCGATGAGTTTCTGAACCTCAGCCATTGCGCTGATGAGTTCGGAAATGGTGAGTGCCTGCGTTGTGCGCTCGGCGTAGGTGGTGGTCATGTCTATGTATCGGCTTAGTGATTACGCTAGTTCACTACACTTTATCCACAGGGGTGTGGATAAGTCTGACTGAACCAATATAACTCCTAAACCGATATACGACTATGACAGAATCCATCTATCCCGAAGTTGGCAAGGCTCACAACATCAGAGAGTTCAATCGCTCAGGCATCAAGGCTTTCGTTAGCGATGGTGACACTAAATGTCGCCGTTGCGATAGGCTCATTGCTGAAGGCGAAACTTTTAGTTGGGTTCGTGGCAAGGGTAACTACCACATCGGGAGTTGCCCCAAACCTGAACAGGAGAAGTAATGGGCATTATCACTAACATCATTGCTTACAAAATTGGCAAGAGTCGTGGAAGTCGGGACTCCGAAGTCGTCTTTGTGAACGACAGTCGTGACCCTGAGTGTCTCAACTACGAGTCGTTCTGTAAGAACTTTGGTTCGTGCGACGGGCAGGAATGTGATTACGGCGATGACGAATGACAATGCCAGCGTCTTTATTGACGGCGTCCCTAGCCCCGAGGAAATGGAAGAGTTCAACAAAGGTCCATTCATGGCTATGCGGACACGAATGGGTCCGACTGTTTACTGGGGTCCGTTCGCCACTCTTGACGATGTTCGTTCGTGGGTGTCACAGCAACACTTCAGCGTTGCGATAATCAAACTGAATGACCCGAACGGCAACCCTGACTCTTGGTGGTAAAAAACGGGGCTAGTCACCACGCCTTGCGTATGTGAACAAAGTCCTTTTCAGTTACTCTGACTCGCCTATTCACCCGTTGCTTGGGCAATAACTCAGGTCTAACTCCTTTGAGTTCCATTACGAAGCACTCAGAGAACGGAATGTGAGCCCCGCATCCTTGGTAACGCTGATGAACGGCGTTGAGGAAGTCAGCGAATGTCATCGCATTGAGGGGTGAGTCACGGGAATGAGTAGTGAGCGAGAACGCCCGTACCATAAGCCACTAGAAGCCCTGTATCGGTATACCTTGCTCGTTCCCACGAAGCGAACATAGCGAGGTGTCCCACCGTTGCGCCACCTGTTACGGATTGGCTCAACACAAACAGAGTCAAGACCCGTGTTCAAGTGAAACTGCGGACTGAGCCAACTGAACCTATAAGTCAAAAATGCCATAACGCCGACAGCCCCGTACACGGGGTCGTCCTTGACATCAACGATGCCGTACACGCCATTGGGAAGGGTGTTCATTTCGCCAACAGCCCTGCTATTTCGTCGTAGCCCTGCGTGTACCCATTCTCAAACATTGCGATGAGTCCAGCCTTGACTTTTTCGTCGCCGTTGGGGTTGTCATTGTCCCCGAACACAATGGCAACGAGCCATAGTTCAGAAACATAATCCCAAGGCTCGGTGTCCTCAAGGGTGAACATTCCAACGACTGCGTCGGCTGTACCGATTTCGTAGCCACGCTCGTATGCCTGCTGTGCGAGTTTCAAGTTGTTTGTCATGTCTACCTATCGGCTCGGTCATTACTTTAGTTCAGTCGTTTTTTATTTACGAACATTCGGTTTCGTGTTCGTCGTGGGTTCTCTACAACTCCTCTTCACCCTCTTCAAGGCAGGCAACATCGTCGCTACCCATCTCAATAACTTTTACCCAAGAAAGGATAATGCGGAGAAAAACAGAGTAGTCGTTAGGCGAGTATGTATGAGTCTGAGTGCGGAACTCCTCAATTTCGTGTTGGGGAACTCCCTCTCGTCGGAGAAGGTGGATGACCTCTTCAATGATGCGAGCATCGGTCATTCCAGTAATGCCAAGACTGATGTCGTATTTGGGCTTGATGTCTGTGTATCTCATAACTTCAGTAAACTCCCTATTGTTAGTAATAACAACCTATAATGCAAACTTTCTTGCGGTGAAGCCCACCAGCGAGAGGGCGACTCTCCATCGGTTGCTCTCCATCTAGATAGAGAGCCGAAGCGTTCATAGTCCTTGCGGGTGCGTGTCGGGCAGAGGGTAGCGTGAGTGGTGGAGGGACTGGGTACACCGCCTAGGACGGGTAGAGCCAGTATCGCATACTCAGAGGCGGTCGTAACCTTCAGAGGCTTGCGGTGCTATGTCCGCCCCCCGATGTTGCTGGTGGGCTACATCTAGATATCGGGTTACTGCTTACGCTAGTTCAGTCAAAGTTATCCACAAGTTTATCCACAGCCTAACTAATTGTAATAAGTGCGTTCTACAGAAGTGCGTTCTACAGTTCGCGATGTGTGTGAGGGCGGTGCCGAAGCCCCGGCTTCATAACGCAACCCTTGACGGTGGCGGAAAGGAACTGTACGGTTATATTTCATGCCGACAATCAAAGAAATAAAAAACCGCAACATTGAAGCAGGGGAACATTTCTTTGACGCAGAAGCAATCAAGTTCTTCAACAGCAAGGTTTACAAAACAACGCACGGCTTCCACTTCACAACTTCAGAGCGGGGCCCCTCAGGAGTTCGTTGTTACTCGGTTCGTGTGATTGATTGGGAAACGGGGAGAATCAAAACCGTAGGTAAGTTCCAACAGTTCTCCACTTTGCGTGAAGCGTACAAGTTTGCTAACAAACAGAACACTTGTTCGTCACAGTTGAATGACTAAAGTTTGTAGTCGCCAATACATTTGTAAGAGTCTGAGTTCAACTCCATGACATACAAGGTGTAGCCCTTGGGGAACTGCGGACGGTTGCGTTCTACCAAGCCCCGCACAATAGACACCCGTTCCATTGCTTCCTTCTTGGTTGCGTAAGAGCGATAACAGCGACCATCAGTCTCCCATTCAGACAGAACGCAAAACTCGGGACTCTGCGGGAAGGCAACAACCTCAACCCCATTAGAAAGGGCGAAGGTTGCTGTTGGCTTTGCGCCCTTTTTGAGCGTGCCTGTGGGCTTCATGTGTTTCTCGGTTTCTCTGATGTCCTGACATGAGGGGACTTCATGGCATGAGCATACGCCCTGCCGTGACTAAACCCGTGTATGTGCTTGCCCATTATGTATTCGGTGGCGAAGTTGCGTGACCACCCATGTTCATTGACGGCACGAAGGATAAGTAAGTCAAGGCTCATCGCCATTGCCCAACCCTCATCAGACGGAAGGGAATGTCCGCCAGCCGACTAAAGAACCGACGAACCCGACGAAGGGAACGCCAACCGATACCGCTGTGCCACAGTTTGATGTCATGCTGTTCGTAAAGTGCCCAAGGCTCGTTGTCAATCCAGTTCTGAATGAAAGCGTCCAAGTCTCGTGAATACTCAGGCGAAGTGAGGTATGCGTCCGTTACCGAACCCATGAAAGGCATACCGCTGGGGCGAGCCTGAATGGCAGGCAGACAATCTCGTTGCCAAGCCTCAAAGTTCTCCTCGTACTCAGAGGACTCTAAGTATTCGTCCTCTAAGGCTTCTAGTTCCTCTCCGTGTCGGAGACTGTCTTGGAAGGGCTGTTCTAACCATGCGTCGTAGTTGCTCATACATACCTATCGGTTTAGTCGTTACATTAGTTCAGTCGTTTTTATTCGGGTTACGGCTGATGAGGTCTATGACTGCGTCGTTCGGCGTAGCCCCGCGCCCAATGAACTGCGCTTTCTCACTCAGCCAAAACTCTTGACACTCAGAGTCCTCGGATATTGCTTCTTCGGGTATTTCGTGACAGTTAGCAATAGCGAACCAAGCACCATCTTCGTATGCGCCCCCATAACGGGACTGCCGAACGACAATCGGGTACGGGTTGAACGGCAACGCCCGACCACCGCTGAGTACCGTCGCTAAGGTCATGTGTAGAAGGGCATGACGATAATGGGAGTTGTTTCTCCCATACACGCACCTACGCAGTTGAAATCAATGTATTCCATTGCCATCTCGTCGTCCATGCCATCACGGGTCATGAGTACCTCAACCATCTTTTCGTATGAATAGACAGCAAGGAGTGGCTCGTTCATGCGTTGTGAGTAGCCGATACAGGCTTCGTCAAAGCCGTCCATGAGAAGTGGGGTCTCTCCCATTTCCTGTAGTTGTTCTTCAATGATTGCTCTAGTAATCACGGTTGCCCCTTTCGGCATTGTGTCGTATTCGGTTGATGTGTCTTTGTAGCGGAATGAATTGAAGTCCACTACCGCTTCCAATACTTGATAGCGAACATTCCCCCCACTCCAAGAGCGAGGGCGAAACATAAGACAACAGAGTCAAAGTTAAGTGTCACGGACATAGGCTACTCCTTGATAGTGATATAGACAGTAGCACTAGCCTCTGTCTCTGACCGCCTCTGTTGCCATACGCAAGACACCATAGTGGTGTGCGATGAGTTCTAAGTCATGGGCAGGGACATCGTGGTCGTCCCCATCATATTCCCCGTTCTCGTTCATTGCGCCAAACACGACGCAAGTTCCGCAGAGGATACGCCCGAACAAAGCGGTAGCGATGGGGTTGATGGGGAGTCCGTCAATGAGACCCGTATCGTGGACATAGCCAATGATGGTTTCGCTACGAACGCAGTCAAACCAACCACCCACCATTTCGTGGATTTCGCTGTGAGTCACGCCCACATCAAAGGTCTTTTTGGTTACTGAGTTTTCTGTGATAATGATTGCTGTGTTCATACTGTCTCCCAATACTCATCGTTGGCAAGTAGTTCGTGTGCTGACGCAATAGCCTCGGTGAGAGTGTGTTGTACGCAGTCAAGGTGGTCGTCGTTGTATAAATCAAACCAAGAGTTATTTATCCAATCAATGCGACCACTCTCGGTAGCCTCAAAAATTTCGTAGTCACTCTTTAGGTCGTATTGTGCCCATTGGTCACAGTAACGAATAACTTCGTGACCCTCTGACCAATCGCGAGGGTTGTAAGCGAGATGGACTCTTTGTTCTCCGTCGGCGTAGATGTGAACGGTGCGTTCGCCATTACTGACGCTCGCCACAATGTCGTGGTGGTCTGCCGAGTGCGTGTACCAAGTAGCGTCCTCACGCCCTTCGGTTCGTTCGTCGGGTTGGTGCCAAGTGATATTGATGGTTGTTGTCATGAGTATGTATCGCTTCCGTCATTACGCTAGTTCAGCGTAGTTTATCCACAGGTTTATCCACAAGACCTTGTAGGATTTTGTAGATTGCGAGGTCTGCTTGCTCTAGTTCCTCGGTGACGGGGCTCCACTCCATCTTGCCGTCGTTCCAAATGGTTCGCTGTGAGTCAATGGCTATGTCGGGCTGTACGACGAAGCGCAGTTGCCCGTCCCGCATTTCTGCCATCACGGGGAAATAGAACTGTAAGCCTTCAGGGATTTCGGGTATGTCCATTGCTAGACCTCGCAGTCGTGTCCGTAGAGCCACTCGGCATGGTCAATCTCGTTGGCAAGGTCAAACGCTCGCTCGCACTCAACGCAGACATTGAGTAGCAGGTTTCCTCGTCCATCGCAAACATCACATTGAGTAGCGTCACCGTGTCCTGCCCACACACCGCCGTGACCCGTACAGGCAGGGCAGATTTTTTTGATTGTGTTCATCTGTTCACCATTTTTCTTTTGGAGTTCCGAAAGGGTCTTTTTTGTCGGAGTCGCATACCCAATCGGGCTTCTCGGTCGGGTCGCATGCCCAATGCTGTCGCTTCACCCAACTACCCGTTGGCATCTGTACCCATACATCGCCAACAAGGGTGGCAGGATAAAGTTTGCTTCGTCCGTCAGTTTTTACCCATACGAGGCGTTTCTTACAATGAACGCAACCCAAGAGTGTTCCTATAGAGGCGTTCATAAACTCTTTGTAATCCTTAGAAATAGCCTCACCTTTACGATGAACCTCTCGCTTGAATAGATATGCGCCCTTGCGCTTGCCGTTTGACCACGGCTCACGGCGCATGATTGGATTTAGGGTGTGCTTGTCTTGCCCTGTCAAAGAGGAGTTGACGGTGGTGGTCATATCCATGTATCGGTTCTCTCGTTACGGTAGTTCAGCGAAGTTTATCCACAGGCTCGGAAGCAGGAGCCCCGTATTCGTTGTTGGCAGGGGGCTTCACCACCCTTCCTGCTCCATCTCAAAGCGAATATTATCTCGCTCTCGTTCTTCAGGTGTCATATTCATGTAATAAGGCACGGGTTCTTCACCAAGAGACTGTCGCCACGCCTGTGGTGCGTCGGAAGAAGAACCGCCGCCACTCACCCATGACATGACAAATTCGGCGTATTGTTCGCCCTCGTAATCGGGTTCTTGTTCTTGTTCGTATTCGTGTTCCATAACTTCATTGAACACTCTAATAGTAATAGTAACAACCTCTAGTGAGATTTATTTACTTACACCCACCACATCGGCGCACTTTGACAATGCGCTGGACATGGGCAGGACGATGACGCTCAGGCTTCTTAGCCTCTGTCTGTTCGGATTTATCGGGGTCATCTGCCATGTCTCTATTTTACACGGTGGCGGAAAGGGAACTGCGTAACAGCGAACCGCCCGTACAGCCCCGCACTTGGACATTGGCGTACCTATCTCGGTAGTAATCCACCCGTGCTTCGGCAACTTCTCGCTCCTCGGACTTTGAGATGTTATGGATTTCCCACTCAACAGGTTCTATAACGCCTTGAGTAAACTCCTCATCATCTGGATTTAGCGGATAGTGAGCGAGGATAATGATGTGGGACAAGTCTGATGTCTCGTCGGGGAACTTGATGAATGTTTGCTTCATATATACAGCGAACTGTCTAATCCGTCTATCCACAACCCCCTGTGGATAAAGTCTCATAGGTTTATGAGTCGCCCCACATCAGCCTGAGTTCATCTACCTCGTCGTTTACCAAACCCGGGGCTGTCAGCATGAGTCCCCGTAGGTCTATTTCGTCGGTGTCCCAAAACTCCTCATACTCCTCATCGTCCATTTCACGAACGCCCCTATCAAGTAAGAGCCACTCGCCAATATCGGACAGGTAACGAAGTTCGTCCTCGCTAACACCGCTTTCCTTTGAGAGAGTCGTGATGCCTTTGGTGAAGGGGATGTTGTCGTTGAGTGCGATGGTACGCAAAAGACGGACTGCGACATTGGCAATGACCGCACCGTTGGGTCGCCAAAGAGTCCCGTGTTCACTGTGTCGCCTGAGCGTTGCTGAGAGGTAGCGCAATCTGCGTCGGTCACTCTTGTCCATCAGAACAACGAGTCCATCGTTACGCCTATGGTGACTAGGCAATGCTCATGAAGGTAGAAGGGCAACTCGTCCTCAATCTTGATGATTGTTTTCTTGTTGGGTTTCGCCCAACCCTTGACCATCTGAAGTGTATGTTGCGACTTCAGGTCTACTTCCAGCCCACACTTGGAACAGGTGTAAAGGGGCGGTAGTCCCATTTGTGTCCGTAACATTGACTCTCCTAATCTTTGGCGACCAGCGTGTTTCAGCGAACCGTTTTGTTTCTTTCAGCAGGATAGCAAACTCGTTATCGGGCAGTTCTGCTAGTTCAGGTGGACGGAATGTGTCCTTGATGGTGTTGTCTGTAATGTAAATCATCGGTCATACTTCCATATTGTCAGGCTTGTGTCCCTTGCGACGCAGTACGAATGAGTTAGCACACGACCTACCCTTGTATTCGGGGTCAAGCACATCAGCCTCATATAGAGAAACATCGGACGAGAGAAACATCTTGGCGAAGTTTTCCACTTCATCACGACTAGCGAAGTTTACGACGAGAGAGAAAGTCTTGCTCATTTTGTCCACCATTCGTTCAGGGCATCACAAATTGCGCCCTGACCATCGCCACCTAAGTCTTGAGGCTCGTCAGGTTCGTCCTCACGGCGCATAATGTTTGAGAACCCGTCAATGGTTTTCATAGTTACGATACGCACACGCATACGCTCAGGGTGCTGACTCGGACGGATACCGTCAGGATTTTCGGGATTGTGAGGCGAGGCGTATCCAACCATCACCAACGCAACGGCGTTGATGTATGAGGGTCGTTGGGTTTCCTCTAACAACTCATAGGGGTTAGGGTTTGTTCCCAACAGGTACGCACCGTCGTTGTCGCAGGCGTAAAGCAGAGCGTCTATCTCAAACGGGTCGTCCGTGTGGTTGTGAACCAAGTCGTCAATAGTCATTGCCATTGCGGTGATGTTCATTATTCCGTTTCCCCTACTGCTTCTATTTGTTCGTTGATTAGTTGTTCGTTGTATTCCGACTTTTCTACAACTGCGTCGGCAATCCATTCGGATACATCGTTTCCTGCGTTGTCCCATTCGTCAAACTCCTTACAGATTTCTGCCCACGCTTCATCGGTGAGGGTGTGTTCGTCAATCGTTGGGTACTCCATATTCTCTTTGAGCCATATGAGAGCGCAGATGTTTTCGTCAGGGCTTTTGCCCTCTAGAATTTTTAGGAGTGATGAGACTTTCATTGCTCTACTCCAATCCCGATGTGGGCGAGTGCTTCCTGAATGTCATGGAAGTAATATCCGTGACAGATGTACCAGCCGTTGTCGTTGGCGATAACCGTCCAAGAGGCGTAGGCGTGAAAGTTCTTACCCTCACGGACTGCCACCACTTCCCAAGTGGAGAAACTTGCGCCACCCCATTGTGAGGGTTCGGCAGGTCGGAAGTCCTGAACCTTGCGGAACGCAATGACAGTTGCCTCGTTGTAGAGGCGTGTGCCTACTGCGATGTCGGCAGTGGTGTGGTCATATTCGGTGATTGTTTCAGTGGTCATACATACCTATCGGGTTGGTGATTTTTTTAGTTCAGTCGGAGTTATCCACAGGGTCACCACGACGATGAATACTCAAAGTCCCACTCATTGGGCATAGTGAGCAACTTGTCAATGGTGTCGGCGGTATAGGTCAAGCCCTCTATGTACCACCCGTCGTAATCGGTTGAGCCAAAGAAGAAGCCGTTAGAAGTCGGCAACAGTTCGTCAGCGAGCGTGGTATCGGCAAGAACCTTGCGACAGGTGTCTCGCAGTTCCTCTAACTTCTCACGCCCAACAAAGACCGTCTGACATTCGTCCTCGCCACCCTGACACTCCTGAACGAACCAGTTGTGTATGGCGTTCTGTTTGCGCCATTGAGCGACTTTCACTTCTATAAAAGCCGTTGGGAAGTCCGTTTCCATAAACTCCCCAACCTTACTGAGAGCGACAAGCGTGGCAAACAGTTGCTTGCTCTCGTCATTGCCCCAGTCTCCGCTGTGAGCGAACTTCTTTGCGTACAAGTATTGGTCAAGACCCATTTTCTATTCCCCCTATTCTCAGACCGCTACGAAGCGGTCACGGACTTTGCTACGGAGAGTGCTGTCAGCACTCACGACCTTGAGGCAGTTGTTATCTTTCTTGATGAAAGCATTGACCCACTTGCCAATGGATAGGTTCTCAGACGAGAACAGGCTCGCCAAGATGTTTGAGTAGGTCAGGTTCTCGCCCGTATAGGCATAGACCGAACCGTCTTTCATAGCCACGACAACCAACATCTTGTCGGTATCGGGCATAGCGTGGAGATGGATACCAGCCACGAATGACGACTTCTCGCTGTCAATGAAGTAGCCCGTGTCGGTTTTGTTGATGGTGATTTCTGTGGTGGTCATAGTGTTCATACTTTCAGTGAACAGGCTAACTACTATAACTACAACCTCAATATAGATTTATTTGAGATTGTTTGCTGAGTAGGTAGCGGTGGATATGTCTAGGTATCGGTTTGATGATTACGCTAGTTCAGTAGTATTTATCCACAGCCTGTGGAAAACCCCCAGAGGCGAACGGGGACTCGGAGCCCCGCCCCTATATACGCAACAGGTTACGGTGGCGGAAAGGACTAGGGAGTCAAATAGCGCAGGGCGATTGACTCAGCCTTAGCGAACTGGTCTTTACACAAGTTCTCTCCGCCTGACATAACCATTGAGTAATGAAGTTTGGCATCGTCGTTATCGCTTGCGCCTTCGTTGATACGACTAATCACATCATCGGCAGTCATACCATCAGTCATCAACTGACACCACAACTCACCCATCTGAACAACTTCGTCGTCAGACATCGGTGGCGTAGCCCCGTAGAAGAAGTACACATCATCTAAGTAGGATGTTTGCTCCTCTGTGAAAGGTCTGTCCGTAGTTGGGATTGTCTCAAAGACAGGGACTCCCGTCGTGGGGAGTGGAGCAAGGGTACTCTCCCCGTCAGTCGCCCCCGACGAGCAACCGACGAGGAGAAGTGCTGTTAGTGGTAATAGGTGGAGTTTCATTGGTGGTTACCTTCCGTTGTAAGGGGTGTAAGTGTTGCGTCCCATTCGTTGATGGCATCGCAAGTATCGCAAACAGTATATTCATCGCCACGAAACTCGTAGCGAAGCCAAAGCAAGAACCGTTGTTCGGGGCTGGTGGCTTCTAGGGTTATCTTGTTCATAAAGGAAAGATACTCCGCATACTCGGAAGTCGGCACACAACTACAAGCACGACTAGTCAAGAGCAAGTCACGGAGTCGCTGTCCTTTGTCAGCCAGCAATATCGGGTCGGTCACGACCTGCTACCTCACGGGCTTTCCACGACTGAATGTCTGCGTCAAGCAGACCATCCATACTTCCGTCAGGGTTGGGAGTGTACGAAACCCAAATGTCAATCAGACCATTGTCGTTCTTGCGTGAACACCATCGGAGTTGCTTGTATTTAGACAAGGCTGAAGCGAGAGTGGTGCGGTTGGGTGAGTTTCGCCGTGCGAGTACCCACTTGTTCGGGTGTAGGACTACCTCGCTGATGATTTTCTGAACCACACCAACACGATAGGTGTAGCGATTAGACCCATTGCCATTTCTGCGAGGTACTTCATCAAGAATGACGAGTCCATCGTGTTCGTTTTCTGTTTCGTAGTCAGGGGACATTGTTTGCTCTTTCGTTTAGGCAGTTAGCCTCAAGTGTTGATTATGTCTGATGTTGCTCAAACGAGCAGTGGGGCAGGTCTCCCTACCCCACTCACTCATTTCAGACTGACAGTTCCTCAGCCGTTGATACAGCGTTATCGCTGACACGGACTGCTGTGTAGAAAGTTGGCTTCACGACTGCCTGCTCAATCTCAGGAGCAATGAGTCCTTTTTCCATTGCCTTGTCAAAGGCTTTGCTTTCAACGCTGGTCTTGGTGACCATTGTGAAAGTGTCCTCGCTGACGAGGCTACGGAGTGCCTTAGCGTCAAAGTTGCGACGCACCGCTTCTACGGCGACAACTCGCTTGCCCTCAACGACGCACTCGTCAATGCCAGCAGAAGCGTAGGACTCAAGCATTAGGGACTTCGCAGTCTCCATTGCCTTTTCTACGGACTCTTTCATCTCCAAAGCACGGAGATACTGGATGGTCGCCTTTTCAGCGTCGGATGTGGTTGATGTAGTAGTTTCCATAAGTTCAGTGAACTCCCTATTCGTAACTTTCACAACCTGTACGGCAAACTTTCTTTAGGAATGTTTACCTTGGTTATGTGGGCGTTCGGTAGCCCATCTATGTATCGGTCTAACTCTTACATTAGTTCAGTGAAAGTTATCCACATAGGTGTGGACAACTTAGTAGACACATATGCGGTCACCCGTATGTCGCCTATGAGCGCACCCGTACGGATGCTTCTACGAGTTACGGTGGCGGAAAGGACTAGTCAACAACCGTCCAGCGGTCACCAAACTCAGAGTTCAGCCCCAAAGACGAACCATCGTCCCATTTCACAGAGACAGTACCCGTGTCGTCCACGAAGTCAATGACCCCTTGGTTGCCTTGGCGCAGTCCCGTGTACGGGTCGTTCGTGTATTGGAGTTGGACTCGCTTGCCGATGAGTGCTTGTAAGTGGGGATAGGGGTGTTTCAACATTAGATGTTCTCGCCAGTCCCATAGAACGCACAGGCGTGTCCAAGTAGAAACTCCGAGACAAGATAATCTATCTCAATCTGTGATGCTTCCTCGTTGTAGTTTTTCATGTCCTCTACGAACACCATGTAAAGCAAGATGATGTCCGAGATGTCTTTACGAGGGTTTTCCTCACTCCTATCCACCCCACCAAGAGCGTCATGCTCTCCGATTTTTACGCCTCTTGCGTACGCTCTTTCAGCAAGCGTTTCTAATGTCTGAACACTCATAAGTCGTTCCCGTCCTCGTCTTGGAATACAAGTTCACTCAATCGCATACCAGCGAAGTCGTCCTCTACATATGACTCAACACGGTCAATGATTTGCTCAATCGTGAATGGTTCGTCCGCTGATAGACGATGAGAACCGTCTTTGTCGTAGATGATTTCGGAGTCACGCTCGTCTTGGAGTTGCTGAATGATGCCAGCAACATCGTAAGAAACGACTTTCATAACATTTATTCGTTCAGGTAAGTCGCTCATCGGTTATTGCTTCTCCATTCGCAGTAGGCGTTGTAGGTTTCGTCATTATCGGGGTCAAGACCATTGGCTTCGCACCATTGGTCGTAGGACGGATTGGACTCAAAGACTTGGATTGTCATTACCACTTCTCCAATTCTACGACTTTGTATTCTTGTTCGCCAGCCTCGTCGTCCAAAATCTTGTCAAAACCATCATCGTCGTCGCACTCAACCCAGCCCTTGACCCAATGACAGTTGGTGCTTTCGTTGAGATAGAACGCCTTGTCATCGTTAGGCATCGTTGCCCAATCTGAGGGCAGGAGTGCCTCGTCATTGACCGTGTAGTAGTTCCACTCAAAAGTCTTGACACCCGACAACGGGTAGTTCTGTTCGGCGCAAACCTTGTAGCCGAGAGTCATACATTCGCTCCGTTCATCGTTGCTTCTAGTAGTTGGAAATGGTAGAGAAGGTCGTCCCAATCGGACTCAGACCAATCAGGATGGTCGCCCGTAGCGTCTGCGTACTTGAGCAGGGCGAGAGCGTCGTTAGCAAACCAACCCAAGTTGAGTAGCGTGTTCACCATGAATGGCGAGTGTCCACGAAACATCTCAGGGAGACAGGTGTTGTCGTATTGGAACATATGAACTTTCGTTCGCATATCCTCATTCCACACACTTCCCCGTGAACGCTTCATCACTTTGTATTTATTATTAGTGGTCATATAATCAGTAAACTCCCTAGTAGTAGCAATAACAACCTCAGTTGAGATTTATCGGAAAGATTTATTCCTCATAGGTGTCAAACCCGTCAAGGGCTTCGGGGTACTCAGAGGAAGGCGACCCAAGTTGAGCAAGGCGTTCGTATAGCCCCGCCATCACTAGTGCCTTCTCGTTGGTGACACATTCCGTCCAGTCCTCGTATTGCGAGCCACTGACAGAGAATGCGATGGTGAAAGCGTGGTTGTAGGTCATTCATCATCCTGTTCGTCGTCGTAATCCCAAGAGTCACCCTGACTAATGAGACTGATGTAACCAGCGTTCGGGTCGGCGTGATTAGTGGCGACTGCGCTAACAAACCTCAGACCGCAAGAGTTGGTGTACCAACAGTCAAGTGCGGTAAGCATTTCGTCGCTCGTCCCCCGTACGGAGTATTCGTAGTTTTCCTCAAACCACTGTGCCTGCTCGTCGTCTAGAGCCACATAGATTTTGTGGCAACCGTCCCAAGCGACAAGGAGAGCATCGCACATAGCGTCTGCGACTTTATCGGCAACCAGTGGGTGTAAGTCTCGGAGTTCCATCAGCAAATCTCAAATCCACCGCAGTCAAGCAGGAACTCAGCAAACTCTTGGACATTTTCCGTTGAGAATGGATAGTTAGTTGCGAAGTGTTCTACCTTGCCGTGTCCACGACAGGCATTACACCACCCGTGAGTGCGTCCGAGAATGATTGCGTCCGCTTCCTCTAGTTCTTTATCGGGCATACCGTTATCAACGCCGACAGTATCCGAACGGATACCCGTACCTTGACAGTATTCACAGTCCGATGTAGGAAGCGAGGCAAGGTGTTCACGGTATTCGGTTTCGTACTTGGCGGTTACGCCATTCGCAATGTCGTCAAGTAGTCGCTTGCCAAGTTCTAGAGCGTTCTCTGCGTCAAGACCATCACCGTCATTGGAGTATCCACTCTCAACGGTATGAGTAATGTCGCCGTGAAGTTCCTCACAGTAGTTCCATAGTGGTCGCCACCACCAAACATTGTTCCTGAAATACGAACCCTTTTCGCTCGTTTGGTTCTTGCCGTATACATCCATTCCCATTGGAGTTTCCTTTCGTCGTTATATTTACAGTGAACAGCCTAATGTTGAGTAACACAACCCGTTCGGTGGATTTGTCTAAGTATCGGTTAGGGAATTACCGTAGTTCACTGAAACTTATCCACAGCGTGTGGATAACTGAGGACTACCGTCTGTAGCCCCGTTTTGCGTCATCGGTAGATACTTGTTCGCAACGATTGCTAATCTACAACGATTGCTAATTGGATGGCTTGACGCAGTTTCGGAATATAAATGCGGGACTCTGTCTGCGCCTTTGGATAAATCACTTGGCGATGTTGTGATTGCTACTAATAGACAGTTCACTGTTGTAGGAAATAAAAAACGACTGAACCAAAATAATCACTAATCCGATAGGGAGTTATGAACACACTTACTATGCCCGAAGCAACAGCCATTGCCATTATGGAATGGGCTAAGAATAAACTTGCCACCGTCGGCTACTTGGAGTTCTCCGACGATTGGTGGGAGTCCTACGACAACGATTGGGATATCAACATTTGGCGTTCCGATATGAGCGAGGAAATCCGTGTCAATGCCTACCCGATGACATTCACTAATGGTGAATGGAATACTGACTTCTCTAACTGGGTGAGTTTGGGGACTCTCCGTGAGCCTGTTTCTTGGCAAGACGGACATTCGTGCGACCAATGCGGTGACCCGATGGGTGGCAAGTATGACGGTGACCAGCCAACTTTCTATGGCGAAGATGGTGTTGCTCATCTCCGCTGTACGCCCATTGAATAAATCTAAATCGCAGGTTGTTATTACTACTATTAGGGAGTTCAATATAACTATGACCACTACACTCTTACAACGAACCAAAGACGCTATCGCTGACGGGAAAATCATTGGCGACGGGCATACCATCTTCAATCCCTCGTTCTACGCCCCTCACTTCTCTGAGGACGAACTGCGTAAGGCGAAACTCATTCACACCTACAAGTCAGACAAGTCTGACCACAAGTCCACCATCTTTGGCAAGGACGGTAAGCCGATGGAGAAACTCAAGGGCGTGTACAACCTCACTTTCTTGTATTGGCTCTGCGGTGCGCTCGGTATCAACTCGCACAACGACTACAACGGGCGTGGCTCACAGGCAGACGAACTCGCTCGCCGTATCCGTAAGGAACTGGCATGAGCGACAAAGCCCCATTCACCATCACCATCCACGATGAAGGCTCGTCATGGCACGACTCATCCGTTCTAAAGGGATTGGTCAATCAGACCGTCTTGGTCACTACAAAAGATGGCTACATCTTTGACGGTGAAGTCACCTCGCTTGACGAGGGAACTATCACTCTCTCTAACTCAGTTGTTGGCAACTCATGGACTGAGATGACGCTCGCACTAACGAGTATTACAAACATTCATTACTGCTAAACAAATCTCACCCGTGAGGTTGTTATTACTAACAATAAGGAGTTCACTGTAACTATGACCACCTACCACATTGAGTACATCATTCACCTAGAGGTTGAGGCTGAGAGTGAGGACGAGGCATTGAAACTCGGCTCACAAGAACTTCACGACCTTGATGGTGACGGACTCGCCAACTGTTGCGAGTTCTTAGATATGGAAATCGTAAACAACGACGACTTAGGAGAAACCGAATGAAGTATTACCGTGTAGGCATTTTTGCGTCCGTGAATGTGGAAGCAGAGAACGAGGACGAGGCTATACGCCAAGCCCGTGACATAGTTATTGACGGAGCAATCAAGACGCACGATTACGAGTTTGAGGCTCAAGACCGTGAACTTGACCCCGACCTGAACTTCCTAGAAATGATTGCTCAGGAGAAGGCAAAATGACGAAACTCATTGTTCATATCGGCACAGGCACGATTATTGACGCTGACGAATGTGTCATCGTTGATGTGGAAAAACTAGACGACCACGACACGACTCTCGTAAACGATGGGGACGACTCCGATGTTGTTGAGGTTGCTGAACGACTCGGAAAGCCACTCAACCTGACGGACTTGACCTATCGCAACACGGTTGCGTTCTCTCCGTCTGCTCTCCGTAGCGAAGCAGAGGAACAGTTGAGCAACGGTTACGCCACTGATGATGATGTTATTGCGTATCTGACTTGGACTACCGAAGTAGCCACTGATGACGAACTGAACGAGGTCGCTGGTTACATTCTGAACGACGACGGGCTGTGGGGCGAATACAACACGACGGTAATGGACGGTATGCGACAGGGTTTCGCTTGGTCTAAGGAGAAGAAGTAATGGAACTTATCAAGTTTGTAACGCCTTCAGACTTTTGGCTCAATGGCGTTGAGGCTGAGATTGTATGGGACGACGCTCCCGAGGCAACCGAAGGCGTACACATCATTGTGGACGACAATGCCTCACGGGTGACCGACATCTTGGCAGACCCCGACCACCCTGAACACGACGAGTGGTCTGTGTGGGACGAGGACATCTTCTACTACTGCGAGTCCGAACAAGAATGGAAAGACCTTCTCGTCACAGGACATCACGACGGGTGGAGAGTTCTCCAATAAATCTGTCCGACAGGTTGTTATTACTACTAATAGAGAGTTCAATAAACTTATGAGCATCACACTTGACCAACACACTTGCCCTCGTTGTTTCGGGGGTATCCCCAATGACCTACAGCGAGGTCGGTACATCGGAGCATTGTCACGCACCGACAACAAGACCTACATCTGTTCAGACTGCGGAACGGCAGAGGGACTAGAGGACTATTTTGACCTTGGCTGTTCACCTCAATCCGAATGGCGAGTGAACCAATCGTGACCACCATCATTGACCCTTGTATCCATTGCGGAGAACCCACTGCGTTTGGCTCTGTCCGTGAGGACGGAACGCTCGTCGGCAAGTTTGTGAACCGTATCCCTGCCGACACTGAGGACGAGGAAACGGGCGAATACAAAGACGGGTATGCGTGTGCTGAGTGCGCTGGGTATGGGTGCGACGAATGCGATAAGCCGATTTACCTTGACTGCGAAACCCGTGTGGATTATCAGGACGAGAGTGGCAAGTTCCACTACGGCAACTTTCACGCCGAGTGTTACAACGAAGCGAAGCACGGCAAAGCCGAATACGGCGAGAACATCAAGGAGACTCTGTAATGCGTGAAATAGACCTATCCGTACGGAACGCCGACAACTCTTGGTATTGGCAACAAATCCGTGAGTACAGCAACAAGCAAGTCCATCGGCTACGAGCGAACATTCGTCGTAATGCCTATGACAATCAGTCGCACGCCAACATTGAGAAATGGTCTGACGAGCGAGGCTGGGTCATCATCTCTTCTCACCCCATCACAGACTATCCGTGCGTCAAGGTTTCGTATGTCACGAAAGAACTCACCGACAACGACCATGAGTGGTTCATTCAGACCGCCGAGGAACTGTTCACTATTGGGGTGACATTCGCACGATGAGAACTATCACCGTTACACAAACATACGAACTCATCGTATCCATTGAGACTCAAGTCCCCGACGACTACAAGTACGAGGATATGGAAAACTCATTCATTGACTTCCCTATTCGGGTTGATGTGAACCCCGTATGGGAAGATACCGAGAATGTCAAGGTCGTTGGAGTATGCGTGGACGCTCTTGTATCTCTAACGGGCGAGGACGCTTTCGCTCTTTATGAAATGAAAGACGACGAATACACTCGTTTGGTTGAGGAGAGTGACAATGAGTGACTCTCACGACTTCACTGGTGTTATCCGTATGGACTTTGATTGTGCGACAGACTCTCGTAAGGAAGTCATCGTACAGTTACCCGTGGACAAGAATGACCCTCAGCAAAATGTATGCGTCGTCGTGTTCACTGACGAGGGAGTCATCTTTGACTTCTACGAGGATGGCGAACTCTCTCGTACGCTTGGTCGCACTTATGAAGAGTGGTCTGACCTAGCACTATGAGTGTCGTTAGTCACTTAGGTTGTGATTACGCCTATCTGTTCTTATTATCAACTATCAAGTAAACGAAAGGGAAATATGACTACGACGAACATTGTCCGCAAGCCAAGTGGTGTTATTGATTTTGACGCATACAAAGGGCTAGAGGGAAGTATCGGACTAACGGGCATGACCTTCACCGTCAAGGTGATTGACGCTCGCCAGTCCTTTGGACGACTAGACCTCTGCGTTGAGCCTCTTCACGGCGAAGGCTCTCGTTGGATGGAATACCGCAAGGTGGAACTCAAGAGCGAGCCAGTGCGTTCAGAAATCACCACAACAGAAGTAACGACAGTCCGAGAGCAGGTTGCTCAACGAGCGATTGAGGCTTCTCGGGGAAATGGGTCAAGTAACACTGACCTCATTCAGCAACTGCTGAACCAAATAAACAACGGCAAGATTGCCACACAAACAAAGGAAACAATCAAATGAAGCGTATCGTATTTGAGAACCCCACCGTCGCCAAGCGTGGACGCAGTGGCGGGGCTGTACAAGAGTTCATCACCAAACTGAGCGAGACTCCTGATAAGTGGGCTGTCTATACCCGTAGTGCCAACCACATCTCCTACTACTACACAGTGGCGAGCAAGATGGGTAACCTCAAAATCGCCGTTCGTGCGAATAGCGATGGCAAGACTCATACCGTTTACATGATGTACTTGGGAGTGGAAGCAACCAAGACTCGTGTTGCGGAGAAGGCGAACAAGAAGGCGAACAAGATGGTAGTCGTCAAGAAGGCGACTGCTAAGAAAGTCACCGTCAAGAAGTGATTGTGTCAGGGGTGGGGAAACCTGCCCCTGATAAATCCATCTAGTCGGGTTGTTATTACAATAACTAGGCTGTTCACTGAAGGTATAACCACTACTACTAAAGGGGACTACTATGCCGAACTGGTGCTATAACCGAATGAATGTTACGGGCGACCGTGACTCACTAGTCAAACTCACTGAAGCGATTACTCGTAAGCACGACTCGTCGCTCGCTGAGACAACGATGGGCGTTGAGCAAGTGGACTACGACCTATCTGTCTTGTTCCCCGTTCCTGATGAACTCCGAATAACGGCGATGTTCTTTAATACCGAAACCGACGACCCTGAATACCAAGAACTTCTCAAGAAGTACGAAGCGAACAAGGCGAAGTACGGTCACACTACTTGGTACGACTGGGCTATCAACAACTGGGGTACGAAGTGGTCGCCTCGCATTGAGGAGTGGACTATCAACGACTACCCTAATGGTAGCGAAATCTATGCGTACTACGAGACTGCGTGGTCGCCTGCTGACGGACTTATCCGTGAAGTGAGTAGGCAGTTCCCCACACTCCTATTCACAGTTTCGTCTGATGAGGAAGGTCGCTCATTCTCTTGCGTAATGGCGTTCAGTAAAGGCGAGATGGTCGCTGAGGCTGGTTGCGAACTAGACGCTAATAAAGTTCCTGAGCAGTTCCGTGAGGCTTATGCGAGGATAGACAAGGAAATAGAGACTGGCACAAGTGACAGAAACTATGACGCTTGGGACGAGATGAGCGAACTTGACAGCGATGTTCTCGGCTGGTTGGAGACTCAAGTGAACAACCGACTGGTTGAGTTGGGGCTATTACCGAAGTTGAGCGTATGACCCGTAGGTCACCCGTCAGTATTTGGGAGCAGACTTCTTCTTGGGCTTACCCTCTACGACGGCTTCTTCAGCAGGGGCTTCCTCTGCTACGGCTTCTTCAGTGACGACTTCCTCACTAGGTACTTCAGCGGACGGGGCTTCCTCTACTACGGGGACAGTCTCGGCAACGGGTGCTACCTCTAAGTGTCCACAGTTCTCGTCGTGGGTGTGTTCCTCGGCTACGGCACGGGCCAAGTTCTTTGCCTCTCGCTCTTGGGGGGTAAGTTTACGCATGATAGAAACCTCGCTAGTTGTAAGTGTGGATACCATGATACCTAACTTATCCCCAACCCTGTGGATAACCGCCACTGAACTAATGTAATCACCAAACCGATAGGAAGTTATGACCACCCAGATGACACAAACTGAAGCAGAAAATCGCTACAAACAGGGCATTCGTGACCTTATTGAGAAGTGGGGTGGGCATAGCAATATCCCGTCCGCTGAGTTGCGAGATATATCTGAGGAACTACGGGCGTACTACATTGTCCTGAAGCATGAGGGTGCTGTCACACGGCAGATACTTAGTCAATACATGGTGTCACCAACCATCATTGAGCGTGTCATGTCAAGTATCGGAGTAGACGGGGAAGTGGGGGCTATTACCCCTAGGACTAGTCGCTCTGACCAATACAAGGCGTTCACTAAGTGGGCGTGTGAGCATGACCGTGAGCAGTTCACTACCGACCAACTGGTTGAGGTATCGGGCTTCTCGTATCAAACGACGCTGAAGTTCGTGGACTCTGACCCCAACTTCATTCGTATCAAGAAGGGTCTGTATGAGTGCCGTGACTACAACGCCTTACGCATTGAGTCAAAGAAGTTAGAAAAATCTCAGTAATAGGTTGTTGTTATAACTAATAGCCTGTTCACTGTTACTACAAGGGCAAATGCCCACTACTACAAATAGGGAGAAAACAATGACCACCATTGACTTGCCAAAGTGTTGGCAGAAGTACAAGAACGCACTTGAGGGCGGTATTGACCGCATCATTCTGTTCGGACCATCGGGTACGGGCAAGACCTACGGGGGACTCAACTACGGGGATACCCGTGGTGGTGCTTTCAGACTCGTATGTACTGAGGATATGACGAACGCCGATGTATCGGGTTCATTCATGCCTTCCGCTAATGGCGGTTTCTCATGGGTTAGCGGTTCAGCACTGAGGGCTTGGGAAGGTAATGGCTACTCAGGTGGACGAGTTGTTGCTGACGAGATTGACAAGGCTGGTGGCGATGTACTTGCTACCCTGCTTTCGTTCTTTGACTCACCTGAGTCTGCCTCATGGGAACACCCTGAGACTGGCAACATCCATAAGCCTCGTAACGGCTTCTCTGTGGTGATGACCACGAACATTGAGAACATGAGAGAGTTGCCAACGGCACTCACTGACCGCTTCCCTGTTCGTATTCGCATTGACGAACCGCACCCTGATGCGATTGCTCGCTTGTCGGCAGACCTGCGTGGTGTCGCTGTTCGTATGGCTGATGCTGGTAAGGAGCGTATCTCACTGCGAGCGTTCTACGCCTTTGACCAACTGCGTTCATCCCTCTCTGTTGAGGAGAGTGCGGAGATTGTGTTCGGTGACCGTGCTGGCGCAATCATGGATGCCATGCGAGTGGACTCATTGTCATGAGCACCAAGGTCAAACATGATATGTCACGGCGACCACTGCCTGAAGCATTGGGTCGTGGCGATGTAGACAAGGGTGGTGCGTGGACTGTAGAAGCCTGCCCACCTACCCGTGGACTACCCGCAACCTCTGTTGAGGGTCGCTTCATGAATGTACCTATGTCGGGTGACGCTCTCTCTACGGCTATTCGTATTCATGAGATGGTTCATGCGAAGGTGTCGCCTAAAGACTTGCGTCCATTCATTGCTAGGGGTTTCGCAACTGAGGAGTCACTGCGTTCTGTTGAGGAGATGCGAGTGAACTACCTCGCCACTCAGTTGGGCTACGACATGGGCGTACTCAGTGATGGTGCTGAGAAAGAAGTGGGCGAACGCTTTGTTGCTATGGGCGATTGGAATGGTGCTGTTCAGTTCGCTGTTGCCACCGTTGGTACGGGCGGTCATAAGAAGTTCATTGCTGGAGTACGCCGACATAACAAGGTGTGGGGCAGTGTGCTTGCTGACATCAGTAAGCGAGCAATGAAGGAGATAAAGAAGGTACAACGGCGAGCACTCTCTAGTACCTCTCCTACTACTGATGGTTTCATAGAAGGCTTTGGTTATACCGAAAGTATCGCCTCTTGGATTGACCGCTTGTGCGATAAGCAACCTGATGACAAGAGTGACAAGCCTGATGGTGATGATGGTTCTGATGGTGATGACATTAGTGACTCTGATACTGATGGGTCAAAGAAGGATGAGAAGGGCGAGATAGATAAGGCTCTTGCTGAGTTTCGTAAAGAGACTCTCGTTGATAGGACTCCTATCCCCTCTTGGTTCCCTCTCAAGGTGGAACGGTTGCCTATGCCTGAAGTATTGAGTGGGTCATTGGGTAAGAAGCGTGTCGCATCCAATAGTGGCAAGCATCCTCGTCGCCTTCATCGTTACTTGACTGACCCTCAGAAGCGTGTCTTTGATAAGACGGTTCGTGGTCAAGGTGGCATCGTTGTTATTGACACTAGTGGCTCTATGCGTCTTGACCGTGATGATGTAATGGGGATAGTCAAGGCATCCCCTGGATGTACTGTGCTGTCCTATAGCGTCCCCTCGTTCGCCATTGACGATAATGGCGAGGCTGTTGAGACCAATGCTTATGTCCTTGCTAGTCGTGGTCGTATGGTTGATGAGATGCCTGAGTTCGGCTCTGCTAATGCTGTAGACCTACCTGTGCTGAAGTGGGCAGTGAGTGAACGACAAAGTAGTCGCACTCCTGTCGTGTGGGTATGTGATGGGTATGTGACTGGTCATGGCGATGTAGGTCACGAAGCACTGACGCTTCAGGCGGTTGAGTATTGCCTCGCTCATAGCATCGCTATCGTGCCTGATGCTGAGTCGGCAGTGAAGTACCTGACTGAGTTGGGCATGGGTACACGACCTGCTAAGTCATTCCCTCATGTTATGAAACGGGCATACGAGTTGGCGACTGGAGATAGGTTGGTCGCATAGTTCTCGCCTTCCCTATAAGGTGAGTGAAGGGTAGTCCTTGAGTTGGTGGTGGTCATCGGCTTGAGTGACTGCCCTTCTTTTTTTATGTACTGAGTGATGTATATGTATGTATATATATGTATGTGTGTATATATATACCCATAGCATTACCCGTAGGCAC
>Ga0209442_1000173_pt1 | contig 38826 bp, 46 predicted proteins | sample LauGreSBDMM110DD_2_FD_187565 | JGI IMG/M metagenome (GOLD analysis project Ga0209442, IMG submission 187565) | Freshwater lake microbial communities from Lake Michigan, USA - Sp13.BD.MM110.DD (SPAdes) (version 2) | ecosystem: Environmental > Aquatic > Freshwater > Lake | place: Lake Michigan...
ATACCCTGTGGCCCCTGTGGCCCCTGTGGACCTGTAGCGCCAGGTACTGTACTGTCTGCGCCTCTTTGGCCCGTAGCACCCGTAGCGCCATGTACACCAACGTTGCCGGTTGCACCAGTTGCGCCTATTGGACCTGTTGCACCTGTTGGTCCAGTTGGGCCTGTTGAGCCTGAAGTCCCCGATGCACCTGTAGCGCCCGTTGAACCTATGACACCAGTTGATCCGGTTTGACCTGTAGCGCCTGTTGAACCTACACCTGTTGCACCTACGCCTGTTGCACCTGTTGCACCTGTTTGGCCGGTAGCGCCAGTAGCGCCGGTAGCGGCTGGACCTGTAGACCCCGTTCGTCCTATTGGACCTGTAGCGCCAGTTGCTCCAGTTGGTCCTGTTGGTCCTATTGGGCCTGTAGCTCCTGTAGTGCCTCCACCACCAATTGGCCCAGTTGGTCCTGTGCTGCCAGTTGCACCAGTTGCGCCACGAACACCAGTTGAACCGGTTGCTCCAAAAACGCCAAACGCAACACCGGTTGCACCTTGTGGGCCTGCAGGTCCCGGTGCACCTGCATCGCCTTTTGCGCCACCTGTGAATGGTAGTATTGAAACAATATCACCAGCAGCAGTGTTTTGATACAACACCACTGCATTCGAAGTTAAGTAATAATCTCCTACCTCAGCAACACCTTCATCTGAAACATTTGCACCAGGAGAAATTAAGACACCGTTAACCCAAACTAATAATGTGTCTTTGACTAAATTAAATTTTAAATATGTGTTAGCTAAACTTGGTGTATTATTATCGAATAATAATTGCGGTGTTGCAGTTATATAATCATATCGTATTAATACTGAAGTATTTGTCTGTAATTCTGTCCAATATCTAGTACCGTTGGCATCACCTCTTAAGAAATATCTATCTCCCGAAGGTAACCCCAAATTCGGTTCAGCGTCTTCTAAGGTTAAAAATTGATATCTATCCTCAGACGCGGTGGCCGGGTCGTTGACCCGTATCTTTCCCCCTAAACTACGTAGTGCCATAGTGCTTCTTTATTGTAAAGATGTTTCTAACAAACTTAAGACTATTTTAAGTGCTGCATTTGCGCCGGCTTTTCCTAAAATAGCTTGGTCTTCTTCTAAAACTATTTTACCAACAATAACAGAGGCAGCATCACGTCTTGGTATTTCAAAATTCTTAACTAATTCAGTATCAGTAATAACTCTAAAACCATTGAGCAAAACATTTGATCTATGAATAAAGGTTACATTTGCTGCATCTTCACCCACATTACTTACTTGTGCAGTAAGAATAATAGTGGCGACCTCACCGGGTGTTGTATATAACAACGTTGGGTTAGTATATAAATTCGATGTTATCGTCTTAAACGTATTTAATGGGACTAGGGTAGCCATTTTTATCCTTTATTGCAATGCCAATATATATGGCGTCATTACGGCGAACAAACTCTTATTAAATGTTCTTCCGTTAATTGTTCCTGTTGCTCTACTAATTAACAATTCATCGCCGATTCTAAAATCGCCTTTGTGGTCTGTACTTGTGTAGAAAATTTGTCCGCCTCTTAGAGAAACGACTTCTTGATCTTGAATTGGCACACCACCGTTATAAGGTAAAGCATTGATCAATTGTGTCCCCGCACCCACATATTCAAATGTGTGTGTACTTGTTTGTAAATAACTTCCCTGATGGAATGACACCGTGCTATTTGCCAGTGGTCTATCAACTGCAAGTATTTTCTCATCAAATGTAACAATACTCAATCCACCAACAACATTAGTTGCTTCATTTACTGTATAGAAGTCACGTGTACCGTTGCTCAAATCTTTCCAATTTTGATTAACATACGCAACCAATTCGCCTTTGATAAATTCTTTATTAGCCAAAAGAATATTTGTTGCCACAATAATATTTGGATTGGTATTTGCCGTTAAACTAATAGGTTCAATATTGTATTGAACATTTTCATATGATGGACCGTTTTCAATAATATTTGTAAGATCAGTAATTCTATCGCGAATATAATCTATTTCAGATAATGTCACATTACCAGCAATGCTTGTGTTCTGTAAGTATGTTGTTTGATATGTGTTTGCTATAACTGTGTTGGTTAAAATTTCATCTACAATAGTGCCAATAAATTTAAATGCGCCACTTGTTTGTACAACTTGATTTGTAATACCAGATCTATTTAATAGATAATCAAACATTTGTATTGCATGAGTCAATGTTTGTCTATTGCCACCATGTTTAATATCAAATGTCAAACTATCAACAATTTTTCTTACATCGTTGGTAATTGTTCTTCCAGGTATATAAGTTGCATATGAATAAGTATTAGCAAAGAAAGCTCCAACTTCAGATGCAATAAAGTTTTTATTCTGCTGTAATAGATTTGCTGTGTTATTTAAATCTACTGAAGTATTTGCGGGATATCTATTGGGTACAATTTTACCGGTTACACCAAATATTCCAACATTATATACATCTAACCATTGACTGAAAACATTTGCAACTAGGTTTGCCGCATAACCGGATCCTGGAGCAGCACCAATAATTACTTGAGTATTTGTGCTTTGATAAGGTTTGTCTACACCGTTGTCCCAACCAGTACTATTAATTACTACATTTGTAACTAATGTCTTTAGGTATTCCATTGCATTAGAAACTTCAACCGTTTGATCTTGAACCCTGCTTATACCTTGTGTTGCGTATTGTAACCCAGAGAATCTGGATTGCGTATTACTTTGATATGCCAAATCAAATGCCAATGAATCAACAACTAAACCAGTATCTCTTGCACATTTTTCTTGGTTGTAACTTGCCATCAAGACACGATCATTAAGATTTGGTCTTTTAGGAACTTCCATTTCAACAGATCTACTTGAAATTTGTCTTATTACTTTACCAGGATATAATGTAGGGCTAACACCATCGGCAAATAATCCATATCTACCAAATGATGAGTTGGAGTTTGTGATAGAACCGAAACCACCATTCTCACAAAGTACACCATATTCGCAGCAAATTGTGAATAATGAAACCAACTGCATATAGCCTTGGTTTAATAAGTAAATACCAATACCACCTTCATTGAACTGAGTGAAGGCATCTAACACCATTGAACGCAATCCGCCTACATAATTACCGTCAACTCTAACACCTGTACCAGTTGATGTAATTGAAGAACAATTTTGAATATATGGACTGGTTGTGATATTACCAGCAGACCCATCTGGATTATATGAAAATACTGCAGATGCTGTTTTCACATTGTTTGGATTGGCTGCTCTGTGTCCTCTAAATGTAAATCCATTAACATACGCACCTGTGTTCATATAGAACATATCAGATGTTTCATTTTCTGGAAATATATCACACGTTCTTAAATCGTTGCCAATTAGAGAAGCTCTTTTGTGAATAGTAACAGGATTATTGTGTAGTATGTATTTTCCAGGAAATACATGAACCGTCCATTTTTCTGATATTCTACTTAATGCCACATGGATATTTGCAATTGCATTTGCCGGTGTAAATCCATCTAATCTATCGTCTCCATTTGTAGAAACATATATTATATTTGCATTTTTCTTTCTAATCGCATCTAGATCAGGAGTCAATGCTGAAATAGCTCTCGAGTTCGTGAAGTAAAAATTAATATTACCTTCACGAATTTGATCTGTTGTTACATTGGCTAAACTAAATTGCGTAACAATATTAGATAAATCGCCAATTTGAATAGTACCATTGGCTTCATCATAATTAATAGTTTCATCTTTTGCACTAATAGCTTGTCTAATTCTAGCATCGCTAATATTTGCTTCAGGTAATAATAAACTTGTTTTTAACCCAGGAGTTGTTCCTAAAATAACCCAACCGTTTGAATAGCTATTTGCTGAATAAATCAACATAATAGATTCGCCGGTCTTCTCCATAGAGATCGACACATTCGGGTAAATACGAGAATTGGCAGTCGTAATTTGAACAGAACCACCTTGCACATTGGCAAGTGTAATTATTTTAACAACACCATCGACAGGAGAGTTGGGCAATGTAGGATAAACTACATAGGGCCCAACACTAAACTCTGTTCTTGATTTGGTCAAACTAATTGTTTGATTTCTGTCTGTACCTTTTATTAATTGTACGCCCTCGAACACGATACTACCTTTGAAGATAGGATCAGTCAAGTTTCGTAAAAGTACATTTGCAGCTATTTTCTTACTTACGCCATCTTGTATGCCGTAAAAGAACGTATTTTCTACTAAAGTAGATGCCGCAAGTAAATCCGATAACTTTAAGTCTGCCATTATCTCTACTTTTAAATTAAATCAATGTTATTTAGGCGCCTGCAGTAATCTGTAATGCATCAGATGTAGCAGTATCTGTTGTACCAACTGCACTAATAACTGCTCTTACATAGCCATTAACTACACCTGTTGTTGTGTAGATATTAGCAATACTTAGAGAAGCTGTTGCGTTACCTGTATTTACTGGTCCATTATTATTTAACAATCCTACCCAAACAATATTATTTGGCGAGAACTGCCATGTATACACCGGTGTTCCGCCGCCGGATACTGCGCCTGTTACAGTGAATACACCTGTAGGTGATGCATTAGTACCTCGAGTAGCTTGTGCAGTCTGTGCTGTAATTGTTACACCATAATCTGGAACAACTGCATCATCTGCAGCATCAATTAATAATGTGGGTGTTGCGTTACTATTAAAGTTCTTAGACATTGCAACCAAAGTTTCTGCTCTGTGACGAGTTGCCCCTTGTGTTGTTGTCCAAGTTTTATAATGAACCCATCCAGGTGAATTGATGCCCGTTGCTTTAACATCAGGATTATCAACCTCAATTCTATCTACACCGTAAACATTTCTTTTACCAACTCTTAGATCATAGTTAACATTGGCTGTTTGGCCATATGTCAATAAATCTTTAGGTGATTGTTGTACTGCCAAAGCTTTGCCGGCACCAGTTGCTGCGGTATATGCATTAGATAATGTAAGTGCCACATTAGAATCTATAGATGCAACTCTATATTTTACATTGGAGATAAGAAGTGCATCTCCTGGTCTTACATTAGCGGTAGTAAAACTACCAATACCTATTGTTACATTAGATAGGCCTTGTACAACTGCACCAGTACCTACTAGTTCTTTATAATCTAAATTACCCCATTGAGACATCTTTTTCTCCTTTTGTGTCTATTTGATCAAGCTAACGACCTTGAACTGTCGATGTTTATTTTATTTATTCCCGTTAGTTCCGATGTGTACGTACTGCGTACGAACACCGTCTTTTTCAACTGTATATTCTACGTATGTTGAATTGGACTCGATTATATAACTCTCATCTAATACTGTTGATCCAGACTTGCGGATCTCATCAAGTTTAACTGCAAAAAGTTGTCTTGCTTTTGATTCAATGATAATGCTATCAATCTTTTCATCATATGCTGCAGTTGCAATGGCAACAACTTCTTGTTGAATGGATTCGTCTCTACTCTCAACCATAGTTTGCAGAGCTCTTAGATAATCACCATATGTGGGATTGTCTGTTACATCAATTCTAAAATCATCATAGTTGATAATTGTTTGAGAGATGCCTTCTTTAACTGCCTTTGGTTTAAAAGCTTTGCCTGCTGGTTCAGGTTTTTCTTTAGTGAATTTCTTAGTGTAAACCGTACCTGTGGAAATTTTCTTAGAGTCAAACCCAGCTGTTTCACCCGGTTTGGTAGGAATTTGACTCTTATAATTCTTTACATCAAAAGGATTGTTGGTTTCTTCGTATTGAGTTCCCGTCTCTATTTTTTTGGCTCTAGCAGCACCTGTCTGACGGCTATATCGTTTATTAGCGGCGTTAGGCATGTTTGCTGCATCTTTTGCATGAAAAGGATTTGGTTTTCTATCCGTGTCCGAGAGTCTTGTATCATACTCACCTGTCTTGTGGTATTGTCGACCCACTGCGGCTCTGTAGGCTTTAACCTTTTCCATACCGGCTGGTGTATCACCGATTTCATCAATTTGCTCAACTGCTTCTCTTTTAATACCTGCGGCTGTTAGAGCAGCTGCTCTGTCTGCATAAGATTTAATATCAGGTGCAGACTTTTTAATAGCTGCTTTTACTTGAGGAGTAGCATCGCTTTTATCAACCTGTTTCATTGTAACAGTTCCCGCATGACCCTCTCCCATTGAATGTTGACCCGATGGCTTCAATCCGGCTGCTCTATTTTTTAGTTCAGCTTTATTACTTGCCTTACCTGCAAGATTATATCGCTTATCTGCTCTTGCTTCATCTCCATCACGACTTGCATCGTTAGCATCACTTACAGCTGCTCTATGTACTCTATTTAAGGTATTAACTGATAGTTCGTCAATTTGTTCTTCTTTAACTGTTTTTTGTGTTTTACCAGCACGAAGTTTTTTAAAGTCGTCTGCAGTTAATTCGTCTTTCTCTGGCTCATGTACATCTAATACTTGTTGGTTAGGATGTAGTTTCTTTTCTTCGATGTTTTCTTCAGCTTCTGCCATCTTTTTACTGTGTGAATGCGATTTGCCTTCAACGATTCGTAAATTGGATGTTTGAATACGATGTGTACCTGTAGGAAATTCTACAGTATACCAAGCAATTTGGCCTTGCTCATCTGGTTCTGCGTGTTGCTCAGAAATGCAAGTACCTAAACCTAACATTGCGTGTTCAACGTGTGTTGCGCAAAAATGTGCTTTATCCACTTCAGCTTCTTCAACCTTTGCTGGTTCTTCAACTTGTGGATTTGTTACATTACGAATTGATTCAAATAGATTATTTGATATGCGAAAGTTCATGGCTTTTCCTTTGATGTTTATTTTTATTTATTAAGACGAAGATCGGCTTTTTCTTGAGGTGTTGGTTTTCTTGTAGTAACTTTTTTAATAGATTTAGATACAAGACGGGCAATACTTTCTTCAATTGATTCTGGAATACAATTAGGAACTTGCTTACCATTTTTATTTTTGGTGCCCAACATTTTATAACCAGTCCAACAAGGGTCTTTGCCCTTCATTTTTTCTTCTTTAACCTCTGGCTTTTCTTCTCTTTTTTCCACGCCGCCCTTTAACCATTCTTGATTTCTTTTCTGAGCTGCTTCTCTTGCTTCTTGTCTTTTTCTTAACGCATCTGCTAATTTTAATCTTGCAGATACTGCTTCTGAAACTGTTTTCTTGTAGCGAGAATGATATTCTTTTGCCGCCGCTTCAGGTGAATCATGGTATGTTGTTCTTGCATTTGTGCTACTAGAAGAACCACCTGCTGCAAAATATTTACCGGTGTCACCGTGTTTTAAAATATTTGCACCCTTGTTGCCGGCACTATTATAAGACACACCTGCATGAGTGTGACCTTTAGATGTTTTCATTGTAGCATTATCATGTGGTTCATATTTGTGATCTGTAACGTCTTCTGTTACTACAAATTCTTCACCCAATTCTCTTGCTTTATCGTCGTGTTCATCGGCAAGTCTACTATGTTTGTCTGAAGAACCAGACCGACCACGATCATCATGCCATTCGGACATAGCATCATGGAAATTTGTCATGTGTCTATGGTATTCACCAAGTTTGCCTCCTTGATGGGCAGCATTAGCCTTATCAAGATGTTCTTCAGCTGCGTCATAGGTTTCTATAATAGCATCTCTGACTTGTGCAAATGTTTTCATTTTTTACCTCTGCTTGCTACTCTCTGTCTATCAAGTTCTCTTACCTTTGGCATTAATTTTGTAGGTAAATTTTTTATCATTGATAACATTTTAGAAGCTCTTGCCTCAATGTTATTTCTCTCAGATGCGGACAATTCGGTTTTATTTCTGCCCTTTAAAAGTTTTCGCATTACCATTTTTCTTGCAGAAACTTTAGATCTTTTTGTTAATATATCAGTAGGCGCGGCTCTTCTTAATTTAATCCTGCGAGCCATTGCCATTAAGTATTTTCTAGACTTTAATTTCTGCGACATTTTAATTCGTTCTGTTGCAGATATAGCTTCCATAACTAACTCGGAGTCGTCATACATATGTATAATGTCTTCCCATTCAATGCTTTCAATTAAAGCATCAAGGTCTTCTTCGGTTACTTCTTCTAGAATAAATTCGGAAAATCTAATCATTTTAGTGTTGCCTTTAACATCCAACCGTGTTTCTGATGTGCTGCAATTCTATCTTGTATAAAGTTTGCTAGCCCTAATTCTGTTGCATTATCTGCTGCTCGATACGCCATCATCAATGAAGCCAATGTCAAATTGTTTGCATCTAATAAACGACTTACCATAGACATTGCGGACACCGTTTCTTCATCTTCTGAAATCATAGATAAAGATTTTATTTGTGATAACGATGCTGGCGCATAATCATCTAATTGTCTAATATGTTCTGCAATAATATCTATTGCTTCAAATATCTCTTGGTATATTCCAGCAAATAAATCGTGATATTGTTTAAAGTCTGCACCTTCAACATTCCAATGATATGAATGTGCTTTGTAATACAATACAAAGCTATCAGCCATTGCCTGTTTTAAAGATGTCAATAATTCTTCATTCATTTTAATTATCCTGCTGATGTGCTTTTTTCATTAATTTATATGCAGAAGAATGAACTGCTAATTGTGATTTCGCTCTATGCACATCTTGCATTGCGTTTGTTTTGTCAGTTTCAATTTTTTGTGTCTCAGGTGTTGCTAAGAATGATTTAAATGAAACCATCCCAACAGGTTTACCTTCGTGACCAATGCCATCGATTGTTTTATCTATACCGTGATATACTTCTTTGTCTGGTGACATATTGATATCTCGGTTTACAGTTGCAGGATCCGATGCATAAGTCTCTGCAATTTTCTTTCTTAGTTTTGACATTGTTATCGTCTCCTTAACTGGTACTCCGCCGTCTGGTGCGCCATCAGCATTTTTATCTGTTACTACTCTTGTAGATCTTACTTTATATTCTTTACCATCTTTGCCTATAACTATTTTGTAGTCAGATGCATTGTAACCTTCATTTGCTTCTTCTGCACCAAATGTTGGTACAGTAGAAATAATTTCATTTGCATAATTAGTATCTTTATGCAAATTCAAATCTGAAATTGTTTTAATATGTTTTGACATATACATTAATTCTTTATCAGGATATCCTAACATATTTAATGTGTCATGTGCAATGGCAAAGTACATATTAAAATCGTGTACCAATTGGTCATTAGCAAAACCTTCTTTGATTGCAATCTTTTCAAGCTCTAAATATTTATCCGTTGCTTGAATTGCTTGTAGTATGTACTTTGGATTCAATCCTGTTTTACCAACTAGCTCTTTTAACTGTACAGACGCACCTTCGCACATATGTAGAAACTGAGTCTGATAACCCATGTATTCTAATTCCATACTGCTATTGTTCATCTCTACTAATTTTTCTTTTGACATTAACAATGCTGGAAGCCTATTCTCTAATACTTTTCTAGCTGGCTTAATTGTAATTTCAGGCCACATTTTGCCCGCTTCTTGAATGTCTTTAAGCCAATGCTTAACAGTCTTAGCTTCACTTAATTTAATTGTGACATAACCAGAACCTCTGTAAACAACAGGACCTCTGTCTCCATTTGTGGCTTCTACAATATCATTAAGTTTAAAAATTTCATTATTCATGTATGCTTCTCTTACCGAGACGCACATACCTAATTTTTCACTCCAAACTCCAGTAACACATTCTGTAGGTTTGTTTGGTGTCATCTTCATCATATAAGCTGTTCCTTCAGGTGTACCGTCATCGAAGCGATTCGGGTTTTCATAATCTTCTTTTATTGCTTTAATGTGGTTAACAATTTCTTTTGATTTGTCCTGCAATGCCACAGGCAAACCTTTTTCAAATTGTTTTACTTTATTTGTTCTAGCTAGATTGCGCATCTTAGTACCAGACATTCCCTCTACACCTTCTGCATCTGGGTCTCTTTCGCCAGATGATACTACTTGTATAGATTTGTATTTGTATTTGCCGTGAGGGTAATCTTTACCGTCATTGTATTGTTCTAATTTGCTTTTATAATCATTGATTCTATCAGAACCAGCAATCATAACAAGGTGTTTGTGACCTTGTTTATATAATTTAGCGGCAGCGTGTAAGAACGTAGGTTCTGCTTTAGAGGAACCGTGAATTTGTGTACCGTGGGAAATTTGATTCAAATAACCAATCTTTGCAGCTTGCGGCAAAGGATCTTTGGACTTTAGTTCTGTATGGGAAGCAAACACATGACCAGATGCGCCGTGTTCGTCAGATACCGCTTTAACCTTTTGTATTAGCTTTTCGTGCCCAACCGTAGGTGGGTTAAAACGACCAAAAGCCATTACTGCGGTCTTTTCTTTAGCTTCTTCTAAGTATTGTTTAAAGTCCATTTGAATATATTAGATGTGCAACCTATTATTTATACAGTTTGATTGTTTGGTAAAGGAGGCGGTGGTACAGGATAGGGTTGTCTTGGCTTAGGAATTTTTTTTCTTGGATTGTGTCTAAACCAACTCATTATTTTACTCCTGTATTAGATATTGTGCAAAGTTTACCAAAAGTTTGTTTTCTTTAATACTTTTCATTGACAAGCTATTGACTTGATGTTATCATCATCTATGTACCGGTTTAATAAAGTCTTAACAATTCCACTTACGTAGAGCTTTGTTAATCCGTGAATCCGGGTCTCTAGCAGTTTTAGCAGATGTTAGACGCTTCTTCATTCCACCCATTCGAGCACAAAAAGATTTTCTTCTGTTAGCTGCTTTACTTCCGGCTTTTAATTTAGAGGGTTTAGTTGTTACAGCAGTTTGTAATTTTGAACCAGGATTTTCTCTACGATAAGAAGCAACACCTTTAGCGTTTAATCCACCCGAAGGATTCTTTCCCTCTTTACGTTGCCAAGCCGCGACTTCTAATAGTTCTTCATCTGAAACAGATTCAAGATCTTCCCAAATTAATTCAGAGTCTACATTATTTTCTTTTGCAATCTGTTCAATTGTTTCTTCAATTAGATCAAATTGTTCTTCGGGCGTTAGCTCTTCTGTTAGATAAGATTTAAATGTTAGCATATTTACTTATTCAGGTTTTGGCCTGAAAATCCTTCTTTACTTCTATTAACAACTTTTGATACTGAACCATCTCTGTAACCAACAACAAATCCTTCTGGGTTAGTTGGCTTGCCGTTGATAGTGTGTTCTTGATTCTGTCCGCTATTCTCAAGAGATCTTAGCAAAACATTTTTTGCTTTATCCAAATGCTTATGTGCCGTAAATAAATGATCGAATCCTCTTTTGTTTGCATCTACACCGTTAAGTGTGTTTTGCATAGCAATATGTTTCTTTAATTTATTCTCAGGTCTTTTTACTGAGTCAACGTCTTTTTGCAATCTTGTTTTAAGATGTGTTCTATATCCTGCAGATGTAGGACCCTTGCCTTCACGAACTGTCTTGTTTATATATGTTTGCAAATGATCTGTTTGTCCAGTAATCATTTCATCATGATTAGGTATAGCAGATAAATGTTCATTTGCTTTACTAAAATTTTTCTGAAATTCATTTTTATCTTCTGCAGAATAATTAATACCTTTTCTGCCTAATTTATTGTTAAAGATATGTACATCGTTATGTTGATATAATTTATCTGTGTCAATATTGTATTCAGGTGTGTCGCCGTTAAGTCTAGTATGAAGCGATACACTTATCTTTGCTCTTTTTAACGCTTTGCCTTCATCTGATTTTTTATCATACCCATATTGAATCAAATTTTCTTTGTGAGTAATTTTGTCGTCTGTCTCTTTTATGGTGCCGTCTTTTTTACTGCCCATAAAATCGCCTTGAACAATACCATGAATAGGTGACATTACCTTGCCACCGTGTTCTAATAGCTGTCCCAATTTAGATGCTAGACCAGGTGAGTGTCCAAATTTTTCTTTTACATCTTGTTGAGTGAAGGCATATCCTTTAGCCGCGCCTTTGTACGCTACGCCAAATTCTTTGTTTCCTGTTGCAGGATTGAGAGTGTGCCCCATCTCGAATGAAGGTGATCCATCAGCCTTAACACCAATACTTTGTACTGTAGATTTTTCGCCACTTAAGTGATGATGCAGATCTTCTAATCGTTTTAAATCCGCACTTGTTTCTTTTGAGCTAACAAATTGAGCCTCACCGCCCAAGTGGGTAAGGTGTTTAATTGCCTTACTTTTCTCAGCTGCTTCTAGTAAAAATGATTCGAAATTTATCATATTATTTTAGTGTTAGTGTACCATTAATATTTTTATGCGGACCAGATTGTGTTTTTAATCCATATGTCGCAACATTAGTCAATTTGCCTGTATCTTTATGATATCCTCTTATTGTAACAGAACCACCTGCTTTATCTGTTGCAATATGCAATCTTTCAAATTTATTTAAATGTTCATCTGCAATATCTGACATATGATGTATTACTGGTTTTGCGGAACCGTCTTCTTGTACCCAGCTATGCGCAACATAATGTGGTATAAGTGTTTTTGGAGAAACATCATTTCTTATTTGTTCTCTTAATGCTTTGTCTGCACTACCGTTACCGTCATCTCCAGTTTTGTCAATTAATCCCTTTGTCAATTCTTTTGCAATCATTCCGAGATGTTCTCGTTTAGATTTATCTGCTTCTTTTGCTCTTTCTTTAGCAGCAGCAAAGAATGTTGGTTTATCTTCAGATGCTTTATATGCGTCTAAAAATTTTCCTACGTGTTCATGTAAGACAGATTCATCTGGTTTCATTTTCTCACCTTTGCGAATCTTAGCTTGTCCTTCTTTGTGAGATTTTTGCATATCTTCTAACGACATATTATCAACTTTATATTGAGCATGTCTTTGATCTATAGTTCCATTGTACCCTAGTTTTTCCATATAATGATGGTGAGGTTTCATTATCTCGGAAATACGACCTGGTCTTAGACTCGCCATTTTTTCTAGCGATTCTGTACCAGGATTTTTATAATTTGGTTCTTTGTTTGTACCATATTTTGCAGATACACCTAGATAATTTAAAATTTTGCCTTCTTTATCTTTAGTAGTTAAAATTAAATCAGCATTTGAATTTAAATCTTTTTGTCCTGTTAATTTTTCGTGATCTCCTTTTGCATTATCTCTATCACGATTTGACGTCCAATGTACATCGCCAATTACAGAATTTTTATGCAATACATTTTCATCTTTTAGATTACTAATTAAATTTTTTGCAGTTTCTTTAGCGTGAGAATCAATTTGGTTATACGCTTCTTCACCTACTTTACTTTGTAACCTATCATGTACTGCGTCAGGATTTCCAGCGTGTCCTTTTTCTTTAGCTTGCTGAGATTCTGCTCTAAAATGTGAAGGCAGCTGACCATCCGGATGTAGATATTTCGAAAGTAAAAGTTCGTGTAATTTGCCCTTATCATCATTTATAGATGCTGATTTGGCTTCTGCTTCTAATAGATATTCTTCGTAGAGAGCCTGTTCTACAAGAAATGTTTTGAAAGGATTGATCGTCATTCTGCGTCTCGAATATTAAATTATATAATATTTATACCTAAGTATATTAGGTAAAACGAAGACAAAAAAAGGCGCCTAAGCGCCTTTAAAGTAAAAATATATGAATTATTTTTGAGAATGTAGAGCTTTGACGTGCGCTATTGCGGAAGGCAAATCTTTAAGGTGTTTTTCGTGAACATGCACATCACTGTCATCTTGTCCTGACCAGGTCTTGTTGCTACCGGGTTGTTTATGATGGACAACCTTAACAGACGCTGTATTATCTTTATGATGACTAACAGAGACATTATACGCTTGATTTTCATGTTCATGAAAATAATGATCTTTTATTGGAGACTTATGCTTTGGTTTATCTTCTGGTTCGATCTGTTTTCGGGCCGACTCACCTGATAAATGTATAAAATTTGGAGTCTCCCCGTGTAGTGTTTTTCCACTAACGGCATCTAATTTTTTAACAACTTCAGCATGATGATTGACAGGAACTGATTCTCCTAACAGCATACCTGCAATTGATTCGTGTAATGTACTCATGAGCGACTCCTAATTGATTATTCTGGTGTATGTAACGTTTTAACGTGTGCTATTGCAGAGTGCAAATCTTTAAAATGTTTCTCTTTATGTTTTTCAGAATCATTGTAATCTTGTGCTCTGTCAGACCATTTTTGACGATATGCGGAATGTTGGACTGTTGCCGTATTGTCAGCGTGATGACTTACTGTAATATGATGTTCATGCTGTTCGTCTGCACCACCAGTAGCAAATTGACCTTGATGATAATAATGATCTTTTACAGGAGAGCTATGTTTTGGCGCATTTGGTACATCTTTATTAGTACCTGAACCATGAGTAAATGCCGGCGTCTCTCCGCCGATGTGAGGTCCAGCAGAGCTATTTAAATGCTTAACAACTTCATCATGATTTTCGTTAAGAATCTTTCCCAACAGCATACCTGCGATAGACTCGTGCAATGTTCTCATTTATTACTCCAACTATATTTGATATATTATTTATAATAAATCACAATTAGATGTTGTTATTCCATGCTTTAATCACAGGATGTAAAATGTCATCATTATAATCCATTTTCATTGTATTCACAATAGCTAGGATAATCTGAATATTGCCCTTTACATATCCCTTTTTCGAATTGATACGATCTACGCTAGGGCGGAATGGGTTGCGATTGCCCTTTGTGCCTAATTCCATACTAAAAGGAATGCCGGTAATAGCACATTTGCCTTCGCAAGAATTAAACTTATTCTGAATATATTCTGCGGTAAGATTGAAGGCCATTTTACGACCTTTCTTAGCATGAGCGGCAACTCGATTCTTTAATGCTACATATTCAGTAACACCGAATTTTTCTGGCGATGCTTTCTTTGCTCTATTAGCGGCTCGTGTTTTAACTCGAATAGCGGCTTTTTGAGCAGGCGTTTGTTGATCTTTTTTCTTTTGATAATCCCACTTGCCAAATGCTGTGGCAAGAGCGTCTTCTTCTGTAGTTAAGGGGCGAGCATCTAAACGACGGATCTGATGCAAACGTTTTGCTTCTTTGCGAACTACCGAGTCTTCAAAATTGTATGTCATATCAAATAATAAAATTAATTCCGCTTACGCCTTACGGAAGCACTTCTTTAGCATTGCGCCAAAAGGTAGGGAGAGTGCTCGAGAAGAATTTTAGGCTCGGCTAAAAGCTTCTGTACCCATCATGGCGTATGCGGCAGCTACCATTTTGCGGCTTGGTGTTCCTAGACGGTAAGCAGACTTGCCGTTCTTAGTAACGTTAGTGTAAACAGCGTAACCTTCTGAACGAAGTTCGCTGATACGAGGACGAATGCTGTCCTCAGAAGTGCCAGTCAAACCAGCGAGTTGAGCAGGTGTAAATTGACGACCAGACTCAAGAACTTTCAAAACACGGTTTTTCAACATATGTTATTTTCCATTAAAATATAATCGCATCAAAAATTTTATAGCAACGGCGATCTTTCACTGCTATAAACATATTATAATATATTTCTACATTATAATCAAGCATCAAGTTAACCTTTTCTGTGATGTCTACTCACATGGTTACCTTTAGCAAACTTATACAAATATTCATTTCCAATTTTACCCGATTCAATTTCGGCAAGCGCAGTTGAAATGTTTTTCTTTGCGTCTCCTGATCCTTCTCTCTTTAGTTCTCGAGCCCTTGCTGATGCTACAAGAACTAGATCATAACGATTACCTAGTTTAAGTACAGCTGCTTCTGAAGTAAGACGAGTACGATCTGAATCGTCCATTGGATTAAATATAGTCATAAAAACCTTTATTGTATGGTGCGAGCCACAGGATTCGAACCTGTCCCGTAAGAATTATGAGTTCTCGGCACTACCTCTATGCTAGACTCGCTTTATTAAAAACACCTTGTCTTATTTGTGATATTTCATATTTTTTAATCACTAATAATTTTTCAGGAAATTGATTCCATTTTGCGCGATCTCTTTCAGTTTCATATCCCTTAACCTCGAAAAGTTGGATGCTCTAGATTTAAATTGTTTCGTAGTCTTCTTTGCCTACGCCACATTCGGGACACAAGAAATCATCTGGCAACTGATCCCAATTGCCTTCGAGATCTTCATCGTGAACATGACCGCATACAATACAAATGTGTTCCATTATAGACTCTCCAATACTTGTTGATATGCTGCAGCATGACGCTTCTCTACTTTTTGTAGAGCAGCAAAACGCTTTTCAGCTTTGATCAAAACTGCTTTAAATTGTTCTGCGTGTTCTTTAGATTCTTCGATTTGCTCTTGAAACTCTTTACTTGCATAAGACAATCCTTCGCCATATGCTTGATTTTTAAATTCGGGATACATAGTAGTAAACTCATATGTCTCACCTTCAATTGCTTTCTCAAGACATTCTTTAGTAGAGGGTTTACCAATCAACAATTCTAAATGACCCCAAGCATGAAGCAATTCTTGGTCTGCAGTATGCTCAAAATGTTCGGCAATTTCTTCATGACCTTCTTCACGAGCAATCTTAGCAAAGTAGCGATACTTAGTATGCGCTTGACTTTCGCCTGCGAATGCACTTTCTAAATTTTTAATAGTAACTGACATTTTTCTCCTTGATATAAAAATGGTACGAGTGGAGGGACTTGAACCCTCAATCCTTGCGGCGCAAGATTTTAAGTCTTGTGTGTATCCCGATTCCACCACACTCGCATTATAATGTTATTTCTTTTTTAACGACTCTGCAATTTTTCGTTTATGTTCTTCTGACTTCGGTTTACCTTTGTTACCAGACCCATTAGTATTTCCTACTTTACTATTCATTGCAGATGCTTTTTCATATCCATATTTTTCAACTCGTCTATCCCACGGTGACTTATGAGTTCCAAATTCTTTACCATCAATAATAATGTTATCATGATCTGTGCCCCAATATAAATGTTTTGGATTTGAACATTTAGAATTGTTACACGCATGACATAAAAGAATTCTACCCGATGGTATAGTTGTATTCAAATATTCTGCAAGAACACCTTTATGATTTGTAGAATTGCCACCTCGTTCACAACATTCTGCATTTAAATCTAAATGCGATCTGCGAACTTCTCGTGTCTCTTTTATAAACTCTTGGACATTTATCATATACTCTCCTTTATTTTATTTATAATAAACGGAAAGTTAAGGCGTGTCTTTGTGTTTACTTACTCTTATTATAATATAATACTGCGTTCTTGTCAAATGCTATTCATCCGAAACGTGATCTGCGACAAATTCTCGTTTGCTCAAAAAGTTATTTTCATAATCTTTTCTACTCTGCTCAACATCAAAATTAAAAACCATACTATTTTTGATTACTTCAAATAAAGCATGTTTGATTTTATTTGTAATACGTTTACTAAAATCTTCCAATACAATATCAGAATCTTCGCCCTTTGCCAAACGCTGTAATGCAATACCTCGTTCAAAACGGTCAATACGTTCTAACCAATCTTCATAAGATTCATTCTCATTTTTTCGCATTTTTGAATCCTACAGATCCACCTTCTTTTTCAATTCGTTTGATAACATCTTCAAATAGAATAGGCCTAAAGTCTGTTTGTTCTACGCAAACGCAATGATATCTATTATCAATAATAGGAACACCATATTTGCCTGCTGGCGCCAACATTACTCGTCTTTGATGAGTATGTCCATGAATGTTAGTACCAAACCTACTTAATGAATCTGGATGTAAAGGTATGTGACTTAGAATCATACCATTCATTATATGATATGCTCGTAGTTCTCTGAAATGTTCTCTGTATTCTTCGTCTTTAAAAATATCGTGATTGCCACGAATCAAGACTTTATCGCCATTAAGCCTGTGCATTATTTTTAATGCTTTACGGTTAATGACAACATCGCCCAAGTGATATACTTTATCGTTGGGTCGTACTGTTTCATTCCAGCGCTTTACCATCTCTTCATCCATCTCTTCTGGATTAGTCCATGGGCGAATCTTTTCACCGTCTTCTCCGGTAAAAACGCAAACACCTAAGTGTCCGAAATGTGTATCGCTTGTTAAAAATACTGCTGGCATGATTTTAAAATTTAATGGAGCGGGGTGGGGGAATCGAACCCCCGACTTTAGCTTGGAAGGCTAAGGTAATACCATTTTACGAACCCCGCATAGTGTCTAGCTACTCATCCCACATGAGCCCTAGACTGAGCTGTTACTCTGTCCACTAATTTTTCCATATGGACGGATTTTGTTCCCGCCCCTAGATAGTTTTCGGTATCCCATGTTAGCGGGACCGTAAGGTCAATTCCTAGTGTACCCCCTGTTCTATCGTTTCAGGGACGGATTGTTTACTAACGGAAACAATCAAACCGAGGTTTGGTGCCCCCTGTCCGACTCGAACAGACCACCTGCTGATTACAAAACAGCTGCTCTACCAGATGAGCTAAGGGGGCGTTAACTTATGCAGCCATCGCTAAAACTTCTTTCAACCTGTCTGCCGCATAACTTGCAGCAAACGCATTTGGTTTAACCATCGGTACCACATTACAAGTACCTTTTATATATCCAACAGCTTGTTGAATTACTACAGAACTATTATAACATTCTTTTGGATTAATGTCAAGATGTATTTGAACTTCTTTATCGCCCACAACATCGAGTATTTTATGATACAATTCTGCAACCTTATATACCTCATTCATTAGACGCATAGAGGGTTTGCTACTCTTGGCATCATAATCAATTTCAGTTTGAACTTCTCCAAAGATTTTGCAACCATGGCGACCATCGATATGTACTACAATAGCAAGAGTATAATCAGCATACCATTTTTCATTACGTCTATAGCGTTCCGAATCTGCACCAATGTAAATTTTAGTATCAGGTCCTTGTGCTTCGATGAACGCTTTTACTTCTGCAATATCTATCTTTTTCATAATACACCTTAATGGAGCGGGTAGCGAGAATCGAACTCGCATGTCAACCTTGGCAAGGTTGCAGGTTACCATTACATCATACCCGCATTGTTTATATTATAACATCTTTTTACTCAAATGTCAAGTCTGGTATCATTACACTAAGGAGATAAATAAAAAAACTACCGGCAATTAACATGAATCCATATGACGTATTAGGCCTTCGAATAGATGCAAGTACAGAAGAAATTCGACAACGATATCGAACTCTTGCACAACTTCACCATCCTGATAAAGGTGGCGATGAAGAACTATTCAAACAAATAAAACTAGCATATGAAATACTAAGTGATCCTTTACGAAGAAAAGACTTCGATCAAACGGGCAATATTAATGCTAAAATCGATGTTCGAAATGAAGCATTAGATCACATTGCCCAAATGTTATTTAGAATTGTTCCGAGTTTCAATCCAGAACAAGACGATTTAATCTTTCTTATGAGGAAAGAAATTACTATAATTAAAACAGATATGAATAATAATATCAATGTCTGTAATATACATTTAACTAATCTTGAAAAAGTAATACAACGATTAAAGATTAAAACCGATAATGAGAATTTGTTATTAAGGTTCGTTGAAAAACAAATAGAACAACGTAAACAAGAACATTCTGGCTTTATCCGTAGAATTGAAATTTGTGATATTGTTTTTGATATTCTAAACGATTATGCTTACGGTTTACAAGAACTTGTTTTTAATGCAGGTGGTTCTAGTTAAACCAAATCTCTCTTAATTATGCGTACTCGTAATTGACCGTGTCTACATTTTGACGGAAAATTGTAGCGCCATTCTTTAAATGAAATCTTTTTGCCATTTCAGTTGGTGGGCTTAGAGTAACAAATCTTTTTATACTTGGTCTTGTACTTATTATATCTTCTCTTGCTTTAAATATAAGATCACGACCAGCACCAGGAGTATAACTCCATATGGTGTAAAATATAACTGTATCGGGCTCTGCTTGTTTAGAGAAAAGTTCCGCACAACTTGTGGGTATGCTGTCCATATAGGCAACACATACTACTGCTTGTGGGGTTTCATCTTTGAGGAGTATTAAGACTTCCCTGTTTTCGCTAATACGAAAGTCTACGGGAATTTCAGGGCGGACTGGGTCATCTTCGATGACTCGAAGTAACGGATCATTTAAATTTTTTGGTTTATATATCATGATTAAGTACCAGTGTTATTAATATTTATACAAAAATAATAACGTATTTCTCAAAACCGAAAAATATATTTTTAACTATTCAGATATAAAAAGATCAACTGGCATTGCCAATCGTAATTTGCCCGTAAAGGGTAATGTATGATGGTATAAGAAACTAGGAAAAACAATTGCTTCTCCGCTACGGGGAGTATAAATCTGCTGATCAAATATATGTTTTAAGGAACCAGTATATCCTCTGTTGGCGTTGGATCTAGGATCGAGCAAACATAATTCGCCGCCAGAATTAGTATCTTCACACAACAGATAAAATACAGCACTAATTGCTGCACCGGAATGATTGTGTGTGGGTATCATGTATCCACCTCCCACACCCGCTAGCCAACTTCTTAAAGAATATTGTACAGTTGATATATCTAACTTAAAGACTTCTTTAACATATGTTGCAAAAGTAGGAATAACCACATTATCTCTAAAAGTAGACAGCCCGGAGATATCTTGTAGTACATCAAAACTTTGGAAATCACTTGGAGGGTTAACTAAATCGCAAGTAGACAGTATTACCTGTACGGCTTCTGTTACATCTACAGTTTCTACTAATACTGTAGTAGGCCACATATTGTGTAGTCCCGGATTCATTCTTTAAGTCCAAACTCTAAATCAAAATAATGTCTTACCTGCGGTACAACACCCAAGTTATTATCAAACTGCCAGCCGTTTATACCATTTAATACTCGATAATATGTCTCGGGATCCGTTGAATAAGTTACATAGTACGGATCATTGCCATACAGTAAATCCGGATCTTCTAGGTAATCTATCGGTGAGCCGCCAAATATTTCTGACAACCATCTAGCATAACATATCCCGACCATGTAACTCTTAGCTGGCCATATCCAACCAATGTCAGTTGTTTTGAAATACTTTATAGCATTATCAACAATATCATCGCTTATCTCTACATCAAAGTTACTTAGATCATCCGTGTGTGTAGGATTTAATCTATGATAGATTTCCTGATGTATTTTCCATTCTTCTGTTATCATTTTATGTTGTACCAGTCCAAGAGTCCTTTGTATCCATTGCACCCATCCTTCATTGTCTTAACATATCTATAATGTTCAGTTAAACATTTACCGTAATATTCACAAGATTTACAAATTTCACTTGTATTCTTTTCTGGTTCGTTAGACGCCCATAACATATATTCTTCTATAGAATCTAAGGATTTGAAATATTCTCTATCGTTAATATCAAATTCTAATACAGCGAATTGCCCGTGCGGTGTTATGTACACATGGTCATTACTAAATGCATTTTTCTCACCTGCAAGAGATTTCTTTATATTATCTTCATTTACAAATTGAAACTTCTTTTTGATCGGACTAGTAATCCAATTCTGTATAAAATTCTCAAATTCTTTGTGCGTTACTTTGAAGTCGTTTGCTTGATTGGTCGAATAAGGTTTAATTTCTACCGATGACAAGTTTGTTAGTAGGTTTAACTGTGCTATCATAGCATCAACATCTTTTACTATAAGATCCGGGCTTGCTAGTATCAATACAGAAAACTCCCTGGGCAACATGACCATGTTGTTCCATACTCGTGTATGTTGTTCTCTACATTCAAAATCGTAACTAACTGTTAGGTACATGTCGGGATTAAGAATAACATTGTTTATCATGCTTAAATTTGTGATAATGTTTATGTCATCAACACCGTGTCTGGCCAACATACCACATAGTTCTTCAACATATTCGGTTGGTAATATTCCAATCTCACCACCATATAGATCCACCATATCGATAGTATTATCGTCATACGCCAATACTTCTTTAATACGTTGTTCTAATAAGTCTAGTGGAAGTAGTTTACGATCGCCCAACTGTTCGGGTGTCAGATAACAAAACTCACATCTAAAGTTACAATAGTAACTTGGATTAATTGATAGTATCATATTCTTTTATGTATTCAGTAGGAATTAGTTGCCCAGTCATGCCGTTAGCTTCAATTATATCAGGTGCAAGTGTTTTCATTTTAGCACAATGAGTCTCAACCATATTGTGCTCTTTTAAGTCTTTAATAGTTTTCTTACAACCGTTACAGATATCAAACATTGGACAAGTATAGCAGCTTTGTTTAAGAGTCTGAAGTTCGGGCTGAAATCTCAGTGGAAATATTTTCTTGCCATTCATTTCTTCTTTAAAATCGATAGCATACTGTTGGTCGTCACCAAATGAACCGCAACTATAATAATCGCCACTTGGTTGTAATGTTCTAATGCTGCTATCACATTCTCTATTCTGAGGACATGTGGTGTTCTTTCCACGGAGGCGTTTGACCATTTGTTTGGTATTAAATTCCCATTCGGTAAGACCTTGCTTCCATATGTTAACATATATCTCATAGATATCTGCAAGTAGATAAGGACGACCTTGTTGCCCCATTATAATATTTTTAAATTTTACAGGTGGGCCACTGCTAAGCGCATAGTTTAGTTTACATTCAACGCCCATCTTTTTAGCCAGTATAACATTATCAATGGCCAGGTGTGCATTTTCTTCTGTAATAACAGTAATAAAATCGGGTCTATATCCCACACGCTCTAACATCATATTACTAACATTCCAAAAGTCCTCTTCCGAATATTCAGTCAAGTCTCCTTTGAGTCTGCCGCCACCGTATTGAAAACTAGTGGTAATACCCATTCGTTTGTGTGTGAACAGATCTACCCACTTATCAGGATTTTTATAAAATGGCCACAGGTTACTGGTAAACGATATGGTTGCATGAGAGTTGATACTGTCTAAATGATCTATTAGTTTCCAGTAATAATCTGGACGCATCATTAGAGGATCTCCACCATTAACAATAATTGTATTAGTTTCGGGAAATCGTTTTAGGAATTGGAAGATATACTCATGGTCAAGCTCTGCAGTTTTATCTTCAGTTATCTGCGTACTAGAACAAAAAGTGCATTTGAAATTACACTTTTCCGTCGGTTTAATAATTAAATCCATTATTGCAACACTTTTTTTAACAGTTCGTTTAGTATAGCATACTTGTTATCTAAAATAAAATTTTCAATGATTATCTTTCGATTTTGATTATTGATCTTTTTTATACTGGCTGGAGTTGTAGTATTATCATAGATATTGTTAATTTGTAAATTTATTTCACTAAATTCATTAAAGTCTTTAATTACTTCATAACTAATCTTTCCAAATGTAGGCGCATCTATTAAATCAACAAATCCTGGATAGAGTTCTTTTAATAATAAATTTCCAGCTTGATTCATAAAAAACATTTCATGCATTTGCTCTCTAGTAAAACTATAACAACTGGCAATAGTTTTGAAATAGTTTCTTTTCTTTGCATAAAAACTATTGAGATTATCTACACCTTCTTCATCGATTAGATCAGTATAGACTTCAACTAGTTCTATTTGATGTTTGTTAATAAACTCTTGACTACTATTTTCGGCGTCAGGTAAGAACATGTAATCATGTCTATAACTATTCCAGGACTTAAAATTCCATAATATTTCAAACTCATTATAAAAATCGTCAATAGTCGATCCCGGCATACCCATTATTAATTCTATACTAGGGGGAACAATAAATCCTTCTAAACACTTTTTGTGAATATGTTCTGATAACAATACTTTTTCATCAAAACTTAAATCAACTCGTTTAGCAATTTTCATTGCCGCTTCACTAGCAGATTGAATACTTACAGTAGGATAGCAACCAGAATGTAGGTCAGATCGTTTACCTATAGTGTCAAAACATGCATCTATTAATCGCTTTCTTCTTTCAAGATTCTTTGCCTTCATAGTGCTTATATCAGTAAGGTTGATTCCGTTGTCCCAGGCAAACTTGAATATTGATAAATCCCTATCCTCAAACATCCCAAAGTTAGCATCTGTTAAGAACGCATTTGTAAACCCTGCTTTCTTAAGTGCTAACAAATCCTTCTTGCATATATCTACATCTTTTTTAATCACTTTAGTGCCGATGCCGCCGCCCCATTCACAAAATGTACATTGATACGGACAACCGCGAGTAGTTTCCATAATAACAAACTTTTCTAAATTGTTATCTTCGGCATGCTTTGCTATAGTTGTTAGATATTCAACATGTTCTTCATATACACTAACTTGCGGGAATGGATGGTCTTTTCCAAATACACTTCTTCTTTCCCAAGAGATTTCTTCAGGGTTAGGGTTTCCTTGTCCTTGAAACCATAAGTTAATAAAATCTTCCATAAAGGTTTCACCCGGCTTAGTTGGCTTACAGATATAATCATAATACTTCCTATTTTCTAGAAATATAGGATCAGATTCTCCTATGTGCGGGCCGCCTAAAATTGTAATTTTTTTAGGATGATGTTCTTTGATGTATGCAGCTAACTCGTCACAAATATCATAGTTCCATACGTACGAACTAAACAATACAACATCTGCTTCTTTTATTTCGTCAAAGAGTTCAGAAATTTCGCTATACTGATTATACTTGTAAGGTGCCGACAACCAAACAACTTGGTCTTTGAATTTTCCCACAGAATTATAATGGCTCTGCATAAAGAGCCAGGTAGCAACATTAGGTATTATCCAGTCAGCATGGGGTGGATTAATAAAGGCTAATTTAAGCATTTGATTTTCTAGAGTCGACAAAGTCATAGACTTCTTTTAACCAGCAAGCTTCTTGTGTTCTTGTATTATAAAAATGATTATTCAAGAAGCAACCCATTGAACACCTTTGAAGATGTTCGCAACTTAAACAGTCATATTCTTTATGCCATGTTGCTTCTATTGTTTTTTCTAGAGGACTATCACTTATATTAACTAATTTTATAACTTTCCTGTTTTCCACCGATGCAATAGGCTTAATAATCTGTTCTACGCTACCACATGAACCAAAAGAAGAGTCTGGGAATACATACATTGTTCTCATACAGGACATAGGTTGCTGCAAAGGAGATGCCGTATCACAAAACGGATTCGCCCTAGGATAGTTGTCTATCATGAATTTATAAAATTCTCTAAAATCTGTATCTTTTGGCATTAATATTTCTGGTTTTACTTTTGCCCGCTCACTGTGTGTATAATGATCAAAGTTTAATTCAAAATTTTCGTATATATAATCAAAATAAGGAGCATTGTTTGACATAAACTTGTTGATGCTAGGTTTTGTCATTACTACTCCTACCGCTTGAATGTATTCCTTAAATTCTGTAATGTTAGTCTTAAATTGTTCTAATGTAGTTTTATTGAATCGGCCAGCAGGATCGTAACTTGCATTTAATCCTACTTTTGAAATATCCAAGAAAGATTTTATTCTTTCTTTTTTTGACCATATCATATTTGACGGGAAAGATATTCTTATATCTAAATTTATTTCTTTAGCATACACTCTTAATTTATTGATAAGAAAAATATAGTCATCAAATATACTATCTGGTAGTTGATCAGAAAACAGTTCCCCTCCCATGATATTCACTAATACAGTATCTTTTTCACGCCCTTTGAGAGTATCTAATGCATGAGCAATTATATCAAATTTTTCTCTTACCTGATCAATACCTATAACACTATTGTGATCTTGGAAACAGGCTTGACAGGTAAGATTACATAGCTCAAATAATACAACGATTAATTCGCCACTACTATTCTTTTTGAAATCTCCTACTAAGGAGGAGTACACATCTATTTCTTGCATATTAAAACTCTATTGCATTTCTGCTTAATGAATACTGTTTCCAAAACCAATCAGTTTTTTGTGGTTCTAGATTATTTACGTATCCAATTTTTTCAAATTTTTCGTAATAAAAATTTAAGGTCATCCTAGGTTGATGGTCTGCGTGAAAACTATGCCAAGTAATGTTTGGATTACTACACATTAAAAATCCTCTATTAGGTTTCCATTCAATTACACTAGTTAATGAATCATAACTTTGAGTTTTATAGAGTTTAGTGCCAATACTATGTTCAGGAAACAAATAGATGACTAATGCCATTGTTTTGCTATCTCCCTCGTCATGTATAGATCCATTAACATTAGGGCCTATAAAATTAAATCTAGGAATGCTAAAATACCCTATCTTAGAAAACATTGCTTGAGGAAAATCTTGTAATACATCGTTACATGCAGACAGTAATTTTACATTTAATTCCATTATCAAATCTATAATCTCGTCAGATAAGCCTAGTTCTTTAGCCTTAAATAACCAAATACCGTTTGGATCTCTTGGTTCATACATTGCTAACTGTTCTAATTTTGCTGCTTCTTTACAAATGACAATAAATGTATCTTCAGTTAAAATGTTGTCGATGATTTTGTGAGGCCAAGGTTCTTGTATGATTTCAGCATCTAGTATATTTTGGATGTTTATCATGATTTAATTATATGTAATTTATCTTTCCCCATCATATCATAGAACCATATCTTTCGTTCTAATCTAACATTATCTAAATTTGAAAGAGACTCCATTTTTTCAAAATATAAGTTCAACGTATATCGAGCTGCGCCGGTACCGACATAACTATGCCATGTAATACCTGGCTGACTCATCATTAACATTGCACGATTGGGTTTCCACTCTACTTCTTTAACAAAATTTTCTTGAGCTGGGCCACTATATAAACGTGTTCCCAATGTCTGCTCAGGAATAAGATATATAACCAAAGCCATTGTTTTACTACGGCCCTCATCATGTATTGAACTGTTTACCTTACCGATAGAATAATTAAATCTGGGAATGTTATAATACCCGACCTGCGATTCTAAATGATTTGGGAATTGTCGGAGTAGGGTTTTATTGATTGTTAGCATCTGGTCTGCGATTGTAGTCACATCATCTGCTAACTGTTGATCTAGACCTAGTCTAACAAATTCATTTGGCCAAATACCATCAGAATAGTATTGGTCATCTTTATCTACATTAGATAAAAAAACAGCAGCTTGTCTAATTTTTTCAAATGCAATTGGATCTAAAATGTTATCAATTATCTTGTGTGGCCAGGGATGATTGATAACAGGGGCATTTATAATATCATCTAAATTAATCAAGGTTATTAAATTTCCGCTTCAGCCTTATAATATTCTGCATATTGTTCTTTAGATATTTTACCACTGGCAATAGTAGCAGTTAATACATGCATTGGATTGTTAATGTTGCCCCAATAATTGTATAAATTTTTTCCTTTGAACATATACTCATTAAAATATGATGTGTAATTGGTCAACCATTCTCGATTAATTTTTCCGTAGAACGCATAAAATTCTTCGTACTTGAGTAGTTGCACAAAGTTAATGCCCGTCAAATCATCGGTAGCATCTGTAGGATGGGATTCGACAAACTCTTTAAATTCAGGTGCAGACACCGTCTGTATATTATACAGAGTTAGACTGTCCAATACTTTAGACCAGCGGTCAATAATTTCTTTGTTTTCTTCTACAAATTTTGTCAGTTGTGCATTAGATAATAACTTGCCTTCTGTTTGCGGAAGTCCAAATCTGTTAGTAAACAACATTTCCAATGCCGCAATTTCTAATGTGCGAATTTGTACTAATGTTTTTGAATTGAAATAATCTTTTAACAACTCTAAAAACTCGTCATCATATTCTGTATCAATATCACACGGAATATTAAGATTACTAAGATATATTAACAGCTTACTGCCTTTTAAGGTACTATTCGTATAATCAATTTCATATTGTACGCTGTTATCAACAAAGTACTTTTTTAGCTCATCCATTGGAATGGGAGCGGTCACTTTAATATTTTGCATTTTCATTATCTTCTTGAACGAGAATTATGGCAGGAATAGTGGCAACTTGCATGACAGACATCTATTTGAACAGGTTCGGTGTTAGCTGCAAAGGCTTGATATAATGTTCTTGCACGATCAAATAAATCTTCTAGTCCCGCTCTGGTGATTATACTACCAGCGACGGGCTGGCCTCTAGCCAAAAAGCCTGGATTAACTCCATATATATAAGCGGCGTTAAAATGAGTTTTTGCGGTTTGATCGAATATGTAGCCGCCACCTGTAGGTGCCTGGTAAACCTGGCCTGTCTGAACGTCGGTTGTTGTCACATATAATAATGCTCGCATATTTCTAATATTTGTATACCTCATTGTTTCCGAAAGTACAGCGTTATAGATTGTAGCAGCATTAATCAGTGTGCCACTGCTACCTGCACTAGATAACGAAGTTGGTTTGCCTGCTTTAGTTCCTCCAAAATATGAGTCAGGCATTTCTGGAAAAGGTTTATTACCTATACCCCAAGAAATGCCAAAATTAGCAAGTGCTACGACATAGTCGCCAAACCTGTCTATTATATCTTGTTGTTTTATTGGATCGCTTAAAAATGCCATATGTTAATTCCTTATCCTATATTTATATTTAGTCTGCCTTGCCCAATTTTTTCATAGAACCACAGTAACGAGTTAAGAGCATTTTCCTGTTCTCCGGGTTTGTATAATGTGTCTTTGAGAGCTTCAATTCTTTCAACAAAAAAATTCAATGTAATCCTTGGTTCGTTAGTAGGTTGCCCTTGCCAATTATGCCAGGTTACTCGATGTCCTGGATAAAATAATGCGGCTCTATTTGGTTTCCACGGAATTTGAGTAACAAACTCGCCTTTATCCGGTCCTGAATATAGTCTAGTTCCTACACTATCTTCTGGTTGCAAATACGTCACTAAATTTATTATTTTGTAAATGCTTTCGTCGTGTATCGGGTATTGAAAATCTCGTCCTGTTATACCGAACTTTGGCATGATAAAATACCCGCCTCTAAATGCACCATTTAAACAGTTTTTCCCAACTATCTTTTTTAAATTATACAGCAATAAGTCCGCAGTGTCAAGTATTAAATTAGCCGCTTCGTCAGATATACCGAGCAAAATGGCTTCATCGATATGTACAGGTACTGTTTTGTCAGATATACATAAATGGGATAAATGGCTAGCTGCTTTATTAATCACTTCAAAAGATTTATCATCAAAAATGTTATCAATTATTTTGTGAGACCAAGGCAAAGTTATCAACGGCGCATTAATAATGTTATTAATGTTTATCATCAGTAATCCATATATCGTTAATTTTAGTAAATCCAACTCCACCAAAAATACATTTGTTGCCTTCGAACGAAATTATATCTTTGAAAAAAGTTTTGTATTTTATGTCTGAGAACCAGTGTTTTGTATCAAGGCAGGTAATAAAGTCCAGCGAGTAATTAGTGTGCAGCCTTTTCAGAGAGTCATTTGCAATCTTAAAGTAGCAGTGCTCGGTACCATCCTCACATATCAAAGAGTCGACTAGTGTTGTTGCTTTTATCCCAAAACGATTAGATTTGTTAAACATTGACAAGAATGCAAATGCATTAGTAATTTCTTTATATTCTTGTTTGTAGAAAAACGGTTCTGGATCTAGTGCAGGGTCCCATACGTAAAATACTTTTACTTTATCTCTAGGTAGTATATATGATAGTACAAGTATTCGAGCAGTACCAGGATGTGCTATGTACTTGTTATTATTTGACTGTAATAATTGTACGGGATTAGTTGCACCATGTGCTGCAATGTCTTTGATTAACCAACCCAACTTTAACACATATCGTAAATGATCGTATTGTGTGGGCCAATCCTCATCAGACCAGAAATTTGTTTGACTTGCCAAATTATCAATTAGTTCAAGGTCAGCATGTCTTGCAAGTTCGATACAGTTGCTTACTTCTTGTACAATATCAATATCCATGTAGGAGAATAATTCGCTCGATGATATATCAAAAGAAATTATTTTAGATTTTTTATTAAGGAAAAACCAACTCAAATCAACAGCACTACGAATTAATTCGGCAATTCGATTTTTCCAACGAATCATGATCGAATATGATACGGTGCCAAGTTAGACATGCTCGATGATCTCATTTGCTCTAATACATAATCTGCAAAAAAGATATTAACTGAATCGATATCTTTCGCAGACCACAATCTTTCTTCAAAGGTATCGGAAACTTCGTTGTTAATAATATTATCTAGATTTTCATCTGACAATGTACCAGTACGAAGATATGCAATGTAGTTTAATCTGTTGTGAGAAGAAAATGTTTCAACTAATGCTGCACCGTAAAACGCTTCTATAATTTTGTTAGATACTGCAATTAAGTCTGCAATTTCTTGATCAGTAAATGTACCAAGATTAAATTGTGGGCGAGGTGCAGTAGGAGTAGCAGTAGTAGATCTCCATTCATTGGCTTTAATCAAAGGGGCAAGTATTGGTTCGTCTAGTACAGACCCAGCATTATCTACATTGTAATTTCCAATACCCAATTTTGTTTGGAAATCACTTATTAAGAAATTTCGATAGAATATATACAATAACTCTTTTAATTGTTCTTCTACAGCTCTGCCGGCCATTTTGTTAACTGCCGCCTTTAGTGCAGATTTTTGACTGCCATCATATGCATAAGATGCTAACAGATATTCTACACTTAATTGATCTCCATAGTCTGTAACTAAAGCTAGACTCTTTGTTGGGTCAACTGTTATTGATTCAAAAATTGTATTAAATTCAGTTTCTAGATCTCTAAATTCACTAAAGATTACACGGGCTTCTCTACTCATTCTAGGCCCAACTAATAGCATCTTCTCAAAATATGCAGATAACAATCTATAAGCAGATGCAGTATCTATACTAACAAATATTATTTTGAATAATGCTGATGCAAGTTTCATAAATGACTGTGCATCAGCATAAATCATAACCGGAATCTGGTCAGTATTTCGATTAAACAGAAATCTAAAAAAATCTTCGTAATCTGCATATGGTTTGCCTGCGCCTATCATATCTTCAACAGATTGGGCATAATTGATTAGGGTTCCACTGGTAACCGCATCTAACATTTGCAACATTGGCACACCGTGTGTTTCTGATATAACAATACGATCGTATCTTAGATCAATTAATTGATCTACCTGCATATAAGTTTTAGCGCCAATGTGTAACATTAAATTCTCCGATTTTAAGCTATGCGTATATAAAGCACAGATGTTCTTTTTGATATTTATACAGATCGATGTGTGCTGTTATATCTGTTTAATATTGATTATTTTGCGAGTTTTTACATTTGCCAATGCAATCATCAAACTCTTAGGAGCCCCGCATATATCGTCTTGCCATTCTAATTGATGACAATCACTGTTGCAATACTGGAACACTTCGCAATCGAAACATCTAGGATCTCTAGAACGTTCGCAGGTAATATTCTCCAATCTCTGGGGATTGGTCAATAGATCAGGTATTGCATCGTTGATGTGTCCGAATGCTTGTTCAGGTGCGCTGTTTGGACAACCTGCAATTGTACCATCTGCATTAACAGTAAACAACTTTTCTTCGCAGTCTCTGCAGAATGTACCTCCCGCTGTATATCCCGTTTCAAATTTTGTGTAAACTGATTCTAAAAACTCATTACCAAACCAGTCTCTGGCACCATGCTGTTGACTTTGTTCGTGTAACTTTAGGAACCAAGCGTCTTGTTCTAAATTTGTAGGAAATATATGCAGATTATTAGATGCCGATCCGTTCATTGTTAATCTTTCCAGCGCCATTTCTTTAACACCTAGATCTCGAACCCACTCTAATAATTCTATAGGTTCTATTGCAATTGTTCCTTTGGTTACGCTGATAAACAGTTTGATAGTCACACCCAATGCTTGTAGCGTTTGCACATTCTTGCGCCATAAATCATATTGTTTAGGACTACTAAATCTTATATCTGGATCCCAACTAGTTCCTATCCTTGCACCTAAAGGACCCATGATAAAATCTATTTTGTCTTGTGTTAGTTTAAAAGTTAAATTTGTAGTAACTCCCCAACTCTGACTAGGCCATAGACCTTGGCAATTATTGTACACATACTGCAACGATTCCATATCTGCAAGAAACGGTTCGCCTCCGTGAAATTCTAAATGTACGTGTGAGCTAGGTGCATCTTTAGATAAGCGGTGCAACCAGTCGGCTGTCTTAACGTGATCCCAGTATATCTTTGCACCTTTGCTACCACTGGTAAAACAATGCAAGCAATTGAGATTACAGGTCTCAGTTGTCTTTAGATAAATTAATATTTCTTTCATCAGTATCCTATGCTAAGTGCCCAAGTGTTTGCTCTACTGTGTACTTTATGAATATGGTGTCTAGGAATATAAACTCCTTGACCTGGATTTAATATTATACGCTTATTTTTTAATAAGACAATCTTTTGTCCTTTGATTACATGCAGGTAAACATTAACATTGTCTTTGTGCCAATTGAAGCTATGCCCATATTTCTGTGAAACAAAAAGATGTATATTTTTTATATTAAATCTTGAAAAGTTAGATTTAATGTCTTCTATATTTTCTAGGCCTTCTACTTTAATTATAGGAAATGTGTTGTATTGTTGTATCCAAGATAGGTAATCGAACTTATCATTGACTAGACAATCAGAATGGAGATGCCCAGGGTAACCTATTACCTTAATATCTTGATTCTCGTATCTATCGTAATCAACTAATAGATTTTTTGTTAACTGTATTAGTAGTCGATTGCAAGTCATATAATTCTTTTAGCCATTGATCAGCCATTGGTACATTTCTGTATTCTTCAAAACAAGGAGACCCAAGTGTATAATGTATTAACTTAGCATCTTTGTTTGCACCGTATTCATCTGCTAACCAGTTCCACTCGGCCGGCAAACTTCCTATTAATTTATCATCCAGCCATTTGAACTGATGTAGGTATTGCCCTGTTTGATTTTCAACTAGCACAGGAGTTAATGCGCGGTTACTTTCGTGAGCGCAATTAATTAACATAACACTGCTCCAATTTTTTCTAACATAATTTCTGTTAACATTACCTAGAAACTTAACAGTGCTAGATGTTTGATAATTATGTTGTACACACATAATAGCATACCTAGAATCGCAAAGCGACCACAGCTCAGAAACATCTGTACGAGCTAGCATATCACAATCCATAAAGATTGCCCATCCTTTATATCCCATCATGTAGGGAACTAAGAACCGACTGTAACTAAATGCAGTACTGCCGTCAGTATGTTTTTCTGTATAGAAGTCTATACTTTCCAAATTTATTGGAATGATGCTGATTGGTTGGGAGGCTAGACGTGTTAGGCTGTTTACCAACACGGAAAAGTTTAGGGTTTCTCTAGAATCATATCCTACAAAAATTGGAATCATTTATATATCATAATTAAGTTTGGTAACACTATTATTTATATAGCTGCGTAATCAATTTGGCATCTCCCCAAGGATTCGAACCTTGACTAACGGTTTTGGAGACCGGTATGCTGCCATTACATTAGGGAGATATAATGTGGTGGTAATAGTAAGAGTCGAACTTACACCTTGCGCCGTATGAAGGCGGTGCACTACCATTATGCTACATTACCATATGGTACCAGCGGAGAGGATCGAACTCTCTCAAGAACGCTAATCTGGCGCTAAAAGGTGTATAAGACCTCTCTGACTTCCAAGTCTCGCTGGCATAAAGAATTTGTAGTAGGCTGAACACAATCTAATTAAGTTGCGCCTCGATATTTAACGCCACGCTGTGGTTCCGCAACACCCTTTATCCTAGCTCCAGGCTATGACTACAAAATTGGTGGAGAGCCTGGGAATCGAACCCAGTGAGCGTGTTACCACACTCTACAGATTAGCAATCTGCTGCATTACCGTCCTGCCCGCTCTCCTAAATCAATCCATGTCTTGTTCAAGTTTCTTTTCTTGAAATGTTTTTTCTTTCCAGACTTTTCTTGGATTCGCACACATAACACAATTGGGATCACCGCAATTCATGGCATGATGTTTGGCAAACCTATGAGGTTCTACAACATTGCTCCCATATTGTTTTGCAATTTTTGTTTGTCGCTTAACTGCGCTATCTTCTTTGAGTAAACGCTTGCTATGTTTAAAACGCTGATCTTCATTTGACATAAACTAACCCTTCAAAAAAAATTATTTATGGCGGAAGCGGTGAGATTCGAACTCACGGTACCTTTCGATACGCTAGTTTTCAAGACTAGAGCCATAGACCACTCGACCACACTTCCTCAACTTGGTGGATGCTGTTGGAATCGAACCAACCTTCATGCTCGAAACATGTCATGGGCAAGTATTTCTGCCCACTCGTACCAACTATTACATCCGAACTTGGTGCCTCCTCCAGGTTACGATCCTGGTTCCTCGGATTTTCAATCCGTTGCTATGACCACATCAGCTAAAGAGGCAAATTGGTGGGTGGGAGTGAGAGTCGAACTCACATTACGCGGCATATACATCCCCGTTTCTAACCAATTGAAATATCCCAACCCATGGGGAGAAGTACGGGGATCGAACCCGTGATAGCGGAATCACAACCCGCGGTTTTACCACTAAACTAACTACTCCATAAACTGGCCGATCCTGCAGGACTCGAACCCACAACCTCCGGTTTCGAAGACCGGCACTCTAATCCATTGAGTTAAGGATCGATAACATATAGAAACACACTATCTGCGGCATCACAGCCCCTATCAGCTTAATGTGTTTTTATATGGTACGAGTAGGGGGATTCGAACCCACGACCAATAGATTAAAAGTCTACTGCTCTACCATCTGAGCTATACTCGCATTAATTTGGCGTCGCAATGCTTTGTTGCTTTTGCGATGCTTGCCCGCTTTTCTAAACAATGCCAATGCAACGAAGTGGTTACGTTGCTTGACGATCATCTTAAGTTTCATTTTTTATCTCCTAATACGCTATTATAACATCTTTTAGTATCCGAGTCAAATGCTCAATTATTGGCAGAGGGTACTGGGATCGAACCAGTGATGACAGAGTCAAAGTCTGTAGTGTTACCGCTACACTAACCCTCAATAAATAATTGTATGTGCCAAAAATGTATAGAACAAGTTGAACTACTCTTAAAGACCGTTTCTAAGCAAAGACGGTTTAGCTCGCCGCAGCAAGAAGTTGCTTGGCAAAGAGGTTATCTAACTGGATTATTTGTAAACTATATGCACGAAGATGCTCGTATAAAGCAAGATGTTTCACATAGAATTCACGACAAGAAGTAATGGTCCGGCGACCAGGAATCGAACCTGGATTGATAGCTTAGAAGGCTACTGTTCTATCCATTGAACTACCGCCAGATAAAAATTATTCTTCTACTGCAAGAATATCTTTTTCAGATATAACACCCAAATATTGGTCACCGTCTTTAACGACTTTAGCATTTGACCAAATCAAATACACAACATCGTCGACTTTGACTTCAGTTACTTCTGGTCCTACAGCAAGAACTGTCGCAGTCTTTGTACTGTTATCAGACTTGGCTTTACCTAAGTAAATGCCGCTATCTGTTTCCTCTGGCTTTTCTGTATCAATAACTAATACATTATCTCTTAATGGTTTATAATTCATATACACTTTCAAAAATGGTACCTCGTTGGAGAATCGAACTCCCGTATGCACCGTGTAAGGATGCCGTTCTACCATTAAACTACCGAGGCGGTGGTGGAGACGGTAGGAATCGAACCTACGGTGTTTCTAATGTCACTGATTTACAGTCAGCTGCCTTCGCCGCTCGGCACACATCTCCATAATGGCTCCCCGAGGTGGGTTCGAACCACCGACCTGCGGATTAACAGTCCGTCGCTCTACCGACTGAGCTATCAGGGAATATTTTATATTACTTTAGTTTTTGCTTCTGCTCTAGCGTTCTTTTCCGCAGTGATTTCATTGCGTCTAGCTTTAACAGACTTTGACAATTCACCTAGTGCTTTACGGGCACGTGTTCCTGCGGCATTGTTGCCTTTTTCAAACTTTTCATTCTCTGCAAGATACGCATCGAGGTTAGTTTTAATATCTTCATTAGCACTCATTTTATTTCCTTTTTAAAAAATGGTCCGAGTAGAGAGATTCGAACTCCCGACCCCCTGGTCCCAAACCAGGTGCGCTACCAGACTGCGCTATACTCGGATACTGGTTGCGGGTCCCGGAATCGAACCAGGATCTGAAGCTTATGAGACTTCTGAGTTACCGTTTCTCTAACCCGCGATATATTTATGGTGGAGGATGGGAGGATCGAACTCCCATAAACAGCTTGCAAAGCTGCCGTAATCCCATTATACTAATCCCCCGAAATTAATTGAACCGATACTTATACAAGCAGGAGCATTGTTCGGTTCCACACAAAGACAGGATTTATAAAGAGCCTGTACTCTAAATTTGGTGCCCAAGGAGAGACTCGAACTCTCAAAATTTGGCTTCTAAGACCAACACGTATACCAATTCCGTCACCTGGGCATAGAAAAACACACTCGGCTCCCCTTACAACCTTGTTCCTGTCAATTCAGGATGTACCTAGGATAAACCTAGCGGATCCCCTTGGTTGTTTGTATCTGTCAATTCAGATTGAAAGTGTGTTTATCTATAGCTACCATATAGAAACACACTTAACTTACTCTGCACTGCAACTGACTGGCGTTCAGAAAAATGTGTTTTTATATGGCGGTCTTAGGGGGTAACGATCCCCACTCTTACGGCGTGACAAGCCGTCGTGCGTCCATGAACACTTTAAGACCAAAAACTTTTTAATTGGGGATGTTTGATAGAATAAACAGTTTTGATCCTGCCCTACTGTGCCGTCCACAGACTTGTCTATCAACCACATTACAGACCCACATACTCCAGCGTGACCACCGTATCAACCTTGCGGCTTCGTTTCCATCTTTCGTGTAATATAAAAGCTCTAATCCGTCGACTAGACCTACTTGTTATATTACCTACTGGTGCGGGTAACCCCAATTAATTAACTTAATTATAACATCTTAACACTCTTGTGTCAAGCATTATTTGGAACCTAGAGTCAGATTCGAACTGACGATCTTACGGATTTGCAATCCGTTGCATTTGACCACTCTGCCATCTAGGCGTACCATTATAAAGTGTTATCTGCCGATTTGTCAACAATGTAGCTAACACTGACGAGCGAATAGCAGTTATATCAGGACCTGTTCCTCGCACAGTTAGGCCCGTATAGTGTTTGATCAGAACACATACCTTGATAACACTTTATAATGGCGTCCCGTACCAGATTCGAACTGGTGTGATCGCCGTGAAAGGGCGGTATCCTAGGCCTCTAGATGAACGGGACAATTTGGTATCCGGTAGAGGTAACGCTCCTCTGTCTTTCGATTATCAGTCGAATGCTCTGCTATTGAGCTAACCGGACACTATGGTATGCTAAATTTTTAAAGGACTTAGCTTAAATAACGATCTATTTAAACTATATTATAACACCTTATAGTACCCTTGTCAAGCAAAGGGTTACTAAAGCATGCCACAAAAGGAAACCCTCGGACTTTAAGGGTACCGAGGGTTGTATAAGATATCTAATATGTACTAATCTTTAACCCTCGTCTAAACTCCATGAATTTTTACGTGCAATAACCTCTGGCTGTCTGCCATAGAAAGTTTCGCATATAAAGGGGCGATTAATTTTTAACATATAAAATATTTATACAACTTAAGGCGATTATAAATTATCTCTTAAAGATTTATTTGATTTAATTGCAGCATTTAAAACAGATAAAGTTATACCTTGCTCTTCTGCAAATTTGGATAATGCTGCAGTATCTTTAGGAAAACACATTCCACCGAATCCCATTTTACCATCGGGCCCTGGTACTTGCATATGGCTTGTGCCAATTCGTCTATCTGTTTTAACCAAACCCATTACAGCATTAAAATCGCAATTATTTTTATTTGCTAATGCAAATATCTCATTCATAAATAAAACTTTTGTCGCAAGAAAAGTATTGATAGTATACTTTGCCAATGCCGCTTCACCGATAGTACAATATGCAACAACATTAAGACACGGTTGACCTAAACGAATTAGTCGCTCTGCTTCTCTTTGATATGCAGGTATGTTGCCACCGACAAACGCAAATTGTCCATTTACATAATCTTCTTCTGCTTTTGCTTCAGTTAAAAACTCTGGCGAATGTACTAGGTTAGGATATTCTTTGCCCAATTTAGTATATACATCAATAGGTGCCGTAGATTTACTAATGATTACGCCTTTGTAATCTTTTAGTTTTTCTAATACAGATAACAAAATACTAGTATCGCATTTGCCATCTGCACTTTGAGGTGTGGGTGTACAAACGAACACTCCATCACATTCAAACAAATCATCATATGTATGCGTTCCTTTTTCAGGATCGCTATCTACAATGTATATTTCTGCACTAGGCGCTGTAGATTTTGCAATTGCTCCACCTACAATACCTTTACCTATAATGCCCACCTTGGGTGGAGTCCATGCGTCTCTCATCTTAACCTAATCCTTATAATTTTAAAGGCACTGCTGCCCGCCTGATACATAATTGATCAATGGGCAGCAAGCCCTCTAAATTAGAACGGTGCTTCAGCAAGTTCTTTGATCTCTTCGATTTCGAGATCATCATCAACTACAGGTTTAGCAATTTTTGCGATCTTTGCTTTAGTTTGTGCAACTGCCTTAACCGGCGTTGCTTTAACTTTTGCCACCTTAGCTGGCTTAGCCTTTGCTGGTGC
>Ga0209442_1000175_pt1 | contig 38665 bp, 30 predicted proteins | sample LauGreSBDMM110DD_2_FD_187565 | JGI IMG/M metagenome (GOLD analysis project Ga0209442, IMG submission 187565) | Freshwater lake microbial communities from Lake Michigan, USA - Sp13.BD.MM110.DD (SPAdes) (version 2) | ecosystem: Environmental > Aquatic > Freshwater > Lake | place: Lake Michigan...
TGCACGCACTTCCCGCTGATTCGCGGTGCGATTGACGCAGCGCTTGGCGCACCGATCGCCGTGGTGGACTCGGCTGCAGCGACGGCGAGCTTCCTACAAGAGATCATCTCGGTGAACGGGCTTGAGGCTCCAGGATCGAGCCGCGGCACGGCGGCCGACCCAGGCCATCTTGGGCACTCTGCGCCAGCATCAGCGCCAGTAGTCCCTGAGCATCAGATCTTCACGACAGGGGATCCCGCGGTGGTTGATGCGCTTGCTGCTCGACTCTTCGGTGAGACCGCGCCGCGCGCGCAGCAGATGACGCTGGGTGTGAAGCGCGGCTAGCGGCGCTCCAGCGCTGGCAGGATGGCGCGCACAATCTCGGCGGCGTTCTTTGAGGCGAGCGCGAGATACTCCCAGAAGCTGAGCGTTGCCTCACCATCACCAGCGTCGCTCACGCTGCGGATGACCAGCCAGGGGATGCCGTGCGTGCGTGCCGCATAGGCGATGGCCGCCCCCTCCATCTCAACGAGGTCGGCTGAGCTGCGCGCGGCGATTGCATCACGAACCTTCTGGTCGGCAACGAACCAGTCGCCGGTCGCGATGCGACCACGACGGAGGTTGATCCCAAGGCGTGCCGTCGTTGGCGTGGCCGCGCTGAAGGCAGCCGTGACTAGATTAGCGTCGGCAACCAGAAGTGGGTCGCCTTTCGATGGGATATCCGCGCCGTAGCCGAAGAGTCGAAAGCCATCGGCCTCCGCAGCAGCAAAGTCATGCTGCAAGACTCCATCAGCGAGCAGGACGTCACCAACTCGATACCCCGCATGCAGGGCGCCGGCGGAGCCGACCGAGATCACGCAGCGCGGTTCAACGGCCAGGGCGGCGGTGACGGCAACCACTGAGGCGACCTTACCGACGCCGCAGCGCAGCAGCGCGACCGGGTGTGCGTCAATGCGACCGATGAGCAGTGCGCCATCGGCAAGTCCTGGGAGTGGGTGTGCGACCAAATCGGTGGCGAGTGCCTCGAGGGCGGCGCGCTCCTCGCTGAGCGCGGCAGCAATGAGCGTTGGGCCTGAAGGGCGGAGCTGTTGCTGCATAGGGGTAGGATAGCGGTGTGGATCTGCCCGCTGTCCTAGGTGTCGAGCGCCTCGTTCTTCTCTAGATCCACCACCGCGGTTCGCAGGCCGATCGGCTCGCGCCCTGAGAGCAGCGCCTCGGCGATGGCAAGGTCGGGATCCTCCTCTTCGCCTTCATCAGCGGCGTGGGCACCCGCCCCCTCGTGCGTGAGAAGGCGCGTCTCGCCCTCCTCGGAGGAGATGCCCACTGCAGCTACCAGGCGGGAATCGAGCGAGGCGGCAAAGTCGTGCTCGCGTTCGAGCTCAGCGGCGATCGCCTCAATGAGGGTCTCCTCGGTAAAGGTTTCGATCACCCGGCTCCGAGCGGTCTCCACCATTGCCAAGAACTCGCTCGGGGCGAAGGCCTCGTCGTGGGCGAGGGTCATGCCGATAGCGAGTTCGTCGTCTGCCTCGTGAAGTTCATAGAAGTACACGCTGCGCAGGCTATCACCCCACGCTGCGCCCCTGCTTGACGCCGATGGGTGGGGCGCGGAAACTGGAGTCATGAGGGTCATGATTCGTCGACGCACCAGCACCACGCGCGGCGCCTTGATCTTTCTCGGGCAGGCCCTGCTGGTGACACTCTTCGTCGTGGAGTTTGGGCGAAATCTGATCGGCGTGATTCAGGTGAATACGCGCTTGGCGCAGCTTCGCGACGAGACGGCGGCGCTCCAGGCTCGGGCCGATGCCCTCACGGCAGAGCGCGTGCTCCTTGATGACGCCGCCTTCCTCGAGCTGGTCGCGCGTGGCTACAGCCTCGGCTCGGCAGTGGAGCGCCCGTTCGTCTTGGCGGCTGATGCGGCTCCACTCCCAGAAGATGCTCCGGGCTCAGGGGCACGTCGGTTCACCTCAGAGGCTCCAACTCGCTCACCGCTCGACGCGTGGCTTGACCTGCTCCTCGGGAGCTAAGTCGAACTACCTCTTCGGATCTCCGAAGATCGTCCAGTGCCATGCCTTCTCGGCCTCGCCCGTCAACTCAATTGCAACGTGCTTGATCTGCGTGTACTCCTCAAAGGAGTAGCGACTGAGGTCTTTGCCAAATCCCGACTGCTTGAAGCCACCATGCGGCATCTCGCTCAGGAAGGGGAGATGGTCATTGATCAGCACTGAGCCGAAGTTCAAGGCCGCCGCCATGCGATGGGCGCGCGCCACATCACTTGTCCAGCAGCTTGAGGCGAGTCCGTATGGCGTGTCGTTCGCCAGGGCGATCACTTCGGCCTCGTCGGTGAATGGGAGTGCGACGAGCACCGGGCCGAAGACCTCTTGCTGCACAATCTCGCTCGACTGCTGCGCGCCGACGATGAGCGTTGGGGCGAAGTAGGCGCCGTCAGCTGGGACGCCGCTCGGCTGCGCACTGCCGCCGATCACGATCCGTGCCCCTGCGGCAACGGCGCGGTCAACGTAGCCAGCGACACGATCGCGGTGCGTGCGCGAGATGAGTGAGCCAAGATCCGTCGCGGGGTCGAACGGATCACCGATGCGCACCTGCGCGGTGAGCTCAGCAATGCGGGCCACGAGGCGATCAAAGATGTCTGCATGGGCGTAGAGGCGCGTGGCCGCTGTGCAGTCTTGCCCGCCATTCACGAAGGCACCAGCCACTGCGCCGCGCGCTGCCGCTTCAATGTCGGCATCAGCAAAGACAACGAACGGCGCCTTACCACCAAGCTCTAGATGCAGTCGCTTCAGTGTTGGCGCGCCTGCCGCCATCAGCTCTCGACCGGTGGCGCTATCGCCGGTGAGGGCGATGATGTCGATGCGTGGATCTGCGGCGAATTGCGCGCCGATCTCGGCACCTGGCCCAGTGATGACATTGACGACACCAGCAGGGAAGCCAACGTCGCGAGCCAGCTCGGCCAGCCGCAGTGCTGCGAGCGGTGTGGCGCTAGCGGGCTTCATCACAACGGTGTTGCCAGCCGCAAGCGCTGGTGCTGCCTGCCAGACCGCCATGGCGAGCGGATAGTTCCACGGCGCAATGAGTGCTGCCACGCCGATCGGCTCACGCCGAATCATGGAGGTGTGATTGCCTGTGTACTCACCAGCGGCGATCCCTTCGGGGGCGCGCAGGATGCCCGCGAAGTAGCGCAAATGGTCAACGACGGCGGGAATGTCGCCGTCACGTCGCAGCTTGCGTGCCGTGCCGGTCTGCCACACCTCAAGATCGGCGAAGAGATCGGCCTCTCGCTCTACGGCATCGGCGAGCGCAAGGAGGAGTCGCGCGCGCTCGGCGGGGAGCGTCGTGCGCCAACCGCCGGTGTCGAACGCTCGTCGAGCTGCGGTGATGGCGGCGTCAACGTCGGCGGCCGAAGCGTGTGGGATCTCGCCGATCGCTGCGCCCGTGGCGGGATGGCGCAGGGTGAAGGTGCGTCCGCCAGTTGCCCCACGTGAGGCACCGTCAATCAGCATCGTCGGGGCGAACGGTGGAGCCGCCTGTGGCGCACGGGTTGTCATGCGCGAAGGGTAGGCGATACGCCGCGTCGCTGGAAGTGGCGGGCGCGCTAGGATGCACCCATGCCAAGCGATCAGACACCGAAGGGCGCCGCACCTCGTCGCACTCCTGCGCGCGCCGCCAGCGTGGTGACCCCCGCCCCCGCAGCGATCGTGGCCCCTGCAAGTTCGGGTCTCGCTGGCAACAGCCCGTGGGCCTACGCCCCAGCGCCAGAGTCCCGCGAGATCGTCACGATTCGCCAGCGCTACGGCCTCTTCATTGACGGGAAGGAGCGCGCCCCCTCAGGCGGCGAGGTCACCATCACCTACAACCCGGCCACCGAGGAGCCCCTCGCCGAGATCGCGAAGGGGACCCCCGCCGATGCCGACCGCGCCATTGAGGCCGCCGACCGCGCCTACCGCAAGGTCTGGTCGAAGCTGCATCCACGTGAGCGGGCCAAGTACCTCTACCGCATCAGCCGCATCTTGCAGGAGCGCAGCCGCGAGTTCGCCGTCACCGAAACGATGGACTCCGGGAAGCCGATCCGCGAGTCGCGTGACGTGGATGTGCCCCTCGCCGCCGCGCACTTCTGGTACTACGCTGGCTGGGCCGACAAGCTTCAGTACGCCGTTCCTGGCCGCCGACCCGAGGCGCACGGCGTCGTCGGGCAGGTGATCCCGTGGAACTTCCCACTCCTCATGCTGGCGTGGAAGATCGCACCAGCGCTCGCCGCCGGCAACACCGTTGTCCTGAAGCCTGCCTCAACGACGCCGCTCACCGCACTCCTCTTCGCCGATGTCTGCCGCCAGGCTGAACTCCCAGACGGCGTCGTGAATATCGTCACTGGCCCCGGCAGCACCGGCATGTCGATCGTCACCGACCCACGTGTTGCCAAGGTTGCCTTCACCGGCAGCACCTCAGTCGGCGTCACGATCGCCAAGGGGATCGCCGGACAGGGGAAGGGGCTCACCCTCGAACTCGGCGGCAAGGCTGCCAACATCGTCTTCGAAGATGCGGCGCTCGATCAGGCGGTCGAAGGCGTCGTCAACGGGATCTTCTTCAACCAGGGCGAGGTCTGCTGCGCTGGTAGCCGCCTCCTTGTTCAGGAATCGATCGCCGAAGAGTTCCTGGCGCGGCTGCGCGACCGCATGTCGATGCTGCGCATCGGCGATCCGATGGATAAGAACACCGACATCGGCGCGATTAACTCCAAGGCACAGATGGAGAGCATCGGTGAGCTCGTAGCGAGCGGCGTCGCCGAGGGGGCGCAGATCTGGCAGCCCGCCTGCGACCTGCCAACGCGCGGCTGGTTCTTCCGCCCAACGCTCTTCACCAACGTGGCGCAAAGCCATCGCATCGCCCGCGAAGAGATCTTTGGGCCCGTCTTGGCCACCATCACCTTCCGCACCGTTGCTGAGGCAATTGAGAAGGCGAACAACACGGCGTACGGACTCTCCGCCGGCATCTGGACGGAGAAGGGGAGTCGCATCCTCCAGGTCGCCAGCGCCCTCAAGGCGGGCGTCGTCTGGGCGAACACGTTTAATCGCTTCGATCCAACGGCGCCATTCGGTGGCTACAAAGAGTCCGGATACGGACGAGAGGGCGGCATGCAGGGATTGCACGCCTACCTGAGGAGCTCCTAGTCATGGGGAAGAAGTCGAAGCGCACCGAGAAGCTCAACCTCCCGCTGACGATTGAGCCAGCAGAGAGCTCCGATCGTCTTGAGGTGCGCCGCACCGCCAAGCTCTACATCGGTGGCGCATTTCCGCGCAGTGAATCCGGCCGCAGCCGCGAGGTCCAACTCGCGAAGGGTGGCGTCGCCAACATTGCCGGCGGTTCGCGCAAAGATCTGCGAGAGGCGGTCCGCGTTGCACGCATCGCCGCTGAGCCATGGGCCGCCCGCACCGCCATGGTGCGCGGGCAGATTCTCTATCGCGTTGCCGAACTGATGGAGGGTCGCGCGGCGCAATTCCGCGACGACCTGATCAACCACGGTGCATCTAAGTCCGATGCCGCCGCCGAGGTTTCCGCAGCCATTGATCGCATGGTCTGGTACGCGGGCTGGCCCGACAAGCTCTCTGCCGTGCTGGGCGGCACCAACCCCGTCGCCTCATCGCACTTCGTCTTCACCCTGCCAGAGCCGACCGGCGTCATCGCCTCCATCGCACCAGAAGCCTCGCCACTCCTCGGCCTCGTCTCGCGTCTCGGCGGCATCCTCGCCGGCGGCAATGTGGCGATCGTCCTTGCAAGTGAATCAGCGCCACTCCCCGCCGTCACCCTGGCTGAAACGCTCGCCGTGAGCGACGTTCCGGCGGGCGTGGTGAACATCATCACCGCGCGCCGAGCAGAACTGCTGCCGCACCTGGTGCGTCACGCCGACATCGATGGGTATGACCTGTGGGGCTGCCCAGACGAGCTTCTCGTTGAGGCGGAGCAGGGTGCCGCCGAGCATGTCGCCCGCGTCGCCCGCCGCCCGCATGGGGTGAAGGATCGCGCCGACGCCTTTGATGGCGAGCGCGGCGAACGCATCGACGGCATTACCGCCTTCCTCGAAATGAAGACCGTCTGGCACCCGATCGGCTCGTAGCCGACGCCCCCCGCGCCCGTGAGGCGCGCCGATCAGTACGCGCTAGTCGAGGGTGAAGTCGTCCGGATCGGCGTAGGCGCCCGTCACCTCTTTTTCGAGCTGCATCAGCAGGTCGTTGACCAGGCTCGATGCGCCGAAGCGGAAGCGGTCGGGGGTGAGCCAGTCAGGGCCGAGCGTCTCGTGAACGACCACCAGATATTGGATCGCCTCTTTCGCCGTGCGAATGCCACCGGCGGGCTTCATGCCCACCACCTTGCCAGTGCGATTCCAATGCTCGCGAATCGTTTCGAGCATGACGAGCGTCACGGGGAGCGTCGCCGCCGGTGTCACCTTGCCGGTTGAGGTCTTGATGAAGTCGCCGCCAGCGGCAATCGCCAGTGCCGATGCGCGCCGAACGTCGTCATAGGTGCCGAGCTCGCCCGTCTCGAGAATCACCTTGAGGTGTGCAGGGCCGCAGGCCTCTTTGATGGCGACGATCTCGTCCCACACCTTGGCGTAATCGCCGGCAAGGAAGGCACCGCGGTCAATCACCATGTCAATCTCGTCGGCGCCAGCGGCAACCGCATGCTTCGTCTCGGCGATCTTCAGGTCAATCCAGGAGCGGCCACTTGGGAAGGCGGTGGCAACGGCGGCAACCTTGACGCTGCTCCCCTTAAGCGCCTCTTTCGCCACACCCACAAGGTCTGGGTAGCAGCAGAGGGCCGCGACCGAGGGCATGGAGGCGTCGCCAGGGAGCGGGCGCATCGCCTTGGTCGCCAGCTGGCGAATCTTCCCTGGCGTGTCTTTCCCTTCGAGGGTGGTGATGTCGCACATGCTCAGCGCTAGGCGCAGTGCCCACACCTTGGAGGACTTCTTAATGGAGCGCGTCTTCAGGGTGGCAACGCGTTCCTCAATGCCGATGCGGTCAACTGGGGTCGCGTCACGGAGCCAAGCCCCGAGCGCTCGTGAATCTGTAGCCACCGGTAGTGATGAGGTCATAGTGGGAGTATCCTCTCTCTCGCGGAGATGCGCACGCGGGTGCGCAGCCTGCGAGACAGTGCATGAGGAGGGGAGCCGTGGAGTTCCAGCGTGCCGACGATGCGCGTCGCCTCTTCTTTGAGATGCCGAAGCCTGAGTTGCATCTCCACCTCGATGGCTCACTCGATCCTGCCCTGGCACTCGAACTCGCCGCAACGCGCAACGTTGATGCCCCGCGCGATTGGGCTGGGATGCGCACCGCCCTCGTCGCCCCGGAGCGCTGCGCCGACCAGGCCGATCTGCTGCGCGCGTTCGACCTGCCAATCGCGCTCCTGCAAGATGCCGAGGCGCTTGATCGTGCCGCCGAGCAGCTGGTGCGCAGCAAGGCGGCAGAGCACGTTGCCTACCTTGAGATGCGCTGGGGGCCACACCTCCACACTGCAAAGGGGCTCACGCAGTCGCAGGTGATCGCCGCCGTTGCGGCGGGCGCGCGCCGCGCAGCAGAACAGACTGGCATCGAAGTGCGCTTGATCGTCACCGCCCTTCGCTCACACTCGCTGGAAGAGAATCGCAACCTCGCAACGGCCGCAGTTGCAGCTCAAGACATTGGCGTCGTGGCGTTTGATCTTGCTGGCCGCGAGGCGGCATTCCCCGACCCCCTCACATTCAAAGAGTCATTCGACATCGCGCGCAGTGGTGGGCTCGCGATCACCCTCCATGCCGGGGAGTGGGGCGGCGCCGCACAGGTGCGTCGCGCGCTTGAGGTGCAGCCAGCGCGCATCGCCCATGGTGGTGTCGCCGTTGATGACCCATCGCTCTGCGCTGAGCTCGCCGCGCGCAACGTCTCGCTTGATCTCTGCCCCACCAGCAACACCCAGGCCGCCATTGTTCCGGGCTACGGCGATTTCCCGATTGCCGAGCTGCGCCGGCGCGGCGTGCCGATCACCCTCAACACCGACGACCTGGTCGTGAGCGACGTCACCCTTTCGGAGGAGTACCTCCATGTCCACCGCCGGCTGGGGCTCCCCGTCGCAGACCTCATTGCCCTGGCGCGAACCGGCTACGACTTCGCCTTCGCCGAGAAGGGAACCAAAGCCCGCCTCAGGAACGCCCTTGAACTGTGGCTGTCGCAGCGGGGTATGTAACAGAGCCGCAACCTTCTCCCGCTACCCAATTGCAATGCGTGCGCATCCCTCGCCGTTATGAGGCACAATGCCGCCACGGTCAGCGAATGGCTGACCCGCTCGTCGCCGTAGGCGTCTGAGCAAAAGGAAATAGCGGAGGGCTACATACATATGAAGACGCGAATGTTCGCGCTCCTCACCGTTCTCGCTCTTCTCGCCGCAGCGTGCGGTGGCTCGACGGCTTCGCCGTCAGCTTCCGTCGATGCCGGGAAGTCCGATTACAAGGCATGCCTCTCGTTGGACACGGGTGGACCTGCCGACAAGAACTTCAACCAGTCAGCCTACGAGGGCCTCGAGGCACTCAAGGCTGAAGGGTTCGAGACGGCCTACACGACCGCTGTTGATGATTCGTCGTACGCGCCGAACATTCAGCAGTTGATCGACCAGAACTGCAATACCGTGATCGCAGTCGGCTACAACCAGGGCACCGCCCTGCAGGCAGCCGCCGTCGACGCAGCCAATGCAGACATTTCATTCGGCTGGGTTGACGCAACCTGGGCACTTGAGGATGGCACGATTCCGGCGAACTTCACCGGTATCGACTTCCAGATTGACGAGGCTTCGATGCTCGCCGCCTACTTGGCAGCTGGCATTTCGACGACCAAGGTCATCGCCACTTACGGTGGAGCACCGTACCCAGGCGTAACCAAGTTCATGGATGGCTGGGTCGCCGGCGCCAAGTACTACGCCGACAAGAAGGGCGTTGCAATTGATGTCTTGGGCTGGGATCCAGTCGCAGCTACCGGTACGTTCAACCCAGCGACCGCGCCGTTCAACGACGTGCTCTTTGGTAAGACGACCGCAGAGGCCTTCATGGGCCAGAGCGCCGACGTTGTGCACGCAGTTGCGGGCACCACGGGCAACGGCACCTATCAGGCAATGATGGACGCGGGCAAGTACTCGGTCGGTGTGGACCTCGACCAGTGCGTCAGCCTTCCTGAGTATTGTGGAACGCTCCTGACCTCAGCACAGAAGAACATCGGTGCTGCAGTGATCACGGCAGTGAACGACAACTACGCAGGCAAGAAGGGTGGCACCAACTACATCGGTACGCTCGAGAACGGTGGCGTTCAGATCGCCACGCTCGATCGCACCGAGTCGGCTTGGACAGCCACCTTCGGTACGCTCGTAACCGCTGAGCTCAAGGCAGAGGTCGAGGCCCTTAAGGCCGCGATCATTGACGGCTCGGTTGTTGTCCTCGATTGGGCAAAGAAGTAAGTACTTCTCCATCGCTTCGGCGATGAGGTAGTCGCTCTCCGCCCGGGTGCTTCGGCATCCGGGCGGAAGAGTATCTCCAGCAAAGCAGTGGCAGGGTAGGGAGGGTACGCATCGCATGAGGCTTGAACTGCAGAAGATTACGAAGCAGTTCCCTGGCGTTCTCGCGAACGACCGCATCTCGATCTCCGTTGATAAGGGTCAGGTTCTTGGCCTTCTCGGTGAGAACGGCGCAGGAAAGACCACCCTCATGAACATCCTCTCGGGTCTCTATCGACCCGACTCTGGCAAAATTCTGATTGATGGCAAGGAGCGCATCTTCCGCGATCCTGCCCAGGCTATTGATGCCGGCATCGGCATGGTGCATCAGCACTTCATGCTCGTCCCCGTCTTCGACGTCACTGAGTCGGTTGTCCTCGGCAACGAGCCAACCAAGGGCCCGCTTGGCAGCTTTGATCGAGCCACTGCGCGCGCGCAGGTCGTTGAGCTCTCAAAGAAGCACGGCCTCCATGTTGATCCAGACGCGAAGATTGAATCACTCCCCGTTGGCGTTCGCCAGCGCGTTGAGATCCTGAAGGCGCTCTATCGCAAGAGCGACATCCTGGTCCTTGATGAGCCATCGGCCGTGCTCACCCCACAGGAGACCGAGGAGCTCTTCGACATCATCCGTGGCCTTGCTAAGGGCGGCACCTCTGTCATCTTCATCACCCACAAGCTGAATGAGGTGATTGCCGTAGCCGACAAGATCACCGTGCTGCGCCGCGGCGCAGTTGCAGGAGAGACGACTCCGAAGAAGGCAACCGCCGCCAAGCTCGCAGAGATGATGGTGGGGCGCGAGGTGCAGCTCACCGTCAGCCGTTCAAAGTCAAAGGTCGCCGAGCCAATCCTGCAGGTGAAGGGACTCAATGTCCTGAATGACGCGGGCGGACTCGCCGTGAACAACGCCACCTTTGAGGTTCGGAGCGGCGAGATCCTTGCCGTTGCGGGTGTGCAGGGGAATGGTCAAACCGAGCTCGTAGAAGCCTTGACCGGCTTGCGGCTCGTTGACTCAGGCACCGTTGCCCTTGAGAAGAAGCCACTGCATACAGGTTCGCCACGCGAGATCGCGATGGCAGGAGTTGCACATATTCCTGAAGATCGAAATCGTGACGGGATGGTCAAGGGCATGACCATTGCAGAAAACTACATCTTGAACACGTACCACCTGCCGCAGTACAGCAAGAACGGCCTGCTGAATCGCAAGGCGATCGCCGCGGCAACCGAGCAGGCGGTCAAGGACTTTGACGTACGCACCCCATCTATCAACACCGACATCGCGTCGCTCTCTGGCGGCAACCAGCAGAAGGTGATCGTTGCGCGCGAGTTCAGCCGCAATGTCCGTTTGGTCATTGCTGCACAGCCAACGCGCGGCCTGGACGTCGGCTCGATTGAATACATCCACCGCCGCATCGTGGAGCAGCGCGATGCTGGCGCAGCCGTGTTGATTGTGAGCACTGAGCTTGATGAAGTGTTGGCGCTTGGCGATCGCGTCGCTGTGATGTACGAGGGTCGTATCGTGGGAATTCTGGATGCCAAAGAGGCGACGCGTGAGCGGGTCGGCCTCCTCATGGGAGGTATCACTAAGTGAACGGCTTGAAGAAGTTCGGATCAAAGATTCGCGTGCCAGCACTTTCGATCTCAGTAGCGCTGCTCGTTGGCGCGCTCTTCATCATCTTCACCGACATTGAAGTGCTCGGCGGACTTCTCTCTGATCCGATTGGGGCGCTGAGCCTCGGCATTGGCCGAGCAGCAACCGCCTACAGCGCCCTCTTCCGCGGAGCGTTCGGTGATCCAGAGAATATCGGCAAGGCGCTAGCCTCAAATGGCGATATCAAGCTCTGGGCACGTGCCTTACGGCCGATCGTTGAAAGCATTGTTGCCTCCGTGCCGCTGATCTTCGTCGGGCTTGGCGTATCGGTGGCGTTCCGCACTGGCATCTTCAACATTGGTGGCGCTGGTCAGTACACCATGGGTGCCGTTGGCGGCACCATCGCCGCCCTGGCGTTTGGTGCGGGCGTTACACCAGGCCCAATTGCCATTCTCCTCGTGATGATCTTTGGAATCATCGGTGGAGCAGCCTGGGCGTTCATTCCTGGCTATCTGAAGGCTCGCGTCGGCGCGAGCGAGGTGATCACCACGATCATGCTCAACTTCATCGCTGGGCAGTTCGTCTTCTTCCTCGTATCAAACTTCGAATTCATCCAGAAGCCACCACGAATTCAGCCAGTATCAAAGGAGCTCAGTCAGTTCGTAGACCTCCCAGGGATCTTGCCGATCGCGGCCCTGCGGATGGACATCAGCGTAATCATCGCGCTCCTGACCGCCGTAGCGGTCAGCTGGTTCCTCTTCCGGTCCACTCGTGGATTTGAGCTTCGAGCCGCTGGCTTGAATCTTGCTGCTGCGAAGTATGCGGGCATTGGCGCAGGTACCTCGATCATCACAGCAATGCTGATCTCAGGGGCAATCTCTGGCCTTGGTGGTGCACTTGTGGCGGTCGGCACGATCAAGCAGCTATCGCCTGGTATCGCTGGAAGCGTTGGTTTCACTGCGATTGCCGTTGCCCTCGTTGGCGGTACGCGGCCGAGCGGCGTGGTTGCGACCGCGCTCGTGTTCGGCCTTCTGCAGCACGGCGGTAGCTTGATGCAGGTACAGACCAGCATTCCAATCGAAATGCTCCTCTTCATCCAGGCACTCGTCATCGCATTCATCGCAGCCCCAGAGCTAACGCTTGGCATCTTGAAGAACCCGTTCCGCCGACGCCCACGTTCGGTGGCCAAGTGAGTACGCAGGGAGGCAGCGTGAAGAAGAAGCCGGTTGCAGCGGCACGCGCGAAGACCACCAAGGCTGCCCCAGCGAAGCGACCAGTCTCTGCGGGAGACGGTGCTGATGCACACCAGCAGTTCATCGCCTCACGCGTCCGTGCGGGACTCTTCGCACTCTTTACACTCCTCTCCCTCGCCATCACAACTGGCTCAACGGGAGTCGAGGGGAAGTTCGCATTCTGGGTAGATAAGGTTGGCGGCGATGACATCTCGTTCTCAGTGCCGGTAGTTCTACTCTGGGCCGCTGTCACGGTCGGTTTTGGCGCGATGGCTGCGCTGCAGTTTGTGCGCGGCGCCTCATTCAGGTGGCGCCTTGCCATCGGCCTCATTTCTCCTTTCATGGTCTTTGCACTTCTGGCGCGCCTTCTCGATGGCACGACCGCGAATCTGACCGTCTTCTTCACCAGCACGTTGTTGTATGCCGTCCCCGTTGGAATTGGTGCGCTTGCCGGAATCATTTCGGAGCGCAGCGGGATCCTCAACATTGCCGTTGAAGGGAAGCTCCTCTTCGGCGCCATGATCGGCTCCATCGCCTCAAGCATCACTGGCATCGCCATCGCAGGGCCAATAGCGGGCGCGATCTTTGGTGCGCTGGTCAGCCTCTTCTTCGCCTGGCTCGGCATTCGCTACAAGGTTGATCAGATCATTGCTGGTACCGTCATCAACATCGGCGCGCTTGGCGTAACCACCTTTGCATACCTCCGTATTCTTCAGCCGTATAGCGAATTCAACCGGCCGATCGGCATCACGCCGATCCAGATTCCGTTCCTCGCGGACATCCCGGTTCTTGGGCCGATCCTCTTCTCGCTGAGCCCGTTCTTTTACATCGCTGTGGGGCTCGTGCTCTTCTTTACCTACATGATCTACCGCACCCGATGGGGGCTGCGTCTGCGAGCCGCAGGGGAGCAGCCAAACGCTGCGGGGACGGTTGGGATTGACGTCGTTAAGTTGCGCTATCGCGCAATGCTGGTCGCTGGCCTCCTTGCAGGCTTCGCCGGCAGCTACATCTCACTCAGCGGAACTGGTGGCTTCGGAATCAACACCAGCGCCGGCCAGGGCTTCATTGCTCTTGCCGCCGTGATCTTCGGTGCGTGGAATCCCATCTACGCATTTGGAGCGGCACTGATCTTCGGCATGACGAGTGCTGCAACGACGCTATTGTCGGGGCTTGGCGTTTCGATCCCGCCGCAGATCCTGCTCTCAATGCCATACATCGTCACGATCATCGTTGTGGCTGGTCTTATCGGTCGAGTGCGCGCACCAGCCTCTGCTGGTCGTCCGTACGACCAGGGATAGGGCGCTGGCGCTGTGAGCAACCCGTCGGTGCTCGGCTGGCCGACCTTCCATCAGGCGAAGCTCACTCCTCGAACGGCACCGTTCGGCACCGTCGCCAAGCCGCTGCCACTCATCATCGATAGCGATCCAGGGCTGGATGACGCGTTAGCGATTGCATGTGCCGTTGTGCGGCCTGAGATCAACCTGCTTGCGGTGACAAGCGTTGGCGGTAATGCCGACGTGCACCATTGCACCGAGAACGCCTTGCGACTGCTTCACCTCTACGGCGCAGATGACGTGCCGGTCGCCGAAGGTGCGGTTGGGCCACTGGCAGGGCCTCTGGAGCGCGCCACCGAGGTCCATGGCGAGGGAGGCCTTGGCAACACCAAGCTGCCGAAGGCGCCGCGCACAACCGAACCAGAGGGTGCCGTCGCGCTGATGGCGCGCATCTTGGCCGCTTCACCAGAGCCGGTGGCGATTGCCCCAGTGGGCCCACTGACGAACATTGCCCTGCTGATTCGCTCATATCCGCACTTGGCGCCAAAGATCTCGCACATCTGCCTGATGGGCGGCTCTGTAGGCGAGGGGAACTCCTCTGCGTCGGCGGAGTTCAACATCTACGCCGATCCAACCGCGGCTGAGATTGTGTTCAACAGTGGCCTGCCGATCACGATGATCGGCCTCGACGTTACCCATCATGCAATCCTCGACCGAACGATTCTTGATCGACTATCGGCTCTGCCTGGCGCATCGGCGAAGGTAGCGGCCGAATTGCTGAAGTTCTCCTTTGACCGCTCCGCTGCCTGGGGTCAGGGCGAGAAGATGGCCATTCACGACGCCGTGGCGGTGCTGCACCTCGCTATTCCAGACCTTGTTGGCGTCTCGCGGTACCACGTCGTTGTAGATGCAACGCAGGGACCGGCGCGCGGTCGCACGATTGGCGATGCGAATCCGTACCGCCTCAAGCGAGACAAGATCGAGCCGAATTGCGACGTAGGTCTCACGATTGATAGCCAGCGTTTCGCTGATGAGATGGTGGATATCTACTCGAAGCTCCCATGAGCGAGCTAAAGCCGAATCCGCTCCCGCTCTCAACACCGTTCCCACCCTCGCCACGCCGTGCACCACTCGGCACCGTTGCGAAGCCACTGCCGATCATCATCGACTGCGATCCCGGCCACGACGATGCGATGGCGCTGGCCGTTGCCTTTGCCCGCCCAGAGCTCAAGGTGCTCGGCGTCACTGCCGTTGCTGGCAACGCATCACTGCCAAAGACCTACGAGAACCTGCGCCGCACCCTGGCGCTGCTTGGCGCTAACGAGGTGCGTGTTGCCGCTGGCGCCGATGTGCCGCTGGTGCGACCACTCTGGGTGGCGCCATACGTGCACGGCGACTCGGGGCTTGACGGGGCGGAGCTGCCAGAGCCAACGGGCGTTGAGCACGCTGCCGGCGCAGTGGATCTGATTGCGACGCTGTTGCGTGAGGCGAGCGAGCCGGTGACACTTGTACCGCTCGGCCCACTGACGAACATTGCGATCCTGCTCCGAGACCATCCTGAACTGAAGGCGAAGATCGCCCACATCTGCTGGATGGGCGGCGCGATCGCCGAGGGGAATGTGACCGCATCGGCGGAGTTCAACTCGTACGTTGATCCCGACGCCGCAGCGATCGTCTTCGCCGCAGGGATCCCGATCACCATGGTCTGCCTCGATGCCACACACCGTGCCCTCACTGGCGAAGCGGCGATGAAGCGACTTGATGCGGCGGGGACGCTGCCGGCAAAGATCTTCGCCGACCTGCTGCGCTTCTACGCGATCTTCCATAAGGACCGCTACGACTGGCCAGCATCCGCCGTGCACGATGCCGTGGCGGTGGCGCACCTCGCGGTACCGAACCTGCTGGCGCTGGTGCATGCCGCCGTTGACGTTGAGCTCGGCGACCTGGCACGCGGTCGAACGATTACCGACTGGTATGGCGATCGCCTGAAGCAGCGCGGTCGAACCCCTGACGTTGATGTAGCGGTTGGCGTTGATGCCGACGTGTTCGATCGTGTTCTCGTGGACGCGATCCTCTCGTTTAAGTAGCGCTAGAGCCGGTCGCGGAGCTCCGCGAGTAGGCCAGGGAGCGCCGTCGTAATCTCCGTGGCGGTACGTTCATATTCTGCTGGTGGGTAGCCCCACGGGTCATCAAGATCGCGCCCAACGGCGGTTGGGTCAAAGTCCCTGAGCAGACGGATCTCTGGCTGTGTGTCTGCCATGCGAATGATGCTGCGCCCGTTGCGGAGATTCGCCTGATCAGCGGCGAGTACCAGATCGAGGGTTGCAGCGAGCGCTGGCGTAAAGAGGCGCGCCTGGTGGGTGCTTCGCAGGCCGCGTGCGCTCAAGATGGCGGCGCTGTTCTCGTGCATCCCCTCGCCAGCATGCTCGTCAGAGGTTCCGGCGCTTGAGACGACCACTCGCCCAGCGAGGAGCGGGTCGGCGCTGATCGCCGCCTCAATGAGCACCTCTGCCAGGGGGGAGCGGCAGATGTTGCCGTGGCAGAGAGTAAGGATTCGCAACATCCTCGGAGCCTAGCGGATCGCCTCCTGGGCGGGCTCCAGCCTCGTGGTGCGTGGGGGGGCGCCGTTCGGTATCCTATGCAGAGGCACGGCGGGGTAGCTCACCGGTAGAGCAGGGGATTCATAAGCCCTTGGTAGCAGGTTCGATTCCTGCCCTCGCTACCATGCACCTTGGGGAAGACGGAGAACGGAGGGAACCGAATGATTCCAAAGGCTCTGCGAAACGGTGCAGTCATGCTGATCCTGCTCTTGGGCACGGTCGTGCTCCTGAGCAGCGTCCTCCTTACCCCTGTGCCAGCCGCAACGAAGGACTACTCGGCATTCCTGGCCGAAGTCCGAGGGGGCAGCGTCGCCTCCGTTGTGCAGCAGGAGCAGATCCTAACCGTCACCAAGATCGGTACCCCACCTGAGACCTATCAGGTGCAGGTCCCGACGCAGCTGACCGATGTCTACAACGATGTCCGCGCCGCCGCTACTGCTGGCGGCCGCAATCCCGACAGCGTGACGTTCGGTGCGAAGGAGCCTGACGACTCGGGCCAGCTCTTTAGCTTGCTGATCAGCGCCCTGCTACCGGTCCTGCTGATCGGTGGCCTCTTTGTCTTCATGATGCGCAGCGCGCAAGGACAGAACAACCAGGCGATGAGCTTCGGTAAGAGCAAGGCGAAGATGTTCATTGCCAACAAGACCCCCGTCACCTTTGCCGATGTCGCAGGCGTCGAAGAGGCGAAGGTTGAGTTGGAAGAGGTTGTTGAATTCCTGAAGTTCCCTGAGCGCTTCGAAGCGCTCGGCGCAAAGATCCCGAAGGGCGTCCTCCTGATCGGCTCACCGGGCACCGGGAAGACCCTGCTCGCCCGCGCCGTTGCCGGCGAGGCTGGCGTACCGTTCTTCAGCATCTCTGGCTCTGAATTCGTTGAGATGTTCGTTGGCGTCGGCGCTTCACGTGTGCGCGACCTCTTTGATCAGGCGAAGCGCAACTCACCGTGCATCGTCTTCATCGACGAGATTGATGCCGTCGGTCGACAGCGCGGCGCTGGGCTCGGCGGTTCGCACGACGAGCGCGAGCAGACGCTGAACCAGATCCTCGTGGAGATGGATGGCTTCGAGACGGGTACCAACGTGATCATCATCGCCGCAACGAACCGCCCTGACGTGCTTGATCCGGCGCTGCTGCGCCCAGGTCGCTTCGATCGCCAGGTGATCCTTGATCGCCCAGACCTGAAGGGCCGCATTGCGATCTTGAAGGTGCACGTGAAGGGGAAGCCGCTCGACAAGAGCGTGAACCTCGAAGAGATCGCACGCCGCTCACCGGGATTCTCGGGAGCTGATCTCGCGAATCTCATGAACGAAGCCGCGATCCTCGCCGCACGTCGTAGCAAGCGCACGATTGGCATGGACGAGTTTGCCGAGGCGCTTGATCGCGTGATGGCTGGCCCACAGCGCAAGAGCCGCCTGATTACCGATGCAGAGAAGCAGATCATCGCCTACCACGAGGGTGGTCACGCGGTAGTCGGGCGCATCCTTGAGAAGTGCGATCCGGTCAGCAAGGTGACAGTGATCAGCCGCGGCATGGCGCTCGGCTACACGATGAACCTGCCGACGGAAGATCGCTACCTACAGAGCAAGAGCGAATTTGAAGACAAGATCGCGGCCATGCTCGGTGGCAACGTTGCTGAGCAGCTCGTCTTTGGTGACACGACGACGGGCGCATCGAACGACATTGAGAAGGCGACCGATCTTGCACGCAAGATGGTGACGCGCTTCGGCATGTCCGAGAAGCTTGGCACCGTCACGCTCGGCCGACAGGACGAGATGATCTTCTTGGGCCGCGAGATGTCGGAGCAGAAGAACTACTCCGAGGCCGTCGCAAAGCAGATTGACGAAGAGGTCCGCGCGATCATTGATCGCGGGGCTGAGCGCGCGCGCGAAGTGCTGACGAAGCATCGCGATCGCCTAGACGCCCTTGCTGCGAAGCTGATCGCCGAAGAGACGGTTGAGGGCGAGGCGTTCGAGACGCTCTTCGCTGATCTTCCTGCGAAGCCAGCCGCATACGCCGGCCTTCTTGATCGACTACGAGCCGCAGGAGTTTCGATTCCAGTGGCGAAGGCCGAACCAAAGGGTGAACCCGCTGCAAAGCCAGGCCCTGGGGGCGCGGCGGCGGGACAGCCAGCCTGATGGCCTACGCCCCAACGCTCGCCTGGAAGGGGCTAGAGGGGCCAGAGGAGGCGCATCTCGTTGCAACGGTCACCTCGCGGATGGCGAAGTACGCAGAGTTCTTGAAGATCCCGAGCGTCTCTGCCCTCCCTGAGAACGCCGCTGATTGCCGTGCCGCCGCAGAGTGGCTCGCCGCCGAGCTCCGTCGCATCGGTGCAGAGCGCGTTGAGGTGAGCGAGACGGGTGGCCATCCAATCGTTGTTGCCGAGAAGATCGTCAATAGCTCACTACCGACCGTGGTGATCTACGGCCACTACGACGTGCAGCCGGGGGATCCACTCGACCTCTGGAAGACCAGCCCATTCGAGCCGATCGTTCGCGACGGACGGATGCTCGGTCGCGGCTCTGCCGACGACAAGGGCCAGATCGTGATTCACCTCAGCGCACTCGAGGCGCTCGTCACCACGCGTGGCACCCTGCCAGTGAACGTGAAGTACGTGTTTGAAGGCGAAGAGGAGTCAAGCTCCGTGAACCTCGAGTCGTGGATGGCGGCAAATCCAGATCGCTGCAGCGGCGACGCCGTGATCATTAGCGACTCCGGCTTCTTTGACGGCAATCGTCCGGCCCTTACGGTTGGGCTCCGCGGCATCACCTACATTCAGGTTGACGTGCGCGCCTCCGATGTTGACCTGCACTCGGGGAGCTACGGCGGCTCCGTGGTGAATCCTGCGAACGCCCTTGCCGCCATGATCGCCTCGCTGCATGACGCCAACGGCCACATCACCGTGCCTGGCTTCTACGACGATGTCGTTGAGCTCACACCAGTCGATCGCGCTGCCTTTGCTGCGCTGCCATTTGATGAGGCCGGCTATCTCACTGGGATCGGAGCCACCGCAACGGCGGGGGAGCGCGGCTTCTCTACGGTTGAGCGACGTGGTGGGCGCCCAACACTTGATGTGAATGGCATCTGGGGCGGCTTCATGGGCGACGGCTCCAAGACGATCATCCCAGCGCATGCACACGCCAAGATCTCGTGCCGCTTGGTCACCGCGCAAGATCCTCAGAAGATCAGTCGGCAGCTTGAGGTGGCGCTGCGTGCTGCCGCTCCTGCCGGACTGCAGGTCGAGGTGCAGAACCTCGGCAACGGTGACGCCTTCCTGACGCCGCTTGGCGATCCATACCTCAACGCCGCGGCGGGGGCTCTAGAGGCGACCTTCGGTGTGCCACCGCTCTACATCCGCGAAGGCGGCTCGATTCCGATCGCTGCGCTCTTCCAGAAGGAGCTCGGCTTGCCAGTTGTGCTGCTCGGCTTCACCCCACCCGATGACAATGCGCATGCGCCAAACGAGTCGATGGATCTCGGCAACTTCGAGGGCGGCATTCGCGCCGTCATTCGCGCACTCGACGCCATCGCCACCGTTGGCTGACCGCCCGTGAAAGTAGCGCTGCTCGGCCTCGGCCTGATCGGCGGCTCCATTGCGCGGGCACTCCGCGAAGATCCCGCCTCTGTTGGCCCACTCGATGAGAGCGGCTTGGAGATCGTCGCATGGACACCAACGCAGTCAGGACCGCGAGAGGCGCTGGCGGCAGGCGTTATTGACGCTGTTGGTCGCTCAATCGCCGAAACGGTGGATGAGGCTGCACTCGTAATTCTCTGCGCGCCACCGATCGCCATGACCGCAATTCTTGATGAGCTGGTGATTTGTCGCCGCTCCGGGCGCCTGGCCGATGGCGCTGTGGTGACTGATGTTGCCTCAACGAAGGTGTGGATCGCGAAGGAGGCGGCCGCGCGGAACATTCGCTTCTGTGGCGGCCATCCGATGGCGGGGAGCCATGAGACCGGTTTCGCCGCGGCAGACGCCAATCTCTTTCTCGGTCGCCCATGGGTGATTGTTCCGGGTGCCAACGGTGGCGCTGCCGCCGCACTCGTGGAGCGACTCGCAACCAGCTGCGGTGCGCGTCCGGTGATCCTTGAGGCGGAGCTACACGACGCGGCGACCGCTGCGGTCAGCCACCTGCCGCTCCTCCTTGCTGCAGCGCTGGTGGAGACGGTGGCGCTCGGCGATGCGGCTGATGCCCCTGATGGCTGGAAGATCTCGCATCTGCTCGCCAGCACCGGTTGGCTCTCCGCTACGCGACTCGCACGTGGCTCGGAGGCGATGGGTGCCGACATTCTTGCAACGAACGCCCGCGAGGTTCGCCGCCGCCTGAAGACACTGCGACTCGTGCTGGAGCAGTGGGATGCACGCTTGGCTGCCGCAGAGAATGACCCGACCATCGGTCGGGTGGACCTCGAGAAGCGTCTCGCCGCCGCGCGTGCAGTGCTGACGGAGAGTGAGTGAGCGCTGATCCGTTGGCGAAGGGCGCCGACGAGGAGATCGTTGGCATCCCTCGCGAACTTGCGCTCCCTGCAGGGCCCTGGACCGGACTCCGCGCCTTTAGCAGCCCCGAAGAGGGGGAGCACGAGATCACACGCCTCGACGGATTAGCCCAGGCGCGTCCGCGGCGCGAACTCGAGTTGGACCCCTCCTGGAAGCAGCCAATCCCGTACGCAGTGGCCCTCTATCGCCCTGAGCGGGCACCTGCCAGCGATACAGAGCTCTTCTGGATGGACCGCCTCGCCGGTGGCAGTGACAAGCGACTGCACGGCCGCGCCTCGTTCGGCGTGGGCGGCCACATCTCACCTAGTGATGGCGGCATTCGTGCCGCGCTCGCTCGAGAGTGGGTCGAGGAGGTTGCCACGCCAACGCTGCCAGCCTTCACGCCGATTGGACTTCTCAACGATGACGGTGATGATGTTGGTCGGGTGCACCTCGGCGTTGTCTTCATTGCTACGTTGGTTTCGCCTTCGATTCACATTCGTGAGACGCACAAGCTTGCAGGCTCCCTTGTACCGGTAAGCGAAGCGCTCCGTCGTAAAGATGAACTGGAAGGCTGGTCGGCGCGCCTGATCGACACGATCGCAAAGGTTGCAGCCGACCTCTAGCCTTCGCTACGCGTGCGGTATGTTCCCGCTGCGATCGTCTCTGCATGCCTACCTCGGTCGCCTCTACCGCACTGGTTGGTATTGAGGGAGTTCCCGTTGAGGTCGAAGTCGACGTTGCCCCTGGGATTCCTGCAACGCGAATTGTTGGACTTCCGGATACCGCGGTAGGCGAGGCGCGCGAACGAATACGCTCCGCCATTCGTGCAGCTGGCTACACCTGGCCCGCTCGCCGTATCACCATTAATCTCGCACCAGCCGACTTGCGCAAGAGTGGCGGTTCGTTTGATCTGGCAATTGCCATCGGCATTCTGCTTGCCAGCGGTCAGATTCGGCATCGATGCGGAGGCACGTTGGCAGCGATCGGTGAGCTAGCGCTCGATGGCAGAGTGCGTAACGTACCTGGCGCACTTCCACTCGCGCTGCCGTTGCTATCGCTTGGCTATCGCGTGTTGCTACCGTCAAGCGTGGCAATGCTGCCTGGAGCTTTTGCAGGCGAGGCAATCCCCATTGAGACACTTGCCGACGCTGCAGCCGCGGTCAATAGCGGAGAGATAGGCGCGCCACGCCTGCTTGGGAGTGCCGTAGCGCCAGCGCCGAGCGATGCTGTCGCATACGAGCTCGCAGCCATTCGTGGCCAACCGATCGCATCGCGTGCCGTCTTGATTGCAGCATGTGGGCGGTTCCCGATTCTGCTCGAAGGGCCGCCTGGCGTAGGCAAGTCGATGCTGGCGCGGGCGTTACATGAAATCTTGCCAGATCTTGCGTTGGAGGAGCAGAGTGAGGTTGCTGCGATTGCATCGGCAGGCGGACACGCTACTGAACACCCCGTGCGGCCGCCGTTACGGGCACCGCATCACGACATCACGGTGGCGGGGCTCATTGGCGGCGGTCCACGCATGACTCCGGGCGAGCTGACGTGGGCGCATCGCGGACTCCTACTACTTGATGAGATCGGTGAATTCCGGCGCGATGCGCTGGAGGCGTTACGCGAACCGTTAGAGCGGGGGAGTGTGGATCTAGTTCGAGCGGGGCGCTCGGTACGATTCCCGGCGGATGCAATCGTGGCGGCCACCGGGAACCCCTGTGGCTGTGGCGAGTTGGAGCATCCGAGTGGGACTTGTCGCTGTCTCCCTGCCGCGCGACGGCGCGGGAGCCTCTCACTCTCGGCACCGATTCGTGATCGATTCCCGTTACGTGTGCGGCTTGCTCGACCGAGCACGCCACTCGCTGCACTCCCGCGCGGCGAGCTCACGACGCTTACGGCTCGTGAGCGCGCGACGTCGGTGCGCGCGGCCCTGGCGCAGCAGCCTGTTCACCCTGATGGGATGACCGGCGCGACGCGCCGTACCGTTGAGGGTCTCGGGGTACGCGCATGGAGTCAGATTGAACGAGTTGCGACGGTGGTGGCACTCCTCGACGGCCGCGATGTGGTGGGCGACGCTGATGTGGCCGAGGCGATCCATCTGCACGGCGATCACTGGTGAGCGCGATCACGCTGCACCCAGGCGATCCGCGAATCCCTGAGCGGCGTAGTGAGCCGCTTGGGCTGGCCCCCGATGCAGATCGGCGGCGCCCACTCTGGGCGCTGGGGCGGCTGGAGGTACTGGGGAGGCCTTCCATTGGGATCGTTGGCACGCGGCGCCCCTCGCCCCACGGCGCTGCGGCGGCACGGCGCATCGCCTTCGAGGTGGCGAAATCGGGGTGGTGCGTCGTCTCAGGACTCGCCCTGGGGATCGACGAGGCGGCCCATTTGGCCGCCGTAGAGGCGGGAGGGGAGACGATCGCGGTACTTCCTAGTCCTGCCCCGCTGGGGCTGCGCTACGGGGCGCGGCGCCTGGCCGAGCAGATCCAGCAGGTGGGCCTCCTGCTCTCCGATCGTCCGGTCGGCACCCCTCCTGCCGCCTGGAGCTTCGCCGCCCGGAACCACCTCCTCGCCGCGCTCTGTGACGGGCTGATCGTCGTTGAGGCACCGGAGGGCTCTGGAGCGCTGATTACCGCTGAATCGGCGGCAGGGCTTGGCCTCCCCGTTGCGGTTGTGAGTGCCCCCTACGGCGCAGAGAGTGCAGAGGGGGGACTCCGCTGGCTACAGCGAGCGCAGGAGTTGTCTTTGCGTCTCGTTGAAGAGCGCTCACCCGTGCTCATTTCGGGGGAGGCCGACCTCCGCGCCTGGCTTGCTGTCTGTGCGCTGTCCTTGCAGGGTCAGTTTGACGAGCCTCACGGCGCACTGCGTGTCGCGGCGAGCACTACTGACGTTGAGGCCACTGGCTTGCAGCGCGACATCCTTCAGAGAGTGGATGCAGCTGGGGCTGAAGGGGTCGTTGAGGGCGATCTGAGCGACCTCACGCAGGAGCTTCCGGGGGCGCTGGTGGCGGCTCTGACCCTCTTGAGCCTGCGCGGGCTGATCGATCAGCGCGGCGGGCGTTGGCGGCGCGTTCTGGGGGCGGTGCTACGCTCTCGCCCATGACCAAGGCAGCCACCAACCTCGTTATCGTCGAGTCGCCGGCCAAGGCCCAGACGATTGAGCGGTATCTCGGCCCCGATTACACCGTGCTCGCCTCCTATGGGCATATTCGGGATCTCCCCCAGAAGACGAAGAAGGGGAGCATGGCGGTCGACGTAGAGAACGGCTTCACCCCCCTCTACGAAATTATTGAGGACAAGCAGAAGCGTCTTGATGACATCACTCGTGCCGCAAAGAAGGCAACCTCCGTTTGGCTGGCAACCGACCTTGACCGCGAAGGGGAGGCGATCGCCTGGCACGTGGCGGAGGCCCTCGGCATCCCCGAGGCGGATCGCCGCCGCGTGACCTTTAGCGAGATCACCAAGGGGGCCATCCTCGAGGCGTTTGCCCACCCCCGCGCCATCAACCTCGACCTTGTTAACGCCCAGCAGGCGCGCCGCATTCTGGATCGCCTCGTCGGGTATCGCCTCTCGCCGCTCCTCTCGCGCCTCGTCAAGCCGAAGCTCTCGGCGGGGCGGGTGCAGTCGGTGGCGCTCCGCCTGGTTGTGGAGCGCGAGCGCGCCATCCGCGCCTTTATTCCACGCCACTACACCACGGTTGAGATCGGGATTCGCCCAGCCACCGCGAGCGACCTAATCGTCCCCGCCACCCTCATCGGCGAGAAGGGGGAGATTCTTGAGCTCGATCCAGAGGTAGCAGCAGCGGCGGTCACTCGACTCGAAGGCGCCGACGCGGTTGTCGCAGAGCGCAGCGAGGGGACGCGCAAGCAGCGCCCGGTTCCACCATTCACCACCTCAACACTGCAGCAGGAGGCGGGTCGCAAGCACGGCTTCCGCTCGCGCGTCACGATGCAGCTCGCCCAGAAGCTCTACGAAGGCGTGGAGATCGGTGGCGAACGCACCGGTCTCATTACCTATATGCGTACCGATTCACCAACGCTGAGCCAGCAGGCCATCAGTGACGCCTCGGCGGTAATCCGCGAGCGATTCGGCCCAGAGATGGTTGTTGAGGGCGGCCGCCAGTACGCCTCAAAGTCGAAGAACGCACAAGAGGCGCACGAAGCGATTCGTCCAACTAATCTCGCCCTCACCCCCGAACTTGCCGCGCCGTACATCGACGAACGCGAGCTGAAGGTCTACACGTTGATCTGGCGCCGCACGATCGCGTCGCAGATGCCCGACAAGCTTTCCGCATCCACCACGCTGATTTGGAACGCAGGGAGCGATCGCCTAAAGACTGTTGCGACGCGAACGCTTGAGCCGGGCTTCACCGCTGTTTATCTCGAAGGTCGCGATGACGAAGACGAAGATGCCGAAGCGAAGGTTCCCGACCTGCCAGAAGGTTCGAAGGGGAGCGTTGCAACGGTTGAGGGTGTGGCGCACGCCACGAAGCCTGAGCCGCGCTTTACCGAGCCAACACTCGTCAAGGAGCTCGAGAAGCACGGCATCGGCCGGCCATCCACCTACGCCGCCATCATCGAACGCATTCAAGAGCGCGAGTATGTTGATCGCGACAAAGATAATCGCCTCCGCGCAACGCGACTTGGCGAAACGGTCTGCGATCTACTCACGACACATTTCTCCACCTTTGTTGACCTTGGCTTCACCGCCGGTATGGAGGAGGAGCTTGACGCCGTTGCAGAGGGGCGCGCAAATTGGCGCGATGTGCTGCAGAAGTTCTGGAGCACCTTTGACCCACTCGTTCTCGAGAAGGCACAGTCAATCGGCGCTGGAGAGTTCCGCAACCGCGCGAGTGAAGAGAAGTGTTCAGAGGGGCATCCGATGGAGGAGCGCCTCGGCCGATTCGGTTGGTATCTCGCCTGCACCCTCTACCCAGAGCACGCCGAACGTAAATCACTCTCAAAGGTGATTGGCGACGACACGCCGTCCGGAGACACACCAACGCTTGAGGGGGCGGGCCTCCCATGCCCGATGTGTGGTGCTGAGCACGGCGGCAAGATGGCGCAGCGTCGCAGCCGCTTCGGCTGGTTCCTTGGTTGCGACCGCTATCCAGAGTGCAAATACATTCCGAAGGCCGAGGTCCCTGCAGAGTTCAAGCTGGAGTTTGATGCGCTCTGCCCAGTGTGCGGCGTGGAGCACGGCGGTAAGCTCGGCCCGAAGAAGAACAACAAGCGCGGCACCTACTTCTATTCATGCAACCGCTACCCCGACTGCAAGACGATTCGGCCGCGACCCTCGGGCGCGACGCATGCTGAGTGCGGCGCCGTGATCGCTAAAGACGATGAGGGTGGCGTCTGCACCAAGTGTGGCGCGCGCGTAACCCTGCCAGAGGTCGTTGTCGTTGGTTCGGTGATTGCGGGCGGCGAGCCTGATCCGCTCGCCTGGGTGCCAAAGCGTCCGCGACGCGGTGCTGCTGCCGCCTCCGGCGGTGACGCAAAGGCCGCCACAAAGAGCAAGGCGAAGCCAAAGGCAAAGGCGAAAGCGAAGAGCAAGGCGAAGGCAAAGCCCAAGGTAAAGGCGAAGAGTAAGGATCCCGCGGCGGAGCCTGTCGCCGTTGAGTCGGTCGCAGAGGCGCCGGCTGAACAGGTGGAGACGGCCTAATGGCTCGGGGCCGCGAATCGGCTCCCGTGGCGTCGCTCTCTTCTGCTGCGACTGACCCGCGTATCGCCCCCTTCATCATGCACCTGCGCGCACGCGCACTCTCTGCCGCAACGGAGCGTTCGTACCGCACGGCGGTGGAGCGGCTCACTGCCTGGTACGACGCCGAGGGGATCGATTGGCGCACGCCAAGCCGCGCGGACCTGCGCCGCTACATCGCCCTTCTTAGTGAGGATGGCGAGCGCTCGACCGTGCAGCAGCGGCTCGCCGCACTCGGCACCTTCTACCGCTTCTGGGTGCGGCAGGGGAGTGTGGCGAAGGATCCGCTCCATGCGCTTGCCCGACCGAAGCGCGAGAAGCGGCTCCCTGATGTCTTGTCACAGGCACAAGTGGAGCAGCTCATCGCGCAGGCGGCGATCGGCACCTCGGCTGTACTAGCGCTGCGCGATACGGCGCTGATTGAGTTGCTCTATGGCGCTGGCCTGCGCATTGCGGAAGTTGTGGCGATCAGCCTCGCCGACCTGCAGCTTGGGCGCAGCGAGGTGAAGGTGACCGGGAAGGGCGATAAGCAGCGCGTCGCACTCTTTGGCGCGCCGTGCCGTCGCGCGCTTGAATCGTATTTGTCGGACGGGCGGCCAGCGCTCGCTGGCCTCACCACGACCCCAGTCTCTGCGCTCTTCTTGAATCGCAACGGTGGAGCGCTCGGAGAGCGTGGTGCCCGTGCGCGACTCGACGACATCGCACGTGCCGCCGGCCTCCCGGAGGCGTTTCACCCGCACACACTGCGTCACTCATTTGCCACGCACCTCCTCGACGGTGGTGCCGATCTTCGCGTCGTGCAGGAGCTGCTCGGACACGAGAGCCTCGGAACAACGCAGGTGTACACCCATGTATCAACCGCGCGCCTACGCGGGTTGTACAAGTCCGCGCATCCACGCGCGCGGCGTGCGGGTGCGAAGCCATGAAGCGGCGTACCGCTGCACCAGTCGTTCGTGCAAGCACGGCACGAAGTAGCTCTGTTCTGGCTGCGGGCGCCCTTGCATCGCGCATCGCCGGGTGGGCCCGCATCACTGTGCTCATTGCCGTCTTTGGGGCGACCGGCACACTGGACCCGTTCCTCGCCGCGTTCCGCATCCCCGACATCGTGTTCGCGCTCATCGCCGCGGGCTCCATTGCTACCGTACTCGTGCCGCAGCTCAGTGCCCTTTTGGAGCGGGGGGAGAATCTTCGCGCTCAACGATTAGTGGGCTCCGTGCTCGCTGCGATGATGCTGCTGCTTATCCTCTTCGGGGTGGTCATCGTGATTGTCGCCAAGACATTGAGCGGCGTGCTGGTCGGCGGCCTGCCGATCGGCCAACAAAACGAAGTGGCAGACCTCAGCATCATTCTCTATGTTGCCACCATCGCGCTCGCACTCTCTGCGGTTTGTTCCAGTGCAGCCGCAGCGCGTTCCCGATTTGGCACCTCAGCGATCACGGGACTCCTCTACAGCGCCGGGACCATCGGTGGGGCACTGATTGGCGGACGAGCAGCCGCCGGTTACGGTCCGGCGATTGGGACAGCGGTGGGTGCGGTTGCTGTGCTGCTCGTTACGGGAGTGGTCCTCATGCGGAGTACCCTGCGACCAGCACGTCCCGATTTCAGCGACCCGTTGCTGCGGGATGCTCTTCGCTCGCTCCTTCCTCGCGTTGGCTCCGTGCTCTTTGTCCAGCTCCTGCTCGCATACCTCATCTCCCTTGCTGGATCGAGCGGCCCAGGCGCGATCACCATCTGGTCATATGCATTTACGTTGATGCAGGTACCGCTCGCTCTGGTGACCTCCTCCATTGGGATGGCAATCTTGCCGAAGGTGGCGGCACATGCCGCGCGTGGCAATTTCGCACGGGTGCGCACGATCGCAACCCTCAGCATCGGCACAGTGATCTGGATGATGTCGCCAATCGCAGCGCTCGGAGCGCTCTTCGCCTTTGACGCGGTGAGGCTCGTCGTTGGGGGGAGCATTGATGTGCTGTCTATCGCAGCCACGGCCGACCTTCTGCGCCTGCTACTCCTTGGCCTTGTCGCGCACGGAATCATCTCCGTCGCCATCCGACTCTTCTATGGGTTACGCGATACATTGCGACCGACGCTCGCTGAGGTCTGCGGATGTTTGGTCATCTTTGGATTTGCCACACTGTGGTTCCCCGCGTTTGGCGTCTCTGGCATCGCTATGGCCCTTCCGTTTGGGACTTGGATTCAGGCTATCGCGCTGGTAGGTCTTTTGGCACGTCGGTCGCAGATTGTGCACGCCGCTACCATTCTCAAGATGATCATCTTTGCCGTTGCTGCATCCCTTGCGTCCGGCGGCTTAGCTGTTCTCGTCACATCGTTATTCATGGAACCTGCGCGCCAGGCAGGCGTGCTCACAGGCACCGTTGCGGCGGGCGTTGGAACGATCGTGGGGCTAGCCGCGTACGTTGGATTAACAGTCCTCGCTCGGCGACAAGAGGCGCTGCCAGTATTGAGGGTAGTTGCCTCCCAGCTTCCACCGAAAGTTCGTGCGCTGCTCCTTCGGGGCGATGCTTCGTCGTGAGTAGAAGCCACGAAGCCCTTCGCTCTGTCGCCTATGTGGGGGGCACGTGCTGATGCCTAGCCGCCTGCTTCGAGATCTGGAGGAACGTTTGGCACACGCACAGTTGCTGCTGGGAGGGAGCGCCGCCACCGTGGAGATTCAGAGCGCTCCAACACACGACTCTCGTCGGGCTACGAGGGGTGGAGTATTTGTGGCTATCCCTGGGCGGTCTCATGACGGCTTGACGTTCGTAGATGACGCGGTTCAGCGCGGCGTAGCTGCTGTCATTAGCGATCGACCCGTAGCGGCGAACGTGCCGCTCATCGTCGTTCGCGATGCGCGTGCCGCCCTTGCCGTTGCGGCGGCGTGGTGGGAGGGCGATCCGGCCGAAGAGCTCATCGCCATCGGCGTCACGGGAACCGACGGCAAGACCACCACGTCAACGTTCCTCTCAACCGCACTTACCGCCGCTGGACTGCGCACTGGACTGATCTCCACGGCGATCAGCCGTGTTGGCGGCGTCGAGCGGGCGGCCGCGGCGCATCAGACCACGCCAGAGGCCCCCGACTTGCAACGTGCGCTGCGTGAAATGGTTGAGGCTGGCGATGAGGCGGCCGTCGTTGAAAGCACCAGTCACGGGCTACAGCTAGAGCGCGTCGGCGCGATTAACTTCGCCTCAGCGATCTATACGACCTTCTCACCAGATCATCTCGACTTCCATGCGACGCTTGATGAGTATCGCGCCGCCAAGGCGAAGCTCGTGGCAAGAACGGTGGGCAGTGCAGCGAGTCGCGCGCGCCAACTGCCGCGGGTGGTGGTGGTGCATGCGAGTGACCCTGCCGTGCAGCCGTTCGCCGATGCGGCAGAGGCGGCTGGGTTGCAGGTCGCTCGATTTGATGCCTACTCGGATCACGAGGTGCTGATCAACGGCGTGAAGGCCGAGTTGCATCTCAGCATGCCTGGTCGGATCAATGCTGCGAACGCGGCTGCAGCGCTCACCCTCGTTGCCGCGTGGGGCCTGCCACTCCCAGCTGCGATCGCCGCGGTTGAGGCCGAGGTCGGCCCTCCTGGTCGCAGCCAGCTGATTGACGGTACACAGCCATTCCGCGTCATCGTTGATTTCGCCCATACCGGCCCGTCGCTGACGGCTTCGGTGGCGGTGGCGCGCGAGCTGTGCGCTCCCGCTGGACGTCTGCTGCTCGTTACCGGTGCCGCAGGCGAGCGCGACCCTGGTCGACGTGCAGCGGTCGGTCGAGCGGCAACGGGCGCCGACTTGGTGTGGATCGCCGACGAGGACCCGCGGGGCGAGGATCCTGACCACATCGCGGAGGCGATTCGAGCGGCGTTCCTCGCCGCGGCCCCGCGCGCAGGGAGCAGTCTCGAGATCCTTCATGACCGTGCGGCCGCCATTCGTGCGGCGATCGGCGCCGCCCAACCAGGCGACGTTGTGCTCTTGGCAGGGAAGGGGCATGAGCGAACGATTGAACGCCACGGCGTTGACGAGGCCTGGGATGAGGCGGCGGCGGCGCGGAGCGTGCTCTCGTCGCTCGGCTATTCTCCAAAACTATGAGCATTGAGCCGCAGCCAGTAGAGAAGACGCCTGGGGCCAAGCGCCCTGCGGCGGATCCAATCGCCAAGGTCCGCGCGCTTGCGCGACCAGTCGAGTCGCTCCGCGAGGCGCTGCGCGACAAGGTTGCGACGGGGATCGGTACGTCGGAGGCGGCGCGCCTCGTTGATGATGCCTTCCTCTTCGCCGTCGAAGCGCACGGCACACAGGTGCGCGCATCGGGTGAGCCATATGTGACCCATCCCGCTGAGGCGGCGCTGATCCTTGCTGATCTGGGCCTTGATGCGGCAACCCTCGTCGCCGCGCTGCTCCATGACGTTCCCGAGGACACGTCGGTCACCACCGCCGAGATCGCAGAGCGTTTCGGTGATGAGGTCGGCACCCTTGTTGATGGTGTCACCAAGCTGAGCAAGTTCTCTGCAATGAGCGCGGAGGAGCAGCACGCCGAGAACATTCGCAAGATGTTCCTTGCCATGTCGCAGGACATTCGCGTGGTGCTCATCAAACTCGGTGATCGCCTGCACAATATGCGCACCCTGGCAGCGCTGCCAGCAGAGAAGCAGCGCCGCATCGCCCGGCAGACGCTTGAGATCTACGCCCCACTCGCAGAGCGCCTTGGCATCTGGCAGATGAAGTGGGAGCTCGAAGACCTCGCCTTCAAGGCGCTCGAGCCTGAGCGGTACCACGAGCTGGCGAGCTTAGTCGAGCTGCGACGAGACCTGCGCGCCGATTACGTTGATCGTGCCATCGCCATTCTCAAGCCAGAACTTGAGCGCGCGGGCATTGAGGCGGAGTTCTCCGGCCGAGCGAAGCACCTCTACTCCATCCACAAGAAGATGGCGCGCCGATCGAGCGATTTCTCGGAGATTTACGACGTCTACGCCATTCGTGTGATCGTGGAGAACCTACGCGACTGCTACGCCGCACTCGGCGCGGTCCACAGCGTCTGGCGACCAATTCCAAATCAGTTTGACGACTACATCGCCGTGCCAAAGAACAATCTCTACCAGAGCCTGCACACCGCAGTGGTCGCGCTCGACGGGCGTCCACTTGAGGTACAGATCCGCACCCGGTCAATGCATGAGGTCGCCGAGGTCGGCATTGCGGCGCACTGGCGTTATAAGGATGGAACGCAACCAGACGCCGCCTATGACGCAAAGCTCGCCTGGCTACGTCAACTCCTGGAGTGGCAGCGCGACGTTACCGACGCCTCTGAGTTCCTCGAGGGCGTTCGATTGGATGTGTTCCAGGACCAGGTCTACGTCTTCACGCCGAAGGGCGACGTGAAGGAGCTTCCCGCTGGTGCTACGCCGCTTGACTTCGCCTATCTCGTGCATACCGATATCGGCCACCGCTGCATCGGCGCGAAGGTAAACAACCGTCTTGTGCCTCTCGAATATCGGCTCAAGTCGGGCGACATTATTGAGGTGGTCACGGCGCGCGGGAAGCATGGGCCAAGTCGTGACTGGCTGAATGTCGCCACAACCCGACAGGCGCGCAACAAGATCCGTCAGTGGTTCAAGCACCAGGAGCGCGACGAGAACGTTCTGCACGGTCGTGAGTCACTGGAGCGTGAGCTTCGCCGCCTCGCTCGCACCACCCTTGAGTCGATCGGCCGCGAGCGCCTCGAGGAGGTCGCCAAGCAGATGAACCAGGGGAGCGTTGATGATCTGTACGCCGCGATCGGCTACGGCGCCATCGGCCCACAGCAGGTGGTCTCACGGCTTGGCGTTGCCTCGGACGATACGAAGTCACTCTTGCCGCTGAGCACGAGCGCTGCGTCGGTCGCCCCAGCTGAGCGAACCGGTGGCATTCGCGTGAAGGGTGTGCCCGACCTCTTGACGCGATTCGGCCGCTGCTGCCGTCCACTCCCAGGGGATCCCATCGTTGGCTTCATTACCCGTGGCAAGGGGGTCACCGTGCACCTCGCCAGCTGCGACGCCTCCACCTCAGCCCGAGAGGCGTCGCGCCTCATCGATGTGGAGTGGGAGATGACGCCGGCCACCACGGAGAGCTACCCAGTGACGATTCGCATTGAAGGGCTCGATCGCACCGGCCTCTTGACGGAGATCACCCAGGTGGTCGCGGAGCAGAAGGTGAACATCTTGTCCGCTACTGTTCAGACGACAGGCCAAACGAATGCGGAGATGTTGATGACCCTTGCCGTCGGCTCTATTAGTGAACTTGCCAGGCTGATGGCACGACTGGAGCGCGTCCGTGGCGTGCGCAGCGTCTCGCGGGAGCAGCACCAGTGAGCGGCTTCCAGTCACCGCGCGGGCTGCGCGACCTGCTCGAGCCGCTTGCGTCGGCGCATGGCTGGGCGACGGATCGCGCCTGGGCCGCCGCAGATGCCGCCGGGTACGCACGCATTGAGTTGCCGATCGCCGAGGAGAGCGCACTCTTTGAGCGCGCCGTCGGTGGCACCTCGGACATCGTCTCGAAGGAGCTCTATCGACTAGAGCCGCGTGGTGATGATGCGATCACCTTGGCGCTTCGGCCTGAGGCAACCGCCGGCGCCGTTCGGGCCTACATCCAACACGGCATGCGCTCCCAGCCGCAGCCTGTACGACTCGCGACGGTTGCGCAGCTCTTCCGCTACGACCGTCCACAGAAGGGGCGCTATCGCCAGTTCACGCAGTTCGACATTGAGGCGATCGGCGACGGTGGTCCAGGGATTGACCTTGAGGTGATCGAGCTCGGTGCCGCCTACCTGCGCGAACTGGGGCTCACCGATGTGCAGGTGCACCTGAACTCTGTTGGCTGTGCAACCTGCCGCCCCGCCTACGTTGAGACGTTGCGCGCCCACTTCACGCCGGCTGCACAGGAGCTGAGCGAGGTCGATCAGTCACGACTTGCCACGAACCCGCTACGCCTGCTCGACTCCAAAGAGCCAGCGGCGGTGAAGCGCGCAGCAAGCGCACCGGTCATTACCGATCACCTCTGTGCCGATTGTGCAGCGCATCACGCGGCGGTCACCGCGGGACTGGCAACGATCGGCGTCACCGTACTCGCTGCGCCACGGCTGGTTCGCGGACTGGACTACTACACCCGCACTGCGTGGGAGTACCTCCTCCCTGGAGAGCAGGGTCAGCAGGGGGCACTAGGCGGCGGCGGTCGCTACGACGGACTTGTCGAACTACTCGGCGGCACGCCAACCCCTGCGATCGGTTTTGCCATCGGCATTGACCGTGTCGTGCTCGCGCTTGAGGCGCGCGGACTGCTACCAGCAGTGGCGGGCGGCCCAGCCATCGTTGTTGCTGGCATCGAACCCGACTCGGTGGCCGATCGTGTGGCGATCGCTGGCCAACTGCGAGCCGCCGGGGCGAGCGCACGGGCCGACGTCAGCACGCGCAAGATTGGGAAGCAGCTCGAGGGTGCCGTGCGCGATGGCGCGTTGGCGGTCATCATCGTCGAGCCAGATGGGCGCCTCACCTTGCGAGATCTCGTCAAGGCGAATCAGGCGGAGCCAGCGGAGCGTGGCGGCGTGATCGCCGCAGCACTTCGTCTGGTGCAGAACGAGGGGTAGCATGACCGACGCGGCAAAGCTGACCACGGGCCTACGGAGCGATGTCTGCGGCGCACTGCGCCCAAGCGACGTTGGTCGACGCGTGCGGCTCGCCGGCTGGGTCCACCGCCGACGCGACCACGGCAGCCTCGTCTTTATCGACCTTCGCGATCGCTACGGCATCGTGCAGGTGGTCGTTGACGCCGCCGTCGCCGCCGAAGCGCACGCCGCCCTCACCGACGCGCGGAGCGAGTGGGTGATCGCCGTTGAGGGGACCGTTGCAGCACGACGTGCAGGTACCGAGAACGAGAAGCTCGCCACCGGCGGCATTGAGGTCGCGGGTGAGAGCGTGACCGTGCTCTCCCAGGCCAAGACGCCACCCTTCTATATCAACGACACCGACGCCCCCGTCGACGAGAGCCTGCGGCTGAAGTACCGCTACCTTGATCTGCGCCGTGAGCCACTGCGCGACCGAATCCTCCTGCGCAGCGCCATGGTGCAAGCGATTCGCGAAGTGCACCACGAGCACGGCTTTGTAGAGGTGGAGACGCCAATCCTCATCAAGTCGACACCTGAGGGGGCGCGTGACTTCATCGTGCCATCGCGATTGCAGCAGGGGAGCGTCTACGCGCTGCCACAGTCGCCGCAGCAGATGAAGCAGCTCCTGATGGTCGCGGGCTTTGACCGCTACTTCCAGATCGCCCGCTGCTTCCGTGATGAGGATCTTCGTGGCGACCGCCAGCCGGAGTTCACCCAGCTCGACATTGAGATGAGCTTCGTCGACGAGGCCAGCGTGCGTGCCTATGTCGAAGCGATGGTGATCGAGGTGACGAAGCGCATCCGACCAGATCGCCCGATCCAGCAGCTGCCGCTCCCAACCTTCACCTACGACGAGGCGATGGAGCGCTACGGCTCCGACAAGCCCGACATTCGCTTCGCGATGGAGCTGATCGATCTTGGCGCGGCGCTCCCTGAAAGCACCGGGTTCAAGGTGTTTGATGAGACGCGCGCCAGTGGTGGACGCATCCGCGCCATTCGCGTTGCCGGTCGCGGCGGAGCCACTCGTTCGGATGTCGACGACCTGACGGAGCGCGCCAAGCGCTACGGCGCGAACGGCCTGGTGTGGATCGCCCTGCAGCCGGATGGTGAGGTCCGCTCGCCGATTGCCAAGTTCCTTTCGCCAGAAGCGACCGCCGCGCTCTGGTCGGCAACGGGTGGCACAGCAACACATGCCGATGGCGATCTACTTCTAATCGTCGCTGGTCCGCGCATCCTCTCAGCTGAGGTGCTCGGTCGTCTGCGCGTCGAGGTTGCGCTTGAGCTCGGGCTCGCCGATCCTGATGTGCTCGCCTTCTGTTGGGTGCACCGCTTCCCGATGTATCAGTGGGAGGCCGAGTCGGGGCGATGGGATGCGACGCACAATCCGTTCTCCGCGCCCGTTCCTGAACATCTCAACCTGCTCGCCACGACGTCGGGTGATCTTGCCAAGCGCAGCGAGGGCGATCCCGCCGCGGGCGCGCTTGCACAGCAGTACGACATTGTGCTCAACGGCTGGGAGCTTGGCGGCGGTTCGATTCGTATTCACGAGCGCGCGCTTCTCGAGCGCTCCTTTGCACTGATGGGTCATTCACTCGAAGATGCGCGAGCCAAGTTTGGTGCGCTGCTCGATGCGTTTGAATACGGCGCACCGCCACACGGTGGCATTGCTATTGGCGTCGAGCGCTGGGCGGCGCTGCTCGCCGGTCAGATCAACATTCGCGAAGTGATGGCCTTCCCGAAGACGCAGTCTGGGAGCGACCTGATGCTTGAAGCGCCATCGGAGCCAGATGCGAAGCAGTGGGCCGAACTCGGCCTCTCGGTGCGCCCAGTTAAGAGCTAGCGCTCCTCGGCCTGGGAGCCGCGCTGCTCCCACGGATCAACAGTGTTGGTGTCTGCGGGCGGTGCTTCATAGGCGAGTGATGCACGGCCATCAGAGGGGCTGACCGCACCCTCATCGCCGCACTCCAACTGCGCCTCTGGCAAACCGGCGTGGTCGATGGGTGTGAGGCGAATCGGGCCACTCTCTCCATTTCGCGAAGCGATAAGCACCTGCTCGCCCTGTCGGCCATGTCCCGCAATGAGCGCCGTGATCGTCTCCGGATCAACGCCAGCGTGGCTCAGGGGGAGGGTGATCACGGCCGTTGTCCCTGCGACCTCACCGAACGCATCAGCAGCCACAGCGGCGAACTCAGCCGAAAGGGTGGCGCGGCTCAAGGTCGGGGCAACTTCGCCCGTGGCAAGACCCGAGATAAGGATCGGATGTGCACCGCCAGACCAGGCGGCCTCGACCAGTCGCGAGAGCTCTGGACGGGCAACCCCAGGGGCTGCCGGAGGGCCTGAAACGATGATGTGTGCAGCAACGGTCATGCCCAGAAGTATACGGGTCGGCGAAGCGTGCGAGAATCTCCCGATGACCACAGTTAATCCACCCGCAGGTCTCGTCGCGCAAACCGGCATCCGCACGGTCGGTATCGTCGCGCACGTTGACCATGGCAAGACCACCCTGGTCGATAGCCTCCTCCGTCAGAACGGCGCCTTCAGGGCCAATGCAGAGCTTGTTGAGCGCGTTATGGATAGCGGCGACCTTGAGCGCGAGAAGGGGATCACGATCCTCGCCAAGGAGACCGCCATCGACTTCAAGGGGGTTCGCGTCGTTATCGTCGACACCCCAGGGCACGCCGACTTCGGTGGTGAGGTGGAGCGAAGCCTCCTTGCTGTAGATGCCGTCCTCCTCTTGGTGGATGCCTCCGAGGGGCCACTCCCACAGACGCGCTACGTCCTCTCGAAGGCACTGGCGCGATCGCTCCCCGTCATCCTCGTCATCAACAAGATCGATCGCCCCGATGCGCGCATCAAGGAGGTGATCGACGAGGTCTACGAGCTCTTCTTGGATCTCGGTGCGAACGAGCAGCAGATCGACTTCCCAATCGTCTATACGAATGCCCGTGCCGGTACCGCCACGCGTGACATGGAGCAGCCTGGCACCGACCTGATCCCACTCCTCGATTGCGTTCTCGTTACCGCCCCCGCACCGATGCACGAGCCAGGCCACCCACTGCAGGTGCTGATCACCAACCTCGCCGCCAACGACTTCGTCGGCCGTATCGCTGTTGGTCGCATTCGCAACGGCATTGTCCGCAAGGGCGCCAAGATCACCATCATTCGCGATGGGAGCGCCGTCACCGGCACCGTCACTAGCCTCACCCTCCCGCAAGGGATCGAGCGCGTCGAAGTTGCTGAGGCCGGCCCTGGCGAAATCGTCGGTATTGCCGGGCTCGCCGACGTTGAGATCGGTGAGACGATCACCGATCCAGCTGATCCGCGCCCACTTGAGCGACTCCATGTTGATCCGCCAACGCTGCAGATGACCTTCGGCGTCAACACGAGCCCGATCGGTGGCAAGGACGGGAAGTTCCTCACCTCGCGACAGTTGAAGGCCCGACTCGAAAAAGAGGTGCTCGGCAACCCTGCGATTGAGGTCAGCCCTACCGACTCCGGCGAAGCATTCCAGGTTCGCGGCCGCGGCGAACTTCAGCTCGCGATCCTCGTGGAGCAGATGCGTCGCGAAGGATTTGAGATCGAGGTCTCACGGCCGGAGGTACTGCTTCATCGAACCGAGAACGGCATTGAGGAGCCATTTGAGCAGCTCACGATCGACGTGCCAGTTGACTTCGTTGGTGTGATCACAGGCATCATGGCCGAGCGTCGTGCACGCATGGAGAACATTCAGCACGGCGCAGACGGTCGTGCCCGCGTCGACTTCTTGATTCCAACGCGCGGCCTGATCGGTGTGCGCGGACGCATTCTCACCGAGACGCGCGGCACCGCGCTGATCCATCAGCTCTCCGCCGGGTACAAGCCGTGGGTCGGCGAGATCCCACATCGCACGAACGGCTGCCTCATCTCCGACCGCACGGGTATGACTACCGGCTATGCGCTCTACGGCATTCAGGAGCGCGGCGAGCTCTTTGTGAACGAGGGCGAGCAGACATACGAGGGGCAGATCATTGGCGAGAGTGCAAAGCCTGGCGACATGGATGTGAACGCCGTCCGCGAGAAGAAGCTCACCAACATGCGCACGCACTCGCACGACGAGGCGATTCGCTTGACCCCGCCGCGCCGCATGGCGCTGGAGAACGCCCTCGAGTTCATCGGCCCTGATGAGCTTATTGAGGTGACTCCTTCAGCACTGCGCCTGCGCAAGCGCCTGCTGAACGAGAACGACCGACGTCGTGATGCGGGCCGCCGCGCCGAAATGCGGGAGTCCCAGTAGCCCTCGTCCGATGACGCCAACCCGACTCTTCCTGGATCACGCGGCAGGATCGCCGACGCTCCCAGAGGTTGTCGACTTAATGGCGGACCTGCAACGCGCCGGCATCGGCAATCCAAATGGCGGCCATACCGAGGCTCGACGGGCACGAGCGATCCTTGATGACGCGCGGGCCAGCCTCGCCGAAGATTTCAGCGTGGAGCCACGGCAGATCACCTTCACGGCGACCGCCTCTGAGGCGCTCGCCCTCGGCCTGCACTCCGCCTTGACGCCGACCCTCACCCTCGTCACGACGGCGGGGGAGCACCGCGGATCGCGCGCCCTGGCGGCGCAGCATGCTGCCACGGGCGGCGCTGTGGAGCTGCTCGCCCTCGACGCGCACGGTGTGATGCAGGCTGCAGCACTTCGCACCGATCGCCCTG